>Ga0182024_10018388_pt1 | contig 13021 bp, 11 predicted proteins | sample P32metaG_FD_120480 | JGI IMG/M metagenome (GOLD analysis project Ga0182024, IMG submission 120480) | Permafrost microbial communities from Stordalen Mire, Sweden - P3-2 metaG (Illumina Assembly) | ecosystem: Environmental > Terrestrial > Soil > Wetlands > Permafrost | place: Sweden: Stordalen...
GAATCTTAGGTAGTGGCGCAGTTTCGGCGTACTCGTTAGTTCTTTGCGAACTTCGCGGAAATTTCTTTGCGGCCTTCGCGGTCAAAGGCTTTGAAAGCCCTAAACCGCAACACGACGCAAAGATACATGCCGGGCGAGTCGAGAGCCGCGAGACTCACCGCGCGCTAACCATCTCCCCCGGCCCGCCCTGAGGCTGAGGAACATCCGGCGGAGGCATAGGCGGCATTGGCGCCGCTCCGTCCGCCGGCTTGGGGACATCATCGGACGCTTCGCCCGGCCGCCTCAGGCTGGGCGCGTTGGCGGGACTATCTTGCTTTTCTTTGGGAGTAGCTTTCGCTTCCTGCTCCGGCGCAGGCTGCAGGGTTACTTCTCTTTGCGTGCGCAGAATCTTCTCGCCATCGATCTTCATGGTTTCCACGCGCACCACTTCATCGTTCACGATGCGCACGAAGTAGACATCGGCCGGCGGCTCGCCGTAAATCCACTCTTCATATTCGATTTCGCCGTCGCGCTCCCTCACTTTTTTCGGTGGCTTGCCTTTCGCGTGAACCACCATTTCCGTGTTCATCCCCACCAGAACGTGGTGGGCAACAATGGCCTCTTTCACCTTCGGAGGTAGGGTATCCAGATACGCCTGCTCTTTATTGCGAGCGTTGAAGTCGAGCGCCGGAAACAGCAGGTCGCGCAGCTGCTGCGGCGTTATCTCCGGCACATACTTCGCGAAATAAAGATCGACATACGAACCGTGGGGATTGGCCTGCGGACTATTCTGCGGCGCTTGCATGGTCCCGCCCGCACCTGAAACCTGCACCCGCTGGTACCACTTTTGATGATGCACCGGCCCGCCATTTATCTCGAAGCGAATGTGATCGTCTTTGATCTGCACCAGCGAGATGTGCGCCGGGTCGCCGGGCTTGATCGCTGGCCCCCAAATGGCGAGCGCGGTGCGGAGTTCCTCTCCGTTAGGGGTAATCACGCCCTGCCGCAACTGAATGCCCTTGCTTCCCATTGGAAATGTGGTGCGCGCGTATACCAGTTGCGTCTCAAAGTCGCGGATGATTTCGTATCGCGTCTGCCTCACCATGCGCGGCGAGTTCGGCGGAATGGGATCGCCCTCTGGTGTATTTGCCGAATCAGGCTGCGGCCGCACTGGCGTGGCGGACGCTCCAAGTGAAATTTGCGAAGGCGCTGGTTCGTCGGCCTGGGCGCACACAAAACTCGGGGCAAACAGAAAAGAGAGAACTAGCAGGGCGAAACTTGGCAATCGCGGCATACAGAGCCCCAGACGCGACAACATTATATGCGATGGCGGAAGGCGATGCCGAGTTGCTGCTAATTTTGAGCGCTACCGAATTCGAGGCTGCCCCGTCTATACGCTTTCGGGCCCGCGCCGCTTATGCTGCTGGCATTTGTTCATGATCGCCGACCGCAGGCGCGTGCGGAGATCCTCGGGCAATTCGTAGAGCTGGGAGTCGCGGTAAATCTCGATGGTTTTCTTGGTCGTGTCGCAGACCACGTAGCAGTTGTGACACCAGGAGAGATGGTTCTCCAACTCGACTTTCGTCGGCTCGTCGAGCACCCCATCCAGGTAATTCGTCAGCTCTTGCAAAAAATCAGAGCACTTCACAGGTCGCCATCTCCGCTCTCACGTTTATCTCCGTTGTCGCGTTTCTGGAAGAACCGTCCCAGGCGTTCGCGTAACTGCAAACGCGCCCGTAGCAACCGCGACTTCACCGCCGGCACGCTCAATTCCAGAGCCGCCGCGGTCTCCTCGGTTGAAAGTCCTTCCACATCCCTTAACACGAACACCGTCCGGAAGCCCGGGGGAAGGCCCTGGATCGTCTTGCTCAAAATCTCCCGCAACTCCGCTTGCGTGTACTGCTGCTCGGGGTTCGGGCTCCAATCTGCAATCTCGCGCGGAAGTGAATCGTCTTCCGTCTTTATATCTTCGTCCAGCGAAACCGTACGTTCCGGTTTCTTGCGCCGCAACTTCATCAACGCTTCGTTGACGGCGATGCGCACCAGCCACGTGTAAAACTTCGACTGCTCCTGGAACTTCGCCAGGTTGCTGTACGCCTTCAGGAACGCTTCCTGCACCACATCTTCCGCGTCCTCGCGGTTTTGCGTGATGTGTTGCGCGATCCGGAAAACATTGCGGTCGTAGCGTCGGACCAACTCTTCAAACGCTGAGTCGTCTCCGCGCTTCGCCGCCTGTACCAGGGTCAATTCGTCGGTGACAGGCCCTTCTAGTTTGTTTTGGATGGCTCCCATTGTCTGAGCGATGCAGTATTTTGCGCTGCCGGACCGCAGCAGTGAAAAGCAACTGTTATTCTACTTGGTAACCCGGCGTTTGCCCAATCGCAGAAAGCTTTCGAGCCAGCTACGATTTGCGGTAGAGTCGATGGGGGCGAAAAAGTAACGCGGTTGAACACGTCCCGACGTACTCTAGGGCATGTACACAAGTGCCGTATAATCAGCGGTTAAGGAATCGTGCGTGGCCAATACCATCGTCACGTTGCGAAATTACGGATCGCAAGGCATGGCGGAATTGACCGAAAAACAAAGTGAAATAAAGCGGTTGGTCGAGCAGGCAGTGTCGCAAGCGCTGCAGGCCGAACTCCCGCAGTTGCAATCGCAGATCGCACGTCAGGTGCTGGAAGCCTTGCCAGCGCTGTCCAGCGAAGCCTCCGCTTCGCCGGAGGATTCCGCTCCAGCGGCCGCTGATTCCAGCGCGCTGGTGCGTGCTGTCGCCACGATTCACGCCGGGTCCACGCAGAAAGAAATATTGCGCGCCATGCTCGATGCGGGCAGCGCATATTCTGAGCGCATCGCGCTCTTTGTCGTAAAAGCCGGAGCGGCATCAGGTTGGCAGTCGCGCGGCTTCGGCGACGATGACAGCATCAAGGATTTTTCCCTCGACCTGAACGCCGGGCCGGTGGCGCACACCTACCAGAATCGCGTCGCAACCCCAGGCAACATTGCCGAGATGGGCGGCCAATTCGTTGAACACTTCGGCAAGCCGGCCAACGAGCAGGTCTTGGTGCTCCCTCTGGCCCTAAGGGAAAAAGTCGCCGCGCTCGTATATGCCGATGGCGGCGATAGCGGTAAGCTCGATGCTTCTGCCCTAGAATTGCTCGTCATGGCTACCAGCGCCTGGCTGGAAGTCGCCTCGCTGCGCAAGCAGGCTACAAAAGACGAAGGCGCAATGGCGTCCAGAGCTGCAACTCCGCCTCCGCCGGTCCAGACTGTTTCTTCGTTCTCCGATCCTTTTGCCTCACACGCGCCCAAACATGTGCCCGCGAGCGCTCCGCCTCCAGTTGAGCCCGCCGCCGAAGTTGTCGAAGTGGCTTCCGCTCACGCCAGCGCCGCGGCAGCGCCCGCAACCGCGGCCGATCCTCTGGCCGGATTGTCTCCCGAAGATGCCGACGTTCATCGCAAGGCGCAGCGCTTCGCCCGCCTGCTCGTGGATGAGATCAAACTCTACAACCAGGCGAAAGTAGCCGAGGGGCGGCGCAACAAAGATTTATACGACCGATTGAAAGAGGACATCGACAAGAGCCGCGGCACCTTCCAGAAACGCTATGGCGGAACGGCGGCCGCGAATGCCGATTATTTTAGTCACGAGTTATTGCGCAGTCTGGCGGAAGACGATATTTCCATCATGGGTGCGAATTTCCGCCGTTAACCATCGCGGCATTTTTCTGGCAGTGTCTCTGCGAAAAATAAAAGTAGTGCGATCCACTTCGAATTGGCGGCGCCGGCGGCATGCAGCCGCGGCTCTTGGCTTGAGCACTCTGTTCTTTCCGGCGCTCGCTGCGCCGCATCCGTTATTGAATTCTGCTCTTTCTGTAACTCCTCAAACGCAGACTGAAAGTCCTACCGCGCAGGGCACCTCGCAAGCTCCTGACCACCAGAAAACCGCCCCTGTAACAAAGACCTCGGCCGCGAAGACGCCGGCGAAGAATCCGACGAAGACAACATCTTCCAAGAAAACCGCACCCACCTCAGCAAAACACGTTTCAAACACCAGAAAGAAAACGATTTCTCCCCGCGTTCGCCGGATGCGCCAAGCCTTCGTCGCTTCCGCCAGCCTCCGCCTCATGGCGCAGCAACTCATTCAGGATCGAACTCTCCCCGCCTACACCGGAGTCGAAGCCTACGCGCGCGCCCACTCCAAAGAAGATGCCGGAGCGCTGGCCTGGCTGGTCATCGGCTACGCCCACGTGCTCGATCACGACTATGCCAAGGCCATCGATCCACTCAATCGCGCCAAGGTTCGTGCCGGAGATCTTGGCGACTACGTCACCTACTATCTGGGAACGTCCTATCTCCAAACCGGGCGCACCGCGGAAGCCATCGCCACCCTGGCTGACTTCGGCAAAACCCATCCCGATTCCGTGCTCGTACGCGACGCCGCCATCAGCCATGCCACCGCGCTCATGCTCGAAGGCCAGGCAGCCGAGGCCGCCGCCATCCTCGAGCCGCTTCGCACTCCACAGCGCTCTGACCTGGAACTGGCTCTGGGCAAGGCCTACGCTGCCTCCGGACAACCCGCGAAAGCGGCGGAAACGCTGGCCAACATTTACTACACCATGCCCACCAGCGCCGAGGCCGACTCCGCGAATGCGGAGTTGAAGAAACTCGCGATCAACCTCGCGCCCACCGTCAGCCAGCGAAAAACCCGCGCTGAAACTTTAGTGAAGCATCACCGTTACTCCGACGCAGCCGACGAGTATCGCAGCGTGGTGAACGAATCCGCGGCGCCCATCAAGGCTGCGATCGAACTCGACCTCGCCGACGCCCTGCATCGCAGCGGCAGAAACCGAGACGCCAATCAGGTGCTTGCATCTGTCGGCCCGCTCGCGGGCGAGGAAAATGCGCAGCGCCTCTATCTCCTGGGCCAGGTGGCATTTGCCGCCAGCGATAACGACACTTTTTATCGCACCGTAGAAGAGTTGCGTAAGGCTGCGCCCACCAGTCCGTGGCTCGACCAGTCGCTGCTTTCCGCGGCCAACCTGCATCTGGTCCACCACGAATACGATCAGGCGCTCGACATGTTCCGCGAGTCGCAACAGCGTTTTCCCCACGGCCCGCGGGCCTCCTACGTTCACTGGAAGGCCGCCTGGCTCACCTTGCGCCAGGGCCGCAACGAGGAAGCCAAGAAAGCATTCGAAGAGCAGATCACGCTCTATCCCACCGGAGCCGAAACTCCAGCAGCCTTATATTGGCGCGCACGCCTCGCCGAGGAAGACAACCAGCCCGTAATGGCGCGTGCGTTCTACCAGAAGCTTTCCGAGCGCTACCGCAATTTTTATTACGCGGAGTCGGCGCGCCAGCGAATGAAAAATCTGCCCGCAGCCAGTGGCGCCGTTACCGGTTTTGCCGTCCTCGACCGCGTGCCGCCGCTCGATAGCGATGTAAAAGTCAGCGACACGGAGCCGCCCTCCGATGAGTTGCACGTTCAGAAGGCCGAATTGCTAGGAAACGGTGGCCTTGTAGATTTCGCCGTCCGCGAACTGCAAGCCGTCCCCCCCGCCGATAGCGGGACCTGGCTTCCGGCCGAAACTGCGCGCCTCTATATCGCAACCGGCCACTACGACCGCGCCATCGAGGCCATGAAGCATTCAGCTCCAAATTATTTCGCCCTCGACATTCCCGCTCTTCCGCGCCCGTACTGGGAGGCGCTGTTTCCCAAACCTTACTGGAACGACCTCAAACGCTTTGCCGCCGCCAACGGGCTCGATCCCTACCTCGTCGCCTCGCTAATCCGGCAGGAGTCTGAGTTCAATCCCAACGCCGTCTCGCGTGCGAATGCCGTCGGCCTCATGCAGTTGCTGCCTAAGACCGGCAAGGTAGTCGCGCATCAGGTAAAGCTGAAACGCTACAACGCCAGCCAGCTATTTACTCCTGCGGTGAATCTGCAACTGGGCACAAAATATTTTCGCGGCATGGTGGATAGGTTCGGCGGATCTTTCGAATACGCCCTCGCCGCCTACAACGCCGGCTCCGATCGCGTCGACGACTGGCTTAGCCAAGGCAAGTACCGCGATCCGCAAGAGTTCGTGGAATCGATTCCGTTCACCGAAACGCGCGAATACGTGCAGGCGATCTTGCGGAATGCAAGCGTGTACAAGCAGATTTACGGCACGCCGTAGCAGCAGAAGATTCCGGTGCCGCAGAAGCCTTCCTTCGTGAACCTTGGTGCCCTTAGTGGTTAAAGCCTTTGAACTTGGTAGCCAGCAGAGGCCAGTGTTCAAGGTCGATGATCAAAATCAATGCGTTGGCCGAGTTTCTTCCCGCGGCCCCGCCCTCGCAAACACAATCTCCACCACCAGCAACCCCGCCCCCACCACAATCGCGCTATCTGCCAGATTAAAAACCGGCCATTGATACCGCTTCACATAGAACAGCAGAAAGTCGACCACGCGCCCACTGGTCGCCCGATCCCAAAGATTCCCGAACGCTCCACCCATAATTAGCGACAGCGCAATCCCGGTCGTAACGTGCGCATGATTATTTTTCCAAAGCATCACCAAAACCACCAGGAGCGCAATCACCGAAAACGCGATCAGCAGCCCCGTCTTCCACGGATTGGTCGAGTCCGCGAACAGGCTGAAGGCCGCTCCAGTATTTTCAGTGTGAGTAAGGCGAAAAAATCCAGGAATAATCTGAATGTGCGAGTACATCGAGATGCGGCGGGCAACCAGCCGCTTGCTCCACCGGTCAAGCAAAACAACGCCGAGTGCGATCAGCAGATAAGAAACGCGCGCAGTGCTCTTGGTCATCTGAAAACATCTTAAACTGTGCAACCCGGAAACCGGACGCCGGACTGCGGACGCCGACCTTACACGCTATCCGCAAACGCATCTACAATCGAAAACTTCATCACCGCCTCATACTCGCTGCCCAAAAATTTCTTCAGCCGTTCGGTGTTCATAATGTATTCGCTGGTCATGTAAGGCATCGCCTCAGGAGGAATCGCCGAAACCTTCCGCTTCCACAAAATCTTCAGCACTACCCGCATCGCCCACTTTCCCGGCACCCGCACCAGCTTCGCCTTCGCCATCTCAATGCACTTGCCAAACGTCAGCGCATCGCCGCGTCCGGCCACATTCAAAATCGTTAGCCGCTGCGCCTCTGGATCGCGCTGCAGAATGTGCGCAATCAGCCTTGCCATGTCGTCCACATGCACGAACTGAATTTTGTTCTCCAAATATTGCTTCCCGCGCGGCATCATGCACGGCAGCCGTTTTCCCTCGCTGCGCATTTTTCCCGCCCGCGCGCCCGTCCCATTCACCGTCCCACGGAACGCTCCCAGCAAATAATTCTGCACGCTCGCTCCCGCAAAAATATGCGGACGCAAAATATAAACGCTGCATCCCCGTAGCGCCGGCGCGCGCTGCTGCACCACTTCATCCGATTGTTTCTTATGAATCGCGTAAGGCAGGGTATGTGCCGCCAGCACCGACTCTTCGCGTGCGGGCTCCGCCAAGTTGGGCCCATACGCGGAGACGCTGCTGGGGAAAATAAATTGCCGGATGGGAAACTCGGCCGTCCGGTTCGCCTCGGTCACGGCTTCCATCACCCGCGCCGTCCCCGCCACATTGATCTGCCACATGCGCTCGGTATCCAGCACTCCAGTACGCACCGGATCGATCACAAACGCCAGATGAATCACTGCAACCGGCCGCATATCCCGCAGCAATTCGTAGAACGTGCGGGTCGACGCTTCCTCGCCCAGATCCAACCGTTCGAATTGCAGTGGAAAGTCGGTTTGGGGCGGATGCAAATCCACCCCAATCACCGAGTAGTCCTCCAGCATCGGCAGCAATCTGGATCCCAGATTTCCCGCGATGCCAGTCACTACGACGACAGGTTTCTCGCTCGCCATCAGTCCGGCTTCGAGGCTGGTGCTTGCGGTGCCGGTGTCTGCGACGGAGCGTTCGCCGAAGGCGGCGCGCTCGGCGGCGGTGTCTGGCCTGCCGGAGCCGTATTCTGCTGCGGCGCTGTCGGCGGCGGCGCCATCTGCGGATGCGGCATGTGCGGCGGCGGTCCTTGCCGCATTCCCATTCCTCCCGGTCCCTGCGCGGCTGCGGGGCCAAAGTACGCCTCGTTCGGCACCGACTGGAACGAGTTCGTGTACTTGTCCATCAGCTCCTTGGTGCGCTCCGCCTTCAGCTTGTTGTGGATCTCGTCCTTCACCTGATCCAGCGGCAGAACATCTTTGCTTACCACTTTGTACACATAGCTTCCGCCGTTATCGCTGATCACCTTTGAAACTTCACCCACCTTCAGGTTGAACACTTCCGCATGGGCCGGAGGCAATCCCGTGCGCCGCACCTTCGGCAGATTCACCGTGGGATTATCCACCTTCGTTCCCGCAGCCTCAAACGCTTCCTTCTGCAGCTTGGCGAAATCTTCCCCTGCCGCCGCGCGTTCGCGCAGCTTGTCGGCCAGTTGCTTTAACTCCTGCTCGCCCTTTTCCTGTTTGGCCTTTTCGTCAGCTTCCTTCGCTTTCTGTTGCTCCTCGGTCAGCTTTGGCTGATCCTTGGCTTCGTTTTTATCTTCCGGCTCAGCCTGCTTGTAGCGCGGAATAAACAGCCGGTCCAGAGAATACTGCTCGTAGGCTTCCGGATTAGCTTTGTAATACTTATCCACATCATCGGGCGAAATCTTGTCCGCCTGCTCCTGCACCGACTGCTGCAGCTCCTGCGTCAGAATTTGCATCTTCGCGATCTTCAACTTCTCCTTGTATCGCTCCGAATTCTCCAGGCCTTTTTCCTTGGCCGCTTCCGACATCGCAATAAACCGGGGAAGCGCCTGCTCCAATTGCCGCTTCAGCTGAGGCGAAACGTTTGGCGAAAGCCCGTTGGCAATCTTTTCAAACTCCGCGCGCGTGATCACCGTCTCGCAGTTCGCTGGCTTCTTCGCAGCCGCCGTCTTCGCCGCGCCAGCCTTCGCCGTAGCCGCCGTCTTCGCCGGCGCGCACACTCCCTTAATCGTCAGCACCGCCGCGCTCGGCGGAACCGAAGCCGCCGTATCCGGCGCCGTTGGAGCCTTCGCCCCACCCGCCGGTGCCGCCTCCGGCTGTGCCTGTCCCCACGCCATCGTTCCCAACAACACACACAGCAACCAACTCTTACGCATACAAGATTCCTCCAGGATTGGTACTTCAGGAAGTTGCACTACCGAACTTAGCATCCTAGCATAGAGCCGCTTTCCCGCAGTAGCTCAGGTTCATGTAGGGACAGCCGCCCTCGGCTGTCCGTCGAGCGAAGCTCGACCATCAGCTCTACCCCGTGTCCCTCTGTGCCCCTGTGGTTGAGATTCTCCCACCCTTGGCGCAATTCCCCAAGATCGCCGATAATCCCATCATGTTCGGGACGCCCGCTCTCTATTCGCCCAACGCCATGCGCGCCGAAAAACGCGCCGTCGCCGGAAGTTCCGTGCTCGCTGCCATCCTCATCACCGCCGCAAAAATCGTCGTCGGTGTCACCACCGGCAGCCTGGGCATCCTCTCCGAAGCCGCCCACTCCGCGCTCGATCTCATTGCCGCCACCCTCACCTATCTTTCCGTCGGAGTCTCCGACAAGCCCGCCGATGCCGACCACCAATACGGCCACGGAAAAGTCGAAAACTTCTCAGCCTTCGTCGAAACTGGCCTGCTCCTCGTCACCTGCGCCTGGGTCATTTACGAAGCCGTCGTGCGCCTTTTCTTCCGCAAGGTCGAAGTTGAACCTTCCGTCTGGGCGTTTGCCGTGATGCTCATCTCCATGGCCGTCGATTTTTGGCGTTCCCGCGCCCTCGCCCGCATCGCCGTCAAATACGACAGCCAGGCCCTCGAAGCCGACGCCCTCCACTTCTCCACCGACGTCTGGTCTTCAGGCGTCGTCGTGCTCGGCCTCGTTCTGATTCTCCTCGGCCGTATCTATCACCTCGAGTGGCTCCGCACCGCCGATCCCGTCGCCGCCCTCTTCGTCGCCGGCGTCATCGTTTCCGTCAGTTGGCGACTCGCCCGCCGCACCATCGACGCACTCCTCGACGCCGCTCCCGCCGGAGTCCGCGCTCAAATCATCGGCGCCGTCTCTCACGTCGATGGCGTCCTCGAAATCGGACGCGTCCGCATCCGTCGCGCTGGCAACCGTTACTTCGCCGACCTCGCCGTCGGCTTCGCCCGTACCGTCACCTTCCAGCGCTCCGAGCAGTTGGTCGAGGCCGTCACCGCCGCCGTTCACCAAATTCTTCCCGACGCCGACGTCACCGTCCAGCCCCTCCCGCGCGCCGAGCGCTCCGAAAATATCTTTGACCGCATTCGTGCCGTCGCCACCCGTCACAACCTCAACGTCCACGACATCAGCGTGCAGCATCTCGGTGGCCGCACTCACGTCGAACAGCACATCGAACTCGACGAACGCATGACTCTCAAAAGCGCCCACGATCGCGTCACCGAGCTCGAATCCGACATGCGCCGCGACGTCCCCGAAATCGACGATATCCTCACTCACATCGAAAGCGAGCCCGCCACCATCGAAACCGGAGACGAACTCGTCCGCGACGCCGACCTTGAGCGCCAACTCAAATCCCTCGCCATCGAATTCCCCGAAATCCTCGACATGCACGACATCCAAATCAAAAAAGTCCGCGGACGCCTCTACGTCTCCTGCCACTGCACCCTCTCCGACGATCTCCCCCTCGCCCGCGTCCACGACATCCAAACCGACCTCGAAATCCGCTTCAAACAAGCCGCCCCGGAACTCTTCCGCGTCCTCATCCACCCCGAACCCAGCACCGACAACCGCCGCTAGTTGCAGCGCCGGCGTCCCGCCGACTGTATTGGGCAGCGCTCGTTGTTCTTTGGTTCTTTGCGAACTTTGCGGAAAGTTCTTTGCGGCCTTTGCGGTCAAAAGCTTTAAAAGCTCTTAACCGCAAGGCGTGCAAAGATTCGCCAAGGTTGCAAAGAAGATAAACTGCACTTGGCAAACGAATGACCAATCTAATCGACGAAGCCGAACAGCTATCCGCAATGTTCGCCGCCTCGCATACAACCGCGAAACGAAACATTCGGCAATCGCAAGTTGGCAATCGAAAATCTGGCAGGAAGGCTCTATGACCGAAGCCAAAGCCATCTGGCAAGAGAACCACCGTTTCGAAGCCATCGCCACCAGCGGCCACACCATCACAGTCGACGGCGACAAAGCCGCCGGCAACAGCCCGATGGAACTGGTCCTCATCGGACTCTGTGGCTGCACCGCCTACGACGTTGTCTCCATCCTCCAGAAAAAACGCGAGCCCTTCGCCAGCCTAGAAGTTCGCGCCGAAGCCGAGCGCGCCAAAGAGCCGCCCTCCGTCTACACCGAAATTAAATTGATCTACCGCGTGGGAGGAAAAGTCTCGCGCAAAGCTGTCGAGGACGCCGTCCGTCTCTCCAAAGAAAAATACTGCTCCGTCTCCGCCATGCTCGCCAAAACCGCCAAAATTACCGCCGAGATCGAATACGCAGATGCATAGAAGCATCAACAAAAACCTGTCATCCTGAGCGAAGCGAAGGATCCCCCTGCATCTATGCACTGCCAGTGGCGTCGAAAGGAATTCGCACGATGCTCAATGCTCTTGTCGCAAAGCAGCTCCGAGCTTCAAGCCGCACGCAGATCTATATCTGCCCTACCCTGTGCTCCCCCGTGTCCCCTGTGTTTAAGGTTTTTAAGGATTTCCATTCCTACTCGATCGGCTCAACCACCATCGTGGCCCCGCCCTCCCGCCGCTGCACCATCACAATCGCCGCCAACACAAAAACAATTCCCACCGCCTGCACCGGCCGCAGCACTTCGCCCAACAACCCGGCAGCCAGAACAATCGAAAACACCGGCTCCAGGCAGCTGGCAATAATCGCGCGTGTCGGCTCCAGATGTTGCAGCCCCAAAAAATAAAGCGAGAACGCCCCCAGCACCGAGGTCATCGAGAACACAAACAGAAAAATCCACTGCCCCGCCCCATACCGCGCCTCCACGATCTTCCACGGAGGATTCACCACCAGCCAGAACCCCGACGACGCCGCCAGCGTCCACACCAGCACCCGCCAGCGATCATGCCTCGCCAGAATGCTGTGTCCGCCCACGTTGTAAAACGCGAAAGAAAACGAAGCCAGCAGCGCCGCCAAAAGCCCGTACCCATCCAGCCGGAGCCCTGAACCGCCGCGCGCCCCGAACACATTAATCACCAGCGCAATCCCCGTCACCGCCATCGCCACCGCACCCAATTTTTGCGCCGTTAGCCTCTGCTGCCGGCGCGCCACCACATACAGCAGAACCCACACCGGCGCTGTGTACTGCACAATGATCGCAATCGCTACACTCGTGCGTTGAATCGCCACGTAATAAAAATAATTCGATACCGCCACGCCCAACGTTCCGAGCACCAGGCAGTAAGCCAGATCTCGCGCCGGCAGCCTGATGCGCCGCCATCCCTTGAACCCCACCAGCAACGTCAACAACACCAGCAGAGAAAATGTGGTCCGGCTCTGCGACAAAATCAGCGGATCGATCGGCCGCAGCGCCTCCCCGCCCAGCCGCAACTTTCCCGTAAACACTGCCCGCCCCAGCGACGCCGACACTCCCCAAAGAAACGCCGCCCCTGCAATAAACAAGTACCCGCGCCACGCATGGGGATGCGCCCGCTCCCGCCCGCCTTCATGATTCGAATGAGAAATATTGCCCCCTCAGAACGCGATTCGATATTCAGGCAGGAAAGAGCACGCGGTCAAGACAAGTTGCACGTACTATCGAATCCTCGCCTACTTCGTGAACCTTCGTGGTTAAGTTCTGAGGTTGCTTGCGTCCCTCTGTTGGGGCAGGGAACAGACCCCCATTCAATACCCAAAACACCCCTCCCGCTGCTAATCCCCGCCGTTTCTTTGGCTTACGTTGACCACCACGGTACTTTCCGGTAGTTTATTCTTATAGATAACGTGGGCTTCGTGTAACCTAACCCTATTCATTCCGGGTTCTGATTTCGCATCCTTATC
>Ga0182024_10018389_pt1 | contig 13021 bp, 10 predicted proteins | sample P32metaG_FD_120480 | JGI IMG/M metagenome (GOLD analysis project Ga0182024, IMG submission 120480) | Permafrost microbial communities from Stordalen Mire, Sweden - P3-2 metaG (Illumina Assembly) | ecosystem: Environmental > Terrestrial > Soil > Wetlands > Permafrost | place: Sweden: Stordalen...
CGTCCAAAAGGCGTCGGCGTGATCACCGCGCAGTCGGTGCGCGCCATTCCCAGCGCCGATGGTCCACCGGAGCCTGAGTTGGTGCGCATCCGCGACATGATCTATCAGACTGCGGGAATTTTTCATCCCGATAATAAGCTGCATTTACTGCAGGATCGATGCTGGCTCCGCATGAAGGAGCTCAAAGTACAAAATCTACGCGAATACTCGGAGTGCCTTACCACTCGTCTCAACTGGCAAGCGGAACTCATCGCGCTGCTGAACGAGATCACCATTGGCGAAACTTCATTCTTTCGCAATCAGCCGCAGCTTGACGCGTTATACCGTATCGTTATTCCCAAAATCCTTGCCGCTAAGTCCCAGCTTCCGCTGCGCCGGCTTCGGATCTGGAGTGCGGGCTGCTCTACCGGCGAAGAACCGTACACTCTCCGGATGTTGGCGCTGGAGGAGGCAAATGGTCTGCTCAAAGATTGGTCCACCGAGATTCTTGCGACCGACCTAAACGAGCGCTCTCTGATCCACGCCCAAGAGGGGGTTTATGGCAGCTACAGCACGCGTAATCTGACGCCGGCCTATCGCGACAGATACTTTTTTCCGCAGGGGGATAAGCTGCAGGTGAACCGAGCAGCCCGTTCCAACATCAGCTTCAGCCGGCTTAATTTGTCGGACGATTCGCGCATGAAACTCATGAACAGCATGGATGCCATTTTTTGCTGCAACGTGCTGATCTACTTCGATCTGGCTTCCAAAAGACGAGTCATTCAGCACTTCTACAATAACCTTTTGCCTCATGGATATTTGTTTCTGGGCCACTCCGAATCTCTTTTCGGCGTGAATGATGACTTTCGGCTGGTCCACTTGCCTGGGGCCACCGCTTATGTGAAAGGTGAAACGCGTGCCAGCGGGAGGTAAACCGTGATGACAGCCGCAACCGCAACCAAACCGGGATTACTGCAGCGGCTTGACGGATTAGATCAAGTCCCAACTATTCCGGCCGTTCTTGCGCCCTTGCTTCGTTACTTGCCGGAGCCGGTGGCGCCGCTCGACGTACAAAGAGTTACCGAGCAGATTTCCCAGGACAAATCGCTGGCGACGCAGTGTCTGCAGATGGCAAATTCACCGCTTTTCGGTCACCCGCCAAACGTTCAGTCGCTGCGGGGAGCGGTAATGAGCTTGGGATTCCATCACGTCAGTGATATTGCCATGTCGTGCGGCGTCTTGAACATACTTCCTGCCGGTGTAAACAGCCTGGATCCGGTGGTCTTCTGGGAGCATTCTCTGGGATGCGCCTTAGTCTCGCGCCACATTGCGCGCAAAATCAATTTCTCCGATCCGGGAAAGGCGTACCTGGCAGGTCTGCTTCATGATTTGGGAATCATCGTCAACCTGTGGGTCTTGCCACTAGAATTCGGTACTGCATGGGAGAAAGGGAAAGCGGAGGGCATTCCTCTGCATGAGGCGGAACAAAAGGCAATGGGATTTACGCACTGCGATAGCGGGCGTTTGCTGGCCGAACGCTGGCAACTTGCTCCCGAACTGATTGAAGTAGTGAGCTGTCACCACTCTCCGGAAAAATCGTCGGACCATGCCGGGCTCGTCGCCTTAGTACAACTAGCCGATTTGCTCTGCCGCATGAGCGGGTTGAACTACGGCTACGTGGAAGAACGACAGGTGAACCTGGCGGAAGAACCCGGCTTTGGCTTGCTCGGCCAGCATTCCACGAAATTGAAGGATTTTGACTGGGCCCGCCTGACCTTCGAGCTCGATTCCTACATGGATGAAACGCACCGTCTGGTCCGGGCGATCTACCGAACATGAACCATCCACCGGCGAACACGCAGATACGCGTACTCATCGTGGATGACAGTGCCTTTATGCGTACTGCAATCTCCAGGATGATTGCGTCTGATCCTGATATTTCCGTAGTGGGCGCGATCAGCAGCGGGGTTGAAGCTCTGCAAAGAATGACCGCGCTCGATCCGGATGTGATTACCCTCGATGTGCAGATGCCGGGCATGGATGGGCTGCAAACCCTCAGCCGCATCATGGCGGAGTTTCCAAGACCCGTGATTATGGTTAGTTCGGTTACTTTGAAGGACGCGGAAACCACATTCAACGCTCTGGCAGCCGGGGCCTTCGACTATGTCCCCAAACAACTTTCGTCGACATCCCTGGACATTCTGCATCTGCAGAACGATTTGATCGCGAAGATTAAAGCGGCGGCGGAGTCGCGTCGCTCGCACAATAAATTTGTGATTCCGCGAAAGCCCGCGCGCGCGGTGGCAATGCCGATGCGTGAGACTTTGCGCTCCGTACCTCTAATCGTTGCGATTGGCGTCTCGACCGGAGGGCCAAAGGCTTTGCAGGAGATTCTGCCGCTTCTTCCAGCGGATCTTCCGGTTCCGATTCTGGTGGTGCAGCACATGCCGGCTGGGTTTAGTGAGCCTTTTGCCAAGAGGCTGGATAGGCTGTGCGCGGTATCCGTGTGCGAGGCGACGCAGGGGGCAGTGGTCCGATCTGGAGTAGTCTACATTGCTCCCACGGGTGCTCACTTGACAGTGGAGCGCGGCAATTCCAGAACTGTAATCTCGCTTTCCGACAGACCCAAGAACAAGCTGCACGTTCCATCGGTCGATGTGATGATGCAGTCGGTAGCTTCGGCCTTTGGCGCGCTGGCGATGGGAATTATCATGACCGGAATGGGATCAGACGGAGCGCAAGGCATGAGTGCCATTCATGGTAAGAGCGGTTTTACGGTGGGCCAGGATGAATCGAGCTGTATGGTTTACGGCATGCCCAAAGCCTGTGCGGAAATGCGAATTCTGGATCGAGTGGTGCCGCTATCAGAAATTCCTCACGAAATTCTGCAGGCTACGCATTACCGCAGGGCGAGCGTAAGCTAGGCGGACGCTGCGGTACGGAGTGGATTGCGATCCAGCACTTCGCGGATCCTGTGCAACAGCGCTGCGATGGTAAATGGTTTATCCAGATACTCGTTCCGAAAGGGAGAGGTTACGCATAACGCAGACGGTTGGAGATATCCGCTCATCAGCACTATCTGGAGATTGGGAGACATTTCGAGCAAAGTTTGAGCCAATTGGCAGCCGTTCATTCGCGGCAACACGACATCAGAGAGGAGCAAGTCCACGAGGCCGGAACACTCGTGATAAGCCCGCAACGCCTAAGTTGCGTCCTCCGCAATCATTACTCTGTAACCAGCGGACTCCAGAGCTTCTCCCATTGCCTGCCTCACCAGGGCCTCATCCTCGACCAGGAGAATCGTCTCACTACCGCGCCATCGGCAAGCCCCGGTCGTGAAACTGCCGATGTCCGTTTCAAAGGAAACGCCGGAGGCGAATTCCGGATGAATCACTGCGCTATCTTGGTTAGCGCTCCCAACCCAGGCGTGAGAATCCAAACTTTCCCTCCTCCACGATGCATGAGCAGCAGATTAGCGGCCATACTCGTTTTCGGCCGGCAACGGACTTCAAGAAGAGGAATCTGAACCCGTTAGAGGCGTACGACAAAATGGTTGGGAGAACACATATCCCGAAATAGGGCTACTTTTGCCGGACGCTAGTACGAACGCGTTCCACTGCGGGAATCACCTCTGGCCATTCTCGTGAAAAATGGCGGGTTGTTTTGGACTGGTAAGAACGGTTTCGTAAGGATCAAGCAAAAGCTTGCGCGTGCCTACGGGGGCGGATAAGTGAAACGCAGTTTCCAGCCCGTCGGCAAATACGCGGCCGAGCAGCACTGGCGCCTTGCCGGAGATCACGGCGTAGATTGGAACGGACGTGACCAGCGTGTCCGGCGAATCTTTCTGCTGTAGCATCCCACTCGCGATTACAACGGCACCCTTCGGCGTAAACCTGACCGCGTGCAACTCCAGCCTGGGCAGGGAAGTGCCATTCACCCAGTCATCCAGGAACCAATCCAGCGAAGATTTTCCTTCATATCGCAACGAAGGGGGCAGATTCTCGGCGAAAACGCTCAGCAGCTGGCGAGTAGTAATGGCTTTTCCCTCATAATGTTCGCGAAGTTTGCGCAGGGCCTGCACAAAAGGATCTGGTTCACCGCCGGGTCTCGACTTTCCTGGCGCAGTTTCCGCTGCGGCGTCCTGCATCATGGAGTGCAGCATGAAAAAGAGCCAGGTGCCTCGGCCGTAGCTGATGGCCTCATAACCTTCCGGAGAATGCGATGAGAACAAGCGGCTACCCAGGGTGACCGGTCCGGCATCTTTGCGAAGGTTGCCTGCCTTGTTCTTGGCAAGCAAATCCTGCCTGTATTTTTCCATGATCTGGCGAAAACCTGCGGGGTTCTTCTCCCGCAGAAGCATCAATGCAGAATAGTTTGCCAATCCTTCGGAGAACCACTGGTCTCGGTACGTGCTCCAGGTGATGAGGTCTCCCCACCATTGGTGCGCGGTTTCGTGAGCCGGGATCTGTTGATCGATCAATTCCTGAGACGGATTCATGTGGATTTCGCGGCGCTCCTCGGGTGTGAGGAAGGCGTAGGAAGAGAGGAAAATCAATCCCGGCCAACCTTGACTCTCGCGTCCGGGAAGTTGGGTGAGAGCCAGACTGCTGTATGGGAACGGACCGAAACGATCGGAATAGTAACGCAGAGCGCGAGCTGTGGTTTCGGCCACGGCGGTTGCGTTCCGCGCGGGTGACAGCGCAAGAGGGGCGAGCGGCAACGGCAGCGGCACTTTTCGCGGTGAGGTCTCCGGTTGAGGTTCGATCTCTACCGAAGTATTGGGAAAGTTACGTTCTACTCCGATGGTGGCATAGGTTTCGACCTGGACATCTCCAGCCTGGGCGGTGGCACGAACATATTTGCCCAAGTCAAATCCGGCAATCGGGATGGGCCGCTCTGAAACCCAGCGGCCCACTTGATCGCCCTCGGCGCTCTGGCTGGGCGATCGCGCCCCCGCTGACGTCTTCGGCAGCGGCGCAGGTTTGCCGGTCGCGACCAGAGTCCAGCCCGCAGGGTAATGAAACGTAAGGTCGTAATCGGACATCGCCAATCCGCGGTTGGGATACCAATTGCCACGCTCGCCCACGTATAACAATCCCTTGCCAGCTTCGGCCAGGACTTCTCCCCCATAGACAAAGCGCAGACTGATTTTTTGTCCCTTGCGCGCCGGTTCAGAGAGAATCACAGCCACCAGGTCATTTCCAGTGCGGGCCAGTTGCGTACCTTCGACGGCGGGATTCTGAATGTATTCGACCGCGCGGCCATCTTGCTCGGCGCTATGAATCTTCAGATAGCGCGATAATTCGAAGACGAGGAACTGCGCTCCATCGTGCAACACTTCCAGATTCAGTTGCACCTTCGCATCGAGTTCCTTAGGAGGCTTCACCTCGGCGTCGATAATGTAACTCCGAACGGAAATCGGATCCTCACGCGATTCGGTATCGCTGGGAAGAGTCTGAAGAGTTTGGGCGGGGACCGCGCTCCGCTTTGCGTTTTTGCCGGCGGAAAACGAGGTCCAGACATCGTAATAGACCGTTCCGTTTTCCGTCTTTGCCTGTCCGGCCTCGACTTGCTCACCGGCGGTTGAATCGTAGAGTACGTCGAAGACGCCAAGCGTGTTGCCTTGGAGTCGGGCATGCAGCATGTGGTCGGCGGAATCCGCCGGGTTGGCGACGAGTGAATCCTTGGAGAGCTGCCGATTCGCGGTAGGAAGCATTTCACTGAAAGTCGCGAGCAACCTCATGGCGTCGACTTGGGCCAGGCTGCGCGCCGTTTCGTCCCAGCGGTTCGCAAAGCCCGGAGCATCGTCCGCCGCCCGGAAGCCAGGCTGCAGTTCGGCGGCTGCGTCGTCGTTAAAGCGAAAGTAGGCGGTGCTGAATCGTTCTTCAAGGATGGCCATGCCCGTGAACAAGCTCATCGATCCACGCTCCACTTCATTGGGCGGCACCAATAAGACTTCACCATCGCCCTCGAAAAAGGCTCCAGTGATCTTGCCCATCACATCCTTGGTGAAGGCGATGGTGCCGTCTTCAAGCGTGATGTGGAGCGCGGGGCGATCGATCGAGCTGTCGCGCACACGGAATACGCGAGAACTATCGAGACCGACGCTGCTTAATTGGAGATAGAGCGACTCTGCTGGTCCGGGTTGGTGGGGGGGGTGGGCCTGAGATGGGTTTGACTGATCGGCGTAGGCACGAAGGGACGGCAGGAAAGACAGGCAAACGGCCAACAGGATGCCGAGTTGGAAGAGCTTAGTCGGTACTTTGGTCACGTAGGTGTGTGTGTCCTCTGTTGCTAGAATGCGCTTCAATGGCCCGTCGTGTCACTAGTCTCGCAATGATGACATGGATGCTGTTTGCCTTGGCGGCACTGGCGGACACGATCCATTTAAAGAACGGCCGCACCATCCTCGCCGATCACGTCCGGGAGAACGGTAACCGCTATGAGTATGAAGTGGGCGACGATACCTACGCGATACCGAAGAGCTCGGTGGAAAGAATCGAGTCGGGGGGTACGCCAGCGGGCGTCGCGTCACCCGGCACGAACAAGATTGCGGGAGACCTTCCCGTCTTCATGGCAGTGGATAGTCTGGCGAACGAAGGGGATCTTCTCAAAACCGTTGTAAAGGATGGCAAGGTTGATTCCGATGCCGTCGCGAAACTGGAGGGCAAAGGAAACCCGGAGTTGAGCGCGACGGCTGACTTTATCGCGGGCAAGTTCGAATTCGATCACGGCAATGTGGCTGAAGCCCGGCGCTATTTTGAAAGCGCTCTGCGCTTCCAGCCGGAGAATTCCACGGTTCTCGTCTACTACTCGGCTCTACTGGTGCGCACGGGAAACCCGTCGCAGGCGCTCTCCTATGCCCAGCGAGCAGTGAGTGCGTCTCCTAATTCGCCCGATGCTTACACGGTGCTGGGCTATGCACAGCAGGCTTGCGACCGTACCCAGGATGCGGTGGCCTCGTGGAAACATTCTCTGGAACTGCGTCCCGACCCGGCGGTGCAGAAATATCTGGATAAGGCGCAGCGCGAACAAAATGTCGAGAGTGATTTTACGCAGCGCGAAAGCAGCCATTTCGTCTTGCATTACGAGGGCAAACAGACTTCAGATGCATTTCGTCAACAGATTCTGGCTGCGCTTGAATCCGATTACAACGACCTGGCGAGTGACCTGGGCACGCCGCCTCATGACAATATCCTGGTAACGCTCTACACCGAACAGGCTTTCTTTGACGTGACCCGCGCTCCCTCCTGGTCGGGAGCGCTCAATGACGGCAAGCTGCGAATTCCTATCAGTGGCCTGAGTGCGATGACGCCAGAGTTGGCGCGAGTGTTGAAGCACGAACTGGCCCACACGTTTATTAATCAGCTTTCGGCGGGCCGCTGTCCGCCTTGGCTGCACGAAGGGATCGCCCAACTTCTTGAGCCCAAGTCATTGGGCAGCGACGGACGGCAATTGGCCCAGTTGTTCAAAGCGCAAAGCAATATACCACTGAACGTATTAGAAGGAAGTTTCCTTCGCTTTTCTGGGCCTCAGGCCTACCTGGCTTATGCGGAATCGCTGGCTGCGGTTTCCTACATCAATGAGTCGTACGGGATGGGCGACATCCAGCGCATTCTCCAGCTTCTTAGCCAGGGCAGTTCCACTGAGGCTGCATTGCGCGCCACCATTCACTCCGACTATGGCCAACTGGAATCCGAGGTTGGTAAATATCTCAGTGATAAGTACGGCGAGTAGCAGGGTGGCTGGGGTGTAGCTGCCGAATTGCTTTTTTCCCGGCAAATTTGCCCGCCACCAGCGCTTGTGCTAGCTTCAACGTCAACCTTGCGTCCGAATGTGTTCTTTATTTCAGCCCCGTGAGCCCGAGCCTCTGCCTGCCACGGAGCCTGCGACGACCGAGTTCCCCACCATCGACGGCGCACAGATTGCGGCCTCCACTTACGGAAAACGAGCAGCTGGAGACTTTTACGACTCCTTCCGAGTGGGCCCGGAGCGAATCTTATTTGGTCTGCTGGATGTGGCGGGACGGCGCGAGACCAACCAGGTTGTCCTCTCGGCTGCGCAAGATATCTTCCGGTCGGGTGGGACTGAACTGTTTTCCCGGCGCGACTTCAACGAAGCGGAAGCCATGACGGAACTATGTCTTCGCTTGAATCGCGGCTTGATGGAAGCCGCCGCTGGGGTCTGCTCATGCCCTGGATTTATCGGCTGCTACCACGAAAAATTCGGAACGCTTTGTTACACCAATGCTGGGCACACGCCGGCGCTCCTGCGCGATAACAGCGGGATTGTCGAACTGCCTTCCACCGGATTGCCGCTCGGTTTGTTCTCGCACGCCACTTGCGATGCTCCGACCGTTGGCCTGGAGAAGGGCGCGGTGCTCATGCTGGTTTCGCGCGGAGTGGTGGAGGGCAAGTGCAAAGCCGACGATGTTGAAGATGTGGAATTCGGATTGGAGCGCGTCCGAGAACAGCTGCGAACGTCCGATTCGTCCAATCCTCAGGCTCTTTGTGCTTTGATTTTAAATGCGGTAGGTGAGTTTACCTGTGAGCCGGGGGTGGTGCCGGACGATATGACCGCCCTGGTATGTGTACGAAGCCCTTAATCGCTTGGACGGACCATCAGAAACTTACGCCGAGCTAGCTTAGGGTTGGCCTGATAGTAGTAAAATAGCCCAAAAGGCCGTGACCCACTTTCGCCCGCAAGGTCCAGGCAGCGTGGCGGCCCGCCGAAAATCCTATGAAAAAAATGCTTTTGCTACTTCTTGGCCTGTCGCTTGTCCCGGCCTTTGCTGCCGGTCAGGTGGTGGAAGAAATTGTGGCGCGCGTAAACGGCCAGATCATTACCCGGTCGGAATTCAACCGCAGCAAGGATCAGCTGAGGGACGACGTCAAACAGCAGGATCCGAATAATGCGGACAAGCTGTTCAGCGAACGCGAAAAGGATGTTTTGCGCGATCTGATCGACCAGCAGCTTTTGCTTGAGAGGGGCAAAGATCTGGGAATTAGCGGCGACACGGACTTGATCAAGCGTCTCGACCAGATGCGCAAGGACATGAAACTGGAAACCATGGAAGATCTGGAAAAAGCGGCGACCGCCCAGGGGATCTCCTACGAGGACTTCAAACAAAACATGCGTAACCAGATCATCACGCAGAAAGTGATTGGCGAAGAGGTGGGATCGCACCTCAACATCACTACCGAAGAGCAGCAGAAATTTTACGATGAGCACAAGAGTGAGTTGGAGCAGCCGGAGTCGATCCGGCTAAGCGAAATACTGATCGCTCCGGAGAAGCCGGCCGCCAAACCGGCAGAGAACGCCACGGCGAGTCCAAACGCGGGTGGGCAGGAAGCAAGCACGGACCCTGCGAAACAGGCTGACGATGCCGCAGCATTGACTGCAGCGGAGGCCAAGGCCAATGATCTGCTAAAGCAGATCCGGGCAGGGGCAAACTTCGACGATCTCGCGAAGAAATATTCCTCAGGTCCGTCCGCCGCCCAGGGGGGCGACTTGGGCGTGTTCAAACGCGGGACTCTCGCCAAGGAGATTGAAGAAAAGACGTTCGCCATGAAATCGGGCCAAGTCACGGACGTGACTCGCGTGAAGCAAGGCTACGTAATTTTGAAAGTTACCGATCACCAAATGGCCGGCATTCCTGCGATGAAGGATGTAACGGCCAAGATACAGGACGCTCTCTACTACCAAAAGCTGCAGCCCGCGCTGCGCGCTTACTTGACGAAATTGCGCGAAGACGCCTATATCAAAGTTGCGGACGGGTACGCAGATACTGGCCACAGTGCCAACGAAACTCAGCCGGTTGAAACCGCATCCGCCAAAGAGTCGGATGCCAAGAACTTAAAGAAGAAGAAAAAGAAGCTCCTGGGAAAATTGTAAGAAAAGACGCCGCTTATCTTCTCGCGCGCGACTACCCGCTAGCTTTCTGATTTACCCTCTTGGAGCGAATGAAAGATTTCTATATCAGCGAGTGCATTCGACACGAAAACAAGGTGGTCACTTCTAACTTTGTCGTCGTTTCAAAACAGATCAAACCTAAGAAGACGGGTGAGCCCTACCTGGCCTTAACGCTTGGCGACCGCAGCGGGCAACTCGACGCCAAGATGTGGGACAACGTGGAAGAAGTGCTCACCGTCTTCGAGCAGGACGATTTCCTCAAGATTAAAGGCCTGGTCAACAAGTACAAGAACCGGTTCCAGCTAACCATCCACAAGCTGCGCAAGTTGGGTGATTCGGAGATTGAATTCGCCGATTATCTTCCCAAGACAACGAAAGATATCGACGAACTCTGGCAGACTCTTACGGACTTCGTGAGTTCGTTCCAGAATCATTATTTGCAGGCCCTGGTGCGTGCGTTCATGTCTGATCCGGAGATTGCTGCGGCGTACCGCAACGCGCCCGCGGCCAAGACTCTGCATCATGCCTATATCGGCGGCCTGCTCGACCATGTGGTCTCTCTTTTTCGCTCTTGCGACCTGGTTTGCCGAAACTATCCGCAGGTCAATCGCGATTTGTTGCTGACTGGAGTTTTTCTGCATGACATCGGCAAGATTCACGAACTGGCTTACAATCGCTCGTTTTCCTATACCACGCGTGGTCAGTTGCTTGGGCATATGGTGATTGAGTTGGAAATGTTGCAGGCTAAGCTCGCCCTGGTTCCAGGTTTTCCGGGCGAGCTAAAAACTTTGCTTGAACATCTGATCATCAGCCATCACGGCGAATACGAATTCGGTTCGCCGAAGTTGCCGATGTTTCCGGAGGCTCTGCTGCTGCATTACATGGATGACTTGGACTCCAAGATGGAGGCGATGCGCGCTCAATTCGAGCGTGAAGCCGATCTAGAAAGCCCTTGGACCAGCTACAACGCATCACTTGGCCGTCCGCTGTTGAACAGCGCGAAGTTTCTTGGGGCGCGGACAAGTATTCCTGCGGATTCTTCATCGCCACCTGAGGCGGAAGCAAATGTTGGAACGGTGGCTGAATCTGAAGAGAAAACGCCTACACTTCCGGGCTTTGAGTCGTAGCTTCGGAGCGGGAGAAAGTGCCAGGGCTCATGCTCGATTTTAGCCGCTTCGAAGTTGTTACCTTCGATTGCTACGGCACTCTCATTAACTGGGAAGACGGGATTCTCCATTGCGTACGCGGGATACTGGCAGCACATAATCAGCAAATAGACGATTCCACAATCCTGCGGCTCTACGGCGATTTTGAAGCTAGCGCGGAACGCGGAGAATATCGCAGGTACCGGGAAATTTTGAACTCAGTGGTACGGCAATTTGGAAAACAATTTGGATTCTCACCTTCCGACCGGGAAGCTGGATCGCTGGCTGAGTCATTGAAAGAATGGAAACCCTGGCCTGACACAGTCGAGGCACTCCGTTTTCTCGAGGGCCGGTTTCGGCTGGCTATCATCTCCAATGTGGACGACGATCTCTTCGCGGCTACGCGGGCTCAACTGGAGGTGAAGTTCAGCCAGGTCATTACTGCTCAACAGGCGGGAGCCTACAAGCCATCCTTGATTTTATTCGAACTGGCTTTGAGCCGCGTGGGCGTCCCCGCGAACCGCATCTTGCACGTGGGGCAGAGCCTGTATCATGACGTGATTCCTGCGCAGTCGCTAGGTCTGGCTACAGTTTGGGTGAACCGGCCATCGGCAAGAAAAGGTGTAGGGGCCGTGAAAGCGGCAGAGGCACAACCGGACTTGCAGGTGACCAGCCTGGCAGAACTTGCTGCGGCCTGCGGCCCATCCTGACTACCTGGACAAAGGAATCTCCACAACTTTCCTGCGAACCGCCCACATGACTAGTTGAGCCTTGTTGTGAATGCCCAACTTTCGCATCAGATTAAACTTGTGTACGTCTACAGTCTTGCTGCTCAAGCCTAGAGTGGATGCCGCGGCCCGCACTGTCTGGCCTTCAGCCAGCAATTTTAGAACTTCCTGCTCGCGCGCGGTCAAAGTGCCTTGACCGCCTTGACCCTGCTGCGGGGATGGTTCGCGCCGCTCCGTATCCGCGGAGGGTAATTTCGCGAAATCGGTGCGATCGCCGCAAGCGCTGCGGATCGTGCTAACCAGCTCTTCCGCAGACGTTTGCCGCCCAGAGGTGGCACTGATTCCAGTTTTCAACTTGTCGAATGCGGAATTCGGCCGCAACGTCAGGAAGAGCAATCTCGTATTAGGGCATTCTCGGCGCAGAAGAAGCTCGGCTTCAGACTGAGAAAGCCCGAATGTTACGGAATCAGCAATAATCACATCGGGCCGAACTTCAAACATTCCGCGCACGCACTCGGCCGCGTTTCGAGCTTCGCTTACTACTTCGAAATCAGGCTGGCCTTCCAGCACAATTCGCAGATTTGTCCTGACCGGGAGATCCTCATGCACGAGTAAGCAGCGGATATTCTTGCGGGAAGCGATTTCGTTTTGTTGCACCGGGCGCACGTCATACTCCTGTCTTGGCCAGAGATTTTGGGAGTGACGCGCGAGCAACAGAGTAGAACAGCACGCCCATTGTAGCAATCATTGGACCTGCGTGCGTGTGAAAAATGCGTAAATACGCGTCTGATGCCACGAAGCCGCGAGAGAGATATTCCTTCGCGCCCGCAAGGGACGCCGCATCAGGTAAAATCGAGCACTTATGCTGCGCTATTTCACAGCGGGGGAATCTCACGGCGAAGCTTTGGTCGCTTTCCTTTCGGGCTTGCCCGCGGGGATTAAAGTGGAGCAGAGCTTCTTGGACCGTGAACTTTGGCGGCGGCAGCAAGGTTACGGACGCGGCGGACGAATGAAGATTGAGCGGGATACAGCTCATATCCTCTCCGGAATCCGCCAAGGAAAAACTATTGGATCACCGATTTCTGTTCAACTCGAGAATCGAGACTGGAAAAATTGGCAAGAGGCTTTGCCTGTGAACGAAGGCGATCCGGCTTTGCATAAGCGGGTAGCGTCTCCGCGGCCCGGTCACGCCGATTTGGCGGGGGCTTTGAAATACAATTTCCCAGAAGCGCGGTACGTCCTGGAGCGCGCATCCGC
>Ga0182024_10018390_pt1 | contig 13021 bp, 19 predicted proteins | sample P32metaG_FD_120480 | JGI IMG/M metagenome (GOLD analysis project Ga0182024, IMG submission 120480) | Permafrost microbial communities from Stordalen Mire, Sweden - P3-2 metaG (Illumina Assembly) | ecosystem: Environmental > Terrestrial > Soil > Wetlands > Permafrost | place: Sweden: Stordalen...
CAAACCCAAGACCACTGCCCAAACGAAGAAGGCAAAGACCACAAGGACGTCTTGTCTCCATAAGGCCCAGCGGGTGATCGGATAGTTGGAAGAATGAATAGTGTTCATTGTGTTCCCTGTTCTTTTGCGGGCGATTCCTAAGCACTTTGGTCGGCCGCGCTCGAGTGCTGCTGACGCGCAAATATTGGAATGTTAGCAGCCTCGGCAAACGCTTCTGACTATGCGGTCAACGTTCGCGTCTTCCTGATCAAGGATCTGCTGAGAAGCAGACGTCGATGTGGAAACGTCGACAGCGCGCGGCTGGTGGTGACCTGCCGGCGCTGACCAAGGTCTAATTGCAGTTTCGTTTCCTGCTCTCCATGGACGAGCGGACGGCGCCGATGCCGTGGCATCGTCTGAATCGCGGCTGACGATAGGTGCGTCTCGCCGCTGAGATGGTGCAGATCCAATTTCTGCTCCCACTTTGGGGAGATAGAGAGCGTATGCATCTGTCTCCCGCACAACTGCTTCTGCGAATACAGGAGCCGCGATCGCCGTTGACAGAATTACGGACATGCTGAGAAGCAAGCGTTTAGTCATTGGGTGTGTCTCCCTCTGGTTCTCATTTGCGCATAGGCGCGTCTGATAACCAGACTCCCGGTGGATTCCGGATATTCCCGAATCCCCGAGTGTTGAGATTTCCTTCAAGCCATCGTGAAAACTACCCGTCGCACGTTCTCGCGGGGAAACTATGCTGATTGTCTGACGACCATGCCGGAAAGACGTTGCATGAGCTGAAGTAACGCTCACAACACTTTTTTGAAAATGAAGAAAACCGCTAGGACCCGGGAATATCGATAGCCGAATGTGAGTCTTATGCTTGGAGGCAGCGTGGCCGCTCACGCTTTTCGCCGGTCTGGCGAAGTCTCCGTAGCGTCCCAGCCGTCGCTCCCTGGCTGGGACGCTTTTATTTATTCATTGACGTCGTTTCGAGCGATGCCTGGCGTCAAATGACATATCTCAATGCTCGCCGCGGCGATCTCTGCTTCATACCTCAGGCATGCGCCGAGCCGAGGAAACGAACTCCTGTCAGCACTATCGCAGTTGAAACATTGGAACGTGCGTACCTCAGAATTCGATCGGGACGAAGTGCGGGAAATTAACGTCATCGGGGCAGGGCAGTTTGGGCAGGGATGAATTTCAATTCTGTTGGAGGTAAAACAAAATAGCGGTTCCGCTGCGGACATGACGCTTCCTCCGATCGTTTTAACTGAGTCAGATCCGTCGATCACAAAAGGGATCACTTCAACGGCGGTCAAATATCGCAAGCAAGACGTTTCCTAATCTCATCAACCCGCTTATCAAGCGCGCTAAATCTGGCATGAATGCTCTTGTCGTGAAGGCGAAACATATAGCCAATTAATATAATCCCGAAAAACCAATGGTGATGATCCAAGTATCGAACAGTTTGCTCTGTCGCACTTCCGATGATGTTAACGAGGCCTAACAAGGAGATCATTTGAATAGACTCGTGATGATGGCAGAAACTTCGCCGTTGCACGTGAGCTCTTTGATGAGAGTGACTCGCCGTCCGGCGCTAATATTCCCGACCGCGCAGGTTTTTAATCCTCCTATCCGACCAACCACGGCCTGATGTGACAATAATCACGGTTTCATGCCGTTTCCGCTAACGCGCCGCCAATGAGCCTGTGGGGGTGACCCAGCGCGTTTCTGCGACGATTGTGACCCAATTGGATATCTATGCGATCGATGATCGATCGGCCTTGCTCACGGTCAGTTGACCGCGAACGCCCTTCGATTGCCGAATAATCCCGCTGCGCAAAGTGTCTGATCTTTGGGAACGAGATTGTCCCAATGGAGGAGGCATGATGCGGAAAATGTTTATAGCCTTGTTCGCACTGGCGGGTGTCGGCGTGATTCAGCCGACTGTGGCGTCCGCTCGCGGCGGCGGTAGTGGTGGTGGCCATGGAGGCAGTTTTGGCGGAGGCGGCTTCCACGGTGGCGGTTTTCATGGAGGCTTCGGTGGCGGTGGGTTCCGCGGAGGAGGATTTCGCGGACGGGGGTTTGGAGGATATGGCTTTGGGCTCTATTACGGCGGATACTATCCTTACGCGTACAACGACTACTACTACTACTACTACTACGACGATGGCGGCTGCTACCTGGTCCGCCGCCGCGTGATGACCCCTTACGGCTGGAGGATTCGTCCCGTCCAAGTCTGCGGATGATCAAAGTTGAAAGACCCGCCGGTTCGCCGACGGGTTCTTGTTGCGCCACGCTGATAGGCACGACTACGCCTTCCGGTCGTGCTCCAATCTCTGCAGACGACATACGAGATGCCATAAACGAATATACCGTTGCTTCGATGCGCGAGTGCCGACTCGCGGCACCCTCTCGATCGTCCCCGATCATCTCGATGAGCGGACGAGCTCTGCGGGTATGTTTGGTGTTGGCGTATGCCATCCTCGGCACCGTCGGCGCACGGGCGGACGGATGTCCGACCGCCAAGGATGCAATTGCAACAGATCGGCCGGATGTAACGAACTCCAGCCTGGTTGTGCCTGTAGGAAGCCTTCAGAGTGAGAACGGGGTGAATTTCAGCACCCGGGACGGCGGTCAAATTATCGATGGCACGAACACCCGATGGCGCCTGGGAATAGCATCCTGTCTTGAACTACTGGTGGATCTGCCAACCTACTCCACAACGATTCGAGGGTCTGGAAGTTCAGGGTTTTCCGACGTATCCCCAGCGATAAAGTGGCAGGTCAGTCCGATACCGGGAAAGGTCGACTCGTCCGTGGTATTCGGCGTGGGGCTTCCGACCGGTACGGTCGATATAGCTGGTCGAGGCGCTCAGCCCTATCTGCAAATGCCATGGTCGTGGGAACTGAACGGCGGTTGGGCCGTGAGCGGTATGTTGACTGAATTCTTTCGCCCTTCCGACGTGGTTATCCGCCGTATAACGGAAGCCACCTTTGCGATCGAAAAGAATGTGACCGAGAAGATGAGTCTATTTGTGGAGTATGTTGGCGATTACACTGAGACCGCAAATCCGAGCCAACTCCTGAATTCGGGCGGATTGTACCGTCTGAGCCCCACACAACAGGTCGATTTCCACGTCGCTTTCGGGCTCAATCACAATGCCCCGAGCTTCATCGTCGGAGTAGGGTATTCATTCCGATTCGATGGATTGTTCGCAGGCAAGCCGAGATGACATTATCGGTCTGATAGCGAGACTTCGTTCGAAGCTGTAATTCTTTCGGGGCGTGCCGCTCGCAACACTTTTTTGAGAATAAAAAAGTGCAAGGATTTGGGAATATCGATAGCCGAATGTCGGTCTTGTTATTGGAGGTAGCGTGGCCGCGCGTAAGACGAAAAATCCGTCGGTGCTGTTTGACCCGGCGGAGCCTCCCAAGCGTCCCAGCCATCGCCCATGGCTGGGACGCTTTTTATTTGGCTATTTTTTTCCACGCTTTAAGCAATGCTTGGCGCCGCATGGCACACTTGAATGTGCTTGCCGCTGGTCATGTGGACGTCGAGGCAAGACGTCAAAAAACTTGGTCATGGAGTGTCAGGTATTCAGCACGATCGAGCATTGCTTTCTCTGATACATTGCTGATCGTCTTGCTGTATGATCGCGCCGATCCGCGCGTCAGGCGCCCTCAAAATGTTCGTCCGGCAGCAGATAAAGCGACGGCTTCGATCCCGAAAATAACCTCATCTCTGGATGCCAGTACGGCGCAAAAGCTCCTTGAAACGATCGTCAGACCGCAATGAATCGAAGGCCGGGCGTAGCAAGATGGATGCTTTGAATCGGGCCTTCATAACCCGCGTTTAACCAGCTAGACGCCTGGTCCTGATCGCCAAGCCCGACATAGATCGGCGTCGATTGAGGGATTCCTTTCATGCCGGCTTTCCAGGTCCTTGACGATCTTTATGGCTTCTTCCTCCGTCTTGAGACGGCATGCCATAGCCGAGGTTCGAGTCGACGAATTCGCTCGTCTATTTGATTTCCGGCGCCGGCGATCCCTCAGAAAATGCGCGCTCGAACGTTGCAAGATCTTCGGGAGGAATGTCCGAAACTGCAATGTAGGTGAACTCGGCATCGCTCCAGCTACGGACGTTGTATCCTGCAATCGTTTGGTCAGAGACGGATTGACCGGGCTGCAAGGTCGTCAGGCTGACCGTATGCTTGGCGTGCTTGTAGACGATCGTTGCCACCGGATCGTGGCCAATGACATCCACGCGACCGCCCAAGAGCACGAAGCCCTGCGCCGCGAGGTCAGGCACCTGAGGCGATTCCGGCAGGTGCGACGTGAACCACGGCTTGACCGTATGGCGGTCGGAAGACGCGACGTCGAAGGGCTGAGGGGCCAAGAGACCCCGGATATGACCTGCAACGACTTCGCGGGCAACATTCTCGTTTAGATTGTAGCGCCCTATCGTCACCATGACGGAACTTGAGATCACCGCGCCAAACACCGCTGCCGCCGCCAACGCCTGAAACGACCAGCTTCGCTGACGCAGACGTCTCGCCTGAGCCGCAGGTCCCACCTGACCGGGACGTCCCACCTGGACCGGACGATCCGCATCCAATGTCGACTGGATACGGGCCCGCAAGCCCGCAGGCATCTCATATTGCGGCAACGAACGAACGGCCTGTCGCAACGACAGCAGCCGGGCATATTGGGCCTTCAGAGACTCATTCTCAGCCAGTCGCCGCTCGAACTCAATCGCGGAAGCCGGATCAAGCTCGCCGTCGCAATAGGCGTTCAGCAGCAATTCGTCGTTATCTCTCACGGATGCAATCATAATTTACTTTCGGTTTCCCAGAAGAGCGATCAGAAGCTGCCTGCCCCGGGACAGTCGGGACATCACGGTCCCAATGGGAACATTGGTGATCTCGGCAATATCGCGATAGTTCATCTGACTTATTTCCCGCAAAACGATGACTTCGCGAAATTGCGGCGGCAACTGTGCCAGGGCTTTCTGAACCTCCTCGGCGTCGGCTTTGAAAAGAGCGATCTCCTCGGGTGTCTCTATCCTCGTTCCTTGCAGGCCTTCATGTTCAAGTTCCTGTTGCTCCGCGGCACTCAGATCGTTCATGAAAACGACCGTCTTTGGCTTGTTTCTGCCAAGCCAAGTAAAGGCCGTGTTGCGCACAATGGTCAGGGACCACGCGCGGGCATTGACGGCACCGAAGTTCTTGATGCCGCGAAACGCACGCAACGCCGCTTCCTGCACCACGTCTTCGGCGTCGGATGCATTGCCGGTGAGCCATTGCGCGAGACGATAGGCTTCGGCCATATGCGGCAGAAAGACTTCATCGAAAGCTGCGCGCTCATCATTGTTTGGCACGATTGGGACCGACGTTTTCTGCTGGCCAGACAAACGATCTGGGTCTTCCGGTCGATCTTTTAACACGACATTTTTAGGATCGATACACCGGAAATCCGACCGGTGTACCGATATGGGTGTCGTCATGTCTGGCACACTAAAGTTTTCAGTGCTTTGGGTTCTCATGCTCTGCGGTCACTTTACGATGACTTTCCCGACCATATGCGGATGCAGGCCACAGAAATAGTCGAAGGTGCCGGCGCTGGCGAACGTATAGGAAAATGCGTCGTCAGTATCGAGCGCCTTCGACCGGAATACCTTGTCCGCATTGACCACTGTATGCGGTATGTCGTCGTGATTGACCCATTTGATTGTCGTGCCGGCGGCAACCGTCAATTCCTTCGGCGAGAACGTGAAGTTGTCGATCGTGACAACGTTGGCGTCCTGCGCCGCTACCGTTCCGAACGCCAGCATTGCGCCAACGACCGGACCCAGAATCATCGCAACGACCAAGGCGCGACTGGGGGTAAATCGAGCCGCTGCGGAGCGCAGATGACTGTTCAGATATTGCATGTCAAAATCTCCGATCAACCAGCCAGCGTCTTGTCGACGATCGCTAGCGGCTTATTACCCTGCACCACGGTGACGGTGGAAAGCCCAAGCACGGTGCGAAGTTTGTCGGCGGGGACAACCATCGGACCCGGCGAAGGCGCGCTGCCGGGAGCCGGCTGCGGGAAGGCAGTCGACAGCGCCGTGTGGAAGGTCATGTTGCCTTCGACCTTCTGGGCCAGCTGATGGATGTGCCCGTTCAGAACGGTGACCGAACCAAAGCGCTTCAGCAGAGTCAGCGCCTGTGCTCCGTCGTCGGTGCCCCAGCCCCATTCCTTGTAGATCACCTGCAGCGGGATGTGCGCGAACACGACGATCGGCGTGCTGTTCGACTTGCCTTTCAGGTCGGCCTCGAGCCAGGCGAGCTGCTCGGCGCCCAGGTTGCCTAGACCGCCGGCCTTCAGATCGACCACGTTGACGAGACCGATGAAGTGAACGCCGTGATCGTCGTAGCTGTACCAGCCGGCGCCCTTCGATCCCTTGCCGTAGCGTTCCAGATAGGCCTTGCCCTGGCCTTCATCGATCATGTCGTGTTCGCCCGGCACATAGTGAATCTTTACGCCGGTCTCGCCGTAGACCTTGTCGGCATTGTCGAATTCTTCTGGCTTGGAAAGGTGCGTGATGTCGCCGGTGTGAATGATGAAGGACGGCTTGATCGGCATCGCCTTCACCTTGGCGATGGCTTCGCGCAACGTGCCCAGCGCATCCGGGTTCGCCTTCTTGTCAAAGCCGATATGGCTATCGCTCATTTGCAGGAAGGTGAATCCGGTCGGCTCTGCGGCAGCCGCTTCACCGATCAAGCCCACGGAGTGAGGAATGCCACCGCTGACGGCCCAAAGTACCCCGGTTCCCGCCCAGACCATGCATTCCAGCACTTCACGGCGGCCCAATCCCTGTCCATGATCGTCGTGACCTTTTTTTGCCATGTGATATCTCTCCATGCGGGGCCGAACGGCACCCAATTGGCGCCCAATTGCGCCGCTAAACAGGAGACTCGACCGGCTCGGGCTTTATTCCCTAAAAAATCCAAATTTCTCGGTCCGTGGATTCCTGCGCTCCAAACGTTCATTTCTATGACGAACCTGACCAACGGAGCCGAGTTTTGCGTTCAGTTCACGAAGGTAACAGCGGCCCTGTTGGGCCAGTGATCGGATCGACCACGACGTCCGTTTAAATAAGGAGCATGCTGCTAGTAGGTCTTCCGCAAAAACCTCCAGCGAATGCCGTCCCGAAATGCTCAACTATCCAATTCGATTCCGCAACGCTATAGGAGCAGTCCAGCCAATTGCGGAACGCGTGAATATCCGTCTCATGGATTTCAATTTTTTTACTTCAACGAAGCAACCTCGGCATTGCCCAAGGTGCTGCTCGCAGGCCAACGAATCTGCCGCGTCCAATTCTCAGTCGAAAAACGCATGGAGAACGAGCTCCTATTCCGAACAGGGGCCGGCGGTACTCGTGCTGGATTCGGGGATCATGACAATGCACCGGCTCGCTGAGCGAAAACGTCAGCTGGCTCCCCGCTTGACGATGACTTTTCCTTTCATGTTCGGGTGGATCGAGCACAAGTAGTCAAAGTCTCCCGCAGTTGTAAAAGTGAAAGAGAACTGGGCGTCCTTGACGAGAGTTTTTGATCGGAACCCCTTGTTCACGTCCACGACAGTGTGGGGCATGGCTTCTTTGTTGACCCAGGTCACCGTGGTGCCTGGCACAACAGTGATTTCGCTCGGAATGAAAGTGTTATGATCCATGCTCACGGATGCTACGAGGCCCGCGCCGGCATCGTTCGGGTCTTCCGCAAGGCCGGGCGTGGACGCCAGAGTGGTGAACAGGAGGATCACTCTCAAAGCACGATGGACACTTTGCGTCTTGCAGCTGCGCAGCCCGAGGGAAGTTACCGCATTTGGGGTGAAGTGCATGGAGTCACGGACTGTCAAACCAATCTCCTTTTTTCATTTGAAGCGATCTGCCTAGGGCGCATCGATCAACTGCCCCCCCGGCATAGCGCCGCCTCTAACAAAAGACTCACAGTCGCCTGATGAAATTCCCGAGTTCATACCAATTTTTATGATTATTGCGACGAGCAATAGCGGCGATCAAAAACGAGTTTCAGCCGGGGCACCGCTGCGACACTTCTTGGAGATTAAGCCAGTTGAGGTCACCGGCGGATTCAATTATTGCCAACGAGACATTTCGACTGTCGCGTCCCATGCAGACCGTGCCTGTCATTGAGGCAAGTCTTGCGGGCGGATAGTATGAAAAACGAAGCATTCATCGCTTCGGTTCCGCTGGTGACCGTGGAGGCTGATCTCCATTGGGCACTGAGGACGAAGAACTTCTTTAGGAAGTTGCCAGCGGCGACAGATAGTCGCAATTCATTTAGCAGCGCCCGCCACGGCGGCTTCCGGCATCTAGGAACACGGGCAGAAAATGCGCCGATGCTGGACGAACGCCTGCAAGACCTGCGCAATCAAGGATCAGTGCATTCCCCACGATGACTCAGAGGCGCTCGTTATCGTCCTTCGAGGGCGTTTAGATGTTGTTCGGTCGGCTTGGGAAAAGCGCAGAAACGGCCTCTGCATCATCACGCAAGTTCAAGATCTCGTGTTCGAGGAATATCAGAGGTCAAATACAGGTCTTCCATCGTAAGCGGCACAATTCAGCGGATTATCCACGTGGAGCACGGACAATGGCTGATTTGAACGCGCTTAACCCGGAGTAATGACAAAGCGACTTTGAAGCATCCCAAGAATGATCCAAATTCGGATATCGCCGATTTGGTATCGCATCATCACCAACCGAAGGAGAGAAGCTCGTGACCAGAATTGGACTTATTAGGCTTTTGACGCTGGCAATGTTCTCGATGGCGCTGATCGTGATGCCCTTGGTCACGCCGGTCCGTGCCGCGGGCGGAGATTCCCCCTCGCCGCCGCCATCCGACAGCAAGACCAAGGACAAGAAGAAGGATAAGAGCTCCAATCTTGAAGATTCGACTTTCACCAAGGGATATCGCGCAGCTTACACGACGATCTATGAGCGCAACGATTATGCCGGTGCTATCGAGCAGTTGAAGGCGCTTGGCCACGACGACAACGCCGATGTCGCAAACCTGTTCGGCTACTCCTACCGCAAGCTTGGCGACTACAACGTCTCGCAGATCTGGTACGAGCGGGCGCTGAAGACCGACCCGAACCATGTGCGGACCTGGCAGTATTACGGGTTGTGGCAGCTCGAACAGGGCAACCGCGATCAGGCAGAATACCATCTGACTAAGATTGGCGCCCTTTGCGGCAAAGATTGCCCGGAATACCGGTCGTTGGCATCTGCGCTGGAGAAATCGTTAGTTACCGGCCTTATTTACTAAATTTGCAGACCGGCGCGGCAGGGCTGCGCCGGTGACGAAGCTTATGATCGCGCGACTCGTGGTTTGTCTCTCGCATCTTTATCCATGGCACAGGCGTATCGTATCCTCTGGCGAGCGATCGCCTAGGCCAAGTGAGCTCTAGATGTGACTTTCACAGGTTGTCCATCCGGTCCGAACCAAGGAAGCTGAGGTTGCGAAGCTTCAGTGTTCCGCGGAGAGACCGGATGAACATCCACAAGAATGCCCGTTCGAAACTTCGACTTGAATGACGAGGCCAAAATAGCCAGAACGATGCTGTTTGTCCGTGAAGGCTGATCGTCAGACGACAAAAGCGTTCAACCGAAGCGAGAATGTCGTCGGCTGGTTTGGTCCATCGGAACGGCTTTGGATCGGCGTTTCGGGTCTTGATGTACGCGTTGATCGCGCTCTTGAGTTCGGCCGTCGATCGGTGCGCCCCGCGCTTGATCTGCTGTTCCGCCAGGAGCGCGAAGAAACGCTCGACCTGGTTGATCCAGGATGAGGATGTCGGTGTGAAGTGGACATGCCAGCGGCGGCGCTTGGCAAACCAGGCGCGGATGAGTTTGGTCTTATGGCTCGACGCATTGTCCATAACGACGTGGATGTCGAGATTGGCCGGAACGTTCCGCTCGACTTCATCAATGCACTTGCGGAACTCCCGCGCGCGGTGGCGTGGCATGCACTTTCCGACGATCGTTCCGCTTTCGTATCGAGAGCAGCGAACTATCCGCGCTTCGGCATTCGCGGTTCTGATCGAGGGCTAGGCCTTGGTCGTATCACGGGGTGCATTTTTGTGACCTTAGATCGACGAGCAACCGCCGTTCTTTGCAGAGCTCCTGGGTCTCGCGAGCATTGCGCGCTTTGAATGCTAACGTCGGTTTTCGGCCGTTCAAACACATCCGTGACAGGAGGACGCATGACATCGACGACTGCTCTCGTTTCCTCGGCGACGTCTGTTCCGCCGCTGAGTTCCGTCAGGGTTGCAAAAGACACTTTTGACTGGCGGTACAACTTTTTACATACCCATGTCGAACAAGTTCGGAAGCTCCGCCAGCGGCAGTGTGGTCGCGCCGATAATGGCCGCGAACAGCTTCATCACCTTAGGATTACCCCGGAACTTGGCGCGCGTTTGGCTCGCGATCCATTCCAGCACTTCGATATCGAGGCAAGCGGCACGGGTCGGCGCCCAGCTTTCAATGGCGGTATCGGGCGAAAGTGCAATGGTGCGCGAAGGCACCGGAAAGCCCGACGCAGAGGCCGCGTGATGCACGATGGCCTTGGCGAAGAGATCGTCGAACTGTCCATTGTCACTGCGCTCCGAGGCGGCGGCATTGATCTCGAACAGCGCTTCGGCTTCAGCACGGCTCACGGGCTCATCGGCCACAGCCATTGCGGTCAGGATGCGCGCGCACCAGGCGGCGTCTTGAGCATCAAGCGCACGGGAAAAATGAATGCGGCCCCTCGTTGTAGGACCCTCGCCAGTGATCACACCGTCGCGCACGATGCCCAGGACATATACTGCGACGTCCCGGCCATCACTTCTCGACATCTCAACGGCGCCGATCAGTTCGTCAGCTATTTCGACAAAGGCAGACATTGTATTGTTCTTTCTTCTTCCAGATTCGGCATTTCCAAACGAGCGCAAGCGAGCGGTCAACGTTACATTCCCATTTGGATCATATAGATTCGAGGAGCGAAGCGCGTCGATTTCATAGGAAAGATGTTGAGATCTCGGAGAGAGCTTCTCAAGGCGCATCGATTTGGCTGTTGTCATTTATCTCGACGGACCCGATGCGGGAGGTTGCGGATTATCTACGGGGAGGACTCACGTTCAAGTCCGCATATTCCCGAGCGACGAATTATTTCAGGAATCGTCGGACGCCCTGGAACCGGATCTTCGGAACAGCCGCGATGGGACGCCGGCAAGCCAGTTCAACCGAACCACGCACCAAGACTACATTCATCAACTTGATTGCGCGTTGTATGCCCGGAAATTAAAACATTTAACTAAGTTTCGCGTTGACGGGAATGTGAACCATTCCTTGGTGGCAAGCCTGCGGCTCAGCTATGAAAACAGATCAGGCAGTCATCGCGTTAACTTTGCCGACTCTATCCATAAACCCAGATGGAGTTTCCGGTACACACCGGTGCTTTATTGGGGACGGTCGCGGTTAGAGAAATCATTTCACGTACCCGGGAATATTATCGCTTGAACTTGAGTCCCTCTACGAGAAGGAGCGCACTTATGTATCGCCAGGGCACGTCGAACTACTTCGCTCCATCCGGCACAGGAAGATCAATGAAATAAGGACAGTTATACCCGTGGCGACCGTGCGTAGCATCGCAATAGCAGCACACGCTCGGGAGTTGTCCATAATATATCCTGACAAGAGAGGCTCGTATGACAACTTCATCCACGACAGAAGACACCACGGCAGAATGCAAGCGTCGCGTTGACGAATGCTATGCACTTTCAGAAACTACAATTGTACCAGAGTATCGCCAAGCATTATTCGCTATGGCTAAAGCATGGATGAAGATCGCTCAAGGCGAGCAAGAATTCCAATCAAATCAGCAAGCGACGCCAGATTGCTTGCAAGTGCCGTCGAAGTCGACTCTCAAGCCAAGTAGCCGCATTTAAGGAACGTCATGGCCAAACAGAAACGCTATGGAGCGTCCGCGCGCCAGCGCCGGTCGCCCGCTCGTTGGTACGTTTTGGAATAAAATCACCTCTTGAACAGTCTGGGCTTCGTATCCAGCAATTCCGCTACTAGTACTCGGAATCAGAGCTGAGTGATACGGCCGCGTCCTTGAAGAACCCTCGTTGTGGTCCAGACGAAGGGTTCGGCTCTTGAATCGCGACTCATATTTCAACAATATTGGGTACTAGCCCGGGCTATCTACTTCAAAACCAATTCCGGTAAAGAGGTGCCCTGGAATCGATGAGGAGCGAGACGAATGCCTGCTAAAGTCGAGCGTCGGGAGTTAGTCCCGATGATAATCGCCACCATTGTCGCGGCGATCGGCGCATTTTGCCTGTGGTCTGACCTCAGAAACGATTCGCTAGGTCGCGGGGACGGCATGATCACGTCCGCAGTTGCGTCACGGGCCGGCGCGACTGTGGCTCCGTCGGAACCGTCGGCTCATCTGGTCGTGCCGCAGAGCGTTGTGTGTACCGAAAGCCTTATCCGTGTTGATGACGCGATGGAATCGCCTAAACTGGCGGAATGATCGGGCTCTTATGTTTCGTCCAGGCCATGCTGGCCTCGCCATTCAAGTCGAAGATGCGGCCTGAGGCTGAGAACGCGGTGCTTCGACATCAGTTGATTATCTTGAGGCGCAGGCTGCGTGGCCGCGCCCGGCTCACAAACAATGATCGCTGGTTCTTTATCCGCCTGTATCGCTGGTTTCCGTCGATCCCGCAGGTTCTCACGATCGTCCAGCCCGAGACGCTCGTGCGTTGGCACAGGGCCGGTTAGTTCACGCCCTAGCAGCGCAGCTGTCTTCCTCGTTAACTCTGGTACGAAACTATTGGTAATGTCATGAGCTTCGTGACCCAGCCGCCTGTGTGTACCGAAAACCTTATTCGAGTTGATGACGTGATGGAATCGCTTAAGCTGGCGGAATGATCGGGCTGCTCTGTTTCGTTCTGGCCGTCCTGGCCTCGCCATTCAAGTCGAAGTGGCGGCTTCA
>Ga0182024_10018391_pt1 | contig 13021 bp, 8 predicted proteins | sample P32metaG_FD_120480 | JGI IMG/M metagenome (GOLD analysis project Ga0182024, IMG submission 120480) | Permafrost microbial communities from Stordalen Mire, Sweden - P3-2 metaG (Illumina Assembly) | ecosystem: Environmental > Terrestrial > Soil > Wetlands > Permafrost | place: Sweden: Stordalen...
CATGCGTCGAGCCCTCTGCACCACCCAGTCGGCGTATTGCAGAGCTTTCGCCTGATTTCCCGCCTCAAGCATTTCTCCAATGCGGAGTGCGAAAGTCTCCACTGCGCCCGCGGGTGCTCTTAAATCGTGAGCCAGCACGCGCGCGAAATTTTCCAGCTCGTCCTGTTGTTCCTTTACCTTCCGTTGCAAAGCCGACCTTTCCACAGCGCTAGCAATGGCGCGTTGGGCGGTCGCTGCATTCATGCGCGACTTTGAAATATAATCGGCTGCGCCGCGCTTCATTGCTTCGGTGGCTACCGCCTCATCTCCTTGGCCGGTGGACATGACGATGGCCATGTAGGGCAATCTCCCGCGCAGCGCAGTAATGCCCTCCAGGCCATTCTCGCCGGGAAGCCGATAGTCGACGATAGCGCAATCGAACTCGCATCCCTCACAAGCTTCGAGCGCCTCCCTGATGCTGGCCGTCTCAGTGCATTCAGCGGACATATTCGCTTGGCCGATGGCGCGCTTGATCTGCTTGCGATCGCCTTCATCGTCATCGGTAATCAGGATTTTCAAGGCGCGGCCGTTCATTTGCTACTCCCGATCTGCGTGCGCGCTCATGGCATTTCGACGATGCGCCAGTAGGTGTCCACCAGGCTGAAGAGCTTGAGGAAATCTTCTCCAGCCTTCTCCTTGAGGATGTAGCCCGTCACGTTCAGGGAGTAGGCAGCCTGCTTGTCTTCCGCCCGGTTCGACGTGGTGAGCATGAAGACGATGGTGTCGTGCAGGACCGGATCTTCGCGGATCGCCGTCACCAGTTGAATCCCGTCCATGCGCGGCATGTTGAGGTCCACCAGCAGCAGGTACGGCGATTCGAGTTTGGGCCGTGTGTCGGTCCCTTTCAGTATTTCCATCGCCTCGATGCCATCCAGCGCGCGCACGATTGGATTCGCGATGCGGGCCTTCTGGAAGGTGCGCTCAACTGCTTTGGCGTCGCCGTCGTCGTCCTCAACAAGCAGGATGCGGATAGGGTTGGGAGGCGGGTTTGAGGGCCATGTCATGATGTTTCTCCGATTGGCGTGAATTTGTGCTTCGTCTTGTTCGTTCTTCCGTTGTCTTTGGGCCATGTGAAGCTGAAGGTGCTGCCCTGGCCAACCGCGGACTCGAGCTTGAGCTCGCCGCCTGCGACATCGACGTGCTTGCGCACCATGGCCAGGCCCATGCCGCTGCCTTCCACCTGGTCCCTGGGCTTGAGGGTCTGGAACATCTTGAAGATCTTTTCGTGGTACTGGGCCGGAATGCCGGGACCGTCATCCTCGACGCTGAAGCGCCAATCCGCACCCAGATCTTCGACGGAAACCTCAATGCGGCCGGTCTTCCTGTCGTGGTGCTTGATGGCGTTCGAGATCAAGTTGATGAGAATCTGCTGCAAGGGCATGCGGAAGACCTCAATGCCGGCCAGAGTAGAGCTGGCATCGACAATGAAGCCTTCGGGAGGCGAAATCAGTCCCTGGATGTTTTCCATCAAAACTGTGCCGGAGATGGCTTCCGTGTGGCGGTCGTCAGTCTCGCGGCCGATGCGGGAGTATTCAAGCAAGTCGTCAAGCAGCCTGTCCATGCGCAGCACGCGGCTGCGCAGCAGGTTCATGTTCTCGCTCATTTCGGCGGTCAGTTTCCCTGCCAGATCCTCTTCGATCCACGTTGAGGCATTGTGTATCACCCGCAGCGGAGCCTTCAGGTCATGCGAAGCAGCATAGGCAAAGGCGTCCAGTTCCAGGTTGCTGCGCTCCAGAGCCCTGGTATAGCGGGCCAATTCCGCTGCAATCTTTTCGCGCTCGGCTTCCACCGCCTTGCGCTCCGTGATGTCACGGATGATGCCGGAGTAGTGTTTCCCGTCTCCAAGTTCAAAAGCGCTGACCGAAAGGTCCATGGGAAAGACGCTGCCGTCTTTGCGCTTGCCGACGACTTCGCGCCCGGCCGTGCCGATGATGCGCGCATCGCCGGTGGTTGCGTAGTGAGAGAGATACCCGTCGTGGCCGCTGTGGTACGGTTCCGGCATCAACATCCTGATGTTCTTGCCGATCACCTCTTCGCTCTCGTAGCCGAATATGCGCTTGCAGGCAGGGTTGAAGCTCTCCATGTTGCCGCGCGCATCGATCGTAATCAGCCCATCCACGGCGTGATCAAGCACTGCGCGTAGCTTGGTTCCCGTCTGCAGCCGCTCAGCTTCCACTTCGTTCCGCTCGGTAACGTTGCGCATGATTTTCGACGCACCGATGAGCCTTCCTGTTCCATCCCGCACCGGGGACGCGGTAAGCTCGACCGGGATGTGTTGCCCGTTCATGCCCATGCGTACCGTCTCAACATGCTGAATTTCTTCACCCCGGTTCAGCCGTTCCAGAATGTAGGCTTCTTCCTCCATTTTGTCCGGTGGAATGATGATAGTGATATGCTGGCCGATGGCCTGGCGGGCATTGAAGCCGAACATCCGTTCCGCGCTGGCGTTCCAGGATGTGATGATGCCGCTCAAGTTCTTGCTGATGATGGCATCGTCGGACAAGGCGACGATGGACGCCAACAGAAGCGCGCTGTCGTCCTCAACCAGTTTGCGCGCAGTGATATCGCGGACAATGCCGACGTACCCCGATTCCTCCCCCACACGGAACGCGGAGACCGTCAGGTCCATGGGAAAAACGGTGCCGCCCTTGCGTTTGCCGGTCACTTCGCGGCCGATGCCGATGATCTTGACTTCGCCGATCTTCAGGTCGCTGGAGGAGTAGCCGTCATTGGCGGTGCGAAAGGGATCCGGCGTCAGTATGGCGAGGCTGCGGCCGATGGCCTCTTCGCGCGTGAAGCCAAACATGCGCTCGGCGCTGGCGTTCAGGGTCTGGATGACGGCCTTGTTGTCGATGGTGATCAGCCCGTCGAGCGTGCTGTCGATCATCACCTTCAGCCGCAGCGAGTTGTTGGCTATTTCCTGCTCCGCCTGCCTCTGTGCCGTGATGTCTCGCACGATTCTGCAGGTGGCGACGAGGGCGCCCGTTGCGTCGCGCATGGGCGACGCGGTGATGGAAACGTCAATCCTGCTCCCGTCCTTGCGCTGCCGCACAGTTTCTGAATCGTCGACTACCTTGCCCTCGGCCATCTGTGCAAGGATGTGCTCCTCTTCCTTACGAAGCTCCTTAGGAACAAACAGGTCGGCGTGGCGGCCGATGGCCTCCCCGGCGGTGTAGCCGAACATCCGTTCACCGCCGGGATTCCAGCTCAGTATGGTTCCGTCCAGCCGCTCGGAAAGGATGGTGTCGTGGGAGCATTCGATGATGGCGGCCAGCAACGCCGCCTTCTCGCGCGCATCCCGCAGCGCAGCCGCTTCGTCACCCAGATGATTTAATGGCAATTGGATCTACTCCAGCATTCGAACCTGAGCGATGATATGAAGGTTCTAAGAAGATGCAGCCACTAAACTGGGATTTCCTGCCAATGAATTCCGCTTATGGGGCAGCCGCTGAGAAGAGTCCTTAAAAGGCAATGCGCCTAGCAGGTCCCAGGGCGCGCGTTCTGGAGAAACTCTGTCCGAAAAGGACGCGCTCCCATTCGGGTTGTCGGGCAATTGACGGAACGGCTCGAAAACCATGGGCTCCGCTGCGGGAACCCTCAAGCCGGCCTCATCTTCGCCAATGCACCAGACATACGCGGGGCGCGATTGGCGTTGGGCCCTTTAACGCTGAACCCGGCGCAAGACGACAGGGATGCTGCCAGGAGGGATGCGCGCGGGGATGTTGAACGATGGATCGGATCCATCCGGCGGCGGACCGATGGCCGGGAGCGGCCCCGTCGGCTCCTTGGGGATGCGCGACAGCCAACGGCTGAGATCCATTGTCCGCTGCAGTTCAAGCTGGTCCCCTTTCAGGGTTCCGGAAAAAGTGCTGGTCCCGACCTTGAACGAAACGCTTTGTCCGTCGACCTTGCCCTCTGCGATTGGAACGCCCGCGTCGCTGCCGCCAAAGAAGCCGCCGCCCAGACCCTCCACGCTTCCCGTCAGAGTGCTTCCATCCTGGCGAAGAGTGAAGATATTGGTGCCGTCGCCCACCAGGAACGCCATCATGCCGGTGGCGCCCGGGGCTCCCGGAGCAGGACGCCACAGGCCGGTGATGCCCGCGCCGTTCGGGACTTCGCGTTCCCAAGCCGCGACCTGGGGACGGATCGTGACCGTTTTCGAGGCAATTGTGATGCTGGCCGGCGCGAGTCCGAGAGACGAGGCCTCCACAGTGATTTTTCCGGCAGTTTTGGATGACTGCGCAATGGCCATGCAAAGACCGCAGAAGGCCTTGCGCGATGTGCCCTTGTCGGATTCCTGGTTGGTGGGGTCGCCGTTGCCGACGCCGATCAGTTTTCCCTCGCCGGAGACCTTGAAGGTGACCAGGTTATCGGTGATGGGCACGACGCGGCCCTGCGCATCCTGCACTTCAACGCTGAAGATAGCCACGTCCTCGCCATCGGCCGAGACCTCGGGGCGGTCGGCGCGCGTCACGAGTTTCGCCGAGGGGCCCGTGGTTTCACGCTTCGTGCTCATGGCCACTTTGCCATCCTTAAAGCCCCGCGCCTCGATTGCTCCGGGAGCATATTTGACGACCCACGCCACGTGCGAATCCTTCTTCACTTCCTTCGCGCCCAGGCTCTGGCCGTTGACCAGCAACTCAACTTTGTCCATGTTCGAATGGACCCAGACGGCAATCTCTTTGCCCTCGTATCCCGGCCAATTCCAGTGCGGGAACAGGTGCAGAACCGGGTTCTCAGTCCACCAGGATTGGTAGTAGTAGAACGAATCCTTGGGAAAGCCGCAGGTATCGATGATCCCGTATTGCGAGCTGATGTTGGGCCATCCGTTTGGCGACGGCTCACCGCGGTAATCGAATCCTGTCCACACGAAGCCGCCGGAGACCCATGGCCGCGCATTGCAGAAGCTCCACCAGCCTTCAGCGGAGGCGCGGCCGGTGGTGGTGTACGGATCGTAGGAACCCACATATCCTTTGTCGGGGTCGGTAATGTAAATGCCGCGCGTGCCCACGGCGCTGACGGTTTCCGTTCCGATGACCGGTCTGCTCGGATTTGCCTTATGGAAGGCCTCGGCCTGCGGGTCCATGTAGTTGTACCCGACCACGTCGCACAACTCCAGGCCGCCGGTTCCAATGGCCCCTGTGGGCGCGATCGACACTGGCCGCGAGCCGTCGAGCTGGGTAGCGAGCGCTTTCATCGCAGTCAGAATCAGCACGCCCTTCGGGCCGTTCGCCTGGCCTTCTTCATTCCCCATCGACCACATGAAGACGCTGGGACGGTTGCGGTCGCGCCTGACCAGGTCGGCGAACTGAGCGAGGCCTTCAGGGTTGGACGACATCATGCGGGTCTCATCGAACACCAGCATCCCCAGTTCGTCGCATGCATCCAGCAGCTCCGGCGTGGGAGGGTTATGCGAGGTGCGCAGCGAGTTGCAACCCATCTCCTGCAGCTTGCGTATGCGGTAGTACTGCACGGCGTCGGGCAGCGCCGCGCCCAACCCGGCGTGGTCCTGGTGATTGCAGGTTCCTTTCAGCTTCACCGGCTTGTCGTTCAGAAAGAAGCCCTTCTCCGCGTCGAACCGGATGGAGCGAATACCGAACGGGGTCGCGTAGCGATCAACAACCTCTCCCCCGGCCTTCACCTCTGTCACCAGGGTGTAGAGATTTCTCTGCTCGAGCGACCAGAGCTGCGGCAGCCTGACCGCGATCTCCTGTTCGTACGTCTGCTCGCCGCCTTCGCCAATGGAAACCGGGTCGGTGCCTGATTTGCCTACCTCTTTGCCGGAAGGATCGAGGATGGTGGAGGTCACGCGCGCGCTCTGCTCACCCTTGCCGTGATTCTCCAACTCTGTCCGGATGGAGAGCCGGGCTTCGCCCGTTCGGACTTGCGCGGCTACGAAGGTGCCCCATTTTTTCACATGGACCGGGTTGGTCTTCACCAGCCACACGTGCCTGTAGATCCCGGCGCCCTCATAAAACCAGCCATCACTCGAAGTCGCGTCCACGCGCACCAGCAGGACGTTTCTTCCGCCGGGATTTGCAAAGCTGGTGACGTCGAAGCTGAACGGATCGTAGCCGCCGCTATGACGCCCGATATAGAAGCCGTTGAAGACCACCATCGTCTCCCGGTATGAGCCATCGAACTCGATGGTGATGCGCTTGTCGGCGTCGGCGGCGGAAAGCTCGAGGACACGGCGATACCAGCCCACGCTCGTCGCCGGGTAGGCGCGCCCCAGGGGGTAGAAGCCTTTGCTTTGCAGCGCGGGGTCGTTTTGGAATGGCAGCTCGATTGCCCAGTCGTGGGGCAGATCCACGCTCCGCCATTCGCCATCGTCGTAGGCAACGTTCCCTGCGGGAAGAAAATTTCCCGTCTTCTGGAAGTTGCCCGTTCTGCCGCTGCCGAAGCCGAAGTCCTTGGCTGGGTCGTTGGCATCTCCGAAGTGGAAACGCCAGCCGAAATCGAGCAGCAGCCGTTCGCGCCCGGCGCCTGAAATGGCGAGATCGCGCCTGGTGGCGGTGTTCAGCGGGGCAGGCGCATCGCCCACAGCCTGGATCGCGGCCTCGATCGGGCTCATTCCGTGAGCAGCCGCTACCGCCGGCGCAAGCAGGCTGGTCTTCAACAAGTCACGGCGTGATAAGGTTTTCATTTCTGCCTCCCATCCAAGTCCCCGCGGTCGTGCAACCCCGCCCGCAAATCGGAGTTTTCACCCGCAATTCAGAGACACGCCAGTATACGCCGAGCCGGCTCGCTTCGGCGGCCACTCCGGAATAAGGCCTGCGCCCTCCAAATGCAGCCCACCTTTGCCATTGCCCCATTCCTCCGCAGTCTCTCGCACACATCTACCATAATCTCTGTATGCGCATCTTCATCGATGTGCCGCCGCCGGGTGCGATCATATGCGGGGAGTTTTGATTGTGAATCTGTTTCGAGGCTTACGCCCGCTTGAGCGTGCAACTGCTTTGCGAGACATGCTTGCTGGGGTCGTGCTGGCGGCAATGGATATTCCCCAGGTGTTGGGGTACAGCAAGATTGCCGGCATGCCGGTGATCACGGGACTTTACTCTCTGCTGCTGCCACTTATCGCGTTTGCGGCTTTTGGCTCTTCGCGATATTTGGTGGTGGCTGCGGACTCGGCGACGGCTGCGATCTTTGCGGGCGGAGTCTCGGGCATGGCGACGCCGGCTACTGCACGCTACGTGGCCCTGGCGGGTATCGTGGCGCTGATGACTGCCCTGATCCTGCTGCTGGCGAGGCTGCTCCGGCTGGGTTTCATCGCGGATTTTCTCTCGCGGACAGTGCTGGTGGGCTTTCTAACCGGGGTGGGTCTTCAGGTGGGTATCTCGGTGCTGGGCGAGATGCTGGGCGTGCCGGTGGATTCGCGCCGACCGGTGGTGCAGCTTTGGGAGGTGCTTCGCGGGCTGCCGCGAGCCCATCTGCCAACAGTGGCGTTGGCGGTTTCGGTGTTGGGGTTTGTGCTGGTATTGCGTCGCTCCGTTCCGAAACTGCCGGCTGCGCTGTTCGCAGTTGTTGCGGCGATTTCGGCAAGCGCGGTGTTAGATTTTGCGGGACATGGAATTGCAACGATTGGTCCCGTGGTCGGCGGCCTGCCGCACCTGGGATTGATGGGCCTGCTCAGCCTCCGCGGGATGAGCGGGAAAGAGGTCGAGACGCTGGTAACGGTATCGGCCTCATGCGCCGTGATGATCCTCACGCAGAGTGCGGCGACTTCGCGCATCTATGCGGCAAAGCATTACCAGGAGGTCAACGAGAATTTAGATTTGTTTGGGCTATCTGCCGCGAATGCCGCGGCGGCGCTGACCGGAGCGTTTGTGGTGAATGGAAGCCCTACGCAGACGGCCATGATGGAGGATGCCGGTGGCCAGAGCCAGATGGCCCAGGTTACTACGGCGGCGGTAGTGGGGCTGGTGCTGCTGTTTCTGACTGGGCCGCTCAAGTATCTTCCCACTTGCGTGCTGGGTGTGCTGGTGTTTCTGGTCGCGCTTCGGCTGATCGATTTGAGGGCATTGCGGGACATCCGGGCGGAGAGCCCGCAGGAGTATGCACTGGCAGTGATGACAGCGGCAGTGGTGCTGCTGGTGGGAGTGGAGCAAGGGATAGTGTTGGCGATGGTGGTGTCGTTGCTGCGCGTGGTGCAACACAGTTATCACCCGCATAGCGGCGTGCTGATCGCGGATGGCAGCGGTGCCTGGAAGCTGGCGCCGGTGGCGCCGAATGTGGTGACAGAGCCGGGACTGGTGCTGTACCGGTTTGGCGCGGCCCTTTTCTATGCAAATGCAGGACGGTTTGTTGAAGAGGTATCCCTGGTTGTGCAGCCGATGCCGTCTGCTGTGCGCTGGGTGGTGGTGGACGCGGAGGCGATGACGCACGTGGACTACTCAGCTGCGAAAGCAGTAATAGCACTGAAGAAAAACCTCACCAAGGCTGGAATCGAGCTGGCGTTTGCGCGGCTGCCGTGGGATCTGCGGTCCGAATTCGATCGGCATCATTTAACGGAGGCGATAGGGCCGGCGCAAATTTTCAACCGGCTGCACGACGCGATCGCGGCGTTCGAGGAACAGGCGAAGCCGCAGGCAGGGAAGGCCAGTGAGCCGGTCTCAGACGGCGGGGCACAGGATTAGGCTGGCCCGATCGGCTCTGTTCAGAAGTTTACGTTCCGCAGAAAGTCCGGCTGACGTATTCCTCGGGCCGGGCTGGCGTGGTGTACCGCTCCAGGTTCGGCCTGTCCTCGTATGGGCGTGATACGACGTCCAGCAATTCCTCGAATGGCTGGAAATCCTGTCTCCACACTGCGGCGTCGAGCGCGGCTTCAACCAAATGGTTGCGGGGGATGAACGCCGGATTTGCCCTCCGCATCTCAGTGGCGCGTTCCTGCCCCGAGACGTGCTCTTCATCCAGGCGCAGGCGCCATGCAGAAGCCCACGAGTCATAAGTGCCGGGGTCGGCGAACAATGCGCGCACTCCTTCGTCGCCTTCCAATCCGGTGGCGGCGTCGCACAGCCGGCGGAAGGTCAGCGTGAAGTCGGCCCGGTTGGCGGCCATGCGGTCAAGAAGATCTTCAACCAGTACCGCATCCCCATCGCGCTCCGTGAACAGGCCAAGTTTGCGGCGCAGGCCGGTTGCGTGAGCCGCCTTGAATTGAGGATCGAAGGCTGCAAGGGCTTCGTTGGCCGAGGCCAGCGCGGCTTCTTCGCTTCCCGCCTCCTGCACCAGAATGGGAAGCAATGCCTCGCCGAGGCGCGCAAGGTTCCAGAGGGCGGCGCGGGGCTGGTTGCCATACGCATAGCGTCCGTGTGCGTCGATGGAGCTGAAGACCGTTGCCGGATCGTATGCCTCCATGAATGCGCACGGCCCGTAATCAATGGTCTCGCCCGAAATGGAGGTGTTGTCGGTGTTCATCACGCCATGGATGAAGCCGAGGAGCATCCATTGCGCGATCAACTGCGCCTGTCGGGCAATCACGCCGTCCAGCAGGGCCCGGTACGGCTGCTTCGCATTCGCGGCCTCAGGGTAGTGCCGTGCGATTGCATAGTCGGCCAGGATGCGCGTCCCTTCAATGTCGCGCCGTGTGGCGAAGTACTGGAACGTTCCTACGCGGAGGTGGCTCGCCGCTACACGGGTCAGCACGGCTCCGGGCAACGCTGTCTCGCGCAGCACTCGCTCCCCGGTGGTCACCGCGGCCAGGGCCCTGGTGGTGGGCACGCCCATCGCCGCCATGGCTTCGCTCACGATGTACTCGCGCAAAACCGGACCAAGCGCAGCTCTGCCGTCGCCTCCGCGGAGAAGGGAGTTGGGCCCGAACCCTTGAGCTGGATGTCGTAGCGCACGCCGTCAATACCCATCACTTCACCCAGCAAGTTGGTTCGTCCGTCGCCGAGCTGAGGCACGAAGGACCCGAACTGGTGACCGGCATAGGCAAGCGCCAGAGGCTCGGCCTCTTCGGCCGCGCGGTTGCCGGCCAGGATCTCCACGCCGGGCGCGCTCGCCAGAGCATCGGGATCCAGGCCCAGGTTGCGGGCCAGTTCCACATTCACCTTCACCAGGCGCGGGGCCGCAACCGGTGTCGGATTCAGTCGCGAGTAGAAGCGCTCCGGCAACCGCGCATATGTGTTTTTGAAGCCGAAACCGACGGTCTGGCCCTCATGGCTGGAGTCAGGGGGCAACGCGGTCGCGGGAACATCTGGTGAACTCATGGTCTATTGGATGTGGGAATGCGGTTTTCGATCTTACATTGGTGCTGAGTCGAGGATCCTGGTTCTGGCGCCGGATCGGCGGCCGCAAGGACGTTTGCAGCCAGGCGCTCATTCGGTTCGCACCGGCCGGGCCCGACTCATTTCCTTACGAAACTTTCTACTGCGTGCGAAACCGGGAGCCAGAGAAGAGGGCGATATCGCTTGAAGTTTTTCGCGTAGTTGCAAGTTCAGAAAGAATCTCCCCTACTACAGAAGAGAATTTGAACCCATGGCCGGAGAATCCAGCCGCAAGGATGACCTGCGGATAGTCCGGGTGTGAATCGATGATAAAGTGCTCGTCTGCTGTCATTGTATACATGCAAGTGGCGGCGTGAGCAACCGCTCCATTCAGTGAGGGAATTCTAGATCCGATTGCGGATCTGATTGCCAGCTCATCGCGCTCATGTATTACCCGATCGATTGTGGAAGGTGTGCATTCCTCGTCCCCGGAGTGGATGGCCACTTTAGGATAGCCAGCATCTTTGATGCGCGGGAGCCCGTAGAAAAACAGACCTCGCTCCGGCTCCCAAAGGAAAATCGGAAAGACCTTACCATTGAAAGCCGAAGGATCGCCCTTGGGTTTAAGCCAGAACACGACTCGGCGTGTGACGACGACGGGCATCGAAACGCCTGCGACGAACTCCGCAAACCAAGGGCCAACAGATATCACCAGTGACCTGGCCTGATAGGTCTGCTTCTCTGTTGTAACGGTCACACCTTCACCTGATCGAGAAGCTGTCCACGAAAGCACGGTTTCTTCGAAGCGAAGATCTGCTCCGCGCTTCAGGGCACATCTTAGATGCTGCCTGATGCATTCTTCGGGCCTGAGGTAGCCTGCGCTCTCTTCGTATACAGCTACTTCGTTATCAGCAAGGGAAAACTGCGGAAAGCGCCCTTGCATCTCACTCGAGCCAAGCAGTTCGTGCTCAAGGCCATACTTGGTCGCACTCTTCAAACAGCCGGTTACGAGCCTTCCATCAGCAGGTCCGATGGCAAGTCCACCTGTGATGCTAATCAGGTCCTCGCTGCATTCTTCTTGCAACTGATTCCAAAGTTCGTAGGCTCTCAGTACAAGGGGAACATAGGCAGGGCCTTCGAAGTACGCCTGGCGAATGATTCGGGACTCTCCGTGAGACGATCCTTTATCATGGGCAGGGGTAAGGGCTTCCAATCCGAGAACCTTTGTATGTTTCTTGGAAAGGTGGTATGCCGCTGCGCTTCCCATTGCGCCCAGGCCGACCACTATCACGTCGAATGCACTTTCCACAGCAGTCCTCGATGGTGCGCAGTCTAAGAACTCTAACTCTTGATGCTTCAGAATGTCGCTCCCTCAACAGTGATCATTTGCCACAATACCCGCTTCCCATCGGTAAAGGAAGCCACCAGCTTTTGCGGACTCTGTGGAGACGAGAAGAGCTCGGCTGACAAGCTGTTACGCATGCCATTTCCAAGCAGAGAAACAAGTACCTACAACGCACTCTGATCGAAGCCGCCAACTGGAAACCCGGTACTGCCACGAGCTGGCTGTGGTCTATGAGAAGGAACGGCAGAAAGGGAAACCGTTGCCAATAGCAGCATACTGGCGGGTTATGACACAAACTATGACACAAACGGTCAGCCTGTGAACGCTCGCCCTTTCGAAATTATTGAAATGATTGGTGGACCTGATCGGGATCGAACCGATGACCTCTTCCATGCCATTGTCACAGTTTTTGTAAAATCAACAACTTACAAGAAGTTCCGGAACTGCCAAGTACCCATAATCTCTTGAAATCGAGAACCGAATCGAACCACCTTGGGTTGGAGCTTGGGTTAAGACTAAAGCTGTCCATATGTCGTTCAACGATGGACACGGTCAGCATGAACTGGACGCGGAGCGATACAAGTTTCTGGGCGGGGAGGACCCGTACGAACGGGCTTTTCTGGCCTTGCAGGACCGCCTGAGGCGGCCCTGCAAGGCCCGGAAAACCGATAAATAACTTGCATTGACCGGTTTCCTCGGTTCAAATTCGACGTCGTGCTGGTCTGGGCTTCAGACAGGATCGCCCGGTCGGTGAAGCACTTTTTGGATGTGCTCGACGAACTGAACCGGCTCAACATCGAGTACATCCCGTTCCGGGAGAATATCGACACGGGCGGTCCGCTGGGGCGCGCCATCGTTGTAATCGTCGGCGCGATCGCCGAACTCCAGCGAAGCCTCATCGTCGAGCGGGTCCGTGCCGGCATGCCGCGTGCCCGCCTCGAAGGTCAGCACATAGGCCGTACTCCACTGGACCTGGACCATGCCGCCATCCAACGAGACCGCCAGCATGGCCAGAGTCTGCGGCAGATCGCCAAGGGCCATCGAATCTCAACGGCCACCGTGCAGCGCAAGCTACGCAAGCAACCAGCCCAGGCCCAGGCCACGCTCATCGATAAAACAGCCTGATCCCGGCCATTCAGGCATGTGACAAAAGGGGTCGGAAAACAGGCCCGCTAACTCCCACAAAACACGTGGCCGGATCTCACCGATCCGGCCGTGTCAAAAGGTATGGGTTTAGGCACAGATGGGATCGAGTTGGGGGCTACACGAGAGTGCAGATTGCTACCTGCGGAATTCCAAGAGCATTGCCGGTAGGGTCGGGGACTGGCGCGATATTCCGAAGGTCCAGCCTAGCTGTTGCTCCCCGTTTCCTCTGGGAGTGCCTCAATAGCCGAACCGTGAACCCGTTTCCAACCCCCGCCACATCGCA
>Ga0182024_10018392_pt1 | contig 13020 bp, 6 predicted proteins | sample P32metaG_FD_120480 | JGI IMG/M metagenome (GOLD analysis project Ga0182024, IMG submission 120480) | Permafrost microbial communities from Stordalen Mire, Sweden - P3-2 metaG (Illumina Assembly) | ecosystem: Environmental > Terrestrial > Soil > Wetlands > Permafrost | place: Sweden: Stordalen...
CCGATCCTCGAAAACGCGCCGACGCGTTGCGGTTTCTGATTCATTTTGTGGGCGATCTGCACCAGCCCCTCCACGCGGCAACGAATAACGATGAAGGCGGCAACTGCGTTCCGGTCGCGTTCTTTAACACGATGCCCCAAGTGCGAAATCCGCAAACGGAAAGCTACGCCCCGAACCTGCATGGCGTGTGGGACACGAACATCCTGGAGCGGGCGACCTCCGGGAAAACCGTCGATCAGGTCGTGGCGGAGCTTGATGAATCCTTTCGGAAGAAAATCGCGCGTTGGCAAAAGGGCTCGCCGGACGTTGATGGGTGGGCCTGGGAAAGCTACCAATTAGCTGTGAAGGGCGTGTACGGCAAATTGGCGGTGCACATCCCGGTGGAAGCGCCAAAGCCGGTCATGTCCTGCGCGGATGACAATCACATTGCCCAGCGAATGCTGAAGCTGCACGAGAGTCTGACGGATCCCTATCAAACTATGGCGGTACCGATCGTCCGGGAACGCCTCGCGCAAGGCGGAGCGCGGCTCTCTCTGCTCCTCAATCAACTCTGGCCGTAGACCCAGACGTCGATTCCTTCCGTCACTTGACGGCCCGTCGCTCTACTGAATTGTGTACATCGCCTCGTTGAAGTGCCCGTCTGTCGCGGTTACTCCATAAATGCCTATGTAAGAAGTTCCGGTCACAGCTAGGCTCACTCCCGTGGATGTGGAGGGTGCATTTGCTGCATCCCCTGTGTACTGTGCAGTCAATGAATAGAATCCCAGCCACGGCTCCTCCCCTGAAATGACAGCAGTATTACCAACCAAGTTTGCTGAGCCAGAAAAATTCCCATTCAAGTAGAAAAGCACACTTCCGGTAGGATTTTTTGAACCGCTGACTGTGGCCGTAAAGGTCAGTGGTGTCGCATTGGCAGACTTTGTCGCGCTTGTCATCACTGTTATGGTCGTGGGCTGGGGGGCAGGCGCAGTCCCTCCACTTCCACCCCCGCCGCCACCTCCACCACCGGATGCACTGCCACAACCGACGGCAACGCAAATCACACCGAAGACGAAAATGCCGGTTCTCATTCGGCCATTCGGCCATTTCACCGGCCAAACCAGTAATGCCACCGCCAAAAGACCCGAGAGCAGAAGGACTCCACGGAAGGAGCCCGGATGATTGGCGATCAATCCGCCACTTGAAGCGATTGCAGCACGGTGAACCATGGCATCGGCCGTCTGCGTGCTCAGAGCCAGCGTGAAGGTGCTGGTAGCGCTCGCGCCATTGCTCAGGTTTACGCTCGTCGGCGAAAACATGCAGTTGTAGCCCCCGGGAAGTTCCCCCCCGGCGTTCCCTCCGCAGGAAAGGGCAACTGTGCTTGCCAGATTGCTGGTTGGTGCAATCGTAGCGACCTCGCTCCCTGGTTGGCCCGCGGTGACAAGAAGAGGGCTCGAAGGCAGATTCAAACTGAAATCAGGAATATTCACAGTGACAGATGCGAACAACTGAGTGAAGGAATAGTTGGTATCGCCGGAATAGTTCACTTGGATAGCGTTGGAGGATTGCGGCGTGATCGTCACTGTCGCTGTCAGAGTCTGGTTGCCGTTCGCATCCGTGCCGGCCGTCGGCGTTACCAGGTTCGGCATGGAAGAGAAATTGAAGGTCCCTGTCATCGGCGGAGTTTTGCTGGCGCCCGTTACCGTCGCGGTTATATTCACGCTCTGGCCATAATTCACCGTGGAGGGATTCGCCGTTGCCACCCCGGATGTGGCATACATCACGGAAACGGGCGATGCCGAACCGCTCGCTTGCCCGTAGTTCGCGTCCCCGCTGTACTGCGCCGAGATTTGATGCGTGCCGACAGTCGGGAGTGTGGTGGTGAGGGAGCCTTGGAGGAACGCGCCCGGGCTCGAAAAGGCGACGCCGCCCATCCCAAAGTACGTGACGGTCCCCGAAAGCGGTGTCGTTCCATCGTAGAAGGTGATCGTTCCCGTTGGCGTTGCGCCTGTGAAAATGCTTGCCGCATCCACATCCACATACATGCTGATCTGCCCCCCAACGGTACACGGGTAGCAGGAAATAGTAGGGGGCGACACATGCATCGCGGCTGGCGTGACCGTCAATGTATAGCTTCCTGTACTTGGCCCATAGCTGTTGTCCCCCGGGTAGCTGGCGGACAGTTGGTGGGTGCCTCCTGACAACTGGACCGCCAAGTCCTCCGTGTACCCCTCGCTGTTCAGAGGGAACACCCCTGTCGCGCCTCCACTCACCGAATCTGTAAGAGTGACGCTACCGGTCGGACATGCCGGCGTGGCACAGACCGGGATCATCGGGAAGCTCACCGCTGCTTTTGCATTGCCTACATCCATTCGTGCGATAATCGTCGAGCCGTACACCACCGAGGCCGGAGTATTGCCAGTCTCTCCCACGGTTGTGGGATCAAAGACCGGAATCGAAATGAGAGTTGTGCTTGGCTCTGGCGCGACCGTTACAGTCACCGGTGACGAATCGCTGGGAGCGTATGTGTTGTCTCCGGCGAAATGCGCTTTGACTTGATACGAGGTTCCGCCGACAAGCGATGTGGTCGAGCCACTGACAATCCCGTTTTGAAGCGTGAGGAACCCTCCCATGGTCACTGGATTTCCGGTTGAAGGAAAACCCACCAGAGAAACGTCGCCTGTGGCCGGTGCCGGCGAAACTGAAATATTGAACGGTACGGCTTGGCCGTGCGTAGTATTCACGGGATTGTTGCTATTCAGAGATAGCGTGGTCATGGTCGAAATTCCGGGCTGCGCCCAAGCGTGCACCAGATTGTAGGCATTCACCGAACCCAGGCCCGTTGCCAGGTCATACCCAGTCGCGGCACTGTACCCGGAAAGCACGCCATAGGTATCGCTCGCAATCGACAAGTTGCAGTCCAGGCTATGGGCGGCGCACGGCGTGGCAATCGTGCCGTTGGTCACGTCATTGAAAATGCATGTATTCGCGGGATTCGAGGAAGCGTTGCAGCTTGCATAGGTCTGGGAGGCCGCCAGCTTGTAAAGAACGTGATTGGCGTTCCCCTGCCCCGCGGATTGCGTGAATTGGTTGACCAGCGCCACGATGCCGGCGAAGGCCGGGGTCGAAACCGAAGTTCCTCCTACCCCCAAGAAACTGTATTGCGGATTGCTTAAATCACAGGAGTCGTTTACCTGGGCCTGGTCCGTTTCGCAGACGATATACGCGCTACCCATGAAGCCGGAACTCGCGAACGAGGAGACGTCCGGGACGTCTCTCGCCCCATCAGCCGGGACGCCCGGAGCAGATTGCCAGGACGGTTTGCCGTAACCGCCCGCACAGCTTGAGCCGATTGGGGAAGTGCAATTGCTCTTGCCGCCGCCCGCCGCAATCGTTTCCACCCAGTCGATTGCTTGGCTGTCGTTGCAGCTTGCTTCAGGTGTGGCGCCGTATCTGAAGACAACAAAAATATTGTTCGTGCAAGTGCTGTTCCATGTGGTTTCCGGAACATACCCCAAAGCTGAGGCCTGATGCATATCATTCGTCTGGCTCCAGTACGGGCTGGGGACATTTTGGTTGTAGGTTGGTCCGAAATTCAAAAAGTCCGTTCCACCGACCGCGATCCCGTAGGGCGAAGTCGCAAGGCCATTCACCATGAGTCCATGCGTTGCGGGCGCCGGGACATTCCCCGAAAAAAAATCGCAACCCGCCGATCCCTGATCCCCTGAAGCGGTGAGGAATGTAATGCCCTGCGCGGCGGCCTGTTCCCGAATAGAGTTCTGAAAACTGTTTCCTGCCGCTCCGAGAAACAGCTCACACTGCAGGAAACTCTCACTGATGATCGGCGCAATATTGTCTTCGACGGCTCGAACCGCCGCAAGGTCCACTCCCGAAGTAGCTTCGGTTGGCTGGGCGATCACCAGATTGATCGTCGCGCCTCTTGCGACAGCCCCGGACCATTCCACGTCCAGGTCGGCTTCTGTTTCCGCCCTGGATACGAGTCCAGGATCCGGGCCGTCGATGATGACATTGGGAACAATCGGCGGCAGGCCAAAAAGATTTCGGAAATCGGCAACGTCCTGCAGATTGATGTTGCTCTCTCCGAGGATTGCGATGTTCTGGCCGGTCCCGTCAATAGCCGCCGGAGTTGCCGACCAAAGCGGCAGGACGTTATAGATCGTCGCAAAATCATAGGGACCGAGGAAATAACAAGTGATCCCGCCACAAGCATTCGGGACCGTGTATCCGGGCTGGACCAAGTTGACACGGCCCGTGGCTCTTGACTTGGAAAATACTCCGCCCAGATGGTACGCGGGCTGCTTCAGAAAATTGTGCATCGAATTGACGCCGGCAACCACGGGCGCGAGCGCCTGGGGAATCTGCGGATCGTTCGCGTTGGCCCAATGGTCCTCACCGTTGATTGTGTATTTGTGAATCTCAGTGTGAAACGCCTGCTGCACCTGCGCGGCCGTACCGGAAAATTCGATCACTGCCCGGCCCCGCGAAATGGGAGCGAGTTGAAACCCATGCGATTGGAGCCAGGTGACCACCGCCTGGATGTCCTGATCGGTGGGGCCGAATTGCTGCCCAAACGAATCCGGAGTGAGCCACTGGTGGTAGCTGGGGGAGTTTCGGTCCTGCTGGGCGTCGAGAAGAGCTTCCAGCGCCGCTTCCTGCGCGTCGCTCCGCTTTAAAACGAGCAGCATGCGCGCCATTGGGAGGTCGGGTGGTGCAGCGCCCTGATCAAATTGCGGCTGTGCCAACGGGTGCGTGTTTCCGCGCAGAGTGACCAGGGCGCTCTCGTTCACTTGTTCCACAATGCGGGACTGAGGAGAAGGTGTCTGCGGCCAGGCTGCCGCGGTAATAAGAAAAAGGCAGAGGGGAAGCAAAATTAACCTGGGAAAGGACAGGTCACTTATCCGCATCAGGCCGCCTCTTTTGGGACTCCGAGATGGCCAATTATTATCATGGAAGCAATACCTTTGAAAAGTTATTCTTGCGGTAAAGATGGAGAATGCTCGGGCATAGCAGAGGGCCGGCTGGTACGCACAGAACCGGGCAAAAGGGAAACCTGTTTTATTGCTTTAACTTACCAAAATACAGAAATGTAGTTTGTTCTCCTTTTTCTCGCGGGTCTCTGGCCGTATCGTTGACTTTCACGTCCCGGCACGGGCATTCCGCATTGTTCTGCGAGAGCGGCTCATTCAGAATCAAGAATCATGCATACGCAGTCCCAGGGCCGCCCTGATTGGCTTCGCATTTGTCTGATCGCCCTGGCGCTCGGTTACGCGTTCCTCGCAGGACTGCACACCGTGTCCGACTTGGATCTCGGCTGGCAGCTTGCCACGGGCCGCTACCTTGTCGAGCATCATCAGATTCCGCGGGTCGAACTTTTCTCTTATACCGCGCAAGGCAAGGAGTGGATTTACCCGCCCTTTTCCGGCGCGATTTTCTATCTCTTGTATCTGGCTGGCGGGTATTCCGCATTGTCCTGGCTGAACGCGTTTGCGTGCGCCGCCACCATTGCGTTTCTGATCACTTCCGGCGGAAGACTCGTGACAGCACTCGCGATCGTGGCGGTTCCCGCCATCGCATTTCGCACGATTCCGCGTGCCGAGCTTTTTACCACGGTGCTCTTCGCCGCTGTTCTTGCCATCATTTGGAGGAACTATCGCGGCAAGCCGGCGCGCTTGTGGGTCTTGCCCGGCATTTTTTTTCTGTGGGCTAACCTGCATCTCGGCTTTATCTCCGGCCTCGGGCTCCTCGGTGCCGGCGTATTCTTTGAACTCTGCGACATGCCCTTCGCCGGCCGGCGCGCGTCTGCTCTCTTGCGGTTGAAGCAACTTGTTCCATGGATCGCCGCATCCTTTGCGGCAACATTTGTCAATCCCTGGGGCTGGCGCCTCTACGAGGCGATCTACCGGCAGAACAAGGTCATGCAGATTCACAGCGCGCTGATCGGCGAATGGACCGCGGTACATTTTAATTCGCTCGCTCTGCGGCAGGCGCTCGATGCGCGCGATCCCGCCAGCGCGGACTGGTGGCTGCTGGGAGTGGCTGCATTGGCAATTCTCACTGCAGTTTGGAAGAAGCGAATTGGGCCCGCACTCGTGCTCGCCGTGGGGATGTATCTCGCTATTGAGCACATCCGATTGCAGACTCTTTTCGCGATTCTTGCCGTGGTGATCGGTGGATCGTTGCTCAGTGACCTCGCCGCGGAAATTGCGGCTCGTGCAAAGGCGCTTCCAAAAGCCGCTGAGGAAATAATTTCGGCCGATTCCGCTGGCAGTGTCTCGCCACGGATCGCGTATTTGCTTTGTGCAATTTTCATTGTCCTGGTCGGTCTGCGAATCACGGACCTCATCACGGATCGCTACTACCTCGATGCCGGTCAAATCACGCTGTTCGGCACGGGCCCCTCATGGTGGTACCCCGAGCGCGCCGCAGCATTCCTCAAGCGCGAGGGTCTGCCGGGCAACGTGTTTCATGATTACGGCCTGGGAGGTTATCTGACGTGGCGAATCGGGCCGGAGTATCGCGACTTCGTCGACGGCCGGTACATTCCTTTTGGCAACGATCTTTTTAACGAACAGAGGCTGCTGGCCTCGCTTGGGCCGGATACGCCCGATTGGCAGCGGGCGGCTGACCGTTGGCAGATCAATACGGCCATTTTTTCCGTGGCCCGGTACGCGGGGCTGGGGTCTTTTGCGCTTCAGGAATTCTGCGCCAGCAAATCATGGAAGCCCGTGTATCTCGACGACGTCGCCATTGTCTTCGTTCGCAATCGCGCGGAGAACGCGGGCCTCGTCAACAGGCTGGGAATCCGGTGCGATAGCGCGCCGATCGCCCCTCCTGACGCGGCTTCCGGAGATTCCTTTCGCGCCAGAGCAGAGCGATTCACTTACTTGATGAACTCGGCTTCGATCTACTTCATGTTGTCGCGCGATGGAGAGGCTGCGTCCACACTTGCGCAGGCCGAGCAATTATTTCCTGATGATTCGAACCTGCATTTGGTGAAGGCTCAGATGCTCGCCGCCAAGAATCGGCCCGAAGAGGCGGAGCGCGAATATCTTCGTGTCCTCAGCAACCATCCGAGCGATGCAGCATGGTTCGCCCTTGCGCGTCTTTACTCGAGCGAACATCGCTATCCGGACGCTCTGCGATGCGTGAAAGAGGCCGCGTCCCTTTCCATCGCGCCCTACGAACGACTGCGTTCCATGGGCCTTCTTTATCTCTCCATGAATCAGCCGCAGGACGCTCTTGTTGCATTCGACCAGGCGGAGCTCGCCAGCCCTTACCAGGGCGATTCATCGGACCTGGGCAAAGAGTTTAGTGCGAGGGTCGCGGAAGGACGGGCGCGCGCTTACAGGCAGTTAAACGAAATGGACCGCGCAGTTGCACAACAAAAACTCGCTACGAGTCTAACTCCGGAGAATTCGGCGAGTTGGACCGCTCTCGCGGATCTTTACGACGCGCACGGCCAGACGGCCGATTCCACACAAGCGCGCATGCGGGCACAATCGATCCAAGATGCGGCAAGAAGCTCCGCGAAATCAGGAGAGGCCAACAGCAACCGGTAAGTCGCCACGAGGATAAATAGATTTGAAGTGGTTTCTCTCCCTGCCACCGAGGTTTTCTTAAAATTCATTCAATTATAACGACACTACTCCGCCGAAAATGCCAGCAGCACGTTGCCGGGCAGACCGTTGTTGACTCCCACATATCCCGAACCCACATAGAGCGTGCCGCCCACGACCGTTGGCCCCGGCGCTCCCATCGATCCGCCTTTGCCAGGCACTCCGTTCACCGTCGTGTAATCGCGGACCGTGTTGTATTCCCAGATAACGCTGCCGTTTACGGAGGCGACCGCGCGGAGCCTGCCGTCCCATCCTCCCGAAAACACCACTCCGGGAATCGCCGTGACAGCCGCGGACTGTCCCGGGCGCGGCGGCTCTCCCGGAATTTCCGCCGGAGCGAGCGGCGTAAACCACTTGCGTTCTCCCGTCACCATATCGACCGCGGCCATGCCGCCGACCTGGTTCAGCGCAAAGTACGCGTCCTGCTCGTCGGAGGCGCCGCCAAAAACGATCAGCCCCGAAGCGAGCGGCGGCTTTTCAAAGAGAGGGGTCTTCCACAACACGGCGCCCTTCTTGTCCGGATCGAGCGCGAGCACATAGCCGCTCTTGCCCGTTACCACCAGGAATTGCCGGCCGTTCGGCAATGTGCGAAGCATCGGCGAAACAGAAAAGTCATAATCGGGCCCGAGTTCCTCCGGGCAATTGCCAATGACGTGCTTGCCGTCACAACCCACCGCCCACGAATCGTTCTTGATGTCCTGGAAGGCCCACAGAATTTTCCCGGTATCGAGATCCATTGCAAGAATCGCGTCCGACGTTTTTGCGGCCGGCTCAGTGTAAGCGTCCCCTGTGCCCACATAGAGAGCATGGCGCTTCACGTCAATCGTCGGCGAATTCCAGATCGCGGCGCCAGCGGGGCCGGACAGTTGCACACCCGCGGAATTTTTCCTGGTGGGCTTGGGCGTCTCGGGTATGGAGTAGGTCTTCCAGATTTGCTTTCCCGTTTCCGCGTCCAGCGCCACGACGCTGCCACGAAACGTGCAGCACGGATAAGCGGAATTCGCGGAGATGCCCTCTTCACCGGAGGAAACGGGCACGTACAATTTCCCATTGTAAAGTTTCGGAGCGCCCAAAATTCGCGAGAGAGGATGATCTTCAACGTGCTGCTTCCACAGCAATTCGCCGGTTGAAGCGTTGACGGCATACTCATTGGCGCGCTGGTCGCCAAAGTAGACCGCATACTTCGCCGCGCCTTGCGTTTTTACCGCGCCGATGGTTGGAGCCGTGCGCACCCCGGCCTGCGCCAGGAAGGACCAGTACACGCATCCTGTGGCAGCGTCGAGGGAATACACGTCGCCCGAGTCACCACCAATGAAGATGCGCCCGCTCACAACCGTCGGCTGGCTGTACATTTCGGTTGCGTCGGGAACTCCGAACGCCCATTTCAACTTCAGGCGCGGCACCTGATCGGCGGTCAGGCCCGCGGCTTGTGCGGACTGGAAGCGCGTGTTGACGGCGTCGTTGCTCCAGCCATTCCAATACGCGCCTGAAGAAGGATCGATCAGAGGGGGATTTGCCGCGCAACGATTGGACATCGCTTTGGCGTGGCCCGCAGCCGCAACGCCGAACGGGCGGCCGCCGAGATGCTGGGCAATCAAGCGCTTCTGGTCATCGGTCAAATCCTTGGCCTGGACGCTCATGGAACCGGTCGTCATGGACGCGTAGATTGCTTCCGGAGACAGTTTCATCAGCTCTCCGCGCGACGCGGCGTGAGTCTGGGGATCGCCATTGCCGTGGCACTTCGAGCAGTTTTTCTCGAATTGAACTTGCGCCGCAACCCAGCCCTTGGGTTGTGCTTGCGCCAGCGCGTGGGCCACGCCAGCCAGCGGCAACAACGCGGCCAAAATAATGAACGAAAAAGGTGCGATTTTTCGGTTCAAAGCTGGATCCTTTCGTCGTCGCAGTTCATGCGATTTCGGCCTTGCGCTCTAAACATGCCGCGTTTTGACACACGTTAGGCCAGCCCGCCCCGAGTGTCAAGACATGCCCAGCAAGGTCTGTACTTGGCAAACGGATGCCCGCCCAAAGGACGGGCGGCCGCTACAAAACCTGCCGATTACAAGCGGTGTAGGTATTGTTGCGGCCGTTCCGTCTTGTGAATTCCGGGACGGAACGGGCACATTCACGGTCAAACGGAATCATCACGCGAAATCCTCCTCGCGTACATGTGTCATTTTGGCCTCTGGAATCAAGAATTACACAAGTATTACAAAGCGTTTTGCCCCCTCATGCTACTCTCGATTCAGGCGGCATTGGGTGGAACAAGTAGTGACAGTGGGCCGCTTACAAGAGGGGACCGGGACATGGCCAGCAACGGGAATCGCGACAAGACATTTTCTCAGCCGATCAACTGGATTACGACTTCCTTCATGGTCGCGTTCCACATTGGCGCAGTGGTGGCACTTTTCTATTTTGCGTGGAAGCCGGTCTTAGTGGCGCTCTTGCTCTGGTGGGTTGCAGGGAGCCTTGGAGTCGGCATGGGCTATCACAGGCTGCTCACCCATCGCGGCTACAAAACCCCTAAGTGGGTCGAATATTTCCTGACCACCTGCGCAACCCTCGCGCTCGAAGGTGGACCGATTTTCTGGGTCGCCACGCATCGCAAACATCACCAGAATACGGATAAAGAAGGCGACCCGCATTCTCCTCGCGACGGCGGATTCTGGGCCCACATGGGATGGATCCTGACCGGCAAGGCCATGCACAACAAGATTGATTCGCTCCTGCCCTACGTCCCCGACCTTCGCAAAGATAAATTTCATTCCTGGATCAGCACGTGGCACTGGATTCCCGAAGTTGTCGTGGGCGTCCTTCTACTCGTCTTCGGCGGCTTGCCCTACCTGCTTTGGGGCACATTTGTCCGCACCGTGTTTGGACTTCACTCCACATGGCTCGTGAACTCCGCGACGCATATGTGGGGATCGCAGCGCTTCATGACGGGTGATGACTCCACGAACAGTTTCTGGGTGGCAATCCTGACGTTCGGTGAAGGTTGGCACAACAATCATCACGCCTTCCCGCAGGTGGCTCGGCACGGCCTGGCATGGTATGAGGTCGATCCGAACTGGTACGGGATCAGTGCGCTGCGCGCCGTTGGCCTGGCCTGGGATATTTCCCTGCCGAAACTGGGACGCGAGAAAGAGATTAATCCCGCGGCTGTCCCTGATTCACCTGCCATCCTTGCGCCAGAAACGCCGGAGATTGTTCCCCAAGAAGCAGTGGGAGATTAAGAGTAGTACAGGCACTCGCCTGTGCGGGTCTCTGTACTTTTGCTCATCCGTGGCTAGCAGCGATCGCTAGACCCGCACAGGCAGAGTGCCTGCACTACTTCGGCGGAATTACAACCAAGCCGGCGCCCGCCACTCTCCACTTCCCTTTATCCTTCACGAACATGCGCAGCACGCGCATTTCTCTCACGTTAACGATGTTGCCGTTCGCGTCCACACCCTTAATCGTAGTGTGATCGGTCGCCAGCACCACGTCTCCATAAATCGCCCGAACCTTGAAAGCGTCAGGAAAGGCTCCGGTACCCGGCCGTGCATCGGCCTTGTTCATCATGTCCATCATTTCATGCTTGTCGACGACAACGCCCGTCGGCAGGACATCGAAGAACGTGTCCATCCACATTTCATTCATGCTATTCGGGCCGTCCATGATTTTGTCATGCTCGGCCTTCATCCACTTCAGCTCGACTTCGTAGAGCTCCTTTTCGAGCGCCGATGGGTTTGCGCTCTCGAACCTCTTGTCCTGAGCCCGAATGCCGGCTGGGAGAGCAAAACCGGCGAGCATGGACAGGATCAACACCCAGATGAACTTCATAGGAAGATCTCTCCTTTTGCCGGATGACAACGCGTGATGAAATCCAGAATTGGCAAGTCAACCGGAAATAACATACGTTAAAACCTCTTCCCAATAAACGCCATTCTTGGCTTTCCCATTCGGCACGAACGGCGCGCGCAGTCCCGCATTTTTTTTCGCTCCGGTCTAGATTAGTATGGTCAGATAGAGACCTCTGATGCGCATAAGCCGGCGTGCCAAAAAAATCGCATTTTTTGTGACCATGGGCGCCTGCCTGGGCGGGCTGGCCGTCGCGCTGAATGTCGCCTGGATTGTCCTCAAGTGGCGGGAAGTTGTTCCATTGGTCCTCGGCATCATCTTTTTCGGCCTCATCATCGCGGGAATTGTTGTTTATACGGTTTTTCTGGTTCGCGAAATTCACAAGAACGAGCAGCAGGACAGCTTTCTCAACGCGGTCACACACGAACTTAAGACTCCGATCGCCTCGATACGCCTGTACCTCGAAACGCTTCAGAGCCGCCAGCTCACCGAGGCGCAGCACCAGGATTTCTACCGGATCATGCTCGAGGATACGGACCGGCTCCTCGGGACGGTCGAGCAGATTCTGAAGGCCGGCGAAGCGCGCCAGGCGAGCGCGAAAAAGAATTGGGAGAAAGTCGATTTCTCCGCGATCGTGGCGGAGACGGTGGACCTCACGCGGTTGCGCCATCACTTGCCGCCCGAGGTTCTACAATTTGCCGGCTCCGCCGAGGAAAAAATCTACTTGCGCGGAAATCCCCAGGAGTTGCGCACGGCCGTCTTTAACCTGGTGGAAAATGCGGTGAAATATTCCGGCGAGAGAAAGGAAATCGAAGTCGACCTGCTGACTCCCGATATCGACACGATCTTGCTGCGCGTGCGGGACAAAGGCGTCGGAATTCCTCATCCCGAACTGAAGCGCATTTTCAAGCGATTCTACCGCGTGGCAAGTTCCGCGACGGGCCGCGTCAAAGGAACCGGGCTCGGCCTGTTCATTGTGCGCTCGATCGCGCGCCGCCATGGCGGAGATGCTTTCGCCGAAAGCGAAGGCACGGGGCGCGGAAGCACGTTCACGCTCCGGCTTCCCAGGGCCTACCCCGTATGAGCCGGATTCTTGTTGTTGAAGATGAAGCCCACTTAGCGGAGGGGCTCCGTTTCAACCTGGAGCAGGAGGGCTATTCCGTTCAAGTGGTAGGCAACGGGGAAATGGCGCTGGAACGGCTCTTGAAAAACAAGGAAGAATTCGACGCGCTCGTGCTGGACGTGATGCTTCCCGGAAAGGACGGCTTCGTCGTCGCGCGCACCCTGCGTGAAACGAGGAATTATATTCCTCTGCTGATGCTGACCGCACGCTCGCGCCCCGAGGACGTCCTGCAGGGATTTGAATCCGGTGCCGACGACTATTTGCCCAAACCCTTCAATCTCTCCATCCTCATCGCTCGCGTGGGAAGCCTGCTGCGCCGCAAGACCTGGGAACATCGGGCGCCTCAAACCCCGGCCAGGGCCGCCGCCCGCGTCGCGGATTCGCCGGATACGTTTCGATTTGGGGATAAAGTCGTCGACTTTGAAAACCTGCGCCTGCAAGCCG
>Ga0182024_10018393_pt1 | contig 13019 bp, 15 predicted proteins | sample P32metaG_FD_120480 | JGI IMG/M metagenome (GOLD analysis project Ga0182024, IMG submission 120480) | Permafrost microbial communities from Stordalen Mire, Sweden - P3-2 metaG (Illumina Assembly) | ecosystem: Environmental > Terrestrial > Soil > Wetlands > Permafrost | place: Sweden: Stordalen...
AAAGCGTGTAGTTAGCTGGGGTTGTGAGAGGCTCGTCGCTCCTCCGGAGCCGCCTGCGCCTACTAGACCTGTTCCTCCGTTGCCTCCGGCTCCTGACTGTCCTCCGTTAGCTCCGGCAGCAGTTCCTTGACGACCGCCGTTAGCCGCAGTAGTGGAGGTCGCGGTTCCACCTGCGCCAGAGCCAGTACCGATCCCCAGAGAGCCGGTCGTACCGTCTACACCTACTGCGCCTCCCGTTCCGGTGTTAGCTCCTGCCGATCCCGCCTGGGCTTGTGATCCCTGGATCGGAGATGCGGGAGCGTTCGTGAAGTCGATGAAGGTCTGGACGCGGAGTGCAAATCCTGAGGGCTTGATAACACCTGTTGCGGCAGAGGACCATGCTATGGATTTGTATTCCATGTCGCGAACGAGCGTGACGTTCGAGTTTCCTACCGTGAGCACGCCGTCCTCGCCAGAGCCCACGAGTTCGGTTACACGTCCTAGAATCGTATTATCTAGAAGTGCGACGGCTCCAGAGGCTACGGTGCTTCCTCGCGCACTACCTCCTATAGCCCCTAGATGAGTCAGAGTTGCCGTTAGTGAGGTAATGGCTCCCACCGAGTAGTATCCGCCATTTCCAGAGGAGTCCCATATCTGTAGGCACTGGGGAGGAGTGGTGCTTGCCGCCAAACCTGTGACACTCACGAACGTTACGGCTACCGTGCTACCTACGTTGGGCTGGGTATAGTTGCCATTAGTTACGAATTGTAGACCAGCCGGTACAGCAGGCGTAGCGGTCGTGACCGTCGTGAGCTGTCCAGCCGCGTTGTAAGTAATGACCGGTATCGCTGTAGAACTTCCGATAGGTCCAGCACCCGTTATTACGCCTGCCAGTGTAGGGTTAGGATAACTTCCAGCTAATGCGCCTCCAGCCGCTCCAGCCGGTGAAACTCCGGATATAGCTACAGCTGCCGCAAACTCAACGATGCCTTGTGCGCTGACGGTGAACTGCGCGACGTGCGTCGAATCGCCATAAGTTGCCGGAGTCAAGGACGGTTGCGTTACTAAAGTAAGAACACACGGAACGCCAAGCGTGGCCGCGCCCGTCATAGGTTCGCTAGTCCAACCTCCTGCCAAGCCCTGGGCAACTAGTAGGTTTCCGGCATTATTGGTCGTAGCCCCTAATGCGACACCGTTGATCTTAGCTACAGCAGGATCAGGATAAGTTCCGGAAAGATCGCCTCCAGCACTTCCACCAGGAGGTATTCCCGTTATCGCTACGTTAGAAGCAGCGGTCAGGAATCCAAAAGTATCTACAGTGAACGCTCCCACATGCGTAGCGTTTCCATAAGAACCGGCCGACACACCGGAAGGAGTAGGGGTATAGGGATCGCTGTACTCGAACTGATTGGAAGTCTGGTTCCAGGCTATTAGCTGCCCGTCGTTGGATGCCAGTGGAGCAGGAACTACCTTACTCTGAATTCTAGATGTGCCTAGGGCGAAAGTAGGATTTATAGCCGATATCCAGTTATCCTGGATACGATCCAGAATCTGATTACCGCTTATTATCTTATGAAGCGTATATAGCTTAGTTGCTGGCGCAGCCATTTAATTACTCTCCCCAGCCGCCGCCACCCCAACCGCCACTGCCGAAAAAATCGTAATTAGGCACATCGTTGACGTGAGCAGGCTGACCGAAGTCCCGGTTCATCGCCTCTCCCTCTATTCGAGCCTTCATGGTGGCTAGACGACGTTCCAATAGAGATGTATCGGACTCTTCTTTCTGTAGGATACGTATAGCTGTAGCAATAATGCAGTACTCTTCCCACCCATTCACACCATCTAGGATGTTAGTCCATGATTGCGTCGGATTGGACTGAGTGACTTCTGGCTGAGGGCTTAGAGCTATATAGTCTGATTGAAAGGCGCGCGTTGCGGCTGACCATGTTACGGTAGTTGGATTTAGCAGCTGGACCGTTACGGTAGGCCCTGACGAGGTGATGACGAAGTTAAGGTTATTGAAGTTCGCGTTCATAACAGCCGCTAGATTAGTGGCTGTAATGGTGTCGGAAACACCTATATTGAACTCGGTGCCCGTAGCGCCGCTGGCAATACCGGTGAAGGTGAGGGTGGTGCTGGCAGTACCGGTAACGAACTGTATAGTTATGGTATCTGTGGCCGCGACATTACTGAGGGTTATAGTACCGTAATCCGATAACATACTGGGACGCGGGATATACCTGACGGTAACCTGCTGATTCGACGCCGGAGGGTTGGGAATCAACCACAGATTATTACCGCTTAGACGATAACGCAGGTTTGTCAGACCCGGAAGAATTGGGAAATACGGAACGTTATATTTATTGCGCTCCCCATAAGAAAACGTCTTCAAAGTAATGGAGGAGTTTGGGATACCTGGAGTAACGTTCTGATCCACACCTAGCAACTTGAAGAAGTCTGTAGGTAGAGGAAAGAACTGGTTTATTCCGTCCGTACTGAATGTATATGGCAACGAAGAGACGTAATAGTCACCCATCGCCTCTACCAGAATGCCGTAGAGCTCGAAATATGCCAGGTTTATGTAGTTATTGTATTCCGAAATACTGATAAAGGTATTGGCGCTAGGAGTCGGCTGATCTGCTTCCTGAGATGCCAATAAACGTATTGTTCCGATGGTGGTTAAACCAGGGGATAAATACGGAGGGGAACTAGGCAGAAGCGACATTCGAGACTCCTAAATGTTAGGGAGCCTCTGGAGGCCCCTCGGCAGGTTCGCTCTCTTCTGGAGATTCGTCGCCTGCACTGCGTATTATAACCATAAGCGCGCTCAATAGCGACTGAGGATCATCCTCACGCAGAGCTTTCATCAGCTCGTGGGCCGCCATAAGCGGATCACTTTCAGGCTCGTCTGCCTCGGCACCACGGTCGTCGTCCGACATACCCGGTCCAGGCACATGGCCTTTCAGTATAAGCGCGATCTTAGGAGACATCGCCATGATTAGGCCGCAGCTTCTTCCCACTCCCAATCACAGTCAGAGACGCTGGATGCGGGAGCAGTAGTTCCGGCAGTGAACAGAACTTCAAAGTTCTCGGCCGGTACAGCGGCCCCGTTGAGCACCGGAGCCTGATCCATGTTGCGGCTGAAGTCCCAAATAACCGTCTGAGCAGCAGTAGCCCCAGCAGCAGCGGAAACGCAGAGGCGGGCAGTGCGGATGGCGGTTCCGACTATGGCCCCGGCAGTACCGGAGACAGAGGAGTTAACCACGCACGTCGCAGCCGATTCTGTGCTGTTCAGCGGAGTAGCCGTATGGCCTACCAGGGTTCCAGTACCGAGGGCTGAGTTCTTGGTGAGCTGCACGATAGCATCTCCCGCAGTTCCGCCAGTAGCCAGCGTTACCGTAACCCTCTTGAGCCGAGCTACGCCGGAGGTAGGGGCGATCAACATATGCCCATACTTACCGGTTACATATGTAATAGCCGTGGCCGATGCCCCGAAGTTGGGGTCGAAACCAGGAGTGCTTACGATATTTCCATTTGCATCTTTTACTAGTAGACTCATTTATATTGCTCCTTTTAGAAATCTAATTAAGCCGAGGCCTCTTCCCATTCAATATCAGCATCCAACACAGCTCCGGTCGGAGTAGTCGTGCCGTTCAGGACTTCAATACCCAGATACTCACTAGCGCTATTGAGAACAGGTGCCTGATCTAGGTTGTGACTGAAGTCGAACGTAAAACTCGTGGTTCCGGTAGGTCCGGCAGCAGCAGCTCCGCCCAAACGAGCCGAGCGAATAGCAGTTCCGGTTACGGTCCCTAGAGTACTTCCGCTTGTCGTCGAGAATATAGAGGTGGCCGCCGATGATGTGCTGTTCAGTGGAGTAGGTGTTCCTACTGAGGTAGCTACCGTGTTGGCGGTAGACTGTTTAACAAGCTGGACCTTCAGATCGCCAGCGGTCTGCCCCGCACCGACCGTCATCGTGACGGTGACACGCTTTACGCGGGCAACGCCAGTAGTCGGTCCTTTTAGCTGCGCAAACGTCATGGCCGTTACATATGCCTGCGCTGTGCAGGATGCGCCATAAGCCGGATCGAAACCGGGCGTGCTTACGATGTTACCGTTAGCGTCTTTTATAAGTAGACTCATTTATATTGCTCCTATTACCATGCCGAGGCCTGGCTCAAATATGTTGCTTCCAAAGTCTAGCATACCTACCTGGGTTCGTGCAGCTATAGCTGCTACGGTAAGAGGAACCGGGTTTATGGTCAATGTAGGACCGCTTATGGCGACTATGGTTCCAGCAGTAGTCGTTATCTGAATGGCTGGCGCTATAGTCATAGGCTCGTTGGTAGAGGTTGGAAAAGTTTCCTGATAAGTAAGTACCGTAACTCCGCCTAGAGTACCACTGCCGTTTATAACAGAGCTGCCTTGAATGTCGCCCGTAAGTTCAGCTCTGCCTGGGTATTTCTTGGCTACAGTGGCTACCGAGTCGGCAGTAGCAGAGGTATTGGTTAGGGTCAGTATGATCGTAGTGGGCTGACCCGAGGTGACCGCGCTATTTGCTAGAGACATTGTTCCTGTTATCGCCATTTATTCTCCTAGAAAATTGAGCCAACGGTTAGTGTAGCCACTGTTGAGGTCGCCTCTAGCTGTGCTCCGGTGGTGGAGTCCACAGCATTCACTACAGCGCCAATATCGTAGGACAGTGTAGCAGATCCCTCGCTAGGTGACGATGTAATGGGTGATCTGGGGGTTACTAGAAAAGTGACGATAGTAACGCCAGACGCTACCCCAGACCCTAGAAGAATCGGAGACGAATAAACCGGACTCCCTAGGATCACTGGAAGACTAGGCCCTGCCGAACCTGAGTGGACGGCTGCTGTCGGCAATACCGTATACCCAGCATTGCTCGGAGCTGTACCGCTGTTGGTGATGGTACAGATAGCGGTTACGGGGCTTCCCGCCGTAACTGTTCCGGTAGCCGATAGAGTTACTACAGAGGAAATTGAAGTTGCACTCATTAGGAAACCCACTCAGTCTGACTAGGGGCGGACTGAATAGCAATGGCGCTTGGAAAGCTATCGACAGTTACCTCGTCAGTAGTTACGGCAGAACCATAAACGGTCTCACCGCTGCAAGTAATAACTACGCCGATATCATAGCTAAGAGCGGCCGGAGGAGATGCGCTGTATCCGGCCTGGTTAGTAGCATTCACCTGAGGAGCGGCTAAGGCTACGAGGGACGTTATGAAAGTCGCGGTTCCGGTACTCGCTACAGTGGGGGGAATTACGTTGTTTACCTGCCCTAGGATGATAGGAAGGGTTCCGCTCTGATTTCCAGAGTGAGGGGAGGCGATAAGCTGCACCCCGGTAACAGTCTGTGATACTCCCGAACCGTTAGTATAGGTTATCGCAACTACAACTTGCTGGGTAGGCCGCACCGTAGCGCCAGCGCCAGCGTCGTTGTTTATTGCTATGGTTGCTGTAGAAGCCATTATATTTAGCTCCTCTTCTTAGTTCAATGGCGCGCTGGTGTTCTGTAGGACAAAGTGAAACATAATCTGTTCAGAAGCAGCGGGATCGGCGGCCGTTACAGTGGCGTTTAGCAACGTTACGGTAGCGACGCTTCCGGTCGAGTCCAAGCCAGTAGCATTAGTTCCTGGGGTAATACCTACAGCGATGATGTCGGAGGCTCCTGTAGTGGTGGTCTGCACGGTCGCATCCACGCTCAAAAGACGCCGATAAACATCTAGTTTATTCAGGTTGTTACCTGATCCGAAAGTAAATGCCCACTGCCCCGTACCGAGGCGGGCTACCTTCTGAATACCCGCATAACCAGCGGTAGCGGAAGCTGCCGAATAAGAAGTACCCGAACCGAAGGTGCCCTGATTCCACTGTTGAACTGCCGGGACCGTTCCGCCTGCGCCAGAGTTAACTAGAACCCAGAGGTCGGTGATACCGGCCTCAAGCGAGTTGCGGAACTGAATGAATTTTCTGCTGGCCATTATATGCTCCCTTGTTATGCTACGAACGGAATTCTGTTCGGCTGATGTCTGAGGGAATCTCAAACCGTGCATGTAGGAAGAGTATGCGTTAAGCCAGGCTTGCTGTCAAACTAAGAGGCTTTGTGTTTCTTTAGATAAGCAATCGCACTCTCCAAAATGTCTATCGAGTCATCTACGAGCATTGATCTTGTCATTATTTACGCGATTATACTCACGCATGTACTCGCGATTGTAATTTCTATGATATTCCAGGTCTTTTTCTTTGTCCTTGTACGGCATGAAGCCTCCTCTATGGCTTTTACACCACGAAGGAGGCTTCAATGCTAGTGAATACTGATTACCGTATGCTTAAGCAATGATCAAGCAATAAGCGGTACATATGCGTTAAATCCAGGTGCGTCGCAAGCTAGCTGTGCGTAATAACCGCACCTCAATTCCGCCGCATCCTGATTGTATACACGGAGGAATTCGTTCGAGTCCATGTAGGTGAAGATACGAGGAGTAGCTCCGAGCGAGAACAGCTTCAGAGTGTCCATCTGGAGGAGGAAGCCGACCTTTGCTGGGCAGTCCTTATCCGGGAATACCTGAATCTCGCCCTTGGGTCCGTTGATACGGATACCTCGGAACATAATGTCGGCAACCTTCACATCCACATACTGAATGCGCTGGCTGAGTTCCTTTTCGAGAGCGGAGTAGGAGCCGAACGAGCAGATGAAGTGCTTCGGGCTTCCACCTTCACGAGTCGTCAGAATGGCGGCATCGATGATGGCTTCAGTGATGGATTCCGAGGCAGTTCCCTGAGGACGCTGTCCTGCAAGTCTGGCCGGATCTGGGCTTCTGTCAATTCCAAAAAAATTGTCGCCAACCGTCGGATCCGTGCTGGGCAACCATCCCTGAAGACCGGTGATCTTAGCGTTCTGGTCACCCTGGACAGTTACAGAGTAGGTAGACCATGCGCCGTTAGTCCAACCAGTCGGGTTGGCGGCAGCGCCACCCTGCGAGGTCGAGAGAGTAATAGTACCGTTAGCCACCGAGCGGCTGATTACGTAACCAGGACTCGTTCCACCGACCTGAGCGCCAGTGGTGGTCGTTACCTGTAGGAGGGTCTGCCCAACGCCGAACTGAACCACGTCGTTCGGATCGCCTAGAGTCAGGACACCGGAAGTCAGGTTAGTCGGGCTGGAGAGGATACCAGAACCGTTGCGGAACAGAGCCGAGCTAAGCGAGTTAGCCGCTGAGTTCATGGCCGAATCAACCACCGTGGTAACTCCGCGAACGAAGCTGCCCTTATCAGTCGCCATGGCAAGCATGGTCTGGTTGCTGATGGTACCCAGAGAGTAGTCTGGGTTCAAAGTGACGAGAAATTTCGATGCCTTGAGAGCGGTCTGATTTCCCTGGGCATTCGTGAACGTAGACGAACGTCCCTGCGAATCAGCCCAACGGAGCGGCACTGGGACGTACTCACCAACAGCCTCTTCCATCTTGGGGATCATCGCAAGCAGCGGACGATCCATATAAACGGTATTTACAGGCTGCTGACCGAAATAAAGCTCTTTCAAAAGAGCGTTAGCAGCTGCCATATCAAAATTAGCCATCTTATTATCCTCACTAGAAACAAGGTGTCCTGCGGACAACGACCTGTTTGAAAAATTAGGTTACGAACTCGGAATTACTCTCGCCTAAGATTTCGTTCTAGCTGGATAGTTCGATCTGACGGCTGAAGATCATTAAAGCAGGGTCTATCGAGGACTGAGTTTAGGAGGTAATGATCCTCTTGTCAAATTAGCGTTACTTTCTTTGGCTCATAATGCGATCTAGGGCCTCCATGGCCTGCTTCTCTCTAGTACCGTTGAAGATACCGATGGGAGCGGTCCTCTTTGGCGTAGTAGCGCCTCCTACAGAGCTTGTAAGCCCTGTGGTGGTCTTGGCAGGGGTCTTGTCCGAAGTTTTAGGAGCCTCTGCACTCAATAGCTCCAGTAGCTTGGCCTTAATTTTAGGATTAGAGGCCGCTTTTGGTAGATAAGTGTCCATAAGGTTCTTTTCTACTAGATCGACCGCCTCCTGGATAGACATGATCTTATTAGTTTGCATGTAGTAGCTGTCGATCACCTCAAACACGGTGGCCTGTTGATCCATAACACTGATAAGAGCTGCGCTATCTGCTGCTTTGGATGTAATGAATTCGTTTATTTCGCCTTTGAAGTTACTTATCGCCTCTGCTGCGCGAGTATCCTGTATCGCCTTGGCATCTGCGATGCGCTTTTGCTCCGCAGATTGCTGCTCCTGCCGCAGTCTGTCGATCTTAGCGTCCACACTCTTGGCCATTAGATCGGCCGGAGAGGTGCTGCTCATCTTATATTCGACGATCTTATTGTACCAGTCATCTCCGAAGACCTCGTTCAATAGTGCTTCTGGATTTATACCGGCGTCTTCCTTCAACTTAGCTAGCTTATTGGCCGTTTCTTGTGCCGTGGCTAGTTCCGCACGAGATGCTTTGAGCTCCTGTTCCTTTTTATTAAGGGCGATCTCCCTCTTAGTTAGCTGATCTAGTCTGGCTATGGCTTTAGCCTCGTTGGCCTTGGCTACAGCATCCTCTTTAGGAGGATCAACCGGCTTAGCCTCGACTACAGGATCTGCTTTAGCGTCTTCCTTACTAGGTTCATCGGTCGATATCAGACCGTCGCCGTTCTGCCTAGGCACAACTGTAGTAGTCATCTGCGAGAAGTCTACTGGCTGAGGAACGTGAGCAGGATCGCCTTGAATCTTATTCAATGTGGCGAGGGCTTTTTGTTCAAATGAGGAAAGTGGTGAAGCTGTGTTTTCGGGCATAGGTAGGGCTCCTTGTTAGGCTATATTTCTATTGTGGGGCGTTAGGAAGCATAGGTGAAACGGGTGCTGGGGCTGGATCCGCTTGTGCCGGTCCCTGTCCAGGGCCCGCCGTTGGTGCTGGAGGTGGCATAGCTGCCTTAATAAGTCTCTTGGCCTGTTCTATAAACTGGATTAACAATTCCAAGCGCTCCTCTTCTAGACCGTGAAGCTTACCCATCTGATAATACTCTAGTCCCAGTTCAAGGGCTAGATTAGAATCATCGTACATATCCAGCACACAAGGCTCACCATCATCTACGATCTTATCTAGGCACATAAGAAGATATTCCTCTGCCGCTACCTGTAGTGAATCGACCTGCTCTAGATCTGGGAAGTTCAATAGTCGTTTGGCTTCTCTAAGCGTGTACATACCAGCCTGGGCTAGCTCCTGTACCGTTTCTAGGCGTCCTGCCGGGCTATTAGGCAACGAGGAGATGGGGAAGCACTGAATGCGGTATTCCGTCTCCTTTAGGTTAATATCGGTCCAATCAATCTCTTCCATCCAGGACTTATGCTGGAACTGAACCTTATAATGCTTTATTTCTCTAACTAGGCCGAGGGCTACCTTAGCCAGTTGCAGGAAGTAGCGTTCGTACGCCTGCCCTGGTGTGTTGAGCCTATCGGTCTGGAGGTCGTCATATTCACGAATCGCCTTACCGGAGTTAATGCCCTGAGGCTTAGTACCTTGAGATGCCATCTGGTTGATACCAGGTTGGTTATAGGCGTCCTGCTTTATCTCGTTCTCGTACTGGAATAGCTCGGGCTGTACGACAGGAGGAAGGATATATTGAGGGGGTGTGCCCTGGTATCTTATGATCGTGCCCACTTCCTTGTCTATATGTTCCGATACTACCTTTGAACCGGCCTCTACCAGTATCTTGAATGTTCCGGCTAGGTGGAAAGAGCGCTGCTTGAGGCGCATGACGCGATTCAATTCAGTCTGTAGCGACTGGATCTCCTCAGGAAGGCCCATACCCCAGAACCCGTATAGCCGCGATGACCACTGGAAGAAGGCGAACGGGAAGAAATCGTATTCCCAGTCTTCCATCTTGGTCAAAGCGTGCCCGTCTATGCAGACGATATGCTTACCAGGCTTGCTGTTAGGACCATCCGGAAGCCTCCAGGCCTCATATACCGTTACCAAATCGGCTACGTTGGGCTTATATGCTACTCCCTGGGTTTCCATAGAGAAGGAGTTCTTGATAAACTCCGCATGCTCTGGCCATCTATCCATCGCTACGCCGCGATCTACCTGACGAACCCATACGAGCTGCCTAGGCGCGGAAGCGAACGACTCAATCTCATCGATAAATAGTTCATTGATGAGTACACGCTCGAACTTAATCTTATCATCCTCCACATATACGTGAGTAGCCCCGTCTCCGAACACGATCCCGTCCAGGAGGGCCTTGATACCCAACGTATAGGCATCATTAGCGTCGAATAGTCCTCTTACGAACTTATTCAGCCTCTTAGCTTTACGCCGCATGCGGTAGTTACCGCCAGAGGTAAGGAAATAGGGTTCGGGTTTGTTCTTACCGATCCTCGACACGGCTGTATCCGAAACGGCCTTGACAACGTTATAGCTAACCCGTTCTCCTAGACCGCTAGCTGGGGATGACTGCATCTTCGTCATCGTCATACCGAGGAATCCGGACATAGGCAGATTGCCGTAAGCCCTGGCGTTAGCCACGAGCTGACTGCGACGTACTACCTGGGCATCCACTAGAAGTTTGAGGGTGGCCGCTACTGCTGCTGAGGCGAGGTCTTCATCCTCTTCCTCCCACCAACGCACCTTCTGTCCCTCTGTATCCGGAGAGGCGTCCTTGTCGTTCACGTCCTTGAACTTGGAATAGTCGATAGGCATCAGTTATTACCCTCCGAAAGCGTCAATAGTATCATTTTGTGAGGAGAGCCGCATCCCCAGCATTATCCTGGCACCGTTCCGTGTCACATCCCAGAAGGCATCCGTATTCATTATGCTCATCCTGGGCGTGTCCACACCTACATCTGGTCCCGTACATATTATCCTCAGACTCCTCTAGGACTTTAGTGTCGGTTTCAGATACAGGCGTGTGGAAGGCACTCTCATGTAGTTTGAGGTCGTAGCTCTCTCCGCCTGGGCGGCATATCGATAGTTCCGCCACCTTACGCAGGTACATAAGATCAAGAAGCTTATGAATCTCATCTAGTGGGCTAAGTTGACTAGGCAGAACTCTAGGGTCGCTCATTCATTACTCCAATCAATTGAATCTCGTTCGGCCCCTATATTTCCCCACGGGTTATCCGGGTCCCGCCTGTGGGTGATCTCTCTAATCAGGCTATCCTTTATACCACGCTCCTGCTGTATCCTCCACTCTGGCGTACCGTGGACTATAGGAGGGGGGATGTCTTTGCTGAGGTATTGGTAGGCGCGCATGTACATATAGAGGGCACTATCTGTGCAATGATTGCTCTTGGACGGATTCTCTTCTCTAATGATCTGGCCCTCCTTCTCTCTCCAGGTAAGACCTGTATATTCGTCTATTAGTGTGGCGCACTTCACCTCGTGCAGCTTTATCCTACCTAGAATGAAGTCGGCATTCATAAGTTCTATATGATCTACCTTACCTAGCTTGTCCGCAGTAATGAGAGGTAGCGAATAATGGGCTTTGAGCTCCTCAACACCCTGCTTACTGGCTCCATCTACAACCATTATATCGAAGTCGTAGTTCATCTCTAGCTGCTTCACTCTGGCCGCGACATCAGAGAAGGTCATATGTTGTTTGGAGAACGACTCCAGAATGAATAGATGAGGATCGTGGTCGTGGTACGCGCCTATAGTAAATGCAGTCGGATCATTAAAGCCAAGATCAATACCAAGAATATAGCTCCAGGAACCTTGTCCATAAGAAGGAAGCTTCCCCACAAACGTATTGTGGCCTTTCGGATACTGCTCGAACTTGTAGACCCTCTTTGTTTCATCCGTAACCCACTCTCCTAGGTAGTGCTGTCTGAAGCTCGGAACCTTATCGATTAGAGGGTTATTACTGCGTAGTTCCGCCATCTCCTTGGTGTACACGTCCGCCATACCTGGGTTCGATAGGGCAGACCATCTATAGCCTCGCCATTTGGTTCCGTGCTCTTTGTCCATGAAGTCCCACGTACCTGGCTTCTGCGGATTCTGATCCTGCGTGGCCTCGTAGAACAGCCCCTGCATTATATTCGATGGCATGCCCATGAGCATGATGGAACCCTGCTCGTCCATAGTAGCGGGCCTGATGACGTTGTAGACCAGATCGTTCATATCGATAGTAAATGAGGATGCCTCATCCAGGATCACTAGCTTATACTTACGCCCGAATAGCTTCTTACGCTCATATTCATCCATATCGACACCGGATATGATGATGGTCGATTTGTTAGGCAGCGTAACCGTATGATCCGTCTCTTTGAATACGACACCCTCTAGGCCCATCTTATCCACGATGTCCTTGAGCACGTCTTTCCATATGATACCGACTGCCGATGCTTTAGTTAGGGCTAGGAAGAGGTTGTTACTGTTGGGGTGCTTGAACGCAGATCTGAGGAGGGCCAGGCCAGCTCCGTAGCTCTTACCGGAACGTCGGGAGCAGAGGAGCATCTTGAAGCGCTCCTTGTCCTCTATGAACGCGGCCTGTATAGGGAACGCTACGTTAGAGAAATCCGGAACCCTATTCTGCCTAGGCACCCTTACCAATATCTCATCTAACGCAGCGAGTTTGTCGCTCGGTAGGTCGTTGAGGATAGTACGTAGTTCGTCTTTACTTATCATTCAATCTTTTTACCGGCTCTATGAGCCAATACTTTAGCTTCCTCGATCATTACTTCTTTTCTATGTTCGAGTAGCCACTCGATCATCTTCCACGTCCATTCGTGCATTTCGGCTGGCAGAACTCCCTCGCGCTCAAGCAGAAAAAGATTATGGGTATGAGTGTCTAGCATTTCGTGGCTAATCATATGATTACTACAACACCCGCCTAGGAAGAACATCTATTCCGATTCCTTTCTATAAAAGTGTCAAACCCTATCCATACGTTCGGGATTGACTGGGAGCGCGTATTTGACGCACCATAGCTCGGTATGGCTCCATTAGTTAGTTAGTCTTCATAGTCCGGGCAGTCGCAGGCAAACCCCTTATGGACTGCTAGTT
>Ga0182024_10018394_pt1 | contig 13018 bp, 13 predicted proteins | sample P32metaG_FD_120480 | JGI IMG/M metagenome (GOLD analysis project Ga0182024, IMG submission 120480) | Permafrost microbial communities from Stordalen Mire, Sweden - P3-2 metaG (Illumina Assembly) | ecosystem: Environmental > Terrestrial > Soil > Wetlands > Permafrost | place: Sweden: Stordalen...
CTTGACGCACAAGAAGTCGCCGTTGATACCGCTCTTGTCGCGGTTGTCGCCGCGGAGAATTTCGGAGCCGTTGTCCACGCTGCGCACGCCCAGAGTGGTTTTGCATCCGTCACCGCAGTGGGTACAGACAGTGGAGACGTGATTCATTTCCCAGGGGCGGGTTTTGTAACGGTAACTGCCCGAGGTGAGCGCACCGACTGGGCAGGCGTCGATGCACATGCCGCATTCTTCGCAGTCGAGATGGTCGCCTCCGTTGGGAGCGATGGTGCTGGTGACTCCTCGGTTCTGGACGCCGAGGGCCCAGACGTCCATGCCTTCACCGCACATGCGCACGCAACGGTAGCAGAGGATGCAGCGCGGGCGGTCGAAGAAGACTACCGGGGACCACTGCTGTTCTTCGCGGTGTTGCTTGGCTTCTACGTAAAGCGACTCGTGGGCTCCGTACTTGAAGGTCATGTCCTGGAGTTCGCATTCGCCGCCGGCATCGCAGACCGGGCAGTCCAGGGGATGGTTGCCTAACAGCAACTCGACGGTGGCTTTGCGGGCCTGGGTGATTTCGTCGCTCTCGGTGGTGACTACCATCCCTTCGGCTACCGGGGTGGTGCAGGCGGTTTGCAGCTTGGGGACTTTTTCCAGGCGGACCAGGCACATGCGGCAGGCTGCTTGTAGGGACAGGCCGGGGTAGTAGCAGAATTGGGGGACGGCGATGCTGGCTTCGCGGCAGGCCTCGATCAGGAGAGTGCCTGCGGGGGCGGTTAGCTTTTTACCGTCGACGGTGAAGGTTACGTCAGCCATGGGTTTTTGGTCCTTTCCGTCGAGATGGGCACGTTAGGCATTGGCCAGGACCTCTTGGTGGAGGTTGGCGTAGGGACAGGGTCTGCCGTCGAGGTGGTCTTCGAATTCTTTGCGGAATTTGTCCACGAAGGCGATGGTGGGCATGGCCGCCGCGTCTCCCAGGGGGCAGAAGGTTCGGCCTAGCATGTTTTGTGCCAGGTAACGAATGTTGTCGATGTCTTTGGCTACGCCGGCTCCGGCGTGGAAACGGGTGAGGGTCTTCTTCAGCCAGTCGGTGCCCTCACGGCAGGGAATACACCAGCCGCAGCTTTCGTGTTGATAGAACTTCATGGTGCGCAGGGCGAATTCCACCATGCAGACGGTGTCGTCGAGGACCACGACGCCACCCGAACCGAGCATGCTGCCTGCCTTGCCTACCTGGTCGAAGTCCATGCCAATATCGATTTCTGCGGGTAGGAGGACCGGCGTCGAAGATCCGCCGGGAACCACGGCTTTGAGGGATCTGCCGTTGGGGATGCCGCCGCCTACTTCGTAGATCATCTTCTTGAGGTTGTAGCCCATGGCCAGTTCGTAGACTCCGGGCTTGGCTACGTTGCCGCTCAAACAGAAGAGGCGGGTGCCGCCGTTGCGTTCGGTCCCGATCTTTGCGTACTCCGCGCCACCGATGCGGAAGATGTGGGGCACGGTGGCCAGTGTTTCCGCATTGTTAATGATGGTGGGCCCGCCGTAGAGACCCACGACCGCGGGGAACGGAGGACGGATGCGGGGGATGCCGCGCTTGCCCTCGAGCGATTCCATCAGGGCCGACTCTTCGCCTACCTCGTAGGCGCCGGCTCCGGTGTGGGAGATGATGTCGAAATCCAGATTGCTGCCGAAGATGTTCTTGCCCAGAAAGCCCTTCGCATAGGCGTCGTCGATGGCTTTCTCCATAATCTTGAGCAGGTAGCGATACTCGCCGCGGAGATAGACGAAGCCCATTTTGGAGCCGACGGCCAGGCCGGCGATGATGACTCCCTCGATCACGGAGTGGGGGTCGTGTTCGAAGATGAGGCGGTCTTTGCAGGTGCCCGGTTCGCTTTCATCTCCGTTGCAGAGAACGTATTTCGGTTTCGCGGATTGCTTGGGGACAAAGGACCACTTCAACCCAGTGGGGAAGCCTGCGCCACCGCGGCCGCGGAGGTTGGAGGCTTTCATCTCGGCGATGATGCCCTCCGGGCCCAGTTCGATGGCCTTGCGCGCGGACTTGTATCCATCCAGCTCGAGGTACTTGTCGATGTCGGTAGCACCCTTGCCGAAGCGGTAGGAGATCACCTTGACTTCATCAGGATGGGAGACGAGATAGGCCATGGGGTTCTCCGCGTGCTAGATCGGCAGTTCGCTCCGGGACCGATAATCGGCGAGGACTTTGTCGATCGAGTCCGGGGTTAGATTTTCGTGGAAGTCATAGTTCACCTGAACGGCGGGAGCCCAGCTGCAGGCTCCGATGCACTCTACTTCTTCCAGGGAGAAAAGCTTGTCGGGCGTGACTTCTTTGTTGCCGATACCGAGCTTCTGTTTGCAATGGGCTAATAGCTCATTGCCACCGCGCACCATGCAACTGATGTTGGTGCATACCTGTACATGATACTTGCCTAACGGATTGGTGTGCAGCAAAGAGTAGTAGCTGAGGACGTTGCGCACGTCGAGTTCGGTGATCCCAATGCGGGCTGCTACTTCGCTGATCACGGCATCGGAGAGACAGCCGACCTCGTCCTGGGCGTAGAGGAGCATGGGGACGAGCGCGGATCGACGCAGAGGATAGAGCGTCACCATGCGATCGAAGCGCGCGGCCAGGGCTGGACTGAAGATGGTCTTGATCTCTGTGCTCATGATTTGATTTTAAGAAATAGCTGTCGATGTGACGTGTGCCAGATGTTCTATCCACTCGATGGCGGCTGCATCAAGCGGCTTGGAGCCCGCTGGGAAGTTGAGTGTGCCGTCGGCTTCGATGCGGAACTCACCCCACTCCTCCCGTTCCGGCTGGGTAATGCGCCAGCAACCTTCGCCGGTTTCGGGGCTGAACCGCAAGTTCAGGGCCGAGTCCCGATGTTTCACCGATGCTTCTTCAGAGGTGTTGGTCACCAAATATTCATCGCCTGCGTTGAGGCTGGCCGCGTGAGCATAGACGCGTAACATGCTGACCAGCGAGTCCCAGACTTCCCGGCGTACCTGAACCGGGTGGTCCACATCATCGTTGCTCACCGGTCGATCTCCCCAAGCACGATATCGATAGACCCGATGACGGCAACAACGTCGGCTAAAAGACGGCCCTTGCACATGGTTTCCAAAGCCTGCAGAGAAGCGAAGGTGGGGTTGCGCATGTGCACGCGGTACGGCTTGGCGGTGCCATCGCTGACCACGAAATACCCCATTTCCCCGCGTGGGGATTCGATTGCCTGGTAGACCTGGCCGGCCGGCACGGCAAATCCCTCGGTCACAATCTTAAAGTGATAGATGAGGGATTCCATCTGGGTTTTCATCTTTTCACGGTCGGGAAGGACTACTTTGGGCGCATCGGCCTTCAAGGGGCCGGTGGGCATGCCGTCCAGGGCCTGCTGGCAGATTTTGACCGACTCGCGCATTTCCTCGACGCGCAGGATGTAGCGGGTCCACACGTCGCCTACCGTCGAGGTGGGCACCTTAAATTGGAACTTCTCATAGCCGGAGTAGGGCATGTCGCGGCGCAGGTCCCAATCGACGCCGCTGGCGCGCAAGGGCGGCCCGGTCACTCCCAGGGCAACGGCATCGGCGGCGCTGAGGTAGCCGACGCCCTTCAAGCGGCTTACCCAGATGGGATTGCCGTTAAGCAGGTTCTCATACTCATCGATTTTTTCCGGCATCATCTTGAGCAGGCTTTGCACCCGCTCATAAAAGTTCACCGGCGGTTCGAGGGCGATGCCCCCTACGCGGAAATAAGAGCCCATCATGCGCTGGCCGCTGACATCCTCGAAGATTTTGAGGATCTCTTCGCGTTCGCGGAAGGTGTATAGGAAGAGGGTCAGCGCGCCGATATCCATCGCGTGCGTACCCAGCCAGACCAGGTGCGATTGGAGGCGGGTGAGCTCGTTGAGCAACACGCGCAGGAATTGCGCCCGGGGTGGGATTTCCAGCTGCAGCAACTTCTCTACCGCGAGGCAATAGCAGAGGTTGTTGGACATCGGACTGAGGTAGTCAATCCGGTCGGTGAGGGGAACGACCTGCTGATAGAACTTGGCCTCGCAGGTTTTCTCGATGCCGGTGTGCAGGAATCCGATGTCAGGGACCAGGCGAAGGACGGTTTCGCCGTCGATTTCGAGTACCAGGCGGAGGACGCCATGGGTCGAGGGATGCTGGGGTCCCATGTTGAGGACCATGGTGCGGTCCTTGTTGCCTTCCTCGACTCGAGGTTCGATCAGCGGGGCGATGACAAAGTCTGCGGCATCCACTAGCGGTAGCCCTCCACCGGGTAATCCTTGCGCAAGGGATGGCCCTCCCATTGATCGGGCATCATGATGCGGCGCAGGTTGGGGTGGCCGCCGAAGCGTACTCCGAACAGATCCCAAACTTCGCGCTCATAGAAGTTGGCCGATGGCCATTCGGGAGTGATGCTTTCCACTTCGGTGTCGAGGGAATCGACCAGGACGCAGAGGCGGAGGCGCTCCTTCAGGCTGTGGGAGAGGATGTGATAGGTCACCTGGAAGCGTGGTTCGCTGGGGTACCAGTCCACGCAGGTGACGTCGACCAGGAAGTTATAGCCCGCGGTTTTGAGGGTGCGGCACACAGGGCGGAGGTCGTCGCGGTCGATCCAGAGGGTCAGCTCACCGCGATCGAACCGGGCGTTGGTGATGCAGGAGGGCTTGACTGCCAGCAGGGCAGCGATGGCGTGGTTCTTGGCGTGGGTTGCGAGGACAGCGTCTTTGTCGGTTGGGACGTCCATCAGAGATCCGCCTTATCGGAGGACCAGTCCAGAATTCCTTTTTTTGCCACGTAGAAGAGCCCGACCAGGACGAAGCCGAGGTAGACGACCATTTCCCAGAAGCCGAACATGCGGGAGCCGACCAGTTTGGGCAGATCGCGGTAGACGACGGCCCAGGGGAGCATGAAGACGGCTTCCACGTCGAAGAGGATGAAGAGCATGGCGACCATGTAGAAGCGGACGGAGAAGCGGCCGCGGGCGTCGCCCTCGGCAGGGATGCCGCACTCATAGGACGACAGCTTGACCGCGCTGTTGCGATGCCGCCCGATAAACCAGGAAGCGGTCACGATTGCGGCTCCAAAGCCCACCGCGACCAGGATTTGCATGAGCAGCGGTAAATAGTTCCAAAAGTAATCGGGAGTTTGCATTTTCTCGCGCTCTGGTTCGACTGTAAGTTTTCGCTTTGCTGGAGTCAAGCAGCGGTTATGGTGCGACGACAATCGCGTCCCGGGGTTGACTGGGAGGGTTCTGACGTTTTTCTTGTGGAACTCTCAAGGTGCTCCACTTTCGGCCGATATGCCCCGTACGGGGGAAACCATGTACAACAGTTTACTGGAGATTTCGCAGGCAGGTTTGGTTACGGGATTGAGTTCAGCGGTGGAACTGCGGCCTTTTGTTCGCCGCCAGCTGTCTCCTGAGGAAGGGCGGGCGCTGGAGATTCTTGGTCATGCGATTGAATACCTGGCAGATGAATATTGCGCGGACGTTCAGCCCAAGGGACGTTTAGGGAATGCGGATCCGCGCATTGAAGCGATTCAGATGCTCAAAGCGTTGAATCGGTCAATTTATTATTCCGCGCCAGAAGTGGAGCCGGCATTCACGCGCATGAAGCGGTGGGTGATGGGTACGCCGACGCCCTGAACCGAGCGGGGGGGAGTGATAGTCTCCCTCTATGCATTTCGTCCTGAATGGGCAGACGCGTGAATTTGAGCAACTGGCGCCTGGGGCCAACCTGCAGGATTTGATTGCCGAACTCGGTCTCAAGGGGGACCGGGTGGCGATTGAACATAACGGCAACATTGTTTCTCGCGCCGAGTGGGGTGACACTCGCTTGGCCGAGGGGGACCGGCTGGAGGTTGTGCACTTTGTCGGCGGGGGCCGGTAGGGATGCACAAGGCTGCGTGTTTTTTGTTGGTCGTCGCCGCGCTGACGCAGGGGGTCTTTGCCCAAGGGCCTGGGGCGGAGGATGAGGGCGCCCCGACCTTTACCGTTACGGATCTACCTGTAGGGCGACCGCTGCGCGTTGTAGTTTATGGCGACATGCGGTTTACCGATCCCAGCAACACTTCGGATACGCAGCCTGGAGTGCGCAAATGGCTGGCGCAAAAGGTTGCTGAGGAGAAGCCCGACATCCTGTTGCTTACCGGCGATATGCCTTTTCACGGGAGCGACCCGGCGGACTGGAAGGTCTATAGCCAGGAGACGGCGGCGTGGACACAAGAGCGGCTGCGGATTTATCCCACGATCGGCAACCATGAAGGGCTTCCTGATCCGATCAAAGGGATTACGAATTACTTTGCGGCTTATCCGCAGGTGGGAAAGCACAATTATTACTCGGTGCGATTGGGGAATGTTTATCTCATTACGCTGGATAGCAGCACTTTCATGGGTGCTGGATCGCCGCAGCATTCCTGGCTGGAGACACAGCTAGCACATATTCCTTCGGCGGCGGATTTTGTTTTCTTTTTGTTTCATGCGCCGCTGGTTTCGGATTTGCAAACTGCGTTTATGTTGGGCATTCCTGACCCATCTACTCTTAGGCTGCGGCATGAATTAGAGGCTTCGGCGGCTAAGTCTCGGGCCAAGTTTGTTGTGTTTAATGGGCATATCCATAATTACGAGCGGTTTGAAGTGAATGGGATTATGCATGTGATTTCCGGGGGCGGCGGGGCTCGGCCTTATCCGATTTTTATTCGTGGGGATCAGGATTTGTATCAGGCGCGAACTTATCCGAATTTCAATTATTTGGTGATTACGTTGGAGGGTAAGCACGCGGAGGCGAAGATGTATCGGGTGGTGGATCCTGATGCTGCGGAGAAGAGGGTGGAGTTGAAGGATAGTTTTGTGTTGGATGCCAAGTAGGGAAGTCCCTCAGGAGGACAAAGGAGGGTGGGGTTTCCAGTGGGAATTGGTTTGAGGGATCCCAGGTCTCAAACGCGAGACCTGGGGTACCCATCGGTTTTTTCCTTCGGTTTTTTCCTTAACCTTCGGGTTTTTCCCTTTGTCCTTATCCTCCGGTTGTGTCGTCGTCCATGCCTTCGATTTTTCCTGCAGTTTTTTACTGAACGCTATTACGGGATGACGGATGATTTTAGGGCGGGGAATTGGCGCTGGTGCCAGTAGGGATAGGGCGCTGGGGTTTTGCTGGCGGCATCCAGCTTGGCTACTTGGACGGGTGTCAGGTTCCAGGTGGCTGCGGCTAGATTTTGACGGAGCTGGGTTTCGTTGCGGGCGCCTATGATTACCGTGGCTACCGTGGGACGCTGCAATAGCCAGTTCAAGGCGACCTGAGGGAGTGGCTTCCCGGTCTCGGCTGCCACTTCATCCAATGCATCGACTACTTTGTAGAGATATTCATCCTCGATTTGCGGACCCTGCGCAGCAGTTTTGTGCAGACGGCTCTCCGCCGGCAGCGGGTGGCCGCGACGGATTTTGCCGGTCAGGCGTCCCCAGCCGAGAGGACTCCAGATGATGGCCCCTACGCCTTGATCGATGCCCAGAGGCATCAGCTCCTGCTCGTAGTCTCGACCTACTACCGAGTAGTAGACCTGGTGGGCTACGTAACGTGACCAGCCGTAGCGATCGGAGACTGCGAGGGACTTCATGAGATGCCAGCCGGAGAAATTGGAGCAGGCCAGGTAACGGACCTTGCCGCTTCGTACCAGGGTGTTCAGGGTGTCAAGGGTTTCCTCGACCGGGGTGGTCGCGTCGAATCCATGCAGATGGTAGATGTCGATGTAGTCCGTTCCCAGACGTTTGAGACTGGCTTCACAGGCGTGCACCAGATGATGGCGGCTGGAGCCGAGATCGTTTGGGCCTTCTCCCATGGGGAAGGTGGCTTTGGTCGATAGCAAGACCTTGTCACGACGGCCGGCGATCGCCTGACCTAGAATTTCTTCGGACCTTCCCTGCGAGTAGACGTCCGCAGTGTCGAACAGGTTCACGCCGGCTTCCAGGCATATGTCTACGAGGCGCGTTGCTTCGGCGACGTCCGTCGCTCCCCATGCCCTGAAGAACTCGCCTTCACCGCCAAATGTCGCTGCTCCTAAGCAGAGCACTGGCACTTTTAATCCCGAATTGCCGAGTCGTCTGAATTCCATAATGCAAGAATAAACGAATGGAATCTTCACCGCGAACGCTGCCATGGCTGGGCGCTGGTTGGTGGGCGCTCTGCTTTCAATTCTTTGTCGCCGAACAGATTGCGCGCATGCGCTGGCCGGGGCATTACAGCATGAGTATGAACTGGATCAGCGACCTGGGGGCGGCGAACTCACCTCTGCATTGGGTCATGAATGGTTCGTTTGTCGTGCAGGGGGTGCTGATTTCTGTGGGCGCTATCCTGATGCGTCGATTGTTTCCCGCGAAGGCGAGTTACCGGGTTGCGCTGCTGCTGTTCCTGGTTTCCGGTGTGGGGGTCCTGGTGGTGGGGCTGGTGCCTGAGGATAGGGACGCACAAGTGCATCGGGTGGCCGCCCTGGCGCACCTGCTGGCGGGTAATCTGGCGATGATCCTAATGGGTCTGGCGATGGTCGCCGGAGCAGCAAGAGTGCGCTTCCGAGGCGCCGTTACTCTGTTGGCGGGATTGTTGGGACTGACGGCGTTGGCTCTATTGAGTCTGGGCGAGAAGGATGTGGGTACCTTCGAACGATTGGCCGCGTACCCGCTGACGCTATGGCTCACCTGGACGGGCTGGCTCATGTTTCATGTTTAGCTTTCGCGTGCGGCACTCGCCGGGCTGCACCTCTGTTTTTCTGCTTTGCCACCACCTTGGTAATCAATGAGGACGTCTCGTTGAGGTGGTCTTGCATCAGACGACGAGCCGACTCTGGGTTTCGGGTCCGAATGGCTGCAAAGATCGCCTTATGCCGCACGATCGCCATCTCTGGTACGTCCCTCATCATCAGTTTGAGATGGATCCAGTGCTTCATGACACTGCGGATCAATTGAGCGGCGTTGGCCAGCACCTCATTGTGAGCAGCTCGAGCTACAGCCAAATGAAATGCCATATCGGCATCGAGAACGGATTCTTGACATGATTGGTATGACCAGTATACCGTCCCGCTGTCCGAGATTTCACGATTTGGGCCTTACCCCCAAAGTGAGTGCCAGTGAGTAAGTGGGGTTAGAAGCAGGAGGATATCCATGCGGCCTAACATAATCCGCGCGATGCTTGCAGGCTTGCTGACGGTAAGTTGGTGTTCGCTCGCATTCGCTCAATCAACCAACGCGTCTCTTTCCGGTGTGGTCCTGGATGCGCAGGGGGCTGTCGTTCCCCATGTCGAAGTGGTCGCAATCGACACTCAGACCGGGCAGAGCCACGGAACAACCAGCGGTGAAAACGGTAATTACGCGATTACGAATCTGGCGATTGGCGAGTACAAAATCACGGCTTCGGCAAACGGATTTAAAACTCTGGTGATTCCCGCGATCACGCTGCACGTGGACCAGGCCGCCTCGCTCGATCTAAAGCTTGAAGTCGGCGCGGTATCCGAACACATCGTGGTTACGACCTCTCTGCCCCTGTTGAACACAGAAAGCTCATCAGTGGGGCAGGTGGTGCAGAACCAGTCGATCGAAAGCCAACCACTGAACGGACGAAGCTTTTGGCAGCTGGTCGCCTTGGTTCCGGGTGCGAGCTACACACCGGGCGGCGAAGGCACGATCACTGGCGGCGGCTCTTTGCGGGCCTCCGTGGTCAACGTCCAGATTGACGGCACGGGTTTTATCTGGAATGGGTGGCTGCTGGATGGGGCGGATATCACTGAGTATGAGCAAGGCGGAACGAATGTTCAGCCGAACGTCGATGCGCTTGCGGAATTCAAAGTGTTCTCGGCTAATATGCCGGCGGAATATGGGCACACTCCCAACGTAGTCAGCGTGACGATGAAGAGCGGTACGAACGCCTTCCACGGAACCGCCTATGAGTTCATCCGCAATGACGTGATTGACGCGCACAACTACTTTGCCACCACCTCGAAAAACATCCTGAAGCGCAATCAGTTTGGGGGAACACTGGGTGGCCCAATCAAGAGAGATAAAGTATTCTTCTTTGGCGATCTGGAGGCATCACGCCAGAGCCAGGGAATTACCTTTTCTGACATTGTGCCCAGCCTGGCAATGCGGACTGGAAACTTCAGCGCAGGCACGACCAAGATCAAGGATCCGACGACGGGCAAGCAGTTTCCGGGCAATATCATTCCAGCCAACCGGATTTCCCAACAGGCGAATTTCTTTTTGTCGTACCTGCCGACACCGAGTCAGGCCAGCTTCAGTTCTGCGCAGGCGCTGGACATCATCAAGGGTGATATGAAGGTCGATGCTGCCCTATCCGGCACCGATCATCTCATGGGGCGGTATTCCATTGCCGACAACCAGGAAACAGACCCCAATCAATTCCCGGCACTGAAAACCCAAGCGCTGCACAGCAGGGCGCAGAACCTTGCCTTCAGCGAGACGCACACCTTCGGAGCCAAGTGGCTCAACGAGCTGCGCGCCGGATATTATCGAGACTATTTTTTGTTCAGCGCCATCCTGGGCGGAACGGACTTCCTCTCCCAGGCAGGAATCACCGGATACGAGGCGACCCAGGTAACTCCCAGCTTTCCTTACATCACGATGTCCGGCTATTCGGCATTTAATGGTTCCGGTTCCGGCAATTTTCCAAAAGCTAATCGAATCCGCACCTGGCAATACGCCGATACGGTCAGCTACACCAGCGGGAAGAACGAGGTGAGATTCGGGGCCCAGATGTGGGTGCAGCGCCACAGCTTCTACAACGGACAAGGACAGGAAGGCGAGTTCACGTTTACGACGCAATATACAGGGGATGCGTTCGGCGACTTTCTCCTGGGCAACCCAGCACAGGTGTATCGTTCCTTTCCGCTTACTCTCTATGGAAACCGCGGTATTGAATGGGCGGGTTTCGCGCAGGATAATTATCATGCGACGCCGCACCTCACGTTTAACGTTGGCCTACGCTGGGAATATAACCCGTTTTTCGATGGAATCGATGGCCAGACCTCGGCATTCGATTTTGCAACCGGCAAAGTCATCGTCCCCATGCGCAATGGGCAGATTCTGGATACCATGGCGCAGCCGGAAACTCCGCAGCTCATTCCTCTGTTCAGCGACCGTACGACGGGGACGGATACGCTCGGGCTGCCTGAGTCGGTCCGCAAGGCATCGGCATTAGGACAATTTATTCCTCGCGTCGGCTTCGCCTGGCGTCCCGGCGCAAGCGATCGCATGGTTGTGCGCGCGGCCTATGGTCTGTTTCCGATCTTCCTGGATACGAATATGACCCTGCAGTGGGCTCACGTTCCTCCATTTCTGATCCAGCAAACCATCATCAACCCGGCGGGCACGCCGGCGTTCCAGTGGGCGAATCCCTTCAATGGTCAGGCCCTGGTGGCGGCGAATCCGCACCCGGGTACTGTTTGCGCCGGGACCACGCTGGTGCTCGCCAGTTGCGTTATGCCGGCGATGTCTACGGCTCCCCAGACCTTTAATCATACGTACATGGAGCAATATAACTTCGCGATGCAGTTCCAACTGCTGAAGGATATGTCGCTCGACGTGGCGTATGTCGGCAACCACACCGTACACGGGCAACTGATCTCGATTCCGGAGAATGTTCCCAACCCCGGGCCGGGAGGGGTTCAGCTGCGGAGGCCCTTTCCTCAGTGGGGACAGATCGGATTAAGCACGAGCCAGGGGATCGCTCACTACAACGCTTTGCAAGTGATGGGGGAAAAGCGATTGTCGAACGGCGTTTACGCGCTGTTGTCTTATACGTTCAGCAAGTGTACCGACAACGGTTCCAGCGAGAGCGGGCCGCCGACGATCTCCCTATTGGCGCAGAACTACGGCGTCTGCAACTATGACATAACCAATAACTTGACGCTGAGCTCCATCTACCAGTTGCCATTTGGCAAAGGCCGCAAATTCCTGACGAACGCGAGCTGGCCAGTCGAAGCTGCTCTAGGCGGTTGGGAGTTGGCGGGTATTTTTATGGATCGTACCGGGCTTCCTTTCACTCCGACGATTGGCAGCGACGTGGCGAATACCGGCATTTCGGGCCAATGGCCGAACCGCGTCGGGAGCGGCAATCTTGCTCATCCCACGGCGCTCAAGTGGTTCGACACGACTGCTTTCACCATCCCGGCGCAATACACGTATGGCAACTCAAGACGCGACATCCTCCGCGCCGATGGCCTGATAGATCTCGACGCGACGGTCAAGAAAAATTTCAACTTTAGCGAGGCAAGGATTCTGGAGGTGCGCTTTGAAAGCTTCAATCTGGCCAACCATCCAACCTTCTCCGCTCCCAATGCGACAATAGGCACTTCTTCCGCGGGCAGGGTAACGAGCACGCTCAACTCCAACCGTATTTTCCAAGCCGCAGTGAAGTTCTTTTTTTAGAAGGAGAGAGTTATCGTGACCGAGTTCGACCGTCGTAAATTTGTAGCGGGCCTGGGTTCCACCATGGCGGTATTCGGCGGCGGCCGCGGACTCGCCGAATCGCTAGGGCCTGAGCCAACACAACCGGAGGCGGTGCTCGGGGCCGGCGAGCAATCGGCCAACCCGCAATCCAAGGAAGTGCCCGTGATCGGCATTCAGATAGGCGCCATATCCTTTCTGGATGAAGGGACAGAGAAGGTGCTGGATATTCTGCAGGAGAAGGGAGGTGTAAACACGTTATTTATTGCTTCGTTCACCTATGGCAACGGGACTGCCAGCCGGATGATTCCAGGGCATCCGCTTCCCGATCACGGTGTGCAGCAATACGATGATGATTTTCACGGCGGTAACTACGCAACTCCGCATCCGCAGTACTACAAGGACAGCATTCTCAAGAATCTCAAGGCCCCGGATCACGGCAACGTCGACATCCTGGAGATGGTGATTCCCGCAGCCAAAAAGCGGGGAATCAAGGTCTACACATGGGCTGAGGATGTGTTCAGCCCGAAGATCCCGAACATCGAGAAGGTGCAGGAAAGGGATCTCTAC
>Ga0182024_10018395_pt1 | contig 13018 bp, 16 predicted proteins | sample P32metaG_FD_120480 | JGI IMG/M metagenome (GOLD analysis project Ga0182024, IMG submission 120480) | Permafrost microbial communities from Stordalen Mire, Sweden - P3-2 metaG (Illumina Assembly) | ecosystem: Environmental > Terrestrial > Soil > Wetlands > Permafrost | place: Sweden: Stordalen...
GCGCCCGATAGCCAACTTGATGAAGCGCACGAGGTCGTTGCCAAAGTTGTCGACGGTGTAGCGTCCCGGAGTCCTGCTCGATCTTCCCTGCCCGCGCAGGTCGACCGCGAAAGCCTGGAAATGTTCCTGCAGCAGGCCCATCGCCTGCTCGTAGCCCCACCATGATTCCGTCTGTCCCGGGATCAGTAACAACGCAGGCTGGTTAGGCCCTCCAGCAACTGCGTAGTTGATCGTGGCCTCGCCAGTGTGAATCGTTTTTTCGGGATACGCGTGAGCGACGTAGGTTGCCGCCGGATTATCGGGGCCGAACTGATGCGATTTCACGATTTGCGCTCCATCCGCAGCCGCGGAAATCAGTATCTACTTACTCAAACCCCGACTATGCAACCGAACGACCGCCTCGTTCGTATTCTATGGTGAATGCATTTTCGAGGTTTGAAGATGAATTCCAAGCATGCGACCAAAGTCGGCGCTGCGCGAATCTCACGAACTGCCATCATCGCGTTTGCCAGCGCATTTGCCATGATTACGATCACCGGCTGCTTTGGCAGTCCGCGCGCAAACGACACGTTTGCCGGCGCGGCAATCGGTGCAGGAACCGGAGCGCTGGTTGGCGGCTCTGAGGGTTCACCCGGAACCGGTGCGCTGATCGGCGGTCTCGGCGGCGGCGCGGTCGGCTATATCGTGGGAACCGAGATGCAGAACAACGGGTACTACGGCCCGAACGGCTACTACGGCGGATACTGATCGCCGCCGACGGTTCATTCAGTAGCGGATCGAACAGAACGGGAAAGGGCAATTCATACCATCCGTGGTGGTTTTGATAAGCCTCCACCACCATCGGTAGGTTCGTTCCGTCAGAAATTGTTTTTGCTAGAGGATGGCGTTGCCCGATATCGGGCGAGCCTGACCGCGTTTGAGGCATCCCACGGTTGTCCATAGGATAGGTTTATCACGCTGAATCCGCCGGGGTCAGGCCGAAAAGTTCAGGGTCGGGCCGTAAAACTTCCTGTAGACAACGTAACTTTCGGCTAACAGGGTTCGTCGGCCCGCTCATTCAAAGAATGGCGCGAGCATCTTGAGCAGTGCTGAGGTGAAGTCGCGCGCGGCGCGGGTGCGATGGGCCGAGGTTGCGCAGACAAGGGCAGCCTCGCTGATTGCACCTGCGAGCAGGTGGCCTATCGCTTCCAACTCGCGCGGCGAGAGGCGCCTCTGCCGCTTCCGGTCCATCGGCGCCTGCATCACGCCGCCGAAGTAGCGCGCATCGATCTCGCGCCATTTCTCCCATCCAAGCACCGCGGGTCCGTCGACCAGCAGGACCTGACGGAACTTATCGCCGGCGATCGAGGTCAGATACCTGAGAGTCCCCCGCTCGAAGCGGTCGAGTATGCTGGTGCCCGCGGCCGCGGCGGACACGACCTCAGTGGCCAGCGCTGCGGTCATCTGCTCGAAGACGCGGGCGAAGATCTGTTCCTTGGACTCGAAGTGATGATAGACGGCGCCCTTGGCCACGCGGGCGCGGCGGGCGATATCGTCGATGCTGGTGGGGTTGAAGCCGTGGGCGGTGAACAGGTGGCGGGCCGCGCTCAAAATCGCGGCGATGGTGGCGGCGCGCCGTTGGTCCTGGCTGGTCATGGTTGCTCCATAGCGTTGCTCCATAGCCGGTTGACAAACAGACTCAGAGTCGGTAAGTGGTACTTACAGACCGCGAGTCGGTAAATCGGAGAATATCACAATGGAAACCCTTTCCTCGACCCTGTGTTTCATGGGCGCGCTGCTCTTTACGCTCGGCCTGCTCACGGGCTTCGGCATCCCGATGTTTCGCAGCCCGCGGATCGGACTGTCGGCACATCTGGCGGCGATAGAAAGCGGTCTCGCTCTGATCGCCTTCGGGCTGCTGCTGCCGCATCTGGCGATCTCGGCCGGATGGGCCGGGGCCATCAGCTACTCGTTGTGGGTCGGGCTTTACGTGATGTGTATTGGGCTGCTGTTCGCCGCAATCTATGGCACGGGCAAGGTGCTGCCGATTGCCGGCGCCGGCCTGCCGGCGAAGCGGTGGCAGGAAAACACGGCGACCATCCTGATCGCGATTGGATCCTTGGGCAGCGTCGGAGCGATTATGGCGCTGCTTTCGCAATGGCGCTGGACCGCTTGACGGTGGCGGCGAGGCCGGACCGTCAGTTAACAGCACCCAGGCCGTGGCGTTCGGTCACACGGGAAATCTTTGAGTCATCAATGACGCAGGGAGCGGGACGGACCGCCGCCGACCTTTTTTTCGCCAGATGATCAGCCGTGCCTGAGGCGCTGCTGACAGCGGTGTGTCAGGAGCGAAGTCAGATCCAGCGATTTCCTCTGGCGACCGGACTCTCCTGACAGACCATTGTCAGGAGCAGGATGCCACGCGCGGCAGAGCCTGATGCTAGCTTCCAGATCGGGCCAGACTGGGCACTCGAAGAAAGGAAGGTACCTAGTGGCAATGAAAACCTCAGAGCATCAGGCTGCCCCGGCGATGATTATGCCAACTCTTTACGGAACGTTCGGTTCGCCATTTGTGAGAAAGGTTGTTGTCGCGCTAGGGGAGAAGGGTGTCGCGTTCGATCATGATCCGGTCCCGCCTTTCGGTCAGACTGCCGAGTATCGAAAGATCAGCCCGTTGGGAAAGATTCCCGCGTTTCGCGACGGCGATCGCACGCTGGCTGACTCTTCAGTGATCATCGCGTACCTGGAGCGTACCCATCCCGAGCCCGCGCTTTATCCCTCTGATCCTTACGAGTTCGCGCGCGCGCTGTGGTTCGAGGAATACGGTGACGGCGGACTGTCGCCGATCCTGGGAGCGAAAATTTTCGGCCAACGTGTGATAGGGCCGAGGTTCTTCAATCGGCCGTGCGACGAAGAGGCGATCAGAAAGACGATCGATGAGGAAGTTCCTCCGCTATTCGATTACCTGGAGAACGAGATCAGCAATCAGCAGTGGCTGGTCGCGGATCGATTCACAATCGCGGATATCGGCGTCGCAGCTCAATTTGTAAATTTTCAGCTGGCCGGTTGCAGCGTCGACGCAAAGCGATGGCCGCAGCTCGCCGCATACGTAGACAGAGTTCATGGCCGGCCCACTTTCAAGTCCGTGATCGAGAAGGAAAAAGCGATGTTCGGCGGGGGCTAGATACGCATCACGAGCCGCCCTCGCCTGAGGAGCTTCACGAAGCATACTTGAAGCGCTCCCGCTTCAGAGACCTGCGACCACAGCCAGCCTTGTGTTCGAATTTGCTCTTATAAGAACCAACTAGTAGGGTTGCGATGCCTTCGGGGAGGGGTTCCAATGAGGGGAAAAATCGCACCAATGGTGGTGGTTGCGGCCGCGATGGTTATCACGTTGTCAATTGGTCGCGCGAATGCTGGAGGCGATTCCGAGTCGTGCTTGTCCAAGACGATGAACGTTACAAACACGAACATCGACGGTACTAAATGCGAGACTATCGTCAGTGGTTCCGGACCGAACAAAGCCACTGCCAAGGCTTCAGGGCTGAGTGTGGCCGTGGGCGAGGCCGAAAATGGAGCGACGGTCAGCGCGAACGCCACCGCGAATAGTCACGCGACTTGTGTGGTGCATGCCGGCTTGGGCAGCGCTACCTCGTCCGGCCTCGGGGCAGCGGCGACGGTCGACATTTCCCCCACTGGTGGAGGGAAGGCTAAAGCTACGGGTCCGAATTCCACGGCTGTTTCCGAAATCACAAGCACTAACCCAACCCCTGCCGGTGGCAACGTTCAAAGCACCGCCTCCGGGGATGGCTCGACCGCGGTGGCTACTGTCGAGTCCACCGATGTCGGCGACGCAAACGCCAAGGCCAAGGGCAACGGAAGTACTTCGGTGGCCACAGTCTCAATGACCGGAGGTGGAACAGCGAAAGCGACCTCGAACGGATCCATGGCTACTGCCGTCTCCAGCGTCGAAGAGGCTTGCCAGGCTGAAACCAACGCCAAAGGCGCGAACAGCACGGCGGTCACTCAATGCATTCACGCCGGTAGCGTCGTTACCGCAGAGGCGACCAAAGGTTCCACCGCGGTGGGCAGCGATATCAATCCGCCGACCTGCACGCCGATGAACGGCGGAATCGCGAAGGTTCGCAGCCCGATGGGAAACTGCCCGTAGCAAGCCCTGTCTATGTAAAAACTTCCAGAGGGTTCGCACTTCGAGATTGCCGCCAGGCAATTTTATCAGCTAATCCCTGACGAATTTTCATCCGGTCTGAAGAGCGGGGCGGGGCCCCGAAATTGCTTCCTATTCGAGTAGTCGAACTCGATGAGGGAACAACCGTAACCATTTCAGGGGTACCAATTATGATCCTGTACAACCGTCCAACCGTGCGCACCAGCGCAGCGGCAGCTTTTCTCGGCATTATCGTTCTCGCCAATCCGTTGTTCGCGGCCTCCAGCGATAAGATGACCGCGACCAAACCTTGCGCAGCCTCTTCGCATGAGGAAATGGCGTCGGCGACAACCCCGGAATCTTCTGCAACCGGAACGGTCGAGGCCCATATCCGCGACCTGCACAAGAAGCTCAAGATCACTGATGCGCAGAAGACCCAGTGGGACGCGCTCGCCCAAGTGATGCGCAGCAACGCGCAGAAGATGGCGGACCTCGAGAAACAGCGCACCGCCGACGCGAAGTCGATGACCGCGGTTGACGTCGTCAAATCCTACTCGGAAGTGATCGACGCGCACGAAGATGGAATGAAGAAATTCATTCCAGCCTTCGAGGATCTCTACAACAGCATGTCGGACGCGCAGAAAAAGATCGCTGACTCATTGTTCCGCAGCCGCGCTCGCACTGAGGCCAGAAAGGAAGTCAGCAAAGCGAGCTAGAACCGACAGTCGCCTCGGGCAATGGGAGTCATCATGAAAACTTCGACTACGCATCGCAATCATTCGCGCGCGAAGTTTGCGCGATTCGGCAAGATAGTTTCGGCGGCAGCGTTTGGCCTCCTGATCGGCGCATTCGCAATCGGCCCGGTGCAGGCCGACGGTCATCATGGCGGCGATCACGGAGACCGCGGCCGCGGCCATGGAGAGCGTCACGAGTACCGTGGTCGCGGCTACAATCGCGGACCGGACTACGCCTATGGAAATCCGGACTACTATTACGCGCCCGCGCCGGACTACTACTACCAGCCGGATCCCTACGAGTACGGCTACTATCCGCCGGGACCGGGGTACTATGCGCCGGGGCCATCCGAGGGCATCCGTCAGTTCTTCGGGCTGTGATCGTGATTGATCCAGCGCTGGCGTCGAATCGAGCGCCGGGGGACGTTACCGTTTGAAGATAAACGCTTTTCGCGCCCCTCTATCTTCGGCAGAAGAATTAGCGTATTTTAATTATCTAACGCTCGGATTGTTCCTTTCTCTAAGCTCGGGAATTAGCCCGGGTTTTCTGTACGAGAGCTTCCCGGCAAATACTTACGGAGGGCAAAAATGCCCAGCAAATTGTACGTAGGCAATCTGGCCTACTCGGTGTCCAACAGCGATCTGGAAGAACTGTTTTCACAGGCTGGCCAGGTTCAGAGTGTGGCGGTAATCACGGATAAATTTTCCGGCCAATCGAAGGGCTTCGGCTTCGTCGAGATGGCGAATGCGGAAGATGCTTCCAAGGCAATCCAGACCCTGAATGATACGGATCTGAAGGGAAGGAACATCAAGGTTAGCGAGGCCAAGCCCCGCGAATCGAGCTTCGGTGGCGGCGGCGGCGGTGGCGGTGGCAACCGGCGCGGCGGTGGCGACAATCGTGGCGGCGGAGGCGGCGGCCGCTGGTAAATAAAACCTGAGGCTGAGCGGGCACACGATGCCCGCTCAGTCGTTTTCAGGGGTCGCGGGACTTCTGAAGTCTCGCGTGCCTCTGCATCTCTGAAATTGACTTCGAGCTCCCGTCCTGGGAGCCCACTGAACTTCGCTCGTCGTAATCAGGAGGGCCGGTGCCGAGAATATATGTAGGAAATCTCGCTGAGTCAGTTACGCGCGATGAACTGCGGGCGCTCTTTTCGAAAGTCGGGCGGGTCGCCGGCGCCTTGGTGATCACCGACAAGCTCACCGGCAAATCGCGCGGATTCGGCTTCGTCGAAATGGTCGAAGTCGAAGACGCGATTAATGCCGCCGTCTACTTCAGCGGCACCGAACTCCAGGGCCGCAAAATTCACGTCGATCCATTCCGTCCGCAGGAACCCGGCGCACAAAAGTACCGCGGCGAACGCAAACGTCGCGCTCCTGCCAAGCGCAGCAGCAACGGTACTGCGTAACCGATTCGAAAAAATTTATTCAGGAGTTGATATGCGCGAGGAAAGTTTGCCGCCGTGGAGAACGCACGACTGGAAGGTCCGCACTATCGAATCGATCGCACCGGGAGGCGGCTCGCGGCTGGCCTTTACCTGCAGAAGTTGCGGCAGGATATTCAATCAAACGACGATCAACAGCCGGACCTGGGCGGTTGATGAAGGCGGGACGGCGCTGTCGGATACTGTGACGAATCGATGGCTGGCGGAAAGCTGCTTGCGCAAACCGTCGGACGGCGACGAGGACGACCGCAAGCTGTTCAAGAACGGTCCCGCGCTGCAATAACCGGAAATCACTTTCGTTTGTTTTCAAAGGATGGCGCGATTGAAATTTAATTTACCAATAGTCGCGCTCGGCGCACTGCTGTTATGTACCTCCGCTGCTCCTGCTGTCGCGCAAGCGCCGATGCAGGTGTCGGTTTCGTCCGATGACGCGACCGCGTCGGTAAAGACGATCATCGATCAGTCGATCGTCGTGTTCAAGGATCAGCAGATTTCCGCGACCGATCGCGAGAAGAAACTTCGCGGGATTGCCGAGAGCCATTTCGATTTTGCGGAGATGTCGAAATCGGCGATCGGATATCATTGGAAGACTCTGACGCCCGCGCAGCAGAGCGAATTCGTGCCGTTGTTCACGACCTTTATCGAGGATGCGTACCTGTCGCGGATCGAGTCGTACTCGGTCGAGAAGATTAACCAGCAGATCCAATCCTCGATGATTCAATTCATCAAGCAGATCACCGACGGCCCCGACTACGCCGAGGTGTACAGCACGGTAGTGTTGCAGGACAGCAAAAATCCGATCGCGGTAAACTACCTGATGCGCCGCGACGGCAGCGAGTGGAAGATTTACGACATCACGATTGACGCGATCAGCGTAATCGCCAACTACCGCAACCAGTTCAACCGCGTTCTGAACAACGACGGCTACGACAAGCTGGTCGCATTACTCCGCCAGAAAATCCAGGGCCTCCAGCAGCAAGCGACGAACTAGCGCGATTATATGTGAAACCCGCCGTGGGTTTCAGCAGGGGTGACCCCTGCACCCAGTGCTAAGGAAATTGGCGCGAAGCCGAATCGCTGGAGATTACTTACCGGCGCCTGAGGCCGTCACGTTCTTTGACGGATGCTTCGGGTCGTCGCTGGTGATCGTCAGGGTTTGTGGAGATGTCGCGCCCTTGGCGGTCGGCTGAAATTTCACGGTTACGTTTTGGGTCTTGCCCTTGGGCAGATTGAAGGTGCCGCTGCCAGCGGTGACGGTGAACGGTGCAACGAGAGTTCCAATCGTTACCTGCAGAGGGGCCTTGCCCTTGTTTTTAACCTTGAGCTTTTTGCTCGGGCTCGAGTTGACCTTCACCGTGCCGAAACTCAGGTTGCCGGAGACGCTCAGGGTTCCGAACGGCGGCGTGGGAGTGGCAGTCGGCGTCGCAGTCTGAGTTGCGGTGGCCGTAGCGGTCGGCGTTAGCGTTGCAGTGGCGGTCGCGGTCGGCGTCGGGCTCGAGGTTGCGGTCGGTGTGTCCGTGACAGTCGGAGTTGCCGACGTGGTGGGAGTTCCCGACGCGCTCGCGGTGGGCGAACCAGATGCGGTCGGCGTTGCCGACGTGGTCGGGGTCGCGGTAACCGTGGCGGTCGGCGTTGCGCTAGTCGTGGCGGTGGCCGTCGCTGTGGGCGTAGCGGTCGCAGTCGCAGTCGCGGTGGAGGTCGGGGCCGCGATAACTCGCGCCTCGGCGATCGACGTCCCCCAATTGAGTCCTGTTGTCGCGCTCGTCGCGTACTCTGCCGCCACCCAAATCGCAGTTTGATCGCTTGGATCGACGCCGGCGCCCGAATAGTCGCCCCATCGGAATGGCCCGCCGCTCATGTCGTTGCTGTTGTAAGCCATTGCGCCCGCCTGAAAGAGCACCGGCGTGCCGAGCGTGTTCACCGGATCGCCGGCGAGGCGCCCGTCAACGTAGGCCGACGGGAATTCGGTCGAGGACGATTGGCTGAAGGAGGTGATCAGATCGTCGGAGCTGTCGAGATCGACCGAAGGATAGTAGTCGTAGAATTTCTTTGTGCCGAACGAGAAATCCTGGTTCACCACCGGGCTGACGCCGCCCGTCAGCACTTCAAATAGTTGCAGGCAGCTGCGTTGCGTGGTGTCGCCCGATGGCTTGCATGCGTCGTTTCCCGACGCCCACAGGTGGCCGTCGCGAAAGACCGCATCCAGCAGCCGCGAATCTCCCGTATCAATATTGTGGGTTCCGTTCTTCTGCGGCGCGTTCGGCGGATCGGTAAAGTCCGTCACCGTTGCAATCGTATCCGTGGCGCTGCTGCCCAAGCCGACACCGGGAACCCCGGTGACCGACCAGATATCCAGTTCGTCGAGTACGATGGGGGGATTGGGGGGATCGATCTCGGTGCCGAAGGCTGAAAGCATCCAGAGCGTCGAAGTTGACGAGCGGCTCTTGGCCGGAATGATCGGGAAGTCGGTGTTGTCCGCGCCTGGCGGAGTGAAATCTGTATCTATCGTCATGTCGCCGGCCAGAAGTTCGCTCTTGTTCCAGACCAGAAACTCGTTCCCCTCGTAGGGCCCGGTGTTGCAATTGGGATTGCACGAAAACGAGTTACCGCCGGTCGCGATCTTGTCGTCGTTAAATCCGAGCGACGGCTGATCCGGAAAGTCGCCCATGGTCTCGACGGAATAGGTGTTGAAGCCGTCGAGCGGATTCGAAGTCTTCGAGACCGCAAGGTTGAAAAATCCATTGTGGGCCGTGGCGATATCTTGCGTATCGAGAATCAGAAGCGAGACGTACCATCGGTTGGCAATCGTGTCGTACTGGATTCTTGGATCGCTCGAGAACAAGTCGGGGTTAGCTCCGAACAGGTGATTGAGATTGAACGTCACCAATAGGGTGCCCCCGCTCTTGTCGTAGATTTTTCCGGCGACGTTTATCACTTCGAAAATCTGGGTCAGGCCCGCCGCCATCTGCGTGTCCGGCGGCTCGCAGTCGGGGCCGCATTGCGAGTCCGGAAATCCAAGGCCGGTGAAACTGGTCGAGACGGTCGGCGTGGTGGTCAAGGCGAGTGTCGCGAGCGAGGGCACGTCGGGGAGCATCGCGCCACTGTCGAGCGCAGCTTTGCGTTGGCGATAGGCGGCGGGATCGGCGACGCGGAACGGTCGCGGATGCCGGCCAAGGGTAGTCGTCGCCGGCGGCAATTCCAGCGGATAGACAGTTCCCGTGCGTATTGCGAGAAGATGTTGCGGCGGCCTCGGCACCGGGAGCGATTGAATCGCGCCGCCGCCCGCGCGCGCGGGAACCGAAGTCCATGATGCGACGAAGGCGAGGAACAGGACGATAGCGAACGCCGCAACGGCTCGTCGCGGCGTCAAGACGGGTTTTCCACGGTCACTCATCAACTACCAAGCCGCTATAATGTATGCGATAGCAGGCGGTGGCTACAATCAATTTGCCGCTCGAATGCACGGCGAGGTGAGGTTACTAAATGATTTTGAAAGTTGCGCGTCTCGGGTTTCCGTCGCTCAGGACTGCGTCCAGCCCGGTCCCGGCCGATCGGATCAAAACCCAAGAATTTCAGCGGCTGATCGATGACATGATCGAGACGATGTACGAATACAGCGGCGTCGGACTCGCCGCCCCACAGGTACATCTGCCGATTCAACTTGCCGTGCTCGAGGTGCATGACCATCCGCGGCATCCCGACATGCCGGAGGTGCCGTTGACGGTTCTGGTCAATCCGATCGTGACGATTCTCGACCAGACGTTGGTCGAAGATTGGGAGGGATGCCTGAGCGTGCCGGAACTTCGCGGGCGCGTGCCGCGGTTCAAGCAGCTACGCGTGACGGCGTTGGGGCGCAACGCGGAGCCGATCGAGATTGTCGCGTCCGATTTCCACGCGCGCGTGATACAGCATGAGACAGATCATCTGAAGGGCGAGGTTTACCTGGACCGTATGCCCGATATGCGCGCGTTGGGGTTTTTGCAGGAATGGCAACGCTACATGCTGAAGCCGGAGCCGGAGTGAGGGAGGAACTTGATTGAATGTGAAACCCGCCTGGGTTTCACGCTTCCTTGGGCACCGGTAACCCCTGCACCTTAGTGACTTCTACTTCGCCGGTGGCGGGATCACCGGCATCTTGCCGGTGGCCTTGAATTCGGCAATCGCCTTGCGCATCTCTTCATTCTGGGCGGCCAGGATGCCTTGCTCGCTCTGGACTTTCGAGAGCTGCGCCTTGAGTTGCTCGTTTTCACTTTGAAGCTTGAGCAGTTGGTCGTTCAGTTGCGAGACCTGCTGCGTTTGCTGGTCGATCTGTGTGCGATAGCCGCTCGAATAGAAATAGAAGAGCAGCGCAGCAACTATCGCGACTATCAATCCGCCAATCAGCAGTCGTCCCATTTTTTCACCGTTCCTGAGCAGTCAGAATAGCCGATGGCACGCAAAAAAACTGAATTGACTTCGCTGGTCAGGCGTCTCTAGAATGCCGTGGATCGATTGGAACACACTTCTTGCCGGGCGCGATTTGCAATAGATTGACGATTATGCACGATAGCCGGCGCCAGTGAACGCGGGACGGGTGAAGTTCGCGTGCGGCAGGGGCTAAAGCAGGCTTCATGATAGAGGTCCAGGAACTAACCAAATATTTCGGCGCCACGCTCGCCGTTAACCACGTTTCGTTCAAGGTCGAGAAGGGCGAGATCATCGGATTGCTGGGCCCCAACGGCTCGGGCAAGACGACGATCATGCGGGTACTGACCGGATTTTTTCCGGCGACTTCCGGACGCGCGATGATCGGCGGGCTCGACGTCGCCGAGCATTCGCTCGAGACGCGGCGGCGCGTCGGCTACCTGCCGGAGAACATGGTGCTCTATCCCGACCTCAGCGTCGATGCGCTGCTCGAGTTCGGCGCGCGCGTGCGTGAGATCGATCCGAAGACGACGCGCGATCGAATCGAATATTCGCTCGACACCTGCGGCCTCAAGGACGTACGGCGCAAGCTTATCGGCAAACTGTCGAAGGGCTATCGGCAGCGGGTCGGAATTGCGCAGGCAATCCTGAGCGATCCGGAAGTGCTGATCCTCGACGAGCCGACGGTTGGACTCGATCCGCGGCAGGTGGTGGAAATTCGCGAGCTGATCCGCTCGCTGGCGGGACATTCGACCGTGCTGCTCTCGACGCACATCCTGCCCGAAGTGAACATGACCTGCCGGCGAGTGGTGATTATCGATCGCGGACGAATCGTCGCGCAGGACACGCCCGAGAACCTGACGGCGAAATTGCAAGGCAGCGATCAGACGCTGATCACGGTGGCGGGTCCGTCGCCGGCGGTGCGCGAGGCGTTGACCGGCGTCATGTTTGTGCAACGGCTCGAGGACCGGCCGGTCGAGGCCGGCTCGAATGGCGTGTGCTCGTTCGTCGCGTATTCGAGCGGGCATGGCGACGAAGTGCGCTCGGCGCTGGCGGCGTGCGTCGTGCAGCACGGATGGAGTCTGCTCGAAGTAAAAGCGATGGCGCTCAGTCTGGAAGATTTGTTCATGCGGCTGGTCACCAAGGAAGAGCGGGTTTAATGGCTAACGGTGCAGCAACGCTGGATGTAACTGGTGCGGCGACCGAGTCGCGACGCGCGGCGATCCGCGCGGCGGGAACGGGATTTTCGGTAGGCCGGATGCTCGCGGTGACGCGCAAGGAATTGCGCTCGTACTTCGCATTTCCGCTGGTGTACGTGCTGTCGGGCGTGTTCCTGGTATTGGCGGGATACTATGCGTACACCGACCTGGTTTTCTTCGTCACGATCGCGTTCGCCAAGGACATCATGCAGAATTACTGGCAGCTGCTGTTCTCCGACATCCGGCTCTGCCTGCTGCTGACGCTGCCATTCATCACGATGCGGCTTTTTGCGGAGGAGCGGAAGCTCGGCACGATCGAGCTGCTGTACACCTATCCGCTGCGCGACGGCGAAATACTCGGCGGCAAGTACCTGGCGTCGGTCGCGATCTTCGTCATGATGCTCGCGCTGACGATGCTCTACCCGATTTACATTTACAGTATCCACTGGTTTCCGCTGTTCCCGCTGTTCGCCGGCTACCTCGGCTTGCTGCTGATTGGGTGCGCGTTTATCGCATGCGGCGTGTTCATTTCGTCGCTGTGCGAGAGCCAGGTGATGGCGGGGATGGGCACGATCACGCTGCTGCTGTTTTTCTGGATTCTCAACTGGAACGAGGCGGCGTTTACCAACTCGTGGCTTGAATTGCTGCGCGCATTTTCGCTGTTCGATCAATTCGGCGGCTTCGCCAAGGGCATAATCGATCTCGATCACGTCACCTACTTTATTTTCTTCATCGTCTTTTTCCTGTTTCTCACGCAGCGCTCGATGGAGGCACGCAAGTGGACGGGCCGCCGCTAAAAGATACGTCGGCGGCCGAGCGCCGCTCGATCTGGATAAACTACGCGGTCCTGATCTACACCGTGATCGCGTTCGGCGCGGTGCTGTTCGTCGCCAATGCGATAATCTCCACGCGCAACATTCGGTGGGACCTGACGCCGCAAAAGCAATTCTCGCTTTCGGATTTCGACAAGCGCGTGCTCGGCGGACTGACGCATAACGTCAAGGTGATGGCGTTTGTGCGGACCGAGGATCCCGCCTACCTGGAACTCGCGGATCTGCTGTTCCAGGCGGCCGCCTTCACGCCGCAGCTCAC
>Ga0182024_10018396_pt1 | contig 13017 bp, 8 predicted proteins | sample P32metaG_FD_120480 | JGI IMG/M metagenome (GOLD analysis project Ga0182024, IMG submission 120480) | Permafrost microbial communities from Stordalen Mire, Sweden - P3-2 metaG (Illumina Assembly) | ecosystem: Environmental > Terrestrial > Soil > Wetlands > Permafrost | place: Sweden: Stordalen...
GCAGCTCATGCTGGGCAAGATCACGGGCATCGGCCTGGTTGCGCTCGTGCAGGTCGTGCTCATCGCCGGTGTCGCCCTGGTGCTCGCCAGTGCCACCAAGCTGGTGTCGATCCCGACACTCGGAATCGACGTGGTCATCAGCGGCGTGGTGTGGTTCGTCTTGGGCTATCTGATGTATGCCCTGCTCTACGCGGCCGCCGGCTCGATGGTGTCGCGCCACGAGGACGTAGCCAGCGTGGCCCTGCCGGTGACCCTGATGCTCGTCGCCGGGTGGATCATCGCGCTCACGGTCGCGGCACCCGATCCCGGGAGCCCGGCGACCAGCGTCTTCTCGTTCATCCCGCTGTTCTCACCGGTGATCATGCCGGTGCGCATCGCGGCAGGCCTCGCGCCCTTCTGGCAGGTCGCGATCAGCGTCGTTCTCGTGATTGCGACCATCTATATCCTGGTCGCGATCGCGGGGCGCATCTACCGCAACTCGGTGCTCCGCATCGGTGGCCGCGTCAAGCTCAGTGACGCTCTCGGCCTTTCCTCTTCAGGAAAGCCGGTCGTCTAACGGATCGTCGCCCGACATGTCGCGCGGCGATATGGGAGCAACGGCAATCCGGTCCCGTCCGTCGCGCTTGGCCTGGTACATCGCAAGGTCGGCAGCCGCGACCACATCGTCGAGCTCATGGCCGTGGTCGGGGAACACGGCGACGCCGATCGACGCCGTGACGCGCTCGATGGCGGAGGTCGGCGCGCGGAGCTCGGCCATTGCCGCCTGCAACGCCTGGGCAACGCGCATGGCGCCCTCGACGGTCGAATTGGTCAGCACGATGAGGAACTCCTCGCCGCCGTACCGCACCGCATAGTCACTGTCCCGGACCACGCGCCGCAGCGCCCTCGCGACGGCCCGCAACACCGAGTCGCCGGCGGCGTGGCCGGCACTGTCGTTGACCTGCTTGAAGTGGTCCAGATCCATGAGTAGGATGCCGACGCCGGCCCCGGTGCGCAGGCTCTGGGCCATGACGCGCGGACCCATGTCGCGCCACCACCGGATGTTGAACAGCCCGGTGAGGGCGTCGGTGAGCGCACGTCGCTCCAGCTCGCCATACATCTGCGCATTCCCCCACGCAGCCGCGGTGACGAAACCGAGGAGCGCGCAGCGTTCCAGATCCTCCTCCGTGAAGGCGTCGAGGCCGTCGCGCCAGACGTCGAGGATCCCCAAGCGCTGGTCACCCGCGACCAGCGGGATCGAGAGCAGCGACTCCGGCTCGCGAGCCGTTCCGGGGATGGTCGAGGCGGCCGGGTGCGAATCCGTGTCGGCACACCGGTATGGCTGGCCCCGCCCGAAGGCCCAGCCGGTGATGCCCTCGTTCAGCGACACCTCCATCCCGAGGAACCCCTCGGTGCCCGGCCCGGAGAGCACGCGGGGCCTGAAGCGGTGTCGCTCCCAGTCCGCCTCGAAGATCGCGAGCCGGTCGAAGATCATCATCTGGCCGATGCGCTCGGCGGCGATCTCGAGGATCCGCTCGGGGTCGTGCTCGGCCTGCAGCGTGCGCGCGGCGTCCACGAGGAACCGGGCGAAGGTTCGATCGTCCAGCGCGGCGGCACCGGCGACCGGCAGCGGGGTCATCTCGATCGGCGCGCGCAGGGTATCGCCACGCTCGCTCAGGACGCGGACCTCGCGGCGCTGGAACCAGGCCACGGGAACCACCTCGTCGGTGGGCTCGGCCACCCCCGCTTCCACGACCAGGGGATGCGCGAGGTGCGGCCCCACGCCGTACTGGACTCCGACATCAGCCATCGCGGAGGCGGTCGCCTTGCTGTCGATGCCGCGAGCGACGATCCGCCCACCGAGACGGGCGACGAAGACGACCGCGGCCGCGAGATGGGCCTTGGCAACCTCGTTGTCGTCGAGACGGGTGGCGACGGCGGGGTCGAGGAAGACGAAGTCGGGGCGGAGATCTGCGATCAGCCGGCGATCGAGCGAGGGCGAAAGAACCCCGTCGACGGCCAGCAGGAAGCCGAGGTCACGAAGCTCGAGGAGACGCTGGAGCCCGACGCCGTCGAGGTCGGTCTCGATCTCGCTCTGAATGATCCAGGCAAGCTCGCCGGGATTCACGGCATGGCGCCGTGCCTCCGCCGAAACGTCGAAATCGTCCGCAGCCAGCAGATCGCGATGCAGGGGAACCAGAAGTACCGCCGGGCCGGTGTGCTGAGCCAGCTTCAGCGCTGTCGAGATGAGCGTGCGCGGCGCGACGTCTGCCGGGCGCGGCAGCGCCTCATACCCCAGATCGACGCGGTCGATGAGGTCGATGACCGGCTGGAGCGCCACCCCCGTCCGTGCCGCCTTGGCGGAACGGCTCCTGGAAACATCGCTCATGACTGCGGATTTCACGCTATCCCCCACATTGGTTCCCTGATCGGCACCATTCCCCCATAGTCCACGTCACACCTTGGCACCGAGCGTCAGACGAATCTGTGTCGCAGTGCTCGGGGCGCTCGCGGTTCAGCGGCGCGCCCCTTCGATCCGAATTCGCTCTAGTGCACGTGCACCATTGTCTTAAGACCACTGCGACATAGCCCCATCCCAAGCGGTGACGGGCTAGTAACGTGTGCCGCGGATATCCCTGGCGGCGGTCGCACATGCGAGATCCCACACAGCCGGCACGCCCTCGCCGGTGATCGTGATCGCCGAGGAGGCGATCGGCTGATCGTCGCTACGCGGGGGCTCGCTTCCCTATGGACCGGTTCCCGTTTGTATGGGCTTCGAGATCCGGCGTGCCGGACGCGCGATCAGCGTGTACACCGCGCCGATGGCGAGGATGATCACGACCACCACCAACGTGATCCAGTCGTAGTTGAACAGCGCGCCTCTCGGGCTGGCGATCCCCGACGGGATGAGGATGTTGACGAGCATCGCAATGAGCCAGACGCACCCGGCGACCATCACGGGAATTGCCCACCTGCCAAGACGGAATGCGCCCTGTGCCTGCCAGCCGCGCAGTCGCGCGATCAGCGCCGCCACGACGACGAGGAGGAACGACAGGTAGATGCCCGACACGGCGAATGAGACCAGCAGGAAGAGCGCGTTGACCTTCGCCGGGATGGTGATGAACGCGATGGTGATGTTCGACGACGGCGTGAAGCGTGCAAGCACTGCGAAGAGGGCGGGAATGACCGCTGCGACGATCAGGGCATTCACCGGAGTCCTGAAGCGCGGCGACACGCGCGAGAGCGCCCTGCTCGCCGGCAGCGCGTGGTCGCGACTGTACGAGTAGATGACCCGGGCGGCGGCCGCTTGAATCGCAAGCCCGCAACTGAAGAAGGCGAAACAGACCACGAACAGCGCGAGATCCTGGATGACCTGGCTGGACACGTTCGAGCTGATCAGGAACGGCACACCTCCTGCCACGGTCTCACTGAGTCCCTTGGCCCCCGCCGGGATCGCCAGGAGCAACGCGCCGACGAGGATGAAGCTGGTCACGCCGGCGGTGAGCAGCGAGGAGATGATCGCGCGCGGAACCCGCTTCGATGCGTGCACGACCTCTTCGGCGACATCCCCGGCCGACTCGAACCCGTAGAAGATGTAGACGTGCGCCAGGATGGCCACAAATGCGGCGCCGAGCCACCAGTTGCCACCGAAGTCGACACCGAGCGGATTGGTCGCAGCCGTCTCGGCGCCCTGGCTCGAGAAGAGGTAGTCGAACCCGTGATGGAACCCGGTGATCGCCAGCAGGATGGCTATCCCAAAGGTGCCGATGATCTCGAAGTAGACGCCGATCTGTGAGATGCGTCCGAGGAAGTTGACCCCGCCGACGTTGAATGCGAGCTGGATGAGAATGAGAACGACCGTGAAGATGAGGATCTGATTCGGGTCGGCGGAGCTGATGGTGGTGTGGAAGATGTTGTTGAGGAGCGGACCGGCGTAGATGACGAAGCCGGTGTCCACCGAGGCGACGGTCATGATCAGGGCCCAGCCGTAGATCCATCCGACCCACCATCCATAGTTCGGCCCGATCAGGTTCTTGCCCCACTGGAAGAGCGCGCCGGCAATCGGATAGTGGCTTCCGAGCTCGGCGAAGACGAGCGCGACAAAGAGCTGCCCCAGGACCACGATCGGCAGCAACCAGAGGTATCGCGGACCGGCGGTGCCGACGCCGAGCACGAACAGCGAGTAGATGCCGACGACCGGTGAGATGTAGCAGAAGGCGACGGCGAAGTTCTCGAACAGGTTGAGGACGCGCCGCAACTCCTGTCCGTAGCCAAATCTCGCCAGCTGTGCGGCATCCGCGTCCACCGCCTCCGGTGCCGAGACCACGTGGTCGCTGCTCATCTGCGCGTCCTCCACCCGTCACCGCCCGGCAGGCGGCGTGCGGGCGGAAGTATCGATCAGCGGCTCGGGGCTCCGCAAGAGGGACGGTCAGGCATGTCCGGTCGGCTACCGTGACCGCCGCCATGACCCTTCCCCTCTCGCCACTGACGGCCATGGCGTCCGCGGTGACCCTCGGCATCGCCGACTTCAGCGGGGGCTTCGCCGGCAGGAGGAGCAGCGCTCCGAGCGTGGCCATCGCCGTGGAATCGGTCGGCCTGGTTGCGGTCCCGCTCGCCTTCGTCCTACTGCCCCACGGCTGGGATGCGCAGGCCGCGTTGCAGGCATTCGCCGGCGGCGCGATCGGCGGTTTCGGGCTGGTAGCTTTTTACCGAGCCATGTCGCTTAACCTGATCGGTGTCGTCGCTCCGATCACGGGGTTCGTCGCCGCCGCGCTGCCGGTCGCCGTCGGGCTGATCGGAGGGGACCGCCTCGAGGTCTGGCAGGTGGCCGGTATGGTCGTCGGCCTCATCGCACTCGTCCTCATCAACGGGCCCAGCCGCGAGGGCGTGAGCAACGCCCGGCTCGGCGTGGGCCTCGCGCTCTTTGCCGGTCTCGCCTTCGGCCTGTTCTTCATCCTGTTTCACGATGCGAGCCACGCCGGCGTGACCGCGTTCGTGAGCGGCCGTTTCGGTTCTGCGGCGGCGTCCCTGGTCACCGCGCTGGTTCTCGGCGTCTCGCCGATCGCCCGGCGAGGCGTGCTCGGCATCATCGCGATCGGCGGCGTGTTCGACGGGACAGGGGTTGTTCTCTACCTCTACGCCACCCACACGGGTCTGCTCTCGGTGACGGCGCTGCTGACGTCCTTCTACCCGGCGTTCACCGTGCTCTGCGCTCGCTTCTTCACGCACGAGCGCATGACGCCGCTTCAGGGACTCGGCGCCGGCCTTGCGGTGGTTGCGATTGCCATGATCGCCGTCCCCTGACCCTCAGTCGTTGCTCATGCCGGCGAGCGCCCGGCGGATGAAGGCGAGTTCCAGGAGCAGGAGGTTCTCGGCCACCGCATCGTCATTGGCCATGTGGGTCGCACCGGTGATCGGGAGCACGGTGTGATCGCGCCCGGCGGCGAGCAGCGCTGCCGACAATCGCAACGTGTGCGCGACGACCACGTTGTCGTCGCTCAACCCGTGGATGAGCATGAGCGGGCGACTGAGGTGTGGGGCCTCCGGGATCAGCGACCTGGTGTCGTAGTTGCCGGGTTCGCGAGTCGGGTCGCCGAGGTAACGCTCCGTGTAGTGGGTGTCGTACAGGCGCATGTCGGTCACCGGTGCTCCCGAAATCGCGACATGAAAGACATCGGGGCGCCGCAGAACGGCGAGGGCGGCCAGGAACCCGCCGTACGACCAGCCGCGGATGGCGACTCGCGACAGGTCCAGGTCCGGCCACTCCGCCGCGGCGGCCTGGAGGCCGTCAACCTGATCCTCGAGCGCGGGTCCTGCGAGGTCGCCGCGGATCGATCGGGCCCACTCGGGTCCACCGCCGGGCGTTCCCCTGCCGTCGACGACGAGCACCGCAAACCCCTGGTCCGCGAACCACTGCGACTCAAGGTACATGCTCGCTGACACAACCACCTTCTGCATTCCCGGCCCGCCATAGGGGTCGAGCAACACCGGCAGCTTTCCACTCCCCGGTTCGTGTCCATTCGGAAACACGATGGCGGCGTGAAGGGTGCGTGCACCGACCGTCACCAGGCGCACGTTGAGCGTGATTGCCGGGGTCTCCGCGAACGACTCGATGTCTCCTGCTCGCCGCCCATCGCGGTGGACCGAGACACGCACACCCGGGCGTTCGAGGTCGCGGGATGCGATCACCGTCGTGCCGCCTGCTCGACGCGCTCGCCACACACCTGGAGCGACTCCCTCCGGGTTCATCTCTGCAACGCCATCGGCGCGTGACCACGTGTAGACGCCCACCTCGGTCCGAGTCGCCGAAGCCCGGAAGACGACCACGTCGCGGTCCACGTCGACGACATCGCGCACCTCGAGATCCGCGCCGGTCACCGTCTCGTCGCCGATGACGAGCCGCTTCGCGCCCTCGCGATCAACCGTCCAGACGAGCGTCCCGTCCGGCAACCGCGCCGGCACGCCCCCAACGATGTCGACCCAGTCGCCGTCCGTGTCCTCCCGGAACAGCGATGTCGCGCCGTTCGACGGGTCCACCTCGAGGATCCGCATGGTGCGCTGATCGCGGCTCTGCACCACCACGAGCAAGCCATGTTCTGACCAGTCAACCGTGGCCACGTACTCGAAGCCGACCCGGTCCCACCGCACATCCACGGTCGCCGAGCCGTTGACGTCGACAACATGGAGCGTGACGTCGGCATTGTCGGTTCCGGCGGCGGGATACGCGACCGACACCGGAGGCGTGGCGGGATTGGACGGATCCGCAATGTACCAGCGAAGGACACGAGAAACATCCACGCGGGCGACCAGCAGATGCGCGCCGTCAGGAGACCACCAGTAACCGCGCTGACGACCCATCTCCTCGGCGGCGACGAATTCGGCGAGGCCATACGTGACCTGTTCGTTCTCCGGGGTCAGCAGCACACGCGCGCCATCACCGTCGGCGCGCACCACGTGCAGCGCGCCGGCTTCGACATACGCGACCTGCGTGCCGGCGGGATCTATCCGCGGATCGATTGCCCGGCCGCTCGCCGGAAGCTCGATCGCTCCACCCGCGGTGAGGTCTGCGACGTAGATCTTCCCGGAGAGGTCGAAGACCGCACGCGTGACATCGGTATTGGTCGAGAAGCGCACGATGCCGCCGGACGATTCGCGCGCTCGCTCGCGGCGCATCCGCTCTTCCGCGGGAACCTCGCCGCCATCGTCGTGCGCCAGCACCGCGGGATCCGCAATCACTGTCGATGTCCCGGCGCGCACGTCGAACTGCCAGAGACAGGTGCGCCGGTCCGTGCCGCTCCGGGTGCGCAGAAACACGACGCGACCACCGTCCGGGGAGATCACGAAATCTCGTGGAACGCCAAGGCTGAAGCGGCGCGTCCTGGCCTGCTGTCGGGGGAAGCTTGTCTCTCTCACGCCGAAATGGTCGCGCAGCGGGACACCGCACCGTCGCCGCCCGAGGCTTCCCGCGGCCGGGCGCAGGGGCGCTGTCAGTCGTCGATGCCTCGAAGCGATCCGAGCCGCTTGGCCTCGATCAGGCGATCGTGAGCACCAGCGCGCCCTGCACCTTCCCGTCGCGCAGCCGGGCCAGTGCCGTGTTCGCCTCTTCGAGTGGAAGGGTCTCGACCTCTGCACGCACCGGGATCCGATGCGCCAGTGCCAGGAATTCGGCGCCATCCTGCCGCGTCAGGTTCGCAACCGATCGAACGCTGCGCTCGCCCCAGAGCAGGTCGTACGAGAACGACGGGATGTCACTCATGTGGATGCCGGCGCAGACAACCGTTCCGCCTTTCGCGACGGCGGCAAGCGCAAGCGGCACGAGCGCACCGACCGGCGCGAAGATGATCGCCGCATCGAGTTCCTCGGGGGGCGTCTGATCGGTACCGCCCGCCCACACCGCACCGACCTGCATCGCGAACTCCTGGCTCGCCGTATCGCCGGGCCGTGTCATCGCATAGACGCGGCGTCCCTGGTACCGCGCCACCTGGGCGACGATGTGTGCCGACGCGCCAAAGCCATACAGGCCAAGGCGGACACCGTCCCCGGCGGCATTGAGCGACCGGTATCCGATCAGCCCTGCGCAGAGCAGCGGCGCAGCCTCGATATCGCTGTAGGAGCGGTCGATGGGAAAGCAGAATCGCGCGTCGGCCACCGTGTATTCCGCATATCCGCCGTCGATGTCATAGCCGGCGAACCGAGCTCGGTCACAGAGATTCTCGCGCCCGGTCGTGCAGTAGACGCACACACCACACGTCCATCCGAGCCACGGAATCCCGACCCGATCGCCGGCCCGTATCGCCTCCACCGCGGCTCCGGTTTCGACGACCTCGCCCACGATCTGATGACCGGGTATCAACGGAAGCTTGGGGCGGCTCAGCTCTCCGTCGACGATGTGCAGGTCGGTCCGGCACAGGGCGCAGGCGCCGATCTTGACGAGGACCTGCGTGTCATCAGGCGTCGGGTCCGGCACCGTCTGGCTGCGCAAGGCGCGTCGGGGTGCATCGAGAAGCATCGCGCGCATGCGAGACATCGTAGGCTTGAAAAGGGGTTTCGCGTTACGCGGCTGTGACCTGCGCGAGGCGTGGCGCCCTGATCACGTGAGGAATACTGTCCGCGTGGAACCGCAGGCGGTGACGGTTGCGGAGAGTCCCTCGGCGATGCAGGTTGATCCCGGACATGATCCGGCGATCGACGATGCAGCCCGCCGAGCGCGGCTGCACCACCGGCTCTGGCTCGGTGCGATCGTGGTCGTTGCTCTGCTCGTGGTACTGCGCAATCTCATCGATCTGTCGGGATCGCCGCCGGGCATGTATGTCGACGAGAGTTCGATCGCCTACAACGCCTGGACGATCGCTCACTTCGGTGTCGATGAGCATGGAATCCACTTCCCGCTCTTCTTCGAGGCGTTTGGCGAATACAAGAACCCGATCTACGTCTACAGCGTCGCCGCCCTGGCACGATTCCTGCCCCTCACGACGACCGTCGAACGGCTGCCGGCGGCGTTCTTCGGCATGGCGGTGGTCGGATTCCTCGCCGCCGCCACATGGCGCTTGACCGGTTCGCGAGCCTTCACCTTCGGCACCCTGGTGCTCACCGCCCTCACCCCCTGGCTGGTCATCGAGAGCCGGGTGGGTTTCGAGACCATCGCCTGGGTCGCGCTGCTCTCGGGAGCGCTCTGGTGCCTTTCGAGCCGGCTGCCAACCCCACGCCAGTTCGGGTGGGCCGGCGTCTTCCTTGCCTTCGCAATCTTCGGGTACACCACTGCCCGGCTCGAGGTCGGGCTGATCGCGATCGCCATCGGACTCTCGTGGGGTCTGCGCCGGACACCGGGGTGGTGGCGGGTGCTGCCGCCGGTCGCGGTCGGCTATATGGCACTCGGCACCTATGCCCTGCTCAACCCGGGGGCACTGACTGCCCGCTTCGCCTATCTCAATATCTGGGCTGACGGCGCGCCGATCAGCACCGTCATCGGCCGGTTCGTCACCAACTACTTCACCTCGATCGGGCCGAGGTTCCTGTTTCTCTCGGGGGACGCGAATCCCCGCCAGAACACCCAGATCGGGGGGATGCTGCTCTGGGTCATGGCGCCGCTCCTGGTCGCCGGGATCCTGGTCTGCTGGGAGCGGCGGCGCGAACCGCTGATCCGCTTCCTCGTCCTCGGGATCGTGTTCGCCCCGATCGCCGCAGCGCTCACATTCATCGAGAGCGGCCACGCGCTCCGGGCTTCGGGGATGCTGCCCTTCCTGCTCCTCCTCGCCGTGCTCGGGGCGGACGGCATCCGGCGGGCACTCGCGTCTCGAGTGGGTCTTCGGCGCGCAGTGACGGGTGTGCTCGCCGCCGTGCTGCTGGCGCAGGGCGCCGCCTTCACCGTCAACCTCTTCACGTCGTATCCGAATCTCGCGGCAGCCTCGTTCGACACAGGTGAGATAGCGGCGATCACCACAGCGCACATCGATGCGGCGGGGCACCTCGTCTACCTCTCGACCTCACTCGACCAGCCCTACATCAACGCCTTCTTCGCGCTCCTGCCACCACCCCCGACCCACGAGGTCACCGACAACGCCACCCCCGGCCTCACCGCGCTGCATATGCGGGTGATGGCACCGACTGCCGCCGAGCTCGACGGATCAGCCGGTGACATGCTCGTCCTCGCCGGGACCGATCCCGCCCCCCATGGCGATTGGGTGCTTGTGGCGACCGAGCGCTCGCCGGCCGACGCTCTCGACGCGAGAGCGCCCAGGCCCGTGCTGGAAAGTGTCTACCGGATGGGCTGAAGACGAGCCGCCTCGACCTTCACCGTTGAGCAAGGATGCGCCGTATAACCTCTCGTTCATGGCGCGACAGTCGCAGTTGGATTCCGCCCGTCTTCGCAGAGATCTCGGTCTGGCTCGCGCCCGCCGTTTCACCGTCTACGCAGCCATCGGGGCGACGGGGTTCACCGGGGTGCTCGCACTGGTGGCCGCCACCAGCTTCCCCGGCCGCACTCCGGCCGCCGCACCGCAAGCAGGGTCCACCGACAACACCGGGAACGCGTCTCCCGGGCTGGCCGCGCCGATTCAGCAACCTCAGTACGGGTACGGTGGGGCACCAGTAGCGATCTCCGGCGGCTCCTGACCGGACGCTGCCCTTGCTAGCGGCACTGGCCGGACCAACGCCGATGTGGTACGCGACGCGTGCCAGCGGTTACACCGCCCTTGTTCTGCTCAGTGCGAGTGTGGTGCTCGGCGTGCTCACCTCATCACGTGAGAGCCGGCGTGACTGGCCCCGGTTCGTGGTCCAGTCGCTGCATCGCAACCTGTCACTGCTGGTGGGCGTGTTCCTGGTGGTTCACATTCTCACGTCGGTGATCGATCCGTTCGCGAAGCTCAATTTCATCGACGCCTTCGTGCCCTTCATCGCCTCCTACCGTCCGCTGTGGCTCGGGCTCGGAGTCGTCGCCTTCGAGTTGCTGATCGCCATCACCGCCACCAGCCTGATGCGTCATCGTCTCGGCTGGCGATCCTGGCGTTTCGTCCACCTCTTCGCCTATGCGAGCTGGCCGATCGCGGTGATCCACGGCGTCGGGACCGGGACCGATACCAAGCTGATCTGGGCACTTGCCCTGGTTGGCGTGTGTGTCCTCGCGGTGATCGCGGCGCTCATCTGGCGCCTGGCGCACGCCGGACCACGGTTCACCGCGCTGCGCGTCCTCGGGATCGCGGGCTGCTGCGCGGCGACGGCCGTCCTGGTCGTCTGGATGGCCGCCGGCCCCCTCGAGCACGGGTGGGCCAAAGCTGCCGGCACGCCGGCGGATCTCCTCGCAGGCAGCCTGGGCACTCCAGCCGGCACGCCGGCGGCGACCACGACACTCAGCGCCGGGCTCAACGACCCGCTGGTGGGCAGCGTCGTCCAATCCGCTGCAAACGCCACCGCCACGCTCACGGATACTCGCGACCGCACCCTGCAGGTCGTGATCGTCGCCAACTCGGACGGGACCGGGACGCTCACGGTGACCCGATCGGGAGTGCGGGTCTGCGCGACGTCCGCTACCTTCAGCAACAGCGGAGTGACCGGACAGTGCGGCGCCGTCCTCGCCACGATCCAGGTCGTCGACCAGGGCAACGGTTCGGTCAGTGGAACCCTGGCGACCCGGAAGGCGGGCGCGTGAGCCTCTCGACACCTGCGGAGGGGACGACGAGCCGGTTGCTGCCGGCACGTCCGGTGCCGGAGGACCTTGATGCCCACCTCGCCGGTTTCGGGCCGCGCCCCACGGTGGAACCGGGTGCCATGATCGACGCGCTCGAACGAAGCGGGCTGCGCGGGCGCGGCGGAGCCGACTTTCCGACCGGCGTGAAGTGGCGGGCGGTCACGGAGGAGGCGCAGCACGGCGGTGGCGCCGTGGTGGTCGCCAACGCCGCCGAGTGCGAGCCCGCGAGCTTCAAGGATCGTTTCCTGCTGACCTACCGGCCGCATCTCGTCCTGGACGGCCTCGAGCACGCGGCCGAGGCGTTGGGGGCGCGACGCGTGGTCATCTACACGACGCGATCCCACAGCGACGTCGAAGCGGCGTTGCGCGCCGCGATCCGAGAGCGGAGGCGGCGCGATGACAGTGATCGGTTCGTCGAGGTGCTGGTCGGCCCGAACCGGTATGTCGCCGGCGAGGAGACCGCGCTGATCGCCCGTGTCTCCGGTCACCTGGCCAAACCGAAGATGGTCCCGCCGCGGCCGTTTCAGAGCGGTGTCGACCGGTTGCCGACCCTCGTTCAGAACGTCGAGACGCTGGCACATGCGGCGTTGATCGCACGCTTCGGCGCGTCGTGGTTTCGTTCGGTCGGCACCGAACGGTCTCCCGGGACCGCGCTTCTGACGGTGAGCGGCGCGGTGCGGACGCCCGGAGTCCTCGAGGCGGCGTGTGACACCACCATCGCGGCCATCGTCGATCGCGCCGGCGGCGTCGACGAGGCACCTGCCGCGGTTCTCCTCGGCGGATATTTCGGCCGCTGGGTCGCTGCGGACCGCATCTGGAATCGGACCATCGACGCCGACTCCCTGCGATCGGTGGGCGGCTCGCTCGGGACCGGCGTGCTTGTGGTCGTTCCTGCGACGACCTGCGGGATCACGGAGACCGACCGGGTGCTGACCTACCTGGCAGGCCAGAGCGCCGGCCAGTGCGGTCCGTGTCACGCCGGCCTGCCGGCGATCGCCGAGACGTTCCACAAGGTCGCCACCGGGCGGGCTCGTCCCGCCGCGCTCGAATTGCTGACGCGCTGGTCGAACGACGTGAGCGGCCGAGGCGCCTGCAGGCACCCTGACGGCGCGGTGCTCTTTCTCACCAGCGCCATGGAGGTCTTCGCCGCCGACCTTCGCCACCACCTCAAGCAGGGAGAGTGCAGGTTTTCCGGCCGTCCCTCGCTGCTCCCCATTCCAGCGGTTGAGGCCGGCTGGTGGTGAGAGTCCGTCTGCGCGTCGACCCGATCAAGTGCAAGGCGCACGGCATGTGTGGCGAGCTCTTCCCCGAGCGAATCCGGATGGATGACTGGGGATACCCGGTCATCGAGTCGC
>Ga0182024_10018397_pt1 | contig 13017 bp, 13 predicted proteins | sample P32metaG_FD_120480 | JGI IMG/M metagenome (GOLD analysis project Ga0182024, IMG submission 120480) | Permafrost microbial communities from Stordalen Mire, Sweden - P3-2 metaG (Illumina Assembly) | ecosystem: Environmental > Terrestrial > Soil > Wetlands > Permafrost | place: Sweden: Stordalen...
ATCTCCCCGGACAATTCCACCCGCAGAGGCTCCAGCTCCACTTCTCCTAAACCTGCGTCCAGCACCGAGAAGAAAAATTCGCGAATGGCTGCCGTGCCCCGTACCGTCGGAACGTTGGGGCGCAGCACAATGGCGTCCGGATGATAAATCTCCACCAGGTCGTCGAGATGCTTGGTGTTGCAGGCCTGCACCCAGTCCTGGGTCACCTTGCGAACGGCAGCTTCGGACCGGCTGAGGCCCGGTGCGCCCAAAGGGGCCCGCGTTCGGGCGGCATCGCGTACGGCTGCGCCACCATTGGGCGGACGCTGGTCAGGGCCAGTGGGTTGCGCCGATCCGTCGGATGAAAAGTAGTGGTGGTGATAATGGTGATGATAGTGATGCGGCCCAGCTGGATGCGACGCCGGATTGCTGAAGCCCGGATTGGAAGCTCGGAGCTCTTCGGCGGTGGCTTCTTGCAGGGGAACTCCACAGGTGGCGCAGAACCTGTTGTCACCGGGGTTTTGGCTGCCACAGGAATGGCAGAAGCGCTGTCCGGAAATGTCGGCTTCCGTTAACCCGTCCACGGAACTCTCGCTGTCAGCTTGCAGGCCCAGTCTCTGGATGGCTTGCACGGCCGCCGAAATTGCTTCCTGACGAGGCTTGGGGCGGCGCATGTCATACTTCATGCGATTAAAGAAATCGTCCACCGATGGATCGGGAGTGAGTTCTTCCTCGGGGGCGTTCGCGGGCTGATTCATGGCCGGCTTTTGTAGTTTTTCCTCGTCCACGACGATATCCAGTACGGTTCATTCTATTCGAAAAGGTCCGCTAGTGACTGGAAAACTCAATGTTACCTTCGGCTTCAGTGGGCACACCGTTGCACAGGGCCGGACGATATCGCCAAGAGCGCACGGCGTTGAGTACTTTGCGGTCCGGCGAAGAACCTGCACTTTCGAGAATCAAGGGACTATGTACACGTCCGTCGGTGCCAATGATGAAGCTCACGCTGATCTTCGAGTTGAAATCAGGAGTATCAAGCAATGGATTCGGTGTTGCCAAAGGCTCTGGCGCCTGCGCGGCTTCACAACCTGTACGCGCGGTCGTGTGCGGGACAGCTGCGAAGCGGGAATCGCGAATCGCCGATGTCCACACCTGACGTTCGTGGGCGGAGAGCGGAACCTGCGAGCTAGAGACCCGTACGGACGCTACGTCTGTCGCAGCCAAACACAGAACCGACGACGAAGTGATCAACAACAGCGGCCAGAGCTTGCGAAGCAACATAGTCTGCAACCATTTTTTAAAGTGGTGGTTTGAGAAGAGGAAAAACCACCACTCCCGATCTGTACCTCCTTAAGGGGCAATCGGGATGCCAGTAAAGCATCGCCTTAAGTTTATGATAATAAATGACTTAGTATGAGTCATGGAGATCGCACAGCCCGTCAAGTGAAAATAGTTGCAGTTCCACACTTGGCGTTCTTTTCGTCGTCTTTGCGACCTTTGCGGTTAGAAGCTCTTGACCGCAAAGATCGCCAAAGACCCGCCAAGGGCGCAAAGCAGAAACAATCGTCCAAACTGCACCACGATCGACTCGTACGGTATCTTGTTTCTGGGAGTTCTAACCAAGCCAACCATGCCACGGCCCAAGCAAGAACTGAACGTAGCTATGATCGGACACGGCTTCATGGGTCGTGCACATTCCAACGCTTTCCAGCAGGTAGGTCATTTCTTCGATACGCCTTACAAACTTCGCTTAAAAGTGATCTGCGGACGAGACCGTGCCCAGCTGGAACCGATGGCAGCGCAGTGGGGATGGGAAGAAGTAGAAAGCGATTGGCACAAGGTCGTCAGCCGGCCAGATATTCAGGTCGTCGATATTGCCACGCCGAACGCCTTGCACGCACCCATCGCGATCGCCGCCGCGCAGGCTGGGAAAATCGTACTCTGCGAAAAACCTCTAGCTGTGTCCTTGCCGGAAGCCGAGACCATGGCCAAAGCGGCACGCGATGTCCCTAATCTGATTTGGTTTAACTATCGGCGCGTCCCCGCGATCGCGTTTGCCAAGAAGCTTATCGAAGAAGGACGTCTGGGACAGGTATTTCATTACCGCGCTGTTTATCTGAATCAGTCCGGAAATGATCCGGCGAAAACCTCGGGCTGGCGATATGAGCGGGCGCAGGCAGGATCGGGAGTAGTTGGCGATTTGCTTTCACACATGGTCGATCTCGCGTTTTATCTCAACGGACCCATCCCCGAATTGAACGCAATGACACATACCTTCGCTCCGGGCCGCGACGTTGACGATGCCGCGCTGCTAATGGTCCATTTTGCCAACGGAAGTATTGGAAGTTTTGAAGCCAGCCGTTACGGGGTCGGCTGCCGTAATCGCAATACTTTTGAGATCAACGGATCCGGTGGCATGTTGCGCTTCAACCTGGAGGACATGAATCGACTGCAGTTCTACGACGCTACGGAAACACCCAACTTGCAAGGTGAACGCAGCCTGCTGATCACCGGCCCCGACCACCCTTACTCCGAGAACTTCTGGAAGCCCGGTCACACCATCGGCTATGAGCATTCTTTCATCGCCACACTGGGAGATTTTCTCGCCGCACTGGGGCGCCGCGAGCAGTTCCATCCCAATTTCGACGACGCGGTTCTGGTTGAGAAGGCCCTGGATGCAGTCGAGCGTTCCGCCAAGGCGCGCAGCTGGATCAGCATTCACTGATTCTTGGCAGTGGAGTCTGAATGATCCTCCCATGCGGTCATCCCGAAGATCCGGCGCAGTTCAGCCCGGCGAGGGATCTGGCGCGTATCTGCAGAATTGCTGGACGAGAGTGCATCTGCGCTCCACACCAGATCCTTCGCAAGCACAGGATGACCCCTTGTTTAAGAATGAAATTTCAAATTTAGCCCATGGGCAAATTTCCAAAGCACTTGTTTTCAGGCACAAACCGCCATCCCTTCAAGCCGTCCCGCAAGTAGGTCGGGAAGCCGCAGGTCACTTCAGTAACTTGCCCGGATGACCCGGAAGTTCATAGCATCTGTATGTATGCTCAGGGCCCTGCTTCTCTGCACGGATGCTTCGGCAGTTCAGACGGTGACCCGTGTCTTCAAAGACCTCGGAGTGGAGGTGGAAACAAGCACAAATCTTGAAGCTGCAATCGACCAGATTACAGCCCACAAATTTGATGCCATCATGGTGGACGACCAGGTGGAAGGATCCTCGCTCGTCCTTGAGAGCTCGCGTCAGCTTACTACTTGCCAGAAGTCGGTAAGGATTGTTTTAGCGAACACCCCAACCAGCATCGGATCTGCCTTTCAAACGGGAACCCAGATCGTTCTCTACAAGCCGCTTTCCGCCGAGCGAGTACGGCATGGACTGCGGGCCGTGCGCAACCTGATGTCCCAGGAACGCCGGCGCGGATCGAAACGCGTTCAAGTTGCAGTCGGTGCAAAGCTGAACTATGGACGGGGCCGGAATATTGCCGTCACCGTGGAAGACCTGAGCGACTCGGGGGCCGCAGTCCGGTTAGCGAGCCGCTTGCCGGGATCTCCACATTTCATTTTCGAGTGCGCGCTTCCTGATGCGCCCGAGCAGTTGAAAGCCAAGGCCGAGTTCGTCTGGCGCGATGACGGCGGAATGTGCGGCATCCATTTCACGGACATGTCGGCGTCATCTCGCAGAGCGCTACTGGAGTGGATCAAGAGCCGTAGCAGCGTAAAATCACAATCCGCGCCAGGCACGGAAACTGAACAACTTAGTCGCGCAGCAAAATCATCTCAGTGAAGCCCAGCCGCTCTCTGCGTTGTACTTTTTCGGGCCAAGACTTCCGCAATGCGTTCACCAGCGTGCCCGTCCCAAAGCGGTGGAATGCTCCCTAGCTTCGCTTTCCCTGCCAGGATCTTCGCCAACTCGGCGCGGAGCTTGTCCGCATCATGCCCTACTAAAACGTTGGTCCCCAGCGAGGCCGTGATGGGCCGCTCCGTATTGTTCCTCAGAGTCAGACAGGGGATTCCGAGATATGTCGTCTCCTCCTGAATTCCACCGGAATCGGTAATGACGACGGTGGCCCGGCGTTGCAGGGCGATGAACTCGGTATACGGCAGAGGATCCAGGAGCCGGAGTTGGCTGCTTGCGAGACCAAATTCCTCAATACGTTGCCGGGTCCTCGGGTGAGCAGAAAATATCACGACCAACTCTTGGTTCACTTCCAACAAAGAAGCAAGGATTCGTTTCAGATTCTGCCGGTCGTCCACGTTGGAAGGCCGATGCAATGTAACCAGAGCATAGCGTTCCGGAAGATCATCTTTCGGGTGCTCAGCAGGCGAGGGCAGAAGATGCACCAGAGAATCGATCATCACATTTCCTACGCAATGAATCTTCTCGGGAGAAATTCCTTCCCGCTGCAAGTTTGAGTCAGCATCCTCGGAAGGCGTGAACAGGAGATCTGCAAGCTGGTCCGTCACCAGGCGGTTGATCTCTTCCGGCATGGTCCGATCAAAGGAACGGAGACCGGCTTCCACATGTCCAATTGGCACCTGCAACTTGGAACAAACCAGCGCACCCGCCACAGTCGAATTCACATCTCCGTAAACCAGGACGAGATCTGGTTTGCGCTCGAGCACGACCGGCTCGAAACGGCTCATGATTTCAGCCGTCTGCTGCGCATGGGTTCCGGATCCAACAGAAAGATTCACATCAGGAGCCGGGATTTCGAGCTGCTGGAAGAACACATCTGACATGTTGGCGTCATAGTGTTGTCCCGTGTGGACCAAGGTCTGCTTTACGCCAAGCTTAGCCCTGAGCGCTCTCAGGACAGGAGCCACTTTCATGAAGTTCGGCCGGGCTCCCACGACGTGAAGAATATGCACCGACTCACCGGTCCGTGATACTTAATTTGCTGGTCAGTCGAATTTTTCCGCAGCCTGAAAGCTGACACCCAACTTGTCTTTGCTGGAAAGGATCGGCAAGCCTTCGAGTTTCCAGTCGATGTTCAGATCAGAGTCATTCCACAGCAACGTCCGCTCAAACTCCGGATGGTAGAAGTCCGTGGCTTTGTAAAGCACATGGGCACCGTCCGAGATTACGCGGAATCCATGGGCAAATCCGGGGGGAACCCAGAGCATTCGCTTGTCCTCCCCTGAAAGATTTGCTCCGTACCAGCGTCCGAAAGTGGGAGAGGTTTTTCGCAAGTCCACGGCGACATCGACAATTTCGCCGGCGACTACGCGAACCAGTTTACCCTGAGGATTGCGGACTTGATAGTGCAGTCCGCGCACTACGTTTTGAGCTGAAAACGAGTGATTGTCCTGCACAAACCTGTCTCGGATACCAAGCTCCGCCATGACCTTCTCGTTATAGCTCTCCAGGAAAAACCCTCGATCATCGGCAAAGACTCTGGGCTCCAGAACGATCACGCCAGGAACAGGAGTTTCAATCACTTTCATCGGAACCCATTATTCTTTTCCGCCGGCAATCTTGTCCGGCTGCCGCGCTGGTCAAAAAACCTGTTCTTTCAGCAGTTGCAGTAAGTATTCACCGTAACGATTATTTTTCATCGATGCGGCCGTAGCTTCCAGTTGCCCGGCCGTAATGTATCCATAGCGGTAGGCGATTTCTTCGGGACAGGAAACCATCAGCCCCTGGCGGGTTTCGATGGTCTGAATAAAGAGCGATGCTTCCAACATGGCCTCATGCGTCCCGGTGTCCAGCCAGGCCATGCCTCGTCCCATCACCGCGACTTCTAGCTGCTGGCGCTTCATGTATTCCTTGTTTACGTCAGTAATTTCCAGTTCTCCGCGCGCCGATGGCTTTAACGATTTGGCTATTTCTACAACCTGGTTGTCGTAAAAATAAAGCCCGGTGACCGCATATCGGGACTTTGGAGCCTTTGGTTTTTCTTCCAGGCTCAGCGCTTTCCCCGAAGAATCAAACTCGACCACGCCGTAGCGCTGAGGATCGTGGACCGGGTAAGCGAAGATGCGGGCACCGGAATTGTTCCCGGCTGCTTCGATCACAGTCTTGGCGAGATCGTGCCCATAGAAAATGTTATCGCCGAGGACAAGAGCACAGCATGAGGAACCGATGAATTCCCTGCCCACCAGAAAGGCCTGCGCAATCCCCTCCGGCCGCGGCTGAACGATATAGTGAAGACTCAGTCCGAAGCGCGATCCGTCACCCAGAAGCTGCTCAAACTTGGGAACGTCTTCCGGCGTGGAAATGATCAAGATGTCCCTGATCCCCGCCAACATGAGCGTGGAGAGCGGGTAATAGATCATGGGCTTGTCGTAAATTGGCAGCAGGCTCTTGCACACCGCGTGGGTCACAGGATACAGCCGCGTGCCTGATCCGCCCGCCAGAATGATGCCTTTGTAAAGAACTGCTTGCGATCGAGTTGCCATTGGTCAAGGTTGCGATTCGAACATATCCATTTCGCTGAAGTGAGGTTCTAGACAGAATACTGGGTTGCTATCCACTGCCGATAGCTTCCGCTGGTTACTCCGCGAATCCATGCGTCGTTTGCCAGATACCATTCGATCGTCTTGCGAATCCCAGTTTCAAACGTCTCCCGCGGCCGCCATCCCAGCTCGGCCTCGATCTTATGCGCATCAATTGCATATCGCCGGTCATGGCCAGGACGATCTTGAACAAACGTTATGAGCTGGCTGTGAGGAACAACTGCCTCCCGGGTATGCAATTCGTCGAGAGCTGAGCAAATGGTCTGCACAATTTCGATATTTTGTTTCTCGTTCCGGCCTCCGATGTTATAGGTTTCGCCAACCCTGCCTCGGGACAGCACAGTACGAATTGCATCGCAATGATCGTCGACATACAGCCAGTCGCGGACGTTCTGCCCGTCTCCATAGACCGGAATCTGCTTCCCGGTAAGCGCGTTCAAAATCACCAGCGGGATCAGCTTTTCAGGAAACTGGTAGGGCCCGTAATTGTTGGAACAGTTGGTCGTAAGTGTGGGCAAACCATAGGTGTGATGGTATGCCCGCACCAGATGATCGGAAGCTGCCTTGGACGCGGAGTAAGGACTGTTGGGTGCGTAGGGCGTGATTTCTGAGAACGCCGGATCGCTTGGTCCGAGTGATCCGTAGACCTCATCGGTGGAAACATGCAGAAAGCGAAAAGCCTCTTTTTGCTCGGCTGCTAACGCAAACCAATAAGCTCGGGTTTCTTCCAGCAAGCTGAATGTGCCGTTCACATTCGTCCGCACAAAATCGTCCGGTCCGTGAATGGAACGATCCACGTGGCTCTCGGCGGCCAAATGAACAATGGCACGCGGATGATGACGCTGCAACAAATCCGCCACTAACGCCCGGTCGCAGATGTCGCCGTGAACAAAGCTGTAACGCGGGTTGGCAGCGACGCTTTCCAGATTGGCAAGATTCCCCGCATAGGTGAGCTTGTCCAGATTCACCACCGGAGCCCCTTCGGTCGCCAACCACTGCAGCACGAAATTGGAGCCAATAAAGCCAGCTCCGCCGGTCACCAGAATGGGGTTGGGTTCCACTTTCGAAATCCTAAGGCCCAAGCCCCCAACCGTAAAGTGTTAATTGAAGTTCAACGGCACCAGATCACGCAACCTTCCGCCTAGCGATTCGCATCCGAAAACAGGAACAATCAGGCAGAAAACCAAATCATGCAAACATTACCATTGAAGATGACTCGTAAACCGGGCTCCGCCGTGCCAGGATTTCTGTCTCCGCTTTTGGTGGTTGCGGTTTTACTGGCGGGTCAATCGCTGCGGAGCCAGCAGGCACCGACGTTTTCCTCCGAGGTAAAAGTTGTCAACATGCTCGCCACGGTGCGGGACAAGCATGGAAAAATCGTGAGCAACCTGACCAAAGATGATTTCACGCTGGAGGAAGACGGCCGGCCGCAGACCATTCGTTATTTCTCGCAAGTGACTGATCTTCCGCTGACCCTCGGCTTGCTTGTGGACACCAGCTTCAGCCAAAGACGTGTTCTAGATCAGGAGCGCGCCGCCAGCAAGAACTTCCTGGTCCAGGTGCTGCGCGAAAACAAGGACAAGGCATTCTTGATTCACTTCGACCGGGAAGTTGAACTTCTTCAGGACTTCACTTCTTCCGGCCAGAAGCTCGAATCGGCGCTTGATTTGTTACAAACGCCGCAATTCAGTCAGGACAGTGGAAGCGACCCTTCTGACACCTCTACGGGCCCGGGGCATGGGAGCCATCACAGCGGGGGTGGCACTTTGCTGTACGACGCCGTCTACCTAGCGGCGAACGAATTGATGAAGAAGCAGCCGGGCCGCAAAGCTGTCATTGTGCTTTCGGATGGAGTGGATCGAGGCAGCAAAGAGACGCTGGAGAGTGCCATCGAGTCAGCCCAGCGGGCCGATACGGTGGTCTACTCCATCCTGTTCAAGGACGACCAGGACCACGAGAACCATGGAGGTCTTGGCGGTCCCGGGATGGGCCGGGGTGGGATGGGCGGAGGCGGAATGGGCCGGCGCGGAGGCGGGGGACAAAGATACCCTCAAGAAGCCCGTCCGGATGGCAAGAAAATTCTGGAGCGAATTTCCAGGGAAACAGGCGGCCGTTTCTTCGAAGTCACCAAAAAGCAAACGACCGAGCAAATTTACACCAGCATTCAGGAGGAACTACGCAGTCAATACAGTCTGGGCTACACTCCTGAAAAAACGGATGCCGGAGCGGCCGGCTATCACAAGATCCTGCTCAAAGCCAAACAGAAAGACCTAGTCGTGCAAACCAGAGAAGGATATTATGCAGAACCATAGCTTCCAGCAGGAGACTAGTTAATCCATTTGAGTAGCGGCCCAAGTGTTACGGGATTCATTTTAGTGTATTGATCCTGAAAGCTGCACTAAAAGACTGGATGCTTTGAAAGAGGCACTTGGGCGATGCCGCCCGACGATCAAGACGCCGACAATATCCGCTCCTAAAAGTTAGCGCCCCCATTGAATTGCGCCCCGAGGGCAGCTCACGTTGCCCGTAGGAACCCTGCTGGAAATCAGTCTACAGCTTGATGAACCGGTGCTGGCACTCGCCACGGTTGTGACCGGTGATACTCAAGTGGGAAACGGAATCAAGTTCACGAGGATGCTGCCCGAGGACCAGGAACCGCTACGGGCCTACTTGGAAGCCGCTGAAAAGTCCCAATAGGCCTTAATCACTTACCTCAACAGCGCAATGTTGTGTCCGACGACGGCGCCTTCGCCCGCCAGCATCAGGCGTACAGTAATCCGTTCAGCCTTGTAGTGGTGGGTTCTATGCAATACATAAGCAACCCCCACGCCAGCCCCAAAACTCAACGCCGAAGCGGATGCTTCCCCGGCGGCTCCACGATTCACAAACGGGGCAGCGATAGGATTGGCCTCCCGGAAGCCATTGCCAAGTCCGCGCTGCGTGGTAATCGCATCGGCAGCCAGTTGCCCTGCAAAGATCGAAAAATCAATTTTGTTTTCCAAATCCCAGAATCTAGGAGTGGGGGCTTCGGGTGCCTGATTCGCTGTTACAAAGTTCTGTCGAGTATTAGTAGCTACGAACGCCGAAGCGGACGGCGCGGCGTTTTCCGCCACAAGGATCTGCTGTGCATTCGCTACCCCGACAAGTAACAACAAAATGGCCCACAACGCAGATTTCATTCTGTCTCCGGAAATTTTGGAAGAACTTTGAATGGGTTTGGCTAAGTGAAGGTTAGTCGACACAGGGTTGGAAGTACATGGCCTAAAAGTGTTGTGGCCTGTCTTTGGTAACCTTTGCTGAGTATCTTTAGGATCTGGGTCAGCTGGAGGTCGATCTCCTAAGCTGTTGAATTCAGAATACATCTACCTCCAAGAGGAGCTAGTTGCGCGCTCTAGGCCATCCTCGCCTTCCGGGCGGATAGACGCAGGTACGCCATAAACAGTACAACTGCCAAATTCACGATAAGGACGCTTATGTGAAGGAGACTGGCATGCTCGACCAACTTATAAACTTCAAACGGTAGATAAAGCGTTCCTGAAACCAGCGCAATCCATTCCGCCCAAGCTCTCGCTTTCCAAAGACCATACGCCTCCACAAAGCGGAGCATTGCGTAGACAATCGCTACGCCCGCCACGGCCCACAATTTGGTATCGGTCAAGTTGTCTGCCCACTTTAAGAAGACCTGAGCAAAGTGGTGGTCGGGACTGATATGCAGAAGTCGAAGGAAAGTATCCGCGACGTCTCCTGTGTCCTTATGGACCAGGAAAAGTACGCTGCAACCAGCGAGCAGAACAATCAGCCCTTTGGCCAGCTCAAAAGAGGCCACCGCGCGCAGCAACTTGAGCTGAGCTTGCCGATCGAGTTCCCCGTGCCCGAGTCTCAGGTGCAAGATGCCACTCATTGCAAGCATTATCCCCCGGGCTGCAGCAGCAATTGTTCCGCCGAAGTAAAGATCTGCCCCCGAATCAAAAACGTACTCACCAGCGAGGTTAGTCCGGAAGCCGCGAAAATCATGGCCAGGACCACAAACTGATAAATTGCGGCGTACACCGGACGCGCGCCCGAAAGCAGCATCCCCGCCATCAGGCCGGGGATCCACACAATCCCGAGCGAACGCAGAGAATCGATCGCGGGTATCAGGCTCGCCTCAAAAGAAGCCTGGAGGTAAGGTGCCACACTGTTATTCGAGTCGGCCCCCAATGCCAGAGCAGTCTCAATCTCGCCAGCGTGGGCCATCACATCCGAACGGAAGCGATTCAGGACCAGCCCATTCGTGTTCATGGCATTGGCGATCAGCATACTGCCCACGGGAACAAGAGAAGTAATTGCCGTGCTGATTACGCCCAGCCAGGTCATCAAAGCGATCACCGATCCCGCGCCACAAATAATAGCCCAAGTGGAAACCTTGAACGCACCTGGTATACCTTTGGCGCGCCGGGCGGAAGTCGCGCCCGCTGCAACCATCATTCCGGCAAGACAAAATCCACTTGTCCATCGCGGGCCTCGAAGCAACAACACCAAAATCGATCCCACGGCCACGATCTGCACAATGCCGCGGACCATGGCGATCAAAGTTTCGCTTTCCAAATGGATCCCGCGTTTGCGGGCGAGTAACACTACCACCATTGCCGCCAAGCTCGCCATCCCGGCCTGCGCCAATCCCAAGTATAGTTGGTTACTGAACAGCAAACTAAGCATGCAGCACCTCATTTATGGAACCGATTCGGACGATGTGTCCCGATTCGAGAAGCATAGCGCGCTGGGCGAGACGGGCTGCCTGGGCTTTATCGTGAGTTACCATGACGCAAGTGAGGTTTTGTTCGGGCACGATTCTCTGGATCAGGAGTTCGATCTCGAGCTTGGATACTTCGTCCAGCGCGGACGTCGGCTCATCGAGCAAAAGAACTAATGGCGAGTTCGCGAGGGTTCGAGCGAGCGAGACCCGCTGCGCCTCCCCACCAGAAAGCTTGGCAATGTCCCGACTGGCATAGCCTTTCAGCCCAACCTCGGTAAGTATTTGATCGACAGATTCCTGAGGCATATTCGCCCCGCGCTGGCTGGGACCAAATCGCACATTCTGTTCCACCGTGCCCGGAAATAAATATGGACGCTGGGTTACCATGCCGAGTTTTCTGCGCAACTCCCGGGGAGCTATCTGCCGGTAGTCAATGCCCTCCACGAAAACAGTTCCACTCGTTGGCTCATCCAGCCGATTCAGCAGCCTCAGCAACGAACTCTTTCCCGATCCGCTCGGGCCGACGACGGCCAGCACTTCGCCGGTTCGAACTTCGAACGTGGCGTCCTCAATCAGAACTCTTTCCTGGTCTCCAACTTTGACGAAACGTCCCAGATGTTCACAACGCACGATAACCGCATCGGAAGTTGTGAACGTGCTCACGGAAATCTCCTAATCAATAGCACAACCTTCCATTCCTAACCCCGCACGCTGGCGCGAAGCTCATTCACGATCTCCTGCGCAGCCTTATGGGCAGCATCATTTTGGGTAACATCGAAGGAAATGGCGCCCACCCGCGCGTGTCCTCCACCACCGTACCGTTCGCAGATCTTGGCCAGATTTACTACCGGCTCAGAGGGCGCCCAAGGATTGGACCCCACCGACACTTTCACCCGGAAACTGCTCTTGCTCAAACCCACGCTGTAGATGGATTCCGGTTGCAGATAGTAAGGGACGAACTTGTTGTAGCCTTCGAGTTCGAGGTCGGTGACATCGAAGAAAAGCGTGCCGTCTTTCAGCTGCGTGCGTTCCCGCAGAATGGCGATGGAATGTTGGTGACGCTCGAGAAGTGCAGGTAAGGTCTCCGCCACAAAAGGTTCCTGAAGGACCTCTGCCAGCGGCTTTGTTGCCAGTAGCGGGATAAGCCGGGGTGCAAAAGTTGAGTCTTTTGCCGACTCGATCACCATGGTCAACTTCATGGCCGGAGCCTTCATTTCGACCGCGGTACGCGCATCGGGATAAAGCGCGCCGTCGATCACGTCGGCCCAGTGCACAAGATCGGCCAGGGGCACAGGATTGAAGCCAAAACGTTGCTCAGCGATGGTGGCAATAAAGCTGGTGCAGGACTTGAAATCCGGATCGTAAAACTTGCGATTGCTCTGGTCTTGCTCAAAATGCGCCGCATCCGCCGGAGACAGAAACGCGCTCTCGTGATGGTCGAACCACCAGGTGATCTTGGGCGAACTGGAGTACTTAAAGTCCACAATCGCGTTTTCGCCCCCGTCGAAATCGCTCTCGTTGAAAAGAGAGCCGGCTCGATGCAGCAGCCCGGAAAACGCGAACTCTACGTCGTTGCGAATTCGCTCGCGGTAAAAGCGTGAGAAGAGCGCGGCCGAACAAGCCCCATCAAAGCATTTGTCATGGTAGAACACTCGAACTCGCAAGCGTGTCTCCTCTTCTCAAGCGATCAACAAGACTACCGGAAACCAGGGACAACCGAAAAGTAACTAGAGGCCATCTCATAAATAGTTCCTCATCAGGATGAGGATGCAACCGAGCTGGACTAGACCGAGGAAGTTGGCCTGGTAGTACTCCCAACGAGTGACCAGGCGGCGAAAGTTATG
>Ga0182024_10018398_pt1 | contig 13015 bp, 10 predicted proteins | sample P32metaG_FD_120480 | JGI IMG/M metagenome (GOLD analysis project Ga0182024, IMG submission 120480) | Permafrost microbial communities from Stordalen Mire, Sweden - P3-2 metaG (Illumina Assembly) | ecosystem: Environmental > Terrestrial > Soil > Wetlands > Permafrost | place: Sweden: Stordalen...
AATATATGATCCTGGTTATCGACACAGACACCGCCGACGGCGCCTGTCACCCAACGGTTGGGGAGCGGTTTTGGCCAGTAAGAATCGACGAGAAAGCGCGGCACGTCGCTATCGGCCGCGCGGGCGGGCTGACCAAGATCGGCGGAGACCAGAGTCGCAAGTCCGAGTACGGCTGCAAGCACGTCCTTCCGGATTTGCATGACCTGCCTCTCCCCAAGTTCTGTGTTCGGTAGGATTATCAGGGGAGGGAAAATGGCACAATGAGCTCTCAGGCGGCCTCAACGAGAAGCGCGATCGCTAAGCTTCTTGACGAGGCGGACGTCATCGAAAGGCCTCCGCCCAACGGACGGCGAGCCTCATCGCCGCCCGCCGACTTCGTCGATGTGGAGCAGTAGATCGGCTGGGTCTTCATAGACTCGGAAGGCGCCGCTCGCGTGTCGCCTATGGGCGGCGGCGTGCGAATGACGCAGCCGCTCAACGCGCTCCGCACTGATGTCTAGCTCGGTTTCACGAAGGAGCTGGTTGGCGAACAGCCCACCGCTCATCCCTATCTTGCGATGGATGCGCCAGACTGACAATTCGATGCCTTCGGCGTCAAGCGCCTCCTTCCAGGCGAGCACGTGCTGATACACGCTGTCGACGAGGGTACCCATCGAGATCAAACAAATAAGCCGGCTCGATGCGCATGCCCGACCTCTCTGTCACGACGCGCCCTCAAGCTCTGCCAAACGACTTCGGTCATTCCCTCAAATACTTATTGAACCAATCCAGAGTATGCTGCCAGGCTTCTTTGGCTGCGGCTTCGTCGTAGCGGGGGGTCGTGTCGTTGTAGAAGCCGTGATTGGCGCCTTTGTAGATGTGACCCTCGTGCGGCACATGCGCCACCGTCAGGGCGGCATCGAACGCTTGCCATCCGCGCTGGTGATACGCGTGTCGAGTTCGCCGTATTGCGCATTGATCGGCGCCTTGATCTTGGCCGTATCGGCAGCGCTGGGTTGATCTCCGTAGAATGGAACTGCCGCGGCAAGATCCGAGCCCATTCGCACGGCCAGTTGATTGACAATGCCCCCACCGAAGCAGAAGCCGACCGCGCCAAGTTTCCCGACGCTGTCCGGGCGCGATTTCAGCCATATTGCCGCCGCGAAGAAATCTTCCCTCATCTTAGCGCGGTCGACATGGCCGAAAAGCGTTGCGCCCTTCTCATCATCTCCGGGATAGCCGCCCACCGACGTCAACCCATCGGGCGCGAATGCGATGAAATTGGCGACCGCCAGCCGCCGCGCTACATCTTCGATGTACGGATTGAGGCCGCGATTCTCGTGGACAACCAAGACGGAAGGTAATTTGGTCTCGTTCGCCGGCCGCGCGAGGTAGCCCTTGATGCTTCCGTTTCCCTGCGGCGACGGCACGGTTTCGTACTCTGCCTTGATCCGCTTGTCGTCTGCTGGAACTTGTATGGCCCAAGCATAGTTCGGCTTAAGCATCTCGAAGAGTGCTGCCGCGGTCACCCCGCCGACGGCAAATTTCTGGGCGTCATCCAAAAATTCACGGCGGCTAACGCCGCCATGCACGTATCCATCCAACAGGCTCAGAAGCTCCTGAGGGAAATCCGATGCCTTCTTTCGTTCCATACATTGCCTCCCTGATTCAGCTGATAGTATGAATTGAGCGAAATGGCCGCCTCTTCTCACCCCTGGCTTAGGGCTAACTTAATAGCTGCAACACTATCTAAGGAGGCAAATCGGCTCAGCAAATAGATGTCCAGGGGCGCGGTATTGAGTGTCCAGCTTAGTTTCACATGGCTGAGAGGCCGGCTAGCAAGGAAGCCCTACTGGATTGGGGTCGGTCTCCTTATCGGCGTGCAAGCGATTGCGGCTAAAGCGGCGCCCGAGGATACGAGCTGGGCCCTTCTGTCTGATTTCGTCGATATTTTGGTCGCCGCCTTGATTAGCCGACGAATGCGCGATTTCGGCTGGTCGCCTTTTTGGGCATGGCTCGGCATTGCCATCATCCAGATTGCGATTCCCCTTGCGTTCATATTCGAGACGAAGCGGTCCGAAGCAGCCCTCTCCTTTTTTCCAGACATCCCGCCTGCCGCGCAGAACCTGACCTCCGTTCTTTTCTATATCCTAATTGGCTTTGCCGGGTTCGTAAGAGGCCACCCCGGCCCTAACCGCTTCGGCTCGGCGCCCGGCGGCGGCGCGCCGGTGCCCAAGCAGAAAGCTGAAGCCGATGACGACGGCACAAGCAACGTTGACGCCATCATAGCACGGGCGCTCGCCGCAAGGTCTGCCCCCGCCGTCAAGACCGCGACAAGTCTGGGCGTCGCAATCGCCGCAGGGGCGCGCAGTCCGTCGAGCCCGGGGCCGCCCGTGTTCGGAAAGCGCAGATGAACGGTGTGATTCCGCGTTCAAGGGGAGTTTTCAACAGCATTCAAGATTTTTGGAAGAGATGGTAACCGGCATTCAGTAGATGAAAACCAATTTGACCAAAGTTGTTTATGTCCTGACCGTTCGAGAGAACGACGCAGCCCCGGCGGCTGATAGTGGAGAACGCCACGAAGGAGCTGAAGCCCTGGGTCCCGCCTGCATGGGAAACAATCTCGTCGCTATGTTGGGTGGAGATGAACCAACCGAGCGCCGCGATCATCCCTGGCTGTCCCAGTCGCCGCGTATCCAGCATCATCGTCAGCGCGGGCGCCAAAGAAGTGTTGCGTCGCCCGAGGCAGTTCTCAAGGAATATGAAGAGGTCGTTCGCGGTGGAATTCAACGCCCCGGCTCCAGCAAGCGTCGGCATAACCCATTCCGGCGTGGGACGGTGGTGAACATCGTGCCCCCGCGCCTTTCGTGCGCGCATGGACGGCGTGAGAGTGATGCGCGTACTCTCAAGGCCCAGCGGCTCGCATATGCGCGCAATCACAAGGTCCTCGTAGCTTTGATCCGCTCGGCGCGCGAGCGCATGGCCAAGTAGCCCGAAGCCCAAATTGGCATATTCATAGTGGAGGCCTGGATCGAAAAGCAGTGTGTAGTTCGATAGGAAACTGTAAAGTTGTTCAAGGGTGTAGTCGGCAAAGAGATTGGCCGGGTCTTTCGGGTGGAGGTTGCCCGGCATGTTGGGCAAACCCGACGAGTAGGTGGCAAGATCCACCAGCGTGATCGCCTTGCCGCCGCGCTCCGGCATCTTTGCCTCGGCCGGCAAGTATCTCGCTACCGGATCAGTTAGCGCCACCTCACCTCGCTGAACCATATCGGCTAGCAGCAGGGCCGTGAACACCTTGGTGATCGAGCCGATCTCGAAAACAGTATCGCCGTCCAGCGATCTCTCATCTGGTGTATCAGGTCGGCCATAGGAGATAAGCCCGCGGCCCGAGACGTCAAGTATGCCAGCAACGATGCCCGTGCCATGCTGATCGACATCGACGCGTTCCTTCAAGATCGCAAGAATCGTGTCGTCAGACAGCGTCTCGGCGGAAGCACGAGACAGTCTGCCGAATGTCGCCATGGCTCCGAGAAGAAACGCTCGCCGATGTGGCATCGATCTAGCTCGTCGGTTCGAAGGAGCAATTATCGAGCCGAGAGACTCGGATGGCAATCGTCCATCACCCAACCGCCGGCGCTGAGGCCATTTGGCGCCATCGTGGCACTCGCTGTAAATCCGCGCAGAATTCTTAGATACTTTTTAGAACTCGGAAAATGAGAACCGACAGAAGCGCGGACTGTGCGAGTGATGAGCGGCTTGCGGTGATCATTGCCGCCGCCAATCGATTACAACAGTCGCGCGCCGAGCGGTCGCCCTATCTGCTGCACCCGTAGTGTTTTTTTTGAAGACCGCCCACGGCTTCGAGAATTGCGATCGGCGCGAAAATTCGAGTTTTTCAACAGTATCCATGAATTTAGGCGGCCTGCGCCAGTCCCATTAATTCTTTGACCCGGGCCGAAATATCCGTTTAGGCTCGCAATGAGAACAGATGTTCGATGTGCGAACATTTGTCGGCGTCAACATTCGGGTTCCGGTCAGAGTGGGCGCGGACCTCTGCGAGCCGGACGGACGCGGCAAAAAGCGCGCGCCGCGAATTCGCGATAGGGAGGGAGAATGGAGCCATGTTGAACCTGGCTGGCGCGGAAGCCCGTTATGGCTCGCCTGCGGTGGCGCGCAGCAGCGCACATGTTTCCGGGCCGGATCGGACCGGCGGCGTGGCGTGGGATCTGGTGCGCCCGAAGCCTTATGATCTTGTGTTTCGCAACTCGACCGACGTTATCTGTCTGCTGTTTGGCGCTATTGAAGCCAAGACCGGATATGACGGCGCGCGCCCAGCGGACATGCGGTTCGAACCGCTTAGCATCGCCTTTCATCCGGGAGATGGAGAAGTCGCGGTCTGCGCGAGCCAGGTCAGCGGCGGCTTCGTCGCGTTTACTTTTCCGCCCGCATTTCGCGAGAGCTTTTTTGGCGACGACGCCGTAGTGACGGACGCAGCGCGCAGCGTCGACAACATTTTGGCGCCGACGATAACCAATCTCGTAACCTACGCTCGCACCGCAATGGTGCCCGATGACGGAGCCGATGGGCTATGCGTCGAGTCGCTTGCTTGTCTCGCCTACACCGAGGCGATGCGAGGCATGCGCGCGCTTCGCGAACGGACGTATGCCCGGACGCTTTCCAATCGGGACGCCGCGCGCCTCATTGCCTATATCGAAGAGAATATCGCCGAGCCGCTCAGCATCGCCGACCTTGCTAAAACCGTTCGCCTGCCGATCGCGACGTTGCGTCAGCAATTTCAACAATGCACGGGGCGATCGGTGCACCAGTTCATTATCGAGCGCCGCCTCCAGTTTGCCTGCAAGCTGCTGATGAAACCGGACTTGACCATTCCCGACATTGCGGCAGCCTCCGGCTTTTCCTCGCAGCAGCACATGACGATGGCCTTCAGGAATCGGCTCGGTACAACGCCGAAGTCGTTCCAGCGAGCAAACGGCAGCGCCTGAATCCGCGCGGAGCGGCGCTGTGACGAAACCGCCGAACATTGCGACGATCTTTTTAGCGCTTTTTATAATTATCATTTTTTATAAGACGCGGCCGCCTGCCTTCCGATACGAACAATACCAATAGCGAGCGCCGCAATCGACGGATCGGCTGGGGTTGGCAGGACGTCAGCCGATCCAGCTTCACACGCCAGAACCAACGGCGCCGAGCAGATCAGGAGGGCCCCCGAGCGACCTTGAGTCCCGGCGGCGCAACGCTCGCAGGTGGAGATTTCTCGTGTCTTCTTCGCAAATGGTCGCGAAACGACGATCGGCGGCGCCGTCTCGTCCGGGCGCTTTTGACGCGGAGGTCGACGTTATTGTCGTTGGAAGCGGCGGTGGAGGCCTCTCCGCCGCCCTGTTCTCGCGCTGGTTGGGCAACGAGGTTCTTCTTCTTGAAAAAGCCCCGGAGCTCGGCGGCACGACCCGCAAAGCCGCATTCTGGTATTGGGTGCCAAACAACGCCGCGATGCGCAAGCTCGGCCTCACCGACGCGAAGAGCGACTGCATTCGCTACATGGCGCGTCTGTCGCGGCCAGAATCCTACGATGCCGATCATCCGACATTCGGCATGAATGCGTGGGAGTTTTCTATGTGCGAGGTAATCTACGACAACGCTTCGCTGGCCGCCGAACTGCTCGCGGAGAAGGGGGCGCTGGAATACCGGCATTGTCCCGATGTGCCGGACTATTGGTGCGAACTGCCCGAGGACAAGGCGCCCAAAGGCCGCGTCCTTCTGCCCAAGGGCGCCTGCGACACAATGTCGGACGGCGGCGAAGTGGCGGTACGGACGATGTCGCAAACGGCCCTGCGCGACGGCGTTGAAATCCGAACGGGGATGCGGGTGCAGCGGGTGATCCGCAACGATCAAAATGAGGTTGTCGGCGTGGAAGCCGATGGCGCCGACGGCAAGAGCGTTGCGCTGCGCGCGCGCAAGGCCGTCATTTTCGCGACCGGCGGCTTCACTCATGACGTCGACTTGCGCAAGAATTTTTTGAGCACACCGGTGCTTGGCGGCTGCGCCGCCCTCACCAACGAAGGCGATTTCGTCAATATCGGCACGGCAATTGGTGTGCAATTACGCAATATGAATTTTGCGTGGATGTGCCCGATCTCTCTTGAGAAGGCGGTCAATCGCGACTCCTCGCTCATCGGAACCTTCTCGCCGTCCGGCGATTCGATGATCTACGTCAACAAGCGCGGCGTGCGAGTGACCAACGAAAAATTGGCCTACAACGAGTCCGCGCAAGCCTTCTTTGAGTGGAATCCGGCGCTCGGGGAATATTCGAACCTCGTTCTTATCGCGGTTTGGGATCAACGCAGCCAGGACCATTCGGCGAGCAGCGAATATGGCCGCTTCATCGTCCCGCCCGGGACGAACGACGATCACGTCATCAGGGGCGCGACTGTCGACGAGCTCACGCGCCGCATCGCCGAGCGGCTCGCCAAATACGCGCGCCATACCGGTGATCTAAAGCTCGCCCCGGACTTTGCCGCCAATCTTGTCAAGAATATCAATCGGTTCAACGATTTTGCGCGGGCGGGGAAAGACCTCGATTTCCGTCGCGGCGAACGGCCGGTCGAGCTTCTTTTCAACGGGCCCACGGCTTCGGCGCCGACCGCTCCAAATCCGACGATGTTCCCCATTGCCGACACGGGGCCGTTCTACGCCGCGCTGATGACGGGAGGAAATCTCGACACCAAGGGTGGCCCGAAGACGGCGCCGGACGGCAAGGTTCTGGACACGAGCGATCAGCCGATTCCCGGTCTCTACGGCGTCGGCAATTGCGTCGCTTCGGCTTCCGCTCGCGCCTATTGGGCGGGTGGCGCAACGCTCGGACCGATTCTGGCTTTCGCCTATCTCGCCGCCAAAGCCGCTAATGCGGAGTCGGTGAAGACCGTCTTAGCGCCGCGTGCGGCGGCCGAATAAACGGAGGACGCAGCGTTCGGCGCCAGTACAGTGGGCAACGCCGTTTTCGCCTTTGATAAAAATCGCATTCAACGGGAGGAACAATATATGGCGCTCACGAAGCAGACGATGACGAACGAGCAACGCAAATCTGTCGCCGTCGAATATCTCAAGGCCTTCGACAACGGCGGCGTGACCTCCGACGGAGGCAGCATTCTCGACCTCTTCGCCAGCGACGCCCAGGTGTATTTCCCCAAATGGGGTGTCGCCAGAGGCGTGGATCAAATCGGCAAGCTATTCGGCGATGTCGGCGGCACCATCAAGTCGATCGTTCATCATTATTCGAATTTCAATTGGATTTTTTCGGGCGAGGATTTCCTCGTCGCCGAGGGAACCAGTCACGGCGAACACCAGGACGGTCCGTGGCGCGCCGACGTTCCCGAACATGGCGCGGGCCGCTGGTGCGATGTGTTTGAAATCCGCGACTGGAAGATCCAGCGCGTATTCATCTATCTCGACCCCGATTATGCCGGAAAAGACACTGCGCGCTATCCGTGGCTAAGCAAAAAATAGCGAGGACTCAGCCTTTCGCTTCGTATCAAAAAAATAATGCAGGGAGGAAATCAATGAAAACGAAATCCAATGTTTTACAGTTTTGGGCGGTTCCCGCCGTAGCCGCAGCATTGGGGGCTTTTATCGCTGCGCCATCTCAGGCTCGCGACGTCAACGATCTCATGATGAAAGCTGTTGGCACGACCGAAAACGTCTCTCCTGTCATCGTCGAGGCGATCAAGCGGGCGGCCGTGGATCTGACCCCCGAGCAGCGCGCCTTGGCGCTGAAATGTTGGAAGGACTCGGTCTGCGAAACCGGCCACGGCACTCTGACCGTCGCCTATGCCGACGGCTTTGGCGAGAACGTATGGCGTCAGGTGACGAAAATGGAGTTCATCGCTCAGGCGCTGACCTATCCCGAAATCAAGAAGATCGTTTACACTTCAGCCGGCGGCGACGCCACCAAGGCGATCTCTGATCTGCGCGCCTTCGTCGCACAGAAAGTCTACGTCATCGTCATATTCGCGGACGCCGGCGCGGCGCTGCTGCCAACCGTCAAGGAGGCCACCGAGGCCGGCATCCTCGTCGTCTTGCATAACGGAACTGACATCGGCGGCAAGGCCGGCAAGGATTACGTATCGAGCGTGGCGGAAAACGTCTGCGGCCTCGGGGTGGGCTTCATCAAGGCGGTCGCCGACAATTCGTCGAAAGACCCCACGACGGTCGTCGAGCTCGGCGGCACGCCAGGCAACCCGCTCAGCGCAACCTGGCAGAAGTGTTCCGACGAGGAACTCGCCAAGCACAAGAACATGAAGCTGCTCGGGAAGGCTGACACCAACTGGACGCAAGAGGGATCGTTCCAGGCCATGACGGGCTTTCTCTCGCAAAACGGCAGCGTCGATTCCGTCGTCTATGAATATGCCGACGGCTTCCGCGGCGGTCTGCGCGCATGGCAAGCGGCCAATAAGAAACCCGATGTGATCGTCGCGCTTCGCACTGACGAACAAGGCCTGTTCTGCGACTGGGAGAAGGTCAACGATCCCAATTTCAAGATCTTCTACTCGAATGGCCAGAACGATCAGTCGCGCTTCGCCTTGACGGCGGCGATGATGAAGAAGGAAGGCAAGGACGTTCCGACCAATATCGACGTGCCGTTCAAGATGAAGCCGGTCGTCAAGGGCATGTGCAATCCGGCATTACCGGAGGACGCCTCCGTCTCGACACTGGTGGACGATGATCTGATGAAGGCGATGTTCGCCAAATAGTCGATCCCGGCCGGATTGTTGGAACGGGCGCGAACACCGGTTCGCGCCCGTTCTGACGCCGCCGCCGCTGAATGATGCAACCCGTCCCGGGATTTGGCATGATGGCAACCGCCTCGCTCGAACTCTCCGGCATTTCGAAACGCTATCCCGGCGTGCAAGCGCTCAATCGCGTCAGCTTCGAATGCCGACCGGGCGAGATTCACGCGGTGGTCGGCGAAAATGGCTCAGGCAAGAGTACGTTGCTTGGCATCGCCAGCGGCGCAACCTTGGCGGATGAAGGCCAGGTCATGATCATGGGAGAAGCGCTCAAGAGCGCCGATCCGCTTCTCGCCCGCAGGCTTGGCCTCGCCACCGTCTATCAGGACGATTCGCTGGTCCGGGAGTTGACCGTTGCGGAAAACCTGCTCCTTGGAGTCATCGACGGACCCGCCTCGCTGAGCGGCAAGCGTGCATGGGCCACGGCGCTTCTCGCCCCTTATGACCTCAGCATTTCGCCCGACGCTTTCGTTGGAAATTTGAACCCGGCCCAACGCCAATTCCTCGAAATCGTCAAGGCGCTTGCCGCCAATCCATCTGTTCTCCTCCTCGATGAGCCAACCTCGACGCTCGATTTTTCAGGTGTCGAGAAGCTGAGCGGCATTGTCGAACAGATCGCTGCGGCGGGCGCGGCGGTCGTCTATGTCAGCCATCGGCTGCCCGAAATCCTGGCTCTCGCCGATCGCGTAACCATACTGCGCGACGGGGAAGGCCAGGGCGTCTATGACGTCAACGGCGAACTCTCTGAGAACGATCTCATCGCCCTGATGATCGGCCGCCCGATCGAAGCGGGCTATCCCGCCAGACGGCGAAATACGCATGGCGATGTCGTCCTTGCAGCCGAGGGGTTTAGCGGTCCGCGCTTTCGCGACGTTAGCTTGCAGGTCCATCGCGGCGAAATTCTTGGGCTTGCGGGCGCGGAGGGCAATGGCCAGCGCGAGGCGCTGCGCGCGCTTGGCGGGCTCGTCGAGTCGAGCGGGACCGTGACTTGCCGGGGAAGGCCGGTGAGGATTGGCCGGCCGCGCGATGCGCTCGAGGCTGGTATTCTGCCGCTCAGCGCCGACCGCGCCAATGAATCGATCTTTCCGGCCCTCGGCCTGCGCGAGAACATGACCGTTCAGGTGCTCCAGGATTTCACCTCGGGCGGGCTGATCTCAGCGCCCGCCGAACGCGCGCGCGCACGCACGCTGATCGAGGAGTTGAATATCGTGGCGGCGACTCTCGACCAACCGATCGCCGGCCTGTCCGGCGGCAATCAGCAGAAGGCCGTCCTGGCGCGCAGCTTTCTTTACGATGCGAAGGCGGTGCTGATCGACGAGCCGACTCAAGGCGTCGACGCCAACGCCCGCTTCGACATTTATCGCGCGATTCGCGCCAAGGCGGACCAGGGGGTCGCCTGTGTCGTCAATTCGTCCGACGCGATGGAGCTTGCCGGACTTTGCGACCGCGTACTCGTCTTCTCGCGCGGGCGTGTGATCCGCGAATTGACAGGCGATGAAATCACCGAGGAAGCCATCGTCTCCTCCTTTCTGCGTTCGAGAGGAGCGGCAGTGGGCGCTAAAGGGGCGCTCGATCCAGGCCGATCCGGTCGATTTTCTATCGACAGCCTTCGCAAAATCATCGCCGACGCAGGCAATCAATGGTGGCTTCCCCTGATGTTCCTCGGCCTGCTGACGCTCGCCGTCGGGGCTTATGCATCGCTGCAAACCGATGTCTTTCTGACCGGGCTCAACATCCGCCACATCCTTTTTGCGACGGCGCCGGTCGCGCTGGTCACGATCGCACAGTTCAATGTGCTGATGGTTCGGGGGTTCGATATTTCCGTCGGTTCGCTGATGAGTCTGACGGTGGTCGTCGCCTCTTTTGTAATTACCGGCGAAATTGGTCCTGGCGAAATCGTAGTTGGTGCAGTCATTTGCCTTGCCGTCGGCCTTATCGTTGGATTGACGAACGGCGTTCTGGTGCGCTTCGTCGGCATCAATTCGGTGATCACCACGATCGCGATGTTGAGCGTTGTGCAAGGGATTGCGCTCTACCTGCGGCCATCGCCGCTCGGCAACATCAACGATGACTTCATGGAGCTCCTTAAGACCCGGGTCGGCTTCATCCCACTCTCATTCTTCGTCATTCTCATCGCCGCGATCGCCGGCGATATCTGGCTTTATCGAACGCGCAGCGGACTTAAGATGCGCGCCGTCGGCTTCCGAGAGGAGGCCGCGAAGCGAAATGGCATCCGCATTAACGTTGTCCATCTGCGCGCCTACCTCCTCTCGGGCGCCATCGCCGCGCTCGCCGGATTGTTTCTGGCCTCCGAAGTTGGCGTCGGCCATCCCGTCGTCGGTTCCGGCTACACGCTGACCAGCATCGCCGCGGCCGTGCTCGGCGGCGCCTCTCTTGCCGGAGGTCGCGGGTCCTTTGTCGGCGCCATGCTGGGCGCCCTTTTTTTCACGCTGACGATCAACATCATCACGTTGCTGGGGCTAAGCACAGGCGCTGGAATCATGACTAGCGGGGCCCTAACGCTCTTCGCCATCTTCCTCTATTCGGGCTGGCAGCCCTTGCGGGCTCTTTCGACGAGCCTACGCCGCGCGTTTCATCCTCGCGCAAGCTCGGCGGGGAAATCATGAGCGCGCCCGCCGTCGCGACGTCATCCTCGGCGCCGCTCAAAAGCGGCTCGCAATTCCAGACGCGTTTCCTGGCGATCTGGATCGGCATGCTGGCGCTGATTGCGTTATGCGCCGTCATCGTTCCTCGCAGCCTGCTTCCCTCGACGTTTTTGGCCATCATCCCGCTTGCAGCCTTTCTCGCCATTACGGCCATCGGCGAGGCGCTGGTGATCATGTCGCGAGGCATCGATCTATCGATCCCCGCGACCATCACTCTTTCAAGCACGATCATTCTGGGTCTTTCCCGCGGCCGCGAGGAGGGCCTACTGATCGCCGTCATCGGCGCTCTATTCTTCGCCGCTGCGATCGGCCTCGTGAACGGGTTCCTTGTGGCTGTCCTCAAGCTGAACGCTCTAATCGTCACTCTCGCCGTTGGCGCGATCACGTCCGGCGCCACGTTATGGTACCGCGAATCTCTGCCAGCCGAATCGCGGGTGCCCCCGCGGATGGCGGAACTCGGCGACGCCCGGTTTCTCGGCCTCAACATATCAGTCTGGGTGGCGGGCGCGCTGGTCATCGTTCTTACCGTCGTGCTCCGAAAGACGAGGATCGGTCGGCGCTTCTCGGCGGTCGGCGCAAATCCGCGCGCGGCTTGGGTCGCGGGAATCAATGTGCCCGCTTACGAGTTGGCATCCTACGTGATCGCCGGCCTCCTTTATGGCGTCGCGGGAGTTCTGCTTTCAGCGTTTATTCGCAATCCGACGCTCAAGGTCGGCGACCCCTATCTGCTGGCACCGATCGCGGCCGCCATCCTCGGCGGCACGGCGATTTCAGGCGGCATCGGCAGCCTGACGGCTGTCGCGGGCGCTGCGCTGTTCCTTACCCAACTTGGCCAGATGCTGAAAATGCTCGGTCTCTCCTCGGCGTTTCAATTCGTCATCCAGGGAATGGCCATCGCCTTTGGCATGGCGGTGGCGGGCGTCAATTTCCAGCAATTGTTGGAGATGGTGAAAGGCGCTCGTGGACGCAGATCGAACGTCGCCGGTGGCGCAAAGGGCGCCTCCCGCGATCGCGAGGGATAACTTGAATGTCTTTAGGAGCCGAAACGGGTTCGACAATAGAGGCCGCGCGTCGGAGCCAGAACGGCGTGAAATTTCGGCGTGGATTCCCCGACCGGCGCGCCGGATGAAAAATACTCTGAAACCGCACGGTCTTCGGCCGCAACGTATTGATCTGTCACAGCGGCTCACCTCGATCGAGTCGGACGGCTGCGGCAGATGATACGCCGCAGCAACCGGTCCCTTCGCCTTCGACCCACGCCCATTGGACGAGCGCTGTTCGAGCTAGCGGAACACTGCCTCAGCTCAGAATTTTGCCTCCACCGACCTCAATTCGGTGCGTCGCTCCATGACCTCCTTCCCCATCGCGCGGCTCCGGCCGAACTGAACGCATCCTTCGAAGGGCCACACTGGTTCAGCATAATTGTGGGCATGGGGGTCCGGTAGTAGCGGAACCGAAAATGCAGTTCAGCCGAGCAAAAACCTCAGATGGCTGGCTGGCGGCGCACGGCCGATGCTTCCGATCCAAGTAGGTCGATCCGCGCCGATCCGGACGTGCCGGGAATCAGAC
>Ga0182024_10018399_pt1 | contig 13014 bp, 6 predicted proteins | sample P32metaG_FD_120480 | JGI IMG/M metagenome (GOLD analysis project Ga0182024, IMG submission 120480) | Permafrost microbial communities from Stordalen Mire, Sweden - P3-2 metaG (Illumina Assembly) | ecosystem: Environmental > Terrestrial > Soil > Wetlands > Permafrost | place: Sweden: Stordalen...
GAACGCATTCCGGAACGCATCGTGCATGCCAGGGGCTCCGCGGCGCACGGTTACTTCCAGCCGTATAAGTCGATGAAGAACGTTACCAGCGCGCAGTTTCTATCCGATCCAAAAATCAAAACTCCAGTGTTCGTCCGTTTCTCGACAGTAGCTGGGGGAGCGGGCTCGGTGGATACTCCTCGCGACGTTCGCGGCTTCGCCGTGAAGTTTTATACCCAGCAAGGGAACTTCGATCTGGTTGGAAATAACATCCCGGTATTTTTTATTCAGGACGCCATCAAGTTTCCGGACTTAATTCACGCGGTGAAAATGGAAGCCGATCGCGGCTATCCGCAGGCGGCCACTGCTCACGATACATTCTGGGATTTCATTTCGCTGATGCCCGAATCGCTGCACATGATTATGTGGGCGATGTCCGATCGAACCATTCCGCGTTCGCTTCGCATGATGGAAGGGTTTGGGGTCAATACGTTCCGCCTGGTAAACGATCAAGGCATGTCCAAATTCGTGAAGTTCCACTGGCGGCCGGTTTTGGGAACCGCCGCGACGCTGTGGGATGAGGCCGTGAAGATCGCCGGAGCCGATCCGGATTTTCACCGGCGCGATTTGTACGACGCCATCGCCAGCGGCAATTTCCCGGAGTTCGAGTTTGGAATCCAGACCCTGGATGACAAGACTGCCAACAAGCTGCCATTTGATGTACTGGACGCCACCAAGGTGATTCCGGAAGAAGTTGTGCCGGTGGAGATCATCGGCAAAATGGTGCTGGATCGAAACCCTGACAACTTTTTTGCCGAGACCGAGCAGGTCGCTTTTTGTCCGAGCCACGTCGTTCCGGGCATCGACTTCAGCGAAGATCCGTTGCTGCAAGGGCGTCTGTTCTCGTACCTGGACACGCAACTGAGCCGCCTCGGTTCGCCAAACTTCCATCAGCTGCCCATCAATGCGCCGAAGTGCCCGTTCGCAAACATGCAGCGTGATGGCCACATGCAAATGATCGTGAACAAGGGTCGCGGCAACTATGAGCCGAACTCTATTGAACCGGATGGCGAGCGCGAAACGTCCGCCGGATTCCGCACTGCGCCGATTCCGTTGGAAGGGACGAAGGTTCGTCTGCGCGCCGAATCGTTCAAGGATCACTACTCACAAGCCCGTTTGTTCTATCGCTCGGTCACGCCGCAGGAGCAGAAGCATATGGCGATGGCGCTGACGTTCGAGCTGAGCAAGGTGGACATCCCGGACATCCGCAGAAAAATGCTCGGCCACCTGGAAGTGATCGACAAGGAATTGGCTAACAAAGTAGCCGATGGATTAGGAATGGCCGGCGAAGCGATTGCCGCAACTCCCGCGGCGAAGCCGATCGATCTTGATGCGAGTCCGGCGCGTCGGCTTTACGGAAAATATAAACCGACACTGAAGGGCCGCAAAGTTGGCGTGCTGCTTGCCGACGGCTTCGATCCCAAATTGCAAAGCGCGCTGGTTGCGGCGATCAAGAAGGAAGGAGCGACACCGGCGATCATCGCGCCCAAGGTTGGCGGAGTCACCGATTCCGGCGGAAAGAAACTTGTGGCGGAGATGGCGCTCTCCGGTTCGCCTTCCGTGCTGTTCGACGCCGTCGCCGTGCTGGCGGGCCCGAATGGTGATAAAGCTTTGAGCGCGGAACCCGACGCAGTCAGCTTTTTGATGGACGCCGACCGGCACTTGAAAGCGATTGCCTTGGCGGGCGTGTCCGGCTTGGCGAAGAAGACGCAAGTCAGTGGCGTGGTGGGCGTCACGGAATTGGGCGCGAGTGGCGACATTTCCAAGTTCATCGAGTTCGCCCGCAACGGCAAAGTGTGGGAGCGGGACACCGCGTAATTCCCGCATCGGCCGATTCGAACGGAACAGGTCGCCTTCCTCGAGACTGAGGAAGGCGATTGTTTTTAGAAGACTTCGACGCTTACCGGAAGCGTGTGGTGATAGCGTAGCTCTCTTTGGCCATCACCTAGCCGGTTATCGTTCGCCAGGCCCGCAAGACTTCTGCCACGGTCCACGCTTGTGCGATGCAACCGCGAGGAGTGAAGGGTGCGTCTCCATCAAAAATTTCGCTGAGACTGCCAAGTCCGTGCGTATGGATTTGCTTACCAAGCGGCTCAAGGAAGCTCATCGCCGCAGCCTGGTCTTTGTAAACGCGAGAGTGGGCCTGAACGAATGGACCGAGGAGCCAACCCCATACCGTGCCCTGGTGGTACGCGCCGTCGCGAGTAAGGACGTCGCCGCCGTAATGGCCGCGGTAGCCAGGTTCGCCTTGCGCCAGGCTTCGCAATCCGTAAGAAGTCACCAGGCGGTGGGCGCAAATGTCGACCACCGATTTTTGCTGCTCTGGAGTGAGCGGGCTTTGTGGGAGGGAAACGGCGAAAATCTGATTGGGGCGAAGCGACGCATCATTTCCATTAGCACCAATTTCTGGTGCGTCGATGACGTCATAGCAGCACCCTGTGGATTCGTTCCAGAATTTGCCGAAGCTCCGTTTTACGCGTGCCGCGATGTCCGTGAACTTTTGCGCGGACTCGTTCGAGTTTGCGGCCGGCGCAAGTTCGGCCATGGTTTCCAGCGCGTTAAACCACAACGCGTTGATCTCCACGGGCTTGCCAATTCGCGGAGTCACGACCCAATCGCCGGCCTTGGCATCCATCCAGGTCAGTTGCACGCCGGGTTCCCCGGCATAGAGAAGCCCGTCCGACTGGTCAACGTGGATGCGATAGCGCGTGCCGGCGATATGCGCATCGATCATCTGCGCCATGACGGGGAAGAGAGTGGCGAGAGTGGCGGCGTCCTGTGTTGCGGCAAAATACTGCCGAACGGCTTCGAAGAACCAAAGTCCGGCGTCCACGGTGTTGTACTGTGGCGTGCCAGCGGCGTCCGGGAAATTATTGGGGAGCATGCCTCCGTCGACGTATCTCGCAAACGCGAGAAGAATTTTCCTGGCGATGTCGGCGCGGCCGGTAGTTAGCGTCAGGCCAGGCAACGCGATCATCGTGTCGCGTCCCCAGTCGGCGAACCAGTGATAGCCGGCAATGACGGAGTGACCATCCTGCTCTTCGGGACCGCTGCTCACGGAGCGCTTGACAATAAATTGGTCGGCGGCGAGAACAAGCTGGCGAATCCAACCGGGCGCTGCGGTAGCGGCCTTGGCGTCATGCACTTTCCATTGCGCTAGCAGATCGGCTTCACGCCTGGCGTTTTTTGCTGCGCTGGCTGCGCCATCGAGCGACGCATCGACATTGGTGGTGAAAACCAGGATGGCGCTTTGATTTTGCTGCAACGTTATACGAGAAACGGCGACAAGGAGATAGTCCTCGCAATCGTCGAGGCCGCGATAGTTTTCCACGGAGAGAAAAAAGTTGTGATACCACTCCTGTTGTGCCTCGAACTGCGCAGCGGCGCTCAGCAAGTAAAACGGAGTGGCTCCCGGCAGCGCGGTAATTTGTAACCCGTTTTTCAGTGTATCTATCTGCATGCGCCAATCGCCTGCGTGGGTGTTGGCGTGAAAATCGCGATAGTTCACGAGTGTTTTTACTGCCAGTTCAAGGGGCTGGCTCGCGCGCGAGACGGTGTATTGAACATACGTAGTGTTTTCACCGTGCTGCATCCAGACGCGTTTCTCCAGCAGAGCATCGGCAAACGCAAATCGCCAGACCGGGGTGGCGCCTTCAAGGCGAAAACTCTCGATATTCAAATAGCCTTCGGGCGCGACGGAGCCGCTGGCCCAGCGGTTGGTCGCCAGGGCGTACTCCGCAGCCTGGTATCGACCTGTTTCGTCCAGCTTAGCTACCAATTGCGTGCGGCCCACCGGTGGCTGCAGCGCAGCCACCAAGATTCCGTGATAGCGCCGCGTGAGATTGCCGCTCACCGTGCCGGAGGCGAATCCTCCAATGCCATTGGTGACCAGCCACTCGCGCTGCTCAGCCACCTTCAGTACGTCGCATATTTCCCGGCCAAATTCCACGTGTACATTCTGTGCAACGAGTGTCCTGGCTGGGACACGCCGCCGCGGAGTCGCTTTTGGTTTTCTCGGCGCCATCGCCTTTCGTTCTCCGTTTTTCTTGCTAGCTAGTCAAAATAGTTTCGCATTGCGATGCGATTTTTTCAGTTGGCTGTTTCACGCGCTGGAAATTTGAGCGTAGCGCTGGGGTAGAGAGCCTAGTTTAACGCTTTCACGGTTTTCATTCTTCTGAGCACGTCCAGCTCCGCGATTACCTCGGAGGGAACCGTGGCCGGTGGAACTGGAGCCGAATAGTACTTGAGGATATTTCGCTGCACGCTCTCCCGCACGATCCGATCCGGCCGGGAAACAATACGCGCGAGCAAGGCCGCGTAGGCCTGGTCCGTTGGCGGGTAGGTGCCAAACGCTGTAGGTTTACCGGTGTCCAGGTCGAGATTACGCAAATCGAACGGTGAATTCGCACTTTTCGCCATGCTGTCCAGGATGCCGCCAAGCTTGTCGACTGTACGGTTTACGCTCTGCAGGTACCATTCCTCGGTATCGGCCCTGGGGATTTTTATGGCCAGGTCCGAAATCACCCCGATCTTGGGAACGATAAAAACCACGACGGCCAGCAAATGCGCACGGAAGCCCGGCCCCTTGAAGGCATGCTGCCAATGGCGCTGATAATTTGTTTGAGCGACGCGTTGGGAGAAGGTGCGATAGGCCTCACTGTCAGGATGGGGGAGAAATTGATGGCGATGCAGCACCACCTCCGCTTCCGCAATGGAAGGAACAAAGGCGCGCACCGACCAGCGGTAGTTTTTCAACGTAGGATGTGCGCGGCCAACGACGTCGTGAATGCTGAATCCATAGGTGTTGAGAAATGCAGCTTCAAGAAATTTGCGCGGCACCTGCAAACCGATAAATCGGAGATAAGCAGGAGGTGCGAAAGACTGATTGGTCAGTTCGTCGACATCAAAGGCAAATTCAGTGCGTACATGGCCGTAGGGGCTCTCTTGGTACGTCACAGAATTTCCGTACTGGCGTCTCAGTTTAGGAAATTCCACAGCCGTGGCGGGATTAACGGCCTTGGAATGTCCGATGGTATCGCCAAGGTAGTGAGAAAGTGCGCCAATCGCAAACGCGTACTCATCGATGGTGCGAGCGTTATTGAAAAGCCACGCGATGAAATCGCCGGAGCGCACGTAGTGCGTGAGATTGCTGAAAAACACTTTGCCAAATGCGTAGTAGCCCATGTCCTGTATGGCTGAGCCGCCGTGAGCGTAGGCGTGCGCTTCGCGCAACTGGGCTTCGGTGGCATTCGGGAAACGCGCCAGCAGCAAGGGACGAATCGAATCGTTCCAGGCCAGATCGATTATTTCTTCGTGGCTGAGAACCGAGTAAGCGGGCGTGCTAACCGGGAAAGAGGCTGCCAAAAATGGGACCAGCCCCAAAGTCCACAAACGCGCCAACCTTCTCATCTCCATCCTTAAGGTACGATTTTCAAGATAACAGGCACGAAGCTTCAACTTCCATAGGACACTTCCACAGGCAATAAAGAAGTCTCTAAAGCGGAGAGGTACCTCTTCGATCGGAATCTGTGAACGCCTCGGCCCTGGCAGTCACGACAAAACGTTTTGGCGCTGGGCCGACATAGTGAAAGGGAAAACAAGTGACCAGGGTAAGCGTGCTGCCCTCGTCGTCAGAAAGCACCTGGGTGTCGGACGGATTCACGATCCGCGTGCTTTCCACCTTGTAAGTAAACTTAGAGCCCGGAGCCCTGAAAATAATTTCATCACCGGGTTTTATGTCGCCCAGGTGGCGGAAATAAGTGTCACGGTGCGCCGCAAGGCCGGTATTTCCGTTTTGTCCCTGGAATCGGATCCCGGGAATATGGCCGACCGCTTGCTCCAGTGTCCCTAGACCGTCGGCCTGCGGCATCGCCACCGTGTTGGCGCCACTAACGTTCATGAATTTTCCGTAACTCGATGAAGAACCGCTGCTCACGACACGCATCTCTTTCAGGCGCTGCTTTTGAACCCCTTGATGTATGTAGGCAGACGCGTAAGTGAACAGCGAACCGCCGATGCCGCATGCCGCGACAACCCACAGACACATTTCAGCAATTCGCGTGGCACGCCGGAAATGTGCAGCGCGATCGCTACCAGGTTCAACGCGGACAAGTGGCGCCTGCAGCCATTGCCGCACACGTTTGTAGTGCGGGAAAAAATAAAGAACAGTCGGAGCCAGTTTGTTGGTCATCATGCTGCTCCAGTTGGTCCGTACCGCTGCACAACAACATGCGGGCGCCTGCTCGCGCAGGCATCCGCACATTCGCTAATCTACGAAGTGGCGCGCGCGGTTCTACGCAGGCCTACGATACCCAGCGCTGCAATGATGCCGATCAAGCCAGCCAGCGGTGCTGAGCTAGCGGTTCGAGGCAATTTGCGCGCATGAGCAGTTTCCGGAGTAGTGGTTGAGGAAATGGTGTTTTCATTTTGCGCGTTGTCATTGGAAGCCGTGGTTACCGGAGGAGTCCAGGATTCGGCGGCTTTAGGCAACGAGCTTGGGTAAACGTCGTCGGTGCCAGTAGTAGGAATCCGGTCGTTATTGGCCTTGCCGATTTTTTCCGCAATCGTGTTGGGATACGCCCACTGCTGGGCTTCATTTTCGCCGTCAAAGAACCAGCCCTTCATCACGTGAGTTCCACTCTTCGGTGCGTGTGAATACATCAAGACTTGCTCATCGCCGGTGCGTTGCAGTTTAGGGTTGGGATAAGCGAGAACGGTGGTGATCAGCGAGCTCTGGTCGGCGTTATACACCTTGATGATGTTCCATCCTGAGTCGCTGCCGGAAAGCTTGAATACATAGGTGCCGGGTTTGAGTGTTGTGCCCGGAATCTGCGTCGGGGATTTTAATTCGATTTTTGCGGTCTTGTCTTGATCGTCTGCCTGGGCCGGCAGGCTGGCGAGCCCTGCTAAAAACAACAAAGCAATCGATACTCTGCTGCAGAACAGCTTCAAGTGATGTGTCACGGTGATCTCCTTGTGTTGATGATTCTTCAGGTGTCCTGGTCAGTCTCACCGGGCGGGTGAAAAGTTATGGTTAAGTCCACTTGCATGTCGATCGGTCTGCCGTCCGACAACGTCGGCTCGAACCGCCATTCGTGAACGGCGCTCAGGACGCCGGGAAAAAACTGAGCGGGTCCAGAAATTGGCGTGAGGGCTACGACTTCTCCCTTACTTCCGACAGTAGCCCGCAAACGAACGGTTTTTACGCCCGACACCGGCGAACTCGCAGCGGGCACCTCAGGATCGGTACGCGAGATTAATCGACCTACGACCAACAATTCTTTTTGTGCGGCAGAGCCCGGCGTATGAGCGATGTACATGGAGCACTGCGAGGTGATCGCCAAGGCATCCGACTGCAGCACTTTGTGATTAGGCAATTTGATCAATGTATTTTTTACGGGGGAAATCCACATGGTCACCGGAGGCGGTAAAGTCTCGATACCTTCCGCCGTGCCTGCGGACTCGCCTGAAGTCGCGTCGTTTATATGAGGAACATTTATATGAGCGGGATCGCGGGCAGTGTTTGAGGCGGCTGCGGCGGGCACATTCGTGGCGAGAGCGCCATCAGTTTGCGCGTTATGAACTTTCGCAAATTTCTGCTTGAGTGGCCATCCAGCCTTGGCCTCACTGTAGATTGCCAAGGCGACGCACGCGGTTGCCGCCTAGACGGTCACAACCTCGATGAGTCTGCGATTTCTTTCAATGGAACCGGGGCGGCGAATATCGGGCTGGTTCTGAATTACGTCGCGAACATCGGCGATAAGAGGGTCATTTTCACTGATCTCGTCTTCACTGATCTCGTCGCGTTCGAATTCGTGGGCGACTGAGTGGCTGACCAGTTGCCTTTGATTTGTGGACGGGAAAGGAAGAGAAGATCTGGCCATCTCGGAACGCATCCACGCCTGGATGCGCGAACGGTCACGCTCCGAACCGTCCACCATTTCTATTCCGGCACGGTGAGTGCTCTCGTCCGTCCACACCGTGCGGCCGCTGACGGTTACTCCACCGGCAAGCTCGTCAACCTGGAGGTGAATTCGAGGGATAAATTCCGTGACTAGCGCCAGGCTGGTGGCTAACAGCAGACCATGCTCGCTGAAATCAACCACGATTCCCGCGTCTTTACCTCCGAATTGCACATACGTTAGCGAGCCTAGAGTGACACGCGCTCCGCGGCGCTGTTTCGACGCTGCAGAACTTTGAACGTGTTCGGCCCGCAACATGGACTACCCCAAACCGAGAAATTCGAGTTTACTTCCGCGGCTAACACCTGTGCTCAATGACCGCTATGCTCAGGTGAGATGCCGTGGTTGATAAGGGGGATACGAAACTTTTGTCGCCATAGATGAGTTGAAGAATTGAGGCTAGGTGAGCTACAGGACCCCGTTTTTACCGGAACATTCCAGGTACAGGATTCACTCTACGTGGTTTGCATGACTGCAGGCTAAAAATAAGTGATGAGACCGTCAACTACGTCGTAATTTTCGTCAACTACAGGAAGGAATCGCCATTTGTCAAAGGCCGTGCAGGGGTGAGAAATGCCGCAGACGATCTTATCTCCAAACTTAATATCGACGGTTTCAGGGAAGGTCATGTAGGCATGCTGGTCGTTCACGTTGGAAATCTCACAGCCGGACAATTCTCGTTCTGCTTCATTGGCCCGATACAGCTTTAAAGGAGTGGGAAGAAGATAGTCATAAGGACAATCTCTCTTGCCCATAGTTAAAATTGCCAAGCCCTTCTCCGGAATTGATTGCACGTAGGACCACATTTCAAAAGCGGGCTGGAGTTGCGATTGGTGCCAGCCTCGGGTGCGCATCCTTTCGTGAAAGCGCCGGTACATTTGAGAATCGTGTGTAAGGTAACAGCCGCTGCGGAGCACGATGCGCTTTGGTAAAAAGAAATCCAGTTGCTGGAAGGCTTTGGCCACCATATCGAAATACGCGGAGCCGCCTGCTGAAAGGATGAATTCAGTAGCGCCCGGCAAATCTTCGGGTTTGATCTCCGCGAGCAATGCTTTCAGGAACGACAAAAATCTATTTACCCGAGCTTCAGATTCCGCAATATCGTCGCCGAAAATAATTCCTTCGAAACCTTCAAGCCCCGCCAACGCTAGGGTGTTCTGGTGCTTCCTGATTTCAGAAAGAACATTGCGCGCGGTGTCAACCGTTCTGCACCCTGTGCGGCCGGCGACAAACCCACCTTCCAACAAAATTTTCAGCGGCCTGCGGAGTCCGAATTCCTGGGCAAGCGACGCGAGATGCCGCACTCCATCGACGGAGTCCACCAGGCAGAGGAAGTCGAAGTTGGGGTTCGCATTTAGTTCTTCCGCAATGTAGCGGACATTTTGTTTCCCGACGAGTTGATTGGCGAGAAGCACTCTGTCCACTCCAAACCGGCGAAAGACCTGCACCTGGCTTACGGTCCCGGCGGTAATTCCCCAAGCCCCGCTGGCCAGTTGCAGGTCGACGAGTTGCGGCGACATGTGCGTCTTGGCGTGCGGAGCAATGCAAAGCGAATACTCCTGCAAGAAGGCGTTCATGACCTTGATGTTATTTAGTAACGCGGAGCGCTTGAGGATCATCAACGGTAGGGGCAAATCTTCCCGCAGCACGTTCCACTTTTGATCGGCGATTTGTGATAGCGGAAACGGTTTGGTGCCGCCAGGAAGGCCTTTCAGCGTGCAATCCAGCGTATATTCCGCTGTCGAGAAGCCGGCGCGCAACACGTTAACGGTCATTTCGAGCCTCAGACGCCAATTTCTTCGGTGTAAATCGTTGCGAGACGCGGCCGAACGCGGCGACCGCGTCGTGGGCAGTCCAATTTGCTGGCGCAACGAGCAAAGTTAGTTTCAGTTCGCTAATCTGCCGGCGGTATCGTGATGTTTCCATGCAGGTCCTCGCAAAGGACGTCCAGCGGTTACGCTGGTCAGCTTGCCGTCTTCAAACTCCAACTGTCCGTTGACGAAGACATATTTGACACCCTGAGCAATTTGCGCCGGTTGTGTATAGGTAGCCGTGTCTTTGATGGTTTCAGGATCGAACACGGTGATGTCCGCGAAGTAGCCTTCCTTCAGCAAACCGCGGTCGACCAGGCGCTCACGCTGCGCGGCGAGGGAAGTCATCTTCCGGATACCTTGCTCCATGGGCAGCAAACGCTCGTCGCGAACATAGTGGCCGAGGAATCGTGGCATTGCGCCATACGCGCGCGGATGCGTGTGCGCCTCATAGAGCGGGCCGTCAAGGGACATCTCGCCGGCATCCAGGCAAAGGCTGGTCCACGGCTGTTTTAATCCGTAAACCAAATCTTTCTCGCTGGCCATGAAATAGAGCGCGCCGGTTTGCCCCTTGTCGGCGATGATGAAATCGAAGAGGGCATCGAGCGGTGTCTTCTTTTCTGCCTCGGCAATTTGCGCGATAGTTTTTCCATCGTATTTCTTTAATTCCGGATTGACGATGCCGGAAACCATCACGCCGCTGCCTCCTCCGGTGTCGAAGTAGAGATTTTCCCAGGTTGGATGGTCGGCAGCCATTTCCGCTTTGATCTTGGCGCGCGTAGCCGGATTGTGGAGACGCTCCAGTAGTTTATCCATGCCACCGTCGGCAACCCATGGTGGAAGGCTCGAAGCGAGCGCCGTACCTCCGGCAATGTAGGGATACATGTCGGCGGTCACATCCTGACCGGCGTCGCGCGCGGCCTGGATTTGCGCGACAACTTTGGTCATGTTGCCCCAGCGGGTTTTGCCGGAGACTTTCAGATGAAAAATTTCTACGGGCAGTTTTGCCTCGCGGCCAATACGTAGCGCTTCGTCGATGGCTTGGGGTTCGCTCTGGCCCTCACTGCGCATGTGCGTTCCGTATATGCCGCCGAATTGCGCTGCGACTTTTGACAGCTCGATTAACTCTTCCGTCTTGGCATAATGTCCCGGAGGATAGATGAGCGCCGTGGACACGCCGAATGCTCCATCCTGCATGCCCTCGGCCACCAGCGACTTCATTTTTTCGAGTTCGGCCGGAGTTGGAGCACGATCCACATCTCCAAGAATGGCTTCACGCACTTGAGCCAGGCCGATGTACGTGCCGATGTTGAGTGGTGTGCCTTGTTTTTCCAGGCGCTTGAAATAACCGTCCAGCGTGGTCCAGTCCACTTTTAAGTTGTAATGGTCGAGCGCAGGCTGCATGGGAGCGATGGTCAACTCCGTCTGCGGCGAAATCGAGCCGCCTTCGCCGGTGAATTCGGTGGTGATGCCTTGCGCGAGCTTGCTGAGCGAGCGGTTGTCGATAAGAAGCGAGAGTTCCGACTGACCCAGCATGTCGATGAAGCCCGGAGAAACGACCATGCCTTTGGCATCGATTACGCGCTTGGCGTGAGCGTTATCAAGATGTCCCATAGCCGCGATGCGATCGCCGCGAATGGCGATGTCGCCGGAGACCCACGGATTTCCGGAGCCGTCCATGATGTGCCCATTCTTGATGAGTACGTCAAAGTCGCCGCCCGCTGTGGAAGGCTTGGCTTCGGCCTGCGCGTTTGGCAAAGGTGCGTCGTAAGCGGCTGCCGCAATTTCTCCGAGCGCTTCGCCGGCGATTTTTTGCGTGGCTTCGGGATCGTCGAGCGAAACAGAAACCATGTTGACGTACAAAGCCAGAATCAGATTCTTGCCGCTGGCGGTGTCCATGTATCCGGCCAGGCCCTTACCAGTCACCAGCAATCTTTTATTCAGGGCATCGTATAAACCGTACGTACCTGTTTTTGCATGCACGTGACCGGCGGCAGGTGAGTTCACCTGAATTTTCACCAGCGTGCCGTCTTTTCCGAGAATCGGCATGCCGCGGTAAAAGTCCATGTAGTCTTTCTGCTTGGACATATAAAGGAGATAGTGGGTCATAAAGTCCGGTGAGAAATAGGCGTTGCCGCCGGCGCCGTCACTTTGCGCGGCGCCACTGAGATCCAGGCCAGCCTTGGTCAGAAAATCGTGCTCGATATCGAAGCCGGCTTGATCAATATCCTTGTCTTTGTGAGCGACCAACGCTCCGAGCAGGTAGGGCATGGAACTGGCGTGCAGATTCTGGCTCACCTTTAGTGTGATCTTCACTTCTTCTTTCAAGGGCGGCGAAACGTGTTCGGCTACCACGTTTTCCGGGGTGTAATTTTTGGCGAGGGCCTTGAAGTCGATTTGCTCGGCCGGGCCGGCAATTCCCGAGGAGGAAATGCCCTGGGCCTTGAGCGCTTCCATCAGCACTGTGGCGGCGAAGCGGCTCGGCTCCGGCACAGCAAAAGACGCCATCATTGGCTTTCCGTCCATCGGCAGACTGCCGGTAAGAATTACGGTTCGCGAGCCGTCGGGATTGGTTTTGTCGTCGCCGTAGCTGACCGAAGATTTGGAGCCGGCTTTGCCGGTGGTGGTCTGATTGGTGATGGTGACGTAAGCCGTTTGCGGGGCGATTTTTAATTGCAGTGGAGAATTTTCCGTTGCGCCCGGGCTGATGACCACATCGACGACGTTATCGTTGACGACGATGGGCGAAACAACCACGCCGGTGCCCAGTTCGCGATAGCCCTCGGGGAAAAGCGAAGCATCCACGAGCATACGCCCCTTGATGCGCTTGATGCCTTTGGCGGCGACCTGCTTGGCAAAATCGCGAATGACCGCGAGTCGATCGCCAGGCAGGCCTTTGCTGTCTGGGCCGCCGTAAGAGTGATCTTCGTCTTCGAAGATCAGCGTGTCATCGGGCTGAATGCGATTGGATAAGTCGAGGTCGCCGCTGGCGACCAATATCAGGTCGCCTTGCAGCGTTCCGTCCTTGGCGATGGGCCCAGTACGGTAAATTTTGGTGTGAAAGCGATAATCGCTGCCCAGAATTTCCAGCATGGTGCCTTCGCTGAGCAACTTGGTGGTGGAACCGGGCACAAAAAGCTGGGGCGAATTTAATTTGTAGACTACTTCGCCGGTGTCGGCGGTGATGAACTCCAGACCGAACC
>Ga0182024_10018400_pt1 | contig 13014 bp, 12 predicted proteins | sample P32metaG_FD_120480 | JGI IMG/M metagenome (GOLD analysis project Ga0182024, IMG submission 120480) | Permafrost microbial communities from Stordalen Mire, Sweden - P3-2 metaG (Illumina Assembly) | ecosystem: Environmental > Terrestrial > Soil > Wetlands > Permafrost | place: Sweden: Stordalen...
CCGGCGGATGAGAGTGCCGTCGGCGGTCTCGCCGAAGGTGGTTTTGTTGATCGGGCCGTAGGCACTGACGAAACGGTCGTATGCCAGGTTCAGCTCGCGGCGGGCATCGTTGCGGTTTGTTTCCGGCCAGCCTTCGTTCTGCGATTGCAGCACGCGGCGGGCATGATCTCGAAGACCGACCAGAGCGGCGATGCGTTTGCCGGTCATCGTGCCGTCCGCCTTCAGGGCAGTGCCGCCATAGACAACGGGCACGGCCTGGCCGTCGAGAGACTGGCAAATGGATTTGTTTTCAGCGACGAAGAAGCTGCCTTCCGTGATGTGGCGTTCCGGCGGTGGCGGTGAGAACGTTGCGGCGGGCGGTTCCTGAGTGGATGCTTGCAAGGGAGCGAATTCCGGCAGGCGATGGATGGCTTCCCTGAGCTGCTCGGCCAGTTTGCCGTTGCCGGTGACGCTATAACCCTCGCCTCCATAGAGCGTGTCCTTGCGGGTCCAGCTGCCCAGGACCATTTCGGGATGATTCAGGAAATAGCGATTAACGGGCACGTCCATGCCCTCGATGGCAAGCGGGGCAATGCCCAACCAGTCGCCATCGGCATGGTGGGCCGGCTCACCGGGCGCTCGCTTGCGAAGGAAGATGATGTCCGTGACCACGGCCGTGCCTTCGCGCTTGAAGGCATCGGACGGCAGGCGGATAGCGCCCACAAAGTCGGCTTTCGAGCCGAGATATTCGCGGATCGCGGCATTCTGCTTGTCGAGCGTGAAATGCGTCGTGACCATGGCCAGGACGCCTCCCGGTTTCAGGGCGTCAATGGACTTGGCGAAGAAGTAATCATGCAGGGACAGCTTCTGTCCGTGATAATCCAGCTTGAGGTCGGCGAAGGGCACGTTGCCGATGGCCGCGTCAATGCGGTCGTCCGGCAGTCGAGTGTCGGCAAAGCTCTCGATGCGGATGTCCTGGCCGGGGTGGAGTGCCCTGGCGATGCGGCCGGAGATGGAATCCAGCTCGACGCCGATGAAGCGCGTCCCTTCCGTCGCCTGTCCCATGAAATTGCCCGTGCCGCAGCCGGGCTCCAGGATCGTGGCGTTGCTCGGTATGCCGAGACGCGAAATCGCCTCGTGAATGCCGGCAATGACGGTGGGTGACGTGTAGAAGGCGTTGAACGTGGTGCGTTTGGCACTGTCGTATTCCTGGGGCGTAAGCAGCGTCTTCAGCTCTTCGCCGATGGCCTGCCAGCCGGCATCCTTGTAACGGCCGCTGACGGGTTCGGGGAAAATCGACAGGGCAACCGGCCCGAATCCGGCGAATCGAGCGAGGATTCGCTTTTCCTCAGCTGTAGCGGGACGCTGCTCCTGCTCGGTGGCTTTCAGGGTGCGGATGGCCGCGATGATGTCGCGGGCCTTGGCTTTCTCGCCGCTGGCGAAGGACACAGCCTCGGCGGTGGGAGGACGGTCGGAATTCAGATTCGGTCGTTGTGTCGGTTCCTGCTCAACGGGCAGATTGATGGGTGGTGGTGGCGGTGCGTCAAACTGCAAGCTGAGCTGGTTGGTCCTCACGGCGAGGTCTCCTTCTCCTGGCGTTTCCGGCCCCGCCGATGGGGCCTGACGGCCAAAAGAATCAGCCCCAGGCCGGGGGTCCGCTTGCGTAGCAACCGTGCCAGCGGAAATTTGGGGGAGACCTTCAGGGGGAACCGGATTTCCGCTTGCACGGCCCGGCGGGCTGATTACAGAGCCGTCAACTGAGGCCCCAGGCGGGGTCGGCTTGGCGGGAGTGGGTTCGTCAGAGAGGGAGTCAAACAGCGTTGGTTGGTTGCGTGACGCCTTTACGCGCGCGGCGTAGGACGGCGGATGAACGCCATGGCCGCGTCGAGGGAAAGGGGTTCGTGGTCGTTGTTCTGAGGCTCGGTGGGCAAACTCTCCTCCAGGTCCTGGAGCGCCATCTCCATGGCCTCGCTCGCGATCTGGCTCGATTCGCTGTCCGGCCTCAGCAGTTGGAGCCAGTCCTTCCAGGTTTCGTGGCTGGTCTTCAGTTCCGTGGCGTAGAGTTCCAGAGCCGGCAGCAGCTTCCGGTCCTTGCGCAGCTGTTCGTGCATTTGCGGTCGTTGTTGCAAGAGTTCGAGAATAATCGTCTTGTAATGCATGTTGGTCTCCATCGGGTTTAGGGGTTGCGTTGTCTTGGGGCTCAGGCTTGTGGTCTGGGTCGGGTGGGAAAAGCGAGGGTTGATGCCAATCCGGCGGTTTCCTTGCCATGGTCAGGAACCATCAGGCTCACTCGGTTCCCGGCTTCTGGTCCGGCTATGTCGCCGCGGCTGCTCCCCGGCCGGCTGCCCGCGGCGCGGCTTCGCCTGTCCTCCAGTCAATGCCCTTCGGCTGGGTTTGCGAGGAAAGCTGCCAGCCCACGTCATTTTGACCTGCCGTGGTGTTCGGTGTGTCGGAACAGGTCTCTGATGACGTGGCTGGCTTTCGCCAAGGCCAGGACGAGCATCGAGCCGACGGCGATGAATTGCAGGGTCATCACCAGCCGCTCGTCTTTGACGCTCTTCAGCATGTTCGGGTCGGGGCGCAGGTCGTGAAACTTATCCTGAGGCGAGCTCATACGGGTACTCGGCTAGAAAGGGATTTCCTGTCCGTCCTGGTCGATGCCCTTCTCCGCTCGGATCATCTGGCGCACTTCCTGGTAGAGCTTTTCAGCGTCAATCCGGGCGGCGGCGGCGGAGTCGCCTCTGACCGGAAGCGCCCAAATCCTGTCGGTCGGGTTCCACCGGAACCCTGCTTCCTTCATCTTGTCGATCACGGCCTGGCTGGGTTTGTCCTCGGGACGGCCTTCGCCGAACTTGATGGCCATCTGGCGATCCTGCCTGCTCTCGAATAGGCGGACGCCGGCAACGGCATCAAGGGCTATGCCGAAGGGGTCGGGTGCGGATACCCGGTTCTTCTGGCCAACCTTGTCGGCGAAACTCTGGCCATTGCCGTTGGCGTCAGAAGCCGGTTGCCCGGCGGTGACTGTTGATTCCTGGTCTGGTGTGTGTTCGTGTGACATGTGATGGTCCTCCTTGTGCTGGTTAATAGGGGCCAATCGTTAACCCCTATTAGTTAATATTAACACATTTGCATATCTTCGCGCAAGAGGCTGGCTGCGGGTTTCAGAGGATTGGATTGATAAAATGCTAGGGATTCTGCGGCTTTCAAGGCGATGATACCTATGAAGTCCGCAGGAATCCTTGCAATTTGTCAGTAGCGATTTCGGGCTATTTCGGGGGCAATTGGGGGAACCGTCCGGCCGGTCGGGGCCGGCTGGAACGGTTCCATTTGGCCTATGCAGAGCATAGGGAAGACGCCTGTCAACCTAGTTCCTTTGCTTTGCTTGCAAAAATGCGTGATTGCCGCGTCAAGAGAAACTGCGGCTCTCATCTGGGGAAAAGGTCAGATGGGAGCTGGAGGGGCTCCTGTGGCGAGGTGCGCGAGCCTGGCCGGAAGCTGGGGCTTCCGGCGGGCAACCCCCGCCCGCCAACTGCGGTGGTCGCTGTTCCGAAGTGGGATAATGCAGCCGAGCGCCGGCTTTGCCGCCTCTCGGAACGATGTTGCCTCGCGGTGGTCGAGCCGACTATCCCGCGAGGAGGCTCTAAACTTTCGTGAGGTTCGCGATGTTGAGTCGCCTCGGCGGGCCGAGTTGTTCCCATTCGACATCGGCCAAGGATTGGCCATTATGGGTATTGAACAGGCCGAGCACTTTGCCCCGGATTCCGCAAGCAGGTTCGCCACTGCTTAGCTTGTATATGACACAGTCGCCAATCTGCACTTCATCAACTGGACGACCGGAATCCGGCATTGGGGCTCTCGCATGATTTTCAGACCATATAGTGCCCCAGCACGGCCATGTCAATCAACCGGACGTTGTCACGGATCGCGGCTTTGTCGCCACTCCGACACATTGTGTGATTTTTGCCGGGCGAGGAGAACACCCGGACTCACTGCATGAAGTGTCTTTTGCGGTTGGCCGTGGTTTCCGGAGTCATCGACGACGGGGCAGCTGAATTGCCCTGCAATGGGTCTGGGGGCTTCCAGAATGACAATGCCCGGTGCGAAAACTTTTTTTTCGCATCCGGGACGAAAAAAAATGACAGGGGGGAGCGGAGTCAAGGACGGAGGGCGTGGGGGGTTCCCTGTCTGCACAAGCGAGGTTTTGGGAGCGCGGAAGATAGGGGGGAACCATGCCCTCCGCCGGAGGGAATCCTTGACGTAGCGGGGGATTCTCCCCCGTATTTGCGCCAGGGATATGCAGGGTTCAGTCCCATGTACTCATGGGACCGAAGCGATAGCGGAGCCCGGAGAAGCCCGGTCGGCATGGATGCCGAGGCGCCCAAAGGATGTCATTACAGAGGGGAATGCTCCTGTACGACGACCAAACCTTCGTCCAAGATCTGGTCATGAATCGCTATAGCGTTCTCCTGTGATCCTAGCGTAAACCTCTTCAGCAAAAGCGCGCGTCTTGAAGTCTCCGATACATTCCACTCCTTGTCCGGGAATGTGACCATAGAGGCTCCAGAATTCAGCCTGATCGTCCGGAACCTGCTCGCAGTATTTGCCGCCTCCGTCGTCGAATTCACGCACGCCATGAATTTCATACCCGTCAAAACATGTCGGCAAACGGGAAGCCTTCAAAACTTTGGGAACAGCCTTTCCGGAGTTGTATGCGGCCTCCAGGGCATGTCGTACCTGCCACACGGCGACATTGTGGAAGTCCAGCGAATCGCTCTTGCGTGTCTTGAGCGTCGATATGCCGAGATGCTCAGTCGCGATTTTGGTGAGGAGTTTATCAAGCGGTTTCATAGGTGCGATTCCTTTCAGGTATGTGGTCAAGATCATTTCTCAAAAACGCAACAGACGTCGTGCAGGGTGGGGATAATCTTGCCGCTATAGACCTTCTTGCTGCTGCTGGTTCCGTGCAAAAACCGGATAATGTCGGTGCATGCCTGGCTAAGGCCAGACTCGAACGCAAGCCGTTTCGTGTGCCAGGTGAGTGGAATGAATCCAACCTCACGGTCGATGTAATCACCCATGAGTATCGCCAGCTTTCCGCCGGGTTTAAGGGCCTGGGTGCAATTTCGCAGAAAGCAGCGGTAGCGGCGCAGAAACTCTTCGAGGCTCGGAGCGCGAGACATATCCCGTGGATCGTCCGAATAGAGCTTCATGCGCCAATAAGGCGGGTGGACCCAGATGAAATCAACCAGCTCGGCGGAAAAGCCCTCGGGATCGCAGGCATCAATCCCTTGGTGGATGTCCCACGCCATGCAGGGTATGCCGAGTTCGTCGCACACGTCGGGGCACGTCCCGCTGCCGCTCATCGGGTCCAATACGAAGGTGGGCCGGAAGAAAAGCAGCAGGTCCTTGATGAGATTGCCGCCACAATTGCCGGGATATGAGCGGTCGCCATACTTTGCCTCATCAGCGGCATGATAGAGGCTGGTGAGATGGGGCACCGGACTGGCGTTCTTAGGAGCTTGTGGCAGCTTGGCATAGAACGGCTTGCTTGGCTCTGGATGAGCGGTGGAAGCGGACATGCTCAGGCATGCGGCATAGAAGGGATCGATAGCGGCGAGTGAGTAATTCATAGAATGGCTCCATTCATGGGTTAGTTGTGGTAATCGACTATGACGAGCCATTTCCTCCTGATGAAGGATTCATCGACATCGTCACCGTCCAGGTCGGCAAAATCGGGCTGATCGCCTCCGATGTTATTCGCCGAGCCGGCATGGGGCTTGAGGAAGCGGTCGTAGAGGAATTGATCGACCGGCATGGCGTCGTCGGGGGCGCCGTAGTGATCGTAACCGCTTCGTAACAGCGGGTGGTTTCCGCCACCGCCAAAACGGTGCCAAAGCTGGTCGAGTCCGTCCTTGTGCTGTTCGATCAGGCTCGAAGGAAAAACCCCCTTGGTGAATTCGGGGAATTCCTGCGCAAAGGCGTCTTGATAAGGCTGGCCTAGAATGGCTTCGCGTAACATGCCGCTCCAGCGGCCGCCGAGGACGAACCAGTCGGCAAGCGGACAACCGAAACGGCCGCCCTGGCCGCAGAAGCTGTCGTCTTCGGCCAGCAGGTCAAAAGCAGAATCGCGTGCATCTTCAGAGGCGCCGCCATCGGGCAGCGACAAGGTAACAAGCATGAGATGGTGCATGGTCTCCTCCCTCAATTCAGGTCGATTGCCCGGCCGAGCCGGTATTCGGCGAACTGGCGTTCCAGCTCATCCATGTCGCTGTCGAAAGCGGGGTCGATTCCGGCTTCGATGTAGCGATTGAGCGCTTCGATGAGGCTGAACGGGCTATCCGTGAAGTGGGAGTGATGAAGTGTAAACATGGCGCGATTCCTTTCGGAGTGATGGGCGGGCCGAAGCCCGCCCGGTTGGAGATGATGGTTCAGGCAGCCTTGACGTCGGCGTCCTTTTTGGCCCTCTTGTCGGCCTGTTGCTGATGCATGACCCAGGTGTGGGCCAGGTCGAGCAGCTTGGCCATCGACAGCAGGTCGTCGAAGTTGAGGCTGTCGGTTTCTTTCCAGCTGTCATCGCCTTGCTTGTAGCTGCGGCTGGTGCTGACGCTGTACCAGGAGCCTTTCTCGCCGGAATTGCGCCAGATAGTGACTTGCAGGACGCCGTCGCGGATCTTGTGTGCTGGGTTAGACATGATGGTAGTCTCCTTCTTTTAGGTTTCCGGCCCCACTCTGGGGCCTTACGGCACTGTCAAAGAAGCCGGCTAGTCCGGGAGCCGCAGGCGTCCGGTCAAGCGAAAAGCCGAAGGATTCCGCTTGCGGAAAGCGGCTTTGGCAGCTTTATCGGCCCGGCGACGGCTTCATAAGTGCCGTGAGTATGGCCACAGGCTGGGTCGGACTGAGATGAAGGAGACGGCATGTTCGGATGCGAGCACATGGCGACGCTCGGCGGCACTGCGCCAGTCCCTCGATGCAATCTGGCGTCAGATAGGCGGGACAGCGTCAGCGGCAGGCGGCCGCCCAGGATGGCACGCCTGCCGCAGCTACAGCGAGAGACAACGCGGACATGGGCCAGCCGGCCGGGGCCCAAGGAGTAAGCTGGCAGGATCGGCGGAAACGGAGTTCAAGTGGACGATGGCGGCCTGACGGCCAGGGCCGGAAAATCGCGGTACGGTGCGGATGGATCGCGAATGGGTAGCTATTTCTTCTTCGCCGCGGCCTCGTCAAGATAGTCGGCCCACCATTGCATCATGTTCTGGCGTTCGGACAGGTATTGGGCATGATTATAAATCCCCCGCACTTTGTTGCTCGCAACGTGGGCCAGCTGACGCTCGATAACATCGCCGTGAAATAGGCCGGTTTCATTGAGCACGGTCGATGCCGTGTGTCTAAACCCATGGCCGGTAGCCCGGCTGTGATAGCCCATCCGGTAAAGAGCATACAGTATGGCGTTCTCGCTCATGTGCTTGACAGGGTTTTGGGGATTTGGAAATACGTGTTTCCAGTTTCCATTCAAACGCTGTAATTCCTTGAACGCCGCAACGGCTTGTCTGGATAGTGGGACAAGATGGTCTCGCCGCATCTTCATGCGAGATGCTGGGATTCGCCACTCAGCCTTGTCCAGGTCGATTTCCTCCCATGTAGCTCCTCGCAGTTCAATCGTGCGTACGAAGGTGAGCAGGAGTAGCTTCACAGCCAGCTTAGTCTGCAAGTGGCCGTCATATGCCTCCACCTTTTCGACGAACTCAGGCAACTCTATTGCTTTCAAATGGGCAAAATGTTTCTTGACGGGCGTCTTGAGTGCTCCCTTTAGATCAGCGGCAGGATTGCGGTCCGCCCTGCCGGTCGCGATTGCGTACAGAAAGACCTGTCCGCAATACTGCAATACACGATTGGCAAGGTCCGACGCGCCCCGCGCCTCGATGGTGCGAAGCACCGAAAGTACTTCCGGCGCGGTAATGTCTTTGATTGGCCGATTGCCCATTTTAGAAAACAGGTCGTTTTCAAGCCTTCTGCGTAAGTACTTGGCATATCGAGGCACCAATCCAGGGGTTTTTGCGGCGAGCCATTCTCGGGCGATTGCCTCAAAGCTATTCTCGGCAGAGATCATTGCCTGCCGTTTCAATGCCTTGCGTACCTCAGAAGGGTCTTCTCCATTTGAGACGCGCTTTCGGACCTCACTTAGCTTACTACGAGCTTCCTTGAGGCCGACTTCTGGATAGATGCCTAGAGAAAGCGTTTTCTCTTTGCCAAGGAAGCGATACCTATACACCCAGTACTTGCTTCCATTGGGGTAGAGGACCAGCGTAAGCCCACTGCCATCACTTAGTTTTCTGATGCTATCGGTAGGCTTCGCGTTCTTAATGGCTCTATCTGTCAGTTTCGTCATGGTGTGGGTGAAAACTGGTTATGATGTTTCTTTCACCCACAATTTAACCCACATTTGCGGGTGAATGTCAACAGAATGATGACGGACGATAGCGGAGAATAAATCGTCCTCAACGGCAGTTTTCCTAGTGATATGCGGACACCTGCGAACCTTGGCGGATGGAAAAATGGCAGGGGCGACAGGATTCATAATCATCAAACAAGCGCCTGATTCATAAGCAGTAAATCAGTAGCTAGGTTGTGCTTCACCCACACTTTCACCCACAGAATGTGTTGTCAGATTATGCAGCGTTTTCATGGGAAATCAAGCGAAGATGCAAGTAACAAACCATAGTAGAATGCCGATCACATTACAAGTTGTGGCTGTAATTGGACGGCACTCGATTGGACAAGTTCCTGATTAGCTCGTGAATATCCTCAGCTCGCCAAGCCGTACATCTCGCCGACAACTTTACCGGCTTCGGAAAACGTCCCGATTTCACGCCCTGCCACCAACAGGTTTTGCCGAGGGGTATAAGGCTCAATACCTGTGGCAATCGTAAAAACCCCGTTTCTGGAATGTTGTACATATCAGCAATCGCCAGTCCATCCTTCTACTACACACAGTATAACAGAAACCGAACCCTATGTCGCGTGGAAAATGGCTCTCAGAGCCAGTCTTATGGCGTTTACGCAGACAAGGCATTGTCAAACGACTCTGTTGGTCTTGCAGTATTGGAACGGTGGCGTGGAGCTACTGACTAAATGTCCAATTTGCGGCAGGACCTGAACCTTTGAAAAAAGACATCTCCCCCAAGAACCTCGATTCTGTGGGGGATGGCATATCGGTAGCATTTGGGTCACATTTGTGAAAGCAGAACCTCAGCAAACCTAGGCTGGCTGCGGTGGAGCACAGATTAGTTAAGATTTCCTTAAGGAATCTATGATAGCCTAAAATAGAGGCATGATTCGAATCACGCAACAGGATAGTGCCAGGGCAGCCGCGTCATATTACGCGACGGCAGATTACTACAGCGAGGGACAGGAAATCGTCGGTTCCTGGGGCGGCAAGGGTGCGGTACGGCTCGGGTTGGAAGGCACCGTTGACAAATTGTCCTTCGAGCGGTTGTGCGAAAACCTAAATCCTCACACAAACGAGCCGCTCACGGTGCGAACTCGCTCGGAGCGGACCGTGGGCTACGATTTCACCTTCAGCTGCCCAAAGAGCATATCCTTGCTTTACGCCCTGAGCGGCGAGCAGGACATCATGGATGCATTCCGGACAGCCGTCGATGAGACGATGCGCGAAATCGAAACCGAGATGAAAACCCGCGTCCGCAGGAAAGGCCAGGACACCGACCGCACCACCAGCAATATGTGCTGGGCCGAATTCATCCATACCACGTCCCGGCCCGTCGATGGCCTGCCCGATCCGCAATTGCATGCACATGTCTTCGCCTTCAACACAACATTTGACGACGAAGAACAACGGTGGAAAGCCGGCCAGTTCCGCGAGCTTAAGCGGGATGCCCCGTACTTCCAGGCGGCATTTCGGGTTCGCCTGGCGAACAGGCTTCAGGACTTGGGCTTCGGCGTCGAGCGGAAACGTGACGATTTCGAGATTGCGGGGATACCGCCGGACATCCTGAGACGCTTTTCGCGGCGAACCGCCGTTATCGAGAAGGTGGCGGCAGAGAAGGGCATCACCAATCCCGACCGCAAGGCTGAACTCGGGGCCGAGACGCGGGAAAGGAAGGACTCCGATCTCAGCTGGGAAGGATTACGCAAGGAATGGGACGCACGGCTGAGCGACAAGGAACGCAAGGTGCTGGCGGCGGTTCACCGTCGCGATCATGTTTCCGCCAGGCCGGAGCGTGGCGAGGGGCTGGCGGTGGGGCACGCCCTTGAGCATAGCTTCGTGCGTGAGGCGGTAGTCCCGGAGCGAAAGCTCGTCACCGAGGCCCTCAAACGTGGCATCGGGGCGGTCACGGTCGAGGGTGTAGCGCAGGAGATGCGTGACCGCCCTTTGATTCGCAGCGAAGTCGAAGGCCGCAAGATGGCGACGACCAAAGAGATGCTCGCCCTCGAATCGAAGCTGATCGACTTCGCCCGTTCGGGGCGTGGGCGTTGCCGGCCGTTGGGCGATCCGAAAAGGCCATGCTCACGCGACTGGTTCAACGACGGGCAAAAGGCGGCCGTGAGCCACGTGCTCGGCTCCCGCGACCGCGTGATGATCGTTCGCGGAGCCGCCGGGACAGGAAAAAGCACCCTCGAACAGGAGATCGGCGAGGCCCTAGCTGAAGCCGGGCGGCCGGTCGTTGCCCTGGCCCAGTCGGTGAAAGCCAGCCGGGAAGTGCTGCGCAACGAAGCCGGCTTCGCCAATGCCGACACGGTAGCCAGGTTTCTGAAGGATGAGCAGATGCAGGAAACCGCCCGGGGCGGCGTCATCCTGGTCGATGAAGCCAGCCAACTCGGCACGCGGGACATGCTCCAGCTGTTCAACTTGGCCGAGGGCCTGAATGCCCGGATGGTGCTCGTGGGCGACCGCAGGCAGCATCGTAGCGTCAGTGCGGGCGAGCCGCTCAAGCTCCTGGAGGATACGGCGGGGCTGAAGGTGGCGGAAGTTACGGAGATCCTTCGCCAGAAGGGCGACTACAAGAAAGCCGCTGAAGCGCTGAGCGAGGGCAGAATCGAGGAAGGCTTCGAGGAGCTTCAGAAACTCGGCTGGATCAAGGAAGTGCCCGATGCCGACCGTTACCGGGAACTGGCCGCCGCCTATCTTTCCGCCGCCGACGAAAAGAAAAAAGTCGGCGACCCAAAATCGGCGCTCGTGGTATCGCCGACTCACGCCGAGGCGGCCCGGATCACTCAGGCGATTCGCGATGGCCTCAAGGCAAAAGGTAAGCTCCGCGATGAACGCATCGTAACAGGATGGATTGCGACCCACCTGACGGACGCGCAGAAAGCGGACACCACCGAATATGAGCCGGGCGATTTGCTCCAGTTTCACCAGAATGCGCCGGGCTTCAAGAAAGGATCCCGCGTGATCGTGGGCGAAGCGGACAATCTCCCAACCGACCTTGCGCAGCGGTTCGAGGTTTACCGGCCGACCGAGCTCGCCCTGGCCGTGGGCGACCGTGTGCGTGTAACCGCCAGCGGTAAGACCAAAGACGGCAAACATCGCCTTATCAACGGTTCGCTTCTTACGATTCAGGGCTTCAACAAGCGAGGCGATCTTGTCGTGAATCACGGCTGGGTCGTTGATCGCGACTTCGGGCATCTGGCGCATGGGTACTGCATTACCAGTCATGCCAGCCAGGGCGTCACGGTGGACAAGGTCTTTATCGGCATGTCGAGCGAATCGTACCCGGCGATGGACGAGCGTACCGGCTATGTCGCCGTAACGCGAGGCAGGGAACAGGTGCAGATATTCACCAATGACCGTAAAGAGCTTTTACATGCCCTCTCCAGGCCGGATGATCCGATGTCGGCGACGGAGCTATCGCAATCCGCGCCGAAGAAACCGACGTTGCGAAACGGTCTGAAGAAGGGTGTGGCGTTCGTGCGTGGGCAAGGCGTATTCGGCGTGCGGCGTGATGCCGCGCCGACGGGGACTGCGAAGAACCCGGCGGCGGAACGAGGATTGGACCATGAGCGGTGACCCAAAACATCAGGACCGATTGCAACGATATCCGGGGATCAATGCGTACCTGCAAGCAAAAGAGCAGGAGGCGGAGGAGGCGTCCTGCAAAGCTTTCGGTTATCTGAGGGGAATCCGTGATTCCGCCACGTCGGTGGAGTTCCGTCTTCGGGACGGAAACTCGACGTGGTTTCCATATGCGCACATGGGCACCTGGAAGTACAACCCTTCGGAAGGACTCCTGCTGAAATTCTCAGGCGACCTCGTGTACCTCGTCCTGATCCGGGGGAGTAATCTCGACAAGCCGCTGAATGAGGGCGCCATCAATCTCACGCACGCCGGCCTGCAAAGGCACCGGGTGCTGTGGATCCGCGAGATGACCAAGGAAGAAATCCGGCAGGTGGGCGAGACAGCGCCGACCGTTGACAGCATCGAAATCGCCGAGTTCGACTCAAACGAAACCCTCAAGGAATGGGTTGGTAAGCACGCCCCGGCTTTTCTGCGGTGACAACCTTCAAGGTCCCTCATGTGGGTAAGCAGCTGGTGCCGCCGCTCTGGTGGCAATCTTCGCCAGCAAATCGGTTCACAGCGCTCTTGCCGTCGTTCGGGAAACCGTGACAGGGTTGCCGATTCTAGGTGGAGTAATATTGTAACATGCTACTATAAGTTACATTTCAAAATAGGAAAGTCGATGAAAAGGCCGCGTTTTTCAAAGAAATTCCGCGATGCGTGCTTCGTAGTTTCTGAGCATTGCTATGGCCATAAAGGCATTTGGGCCTACGAAACTTTTGCATTTATCAACCGTGCGTATTTCAGCGGGCGGTTACCCTGGCCGTATATTATTTGGGCATTAACGCCACACGGCAAATGTATCGCTTGGGCCAACACCGTGCGGGACAAATCCCGGCCGCCGATTATCTGCCTGCACCCCTCCCTCCTGGGCGGGACGGAGAAGCTTGAGCCCTGGAAGATTAAAAGCACTTGGCTTGGGCCGGCCCTCGTCTTCGATACCCTGCTACACGAGTGCATCC
>Ga0182024_10018401_pt1 | contig 13014 bp, 10 predicted proteins | sample P32metaG_FD_120480 | JGI IMG/M metagenome (GOLD analysis project Ga0182024, IMG submission 120480) | Permafrost microbial communities from Stordalen Mire, Sweden - P3-2 metaG (Illumina Assembly) | ecosystem: Environmental > Terrestrial > Soil > Wetlands > Permafrost | place: Sweden: Stordalen...
ACGGATATGCCAGCAGAGCCACGGATATGCCAGCAGAGCCACGGATATGCCAGCAGAGCTACGGATATGCCAGCAGAGCCGGAGCGACCTGGCCGCGAGCCTCGCCCAGTCCGATGCGGGTGTCCTCGGGCCCGCGCGCACTTGCCGCGATGACTACCTCGTCACCGTCGTGCAGCCATGCACGGCTGGTCCCGTCAGGGAGCGAGATGGGTTCCCGGCCGTTCCACGCCAGCTCGATCAGCGAACCACGCTGATCCGGCTGCGGGCCGCTGACCGTGCCTGACGCATAGAGATCGCCGCTACGCAGCGCGGCCCCATTGACGGTCATGTGGGCGAGCATCTGGGCCGGGCTCCAGTGCATCGTCGCATAGGACGGCCGTGACACGACGTGCTCGTTGATCCGCACTTCGCAGTCGACGTCGAGGCCCCAGTCCGCGGACTCGGTCAGGTACGGCAGCAGCTCAGTGCCCCGCGACGGCGGCCGCACCCGGGCGTGCTCCAGGGCGGCGAGGGGCACGACCCAGGGAGACACGGTGGTACCGAAGGACTTGCTGAGGAACGGGCCGAGTGGCACGTACTCCCAGGACTGGATGTCCCGCGCGGACCAGTCGTTGACAAGGCAAACGCCGAAGACGTGTTCGGTGAATCTGCTAACCGGGACAGGCTCACCCGGATGGCTGGGGACGCCGACGACGAAGCCGAGTTCCGCCTCGAAGTCGAGCCGGGCCGATGGGCCGAACCCCGGCCCGCCGCCGGGCGGCCCGCCGCCGGGCGGCTCATCCCCAGACGGACCTCCGCCAGACGGCCTGGACTGGCCGCACGGGCGTCGCACTGGCGTGCCGGAGACGATCACCGTGCCGGCCCGGCCGTGGTAGCCAATAGGAAGGTGCCGCCAGTTGGCGGTCAGCGGCTCTGCGGCACCAGGCCGGAAGATCCGGCCGATGTTGGTCGCATGGTGCTCCGACGCGTAGAAGTCGACGTAGTCGGCCACCGTGAACGGCAAGTGCAGCTGAGCTGATGAAGCGGGCACCAGCAGGTCCTCGACCGCGACCCGGTACCTTTCGCCCGACAGCCATCTGACGAGATCGGCACGGACCTGCGCCCAGGCGCCATCCCCGGCGGCCAGGAACGCGTCGAGCTTGCCGGCGCTGAACAGGTGGGCGCGTCCCGGCAGCAGCCGGGCTGTGGCCGCGCTGAGATCGAGGACATGATCCCCGATGGCGACGCCCGTTCGCGGCTCCGCCGGGCGGTCCGTGGTGGTGAACGAGCCGTAGGGCAGCGTGCCCAGCCCGAACGGATGATCCGCCGGAACCGCGAGCCACGCCGCAGCTTGCGTCGCTGTCATGGATCCCTCCGCACGCCAGCCAGTTTAGCTTGACATCGAGATAAATGGCTGGCTAACCTAGTCACAAGTACCTTGACATCGAGATACTAGCGTTGAGGACAGGATCTCGTTTCATGATCACGGAGGATTGGGCCGGTCACAGCATGCCGGATCCTCCGACCATGAAAAGACCCGGTGCGGACGCCCCCCGGGCGTTTGGGCAGCGTCAGCGGCTCCCGGCCGGCGCCGGGGCCGGTCAGGCGACGCCGGTCAGGCGACGCCGGGGCGACGCCGCCGGGGGCGGGCATGGCCGCCCCCGCCGGACTGCGGCAGGATGCAAGAGGCGGCACCGGGGCAGGACTGGGCAGGAGGCCACGACACGATGAGCGCTAATAGCTTTGGCAGCCGCGCAACGCTGCGGGTAGGCGAGGCCAGCTACGAGATACACCGGCTCGACGCCGTGGCAGCAGCCGCCGATCTCCCGTTCAGCCTGAAGGTCCTGCTGGAGAACCTGCTGCGCAACGAGGACGGGGTCAACGTAACCAGCGACCACGTGACGGCCCTCGCGCAGTGGGATCCGGCCGCCGAGCCGAGTATCGAGATCCAGTTCAGCCCGGCCCGGGTGATCATGCAGGACCTGACCGGCGTGCCCGCGGTCGTTGACCTCGCCACGATGCGCGAGGCCATGCAGGCGCTCGGCGGCGATGCCGGCAAGATAAACCCGCTCGTTCCCGCCGAACTCGTCATCGATCACTCGGTCATCGCCGACGTGTTCGGTCGGGCCGACGCCTTCGAGCGCAACGTTGACCTGGAGTTTCACCGCAATCGCGAGCGGTTCCAGTTCCTCCGCTGGGGCCAGGACGCGCTGCGCCAGTTCAAGGTGGTGCCGCCGGGCACCGGGATCGTGCACCAGGTCAACATCGAGCACCTCGCCCGGGTGATCATGACGGGAAGCACGGAAGGCGCAGACAGCGCCACAGCAGGAGAAGGCGGAGCAGGAGAAGGCGGAGCAGGAGAAGGCGGAGCGCGCAGCGCCTACCCGGACACCTGCGTCGGCACCGACTCGCACACCACCATGCAGAACGGCCTCGGCATCCTGGGCTGGGGCGTCGGCGGCATCGAGGCCGAGGCGGCCATGCTGGGCCAGCCGGTGTCGATGCTGATCCCGAAGGTCGTCGGGTTCCGGCTGACCGGCGAACTGCCATCCGGCACGACTGCCACCGATCTCGTGCTCACCATCACCGAGAAGCTCCGTAAGCACGGCGTCGTCGGCAAGTTCGTCGAGTTCCACGGCGACGGCGTGGCAGCCGTGCCCCTCGCGAACCGGGCCACGATCGGCAACATGAGCCCCGAGTTCGGATCCACCTGCGCGATCTTCCCGATCGATGCAGAGACGATCACCTACCTGCGGCTCACCGGCCGCAGCGAGGAGCATGTCGCGCTGGTCGAGGCGTACGCCAGGGAGCAGGGCCTCTGGTACGAGCCCGGCAGCGCGAAGACGGCCCGCTACTCCGAGGAGCTTGTGCTCGACCTGGCGACCGTCGTCCCGTCGCTGGCCGGCCCGAAGCGGCCGCAGGACCGGGTGGCGCTGACCGATGCCAAGAACGCGTTCCGGGAGGCGCTCGGCTCGTACGTCTCCGCGCCGAGCCTCGACAACGGCCTCGGTGAGACGTTCCCCGCCTCCGACCCGGTGGCCGGGGGCGACGCCGGCCGCAGGCCGTCAGCGCCGGCCCAGGTCACGATGGATGACGGCACGAAGACCTCGGTCGACCACGGTTCCGTGGTGATCGCGGCCATCACCTCCTGCACGAACACCTCGAACCCGTCCGTCATGGTCGGTGCGGCGCTGCTCGCCAAGAAGGCGGTCGAGGCGGGCCTGAACCGCAAGCCGTGGGTGAAGACAACGCTCGCGCCAGGTTCCAAGGTCGTCATGGATTATTACGAGCGCGCCGGGCTGACGCCGTACCTGGAGAAACTCGGCTTCAACCTGGTCGGTTACGGCTGCACCACCTGCATCGGCAACTCGGGCCCGCTGCCCGAGTCGGTCAGCGAGGCCGTCGCGCGCAACGACCTCGCCGTCGTCTCCGTGCTGTCGGGCAACCGGAACTTCGAGGGCCGGATCAACCCCGACGTCAAGATGAACTACCTCGCCTCCCCGCCGCTGGTCGTCGCCTACGCGCTGGCCGGCACGATGGACATCGACCTGACCAGCGAGCCGCTCGGCACCGGGGCCGACGGCAGCCCGGTGTACCTGGCGGACCTGTGGCCGTCGGCGGACGAGATCGCCGGCGTCGTACACGGCTCGGTCGCGGCCGAGATGTTCACCCGCGGCTACGCCGATGTGTTCGCCGGCGACGAGCGGTGGCGCGAACTCGAGGTGCCGCCCGGCGACGTCTTCGCCTGGGACCCGGAGTCCACCTACGTGCGTAAGCCGCCCTACTTCGACGGGATGCCCGCGCAGCCAGAGCCAGTCACCGACATCCACGGCGCCCGCGTGCTCGCGCTGCTCGGCGACTCGGTCACCACCGACCACATCTCCCCGGCCGGCGCCATCAAGAACGACAGCCCGGCGGGGGAGTACCTGCGCTCGCATGGCGTGCAGCGGCGCGACTTCAACACCTACGGCTCGCGGCGCGGTAACCACGAGGTCATGATCCGCGGCACGTTCGGCAACATCCGGCTGCGCAACCAGCTCGCGCCAGGCACCGAGGGCGGGGTCACGATCAAGCTGCCGGACGGCGCACCGATGTCGATCTACGAGGCGTCCGCGCAGTACATCGCCGAGGGCACCCCGCTGATCGTGCTCGGCGGCAAGGAATACGGCTCGGGATCGTCCAGGGACTGGGCCGCCAAGGGCACCGCGCTGCTGGGCGTCCGCGCGGTGCTGGTCGAGTCGTTCGAGCGGATTCACCGGTCCAACCTGATCGGCATGGGCGTGCTGCCGCTGCAGTTCAGGAATGGCGAGTCGGTGGCATCGCTCGGCCTGACCGGGCACGAGGTGTTCGACGTGCTCGGCGTCGAGGCGATGAACGAGGGCGAGACGCCGCGCGAGGTGACGGTGCTGGCCGACGGCCACGAGTTCCGCGCGGTCGTCAGGATCGACACCCCCGGTGAGGCCGAGTACTTCCGGCACGGCGGGATCATGCAGTACGTGCTGCGGTCGCTCATCGCCGGCGGGTGACACTCCGGCGGCCTGACCTGAGCGGCGCGGGCCTGGCCGGGACTGGGCGGCGCGGGCTTGGCGCCACGCTGCTGGTAGCCGGCATCATCGCGCTCGCCATCAACCTGCGGGCCGCGATCACCAGCCTGCCGCCGTTGTTCCCGGAGATGTCGGCCACGCTGCATCTCTCGTCGGCGTCGCTGGCGGCCCTGGCGTCCGTCCCGGTGCTGTGCTTCGGGCTGTTCTCGCCCGTGGCGGCGCCGCTGAGCCTGCGATTCGGCGAGGAGCGGGTGCTCGGCTCGGCGGCTGTCCTGCTCGCCGCCGGGCTGCTGCTGCGCAGTGCCGCACCGCAGGTGCTGCTGTTTCCCGGCACGGTCGTCGCTTCCGCCGCGATCGCGATGATGAATGTGCTGCTGCCCAGCCTGGTCAAGCGCCGCAGGCCGGATCAGGCCGGCCTGCTGATCGGGCTCTACCTGATGTGCCTGTCGGCAGGCGCGATCGTCGGCTCGCTAGTAGCCGTTCCCTTCTTCACGGCGGCAGGAGGCGGAAACGGGGCAATCCGCCTCACTCTCGGGCTCTGGGCACTGCCCGCGCTGGTTGCTGCCGTGGCGTGGCTTCCGCAGCTGCGCTATCGCTCACTGCCGCCGGCCAGCGCCCGCGACGGTGCTGCGCTGCCGCCAGATACCGGAATGCCGCCGGATGCCGGGCTCCCGCCGGGCAGAGGCCAGCGGCCTGCCGCCGTGGCGCCGCCGGCCGCCGTGCTGCCGGGCCCGGCCGGCCACCACGGCGTGCTGTCGATGGCCAGGTACGCGCTGGCCTGGCAGGTGACTGCCTTTATGGGGCTGCAGAGCCTCCTTTACTACGCCACGCTGTCCTGGTTCCCGACCATGTTCCGCGACCGGGGCATCAGCGCGGTGCACGCCGGCGACCTGCTGGCCCTGATGAACCTCGGCAACGCGGTGACGGCGATGCTGCTGCCCGTGCTCGCGCACCGGGCCAGGGACCAGCGCGTCCTGGTGGCCGTCTCGACAGTGACGACGGCTGCCGGCCTGGCGGGCGCGGCATTCGGCCCGCTTGGCACGGCCGTCGGCTGGGTGCTGCTGCTCGGCCTCGGCCAGGGCGCGACGCTCGGCTTGGGGATCTTCCTGACCATGGCACGCGCACCGGATCCGGCCACCGCAGCGTCCCTGTCCGGTTTCGCGCAGGGCGGCGGCTACCTGCTGTCTGCCACCGGCCCGCTGTTCGTCGGCCTCTTGCACTCGGCGACCCGGGGCTGGGCGATCCCCGTCGGCGCGTTGCTCGGGGTCGGCGTCCTGCAGCTGAGCATCGGCTTGCTGGCCGGGCGCGCCCTGACCGTCCCGCAGTCGCACGGCCCGCCGCGCAGCCTCACGCCTGAGTCAGGTTAAGGCCTGCGGCCGTGCCGTCGGCTGCTGCGGTCATTCCGTTGGGCGGCTGCCCAACGGACTGGCCGCCAGTCAGGCTGGCTGGCCGGCCTCCGGCAGGCCGGTGAGCTCCGCGCTGATCTCCCAGAGCCGCCGCGCCGTCGCCTGATCCTGGGCCGCGCGTGACGGGGTGCTGAGCTTGCGATTGACGTAGTACCCGCCCGTCGCGCCTTCGACGTCCGGCGAGCTCGCGAGGTAGACCACGGTGTCCGCGCCCTGGCCGGGGGTTCGCAGGAAACGGCGGCCCAGGCCCAGGCCGAACCTGAGCAGCCGACTGCCGTCGCGGCCAAACCCGGTGTTCACGACGCCGGGATGCAGGCAATTCGCCGTCACGCCGGTGCCCGTCAGCCGGCTGGCAAGCTCCGTAGTGAACAGGATGTTGGCCAGCTTGCTGTTGGAGTAGGCACGCCAGCCGTTGAAATGCTCCGCCAGTTGCACGTCGGCGAGGTCGAGCCGGGCCGCGCTGTGCGCCGCGGAGGAGACGGTGATCACCCTGGCGGGGGCGGTCGCTACGAGTTTCTCCCGCATCAGATTGGTGAGCAGGAACGGCGCCAGGTGATTGAGCGCGAAGGTGTACTCCAGGCCGTCGGCGGTGATCCGGCGATCGTCGAGGACCAGCCCAGCATTGTTGATGAGTACGTCCAGCCGGTCCAGCCCGGCCAGCCGGCCGGCCAGGTCGCGCACCTCCTGCAGGGCGGACAGGTCCGCGATCTCCAGTCTCGCCGCGCCCGCCCCGGCCACGGCACTCACTTCCGCCAGGGCAGCCTCGCCGCGGGCCTTGTCCCGGCAGACCAGAATGACCTCGGCGCCGAACTGCGCCAGGACCAGCGCGGTCGCCTTCCCGATCCCCGAGCTTGCCCCGGTAACCACGCAGACCTTGCCGGTCATCGGGCCTTCTGACTGGGCCATGCGCCATCTCCGCTCACCGGGGCCCAGGCAGTCGCGCTCAGGCCGGCCGGACTCAGGCTACGCGGAGCCAGGTCGCGGGCGGCCAGGCTGGCGGCCTGGAAGCCGGCGTATCTGGTGGCAATGATGCTGAACCGGGCGATAGGCAGCCACGTTCTCCTGACAGAGGCGTAGCGGAGGTGCCCGATGCAAGTGCTCAGCGTGCGGCAGCCTTGGGCCTGGGCGATTGCCCGTGGCCACAAGCTGATCGAGAACCGTACCTGGGATGCGCCCTACCGTGGCGTGCTGGCGATCCACGCCTCGCTCCGCGTTGATCTTGATTCCCTGGAGAATCCGCTGATCCGCGATGCGGGCTGGGGCACGTCGGACCCGGTGGCCGGTACTGGCGGGATCGTCGCGGTGGTCAGCCTGGTCGACATCTGCACCGCCGCTCGATCCGGCGAGCCGTGCGACTGCGGCCCATGGGCGGATCCGGGTGCCTGTCATTGGCGGCTGAGCGACGTCCGGGTGCTGGCGGAGCCGATCATGACGCATGGCCAGCCTGGCTTGTGGACGCCCGCGCCGGAGGTCGAGGCCGCGCTGGCGAGGATGCTCTCCGGCCGGGCGGTGCCAGCGGCCTGACAGGCGGTGCCAGCGGCTGAGGTGACCGCCGGCAATAGACGGCCGCGTTCGCCGCCAGGCCGGCCGGCCCGGCGCTAATTCACCGGCGAATTGCCGGCAGCTTAGTCAGGATCTGGTAAAAGCAATTGGGAAAGCGCGGTGGTCGGCCTGCCTGCGGCGATGCCTCAGTGCGGCAAAGCCCCGGCTAGCAAAGCAGCAGGTCACAAGGCTCTGACTGGCAACGCAGTGTCGCGCTGGTGTTAACTTCGCTCCTGGTTCACCGCGATCTGGTCATGACACGCGAGTCATGTATTGGGCGGCGCCGGAGTGCGTTCCAGGCGCTGGCCCAAATACACTCGATCAGATTGAGTCTCCGACGGCGACCGAGGGAGCGACCAGGTGACACTGCTGGAGTCAATCTCGGGTCCGCGGGATCTCAAGGATCTGAGCCCGGACGAACTGCCGCTGCTTGCGGCGCAGATACGCGACTTCCTGATCCAGGCGGTATCGGTCAACGGCGGTCACCTCGGGCCGAACCTGGGTGTTGTTGAACTCACCATCGCCCTGCACCGGGTCTTTGACTCGCCGGTCGACCGGATCCTGTTCGACACCGGCCACCAGGCCTACGTGCACAAGCTGCTCACCGGCCGCCAGGCCGGCTTCGCGAAGCTCAAGCATCGCGGGGGTGTCTCCGGTTACCCGAGCCAGGCCGAGTCCGAGCACGACATCATCGAGAACTCGCATGCCTCGACCAGCCTGTCGTACGCCGATGGCCTGGCGAAGGCTTACCAGATTCGCGGCGAGGGGCACCGCGCGGTGGTCGCCGTCATCGGCGACGGCGCGCTGACCGGCGGCATGGCCTGGGAGGCGCTGAACAACATCGCCGCGTCGAAGGACCGGCGACTGGTCATCATCGTCAACGACAACGGCCGTTCCTACCAGCCGACGATCGGCGGGATCGCCGACCACCTCGCCGCGGTCCGGGTCTCGCAGCGATACGAGCACGTGCTCGATTACATCAAGACCACGCTGTCGCACACGCCGCTGGTCGGCCCGCCGCTGTTCGAGACGCTGCACGGCATCAAGAAGGGCCTCAAGGACGTACTGCAGCCGCAGGTGCTCTTCGAGGACCTCGGCCTGAAGTACCTCGGCCCGGTCGACGGCCATGACGAGCAGGCGGTCGAGCACGCGCTGCGGCGGGCGCGCGACTTCGGCGGCCCGGTCCTGGTGCACGTGATCACCCGCAAGGGGTTCGGTTACCCGCCTGCCGAGAACGACGAGGACGACTGCCTGCACCAGATCGGCACCTTCGACCCGGCGACCGGAACGCCCACGCCATCGTCCAAGCGCGCCTGGACCAAGGTATTCGCCGAGGAGATGGTGGGCATCGGCGCGCGCCGCCCTGACGTTGTGGCGATTACCGCGGCCATGCTGCATCCGACCGGTCTGGCCCAGTTCGCGCAGGCGTACCCGGACCGGGTTTACGACGTGGGCATCGCCGAGCAGCATGCCATGACGTCCGCGGCGGGCCTGGCCATGGGCGGCCTGCATCCTGTGGTCGCGCTGTACTCGACGTTCCTCAACCGCGCCTTCGACCAGGTGCTCATGGACGTGGCTCTGCACAAGCTGCCGGTGACCATCGTGCTCGACCGCGCCGGGGTGACCGGCCCGGACGGGCCCAGCCACAACGGCATGTGGGACGGCTCGATCATGCAGCTAGTGCCCGGGCTGCGGATCGCGGCGCCGCGGGATGCGGTCCGCGTCGTTGACCTGCTCAACGAGGCGGTGGCGATCAGCGACGGCCCGACCGTGCTGCGCTATCCGAAGGGAACTGTCGGCGACGAGGCCGAGGCCGTTGCCTCGATGGGGACGATGGACGTGCTCAGCGAGCCCGGCGGCGGCCTTGGCGAGGACGTGCTGCTCGTCGGCGCCGGGCCGATGGCGATCGTCTGCGTGCAGGCGGCGCAGCGGCTTGCCGATCACGGCATCGGCGTGACGGTCGTCGACCCGCGCTGGCTTAAGCCGCTGGACGAGGCACTGGTGGCGGCCGCGCGCAGGCACCGCCTGGTCGCGGTCGTGGAGGACAACGGCCGGGTCGGCGGGTTCGGTGACGCCGTCTGCCGCCTGCTGCGCGATCACGACGTGGAGACCCCGGCGAAGACGTTCGGACTGCCGCAGGAGTTCATCGAGCACGGCGAGCGGGCCGAGATCCTGGCCGACGCGGGCCTCACCCCGCAGCACCTGGCCAGGGAAATCACCGAGGCAGTGGCCCGCCGGACTCCCGAGCTGGCGCACGACCAGCAGGCCTGAGCGGCGAATTAGTCGGCGGCCAGGGCAGAATCGGCTTCATGAAGACGCTTGAGGTAGCCGTCGTCGGCTCCGGGCCCGCGGGCCTGTACACCGCCGAGGCGCTGATCAAGCAGTCGGCTGCGCTCGACCCGGCTCGCCAGATCCGGGTGGATGTGCTCGACCGGCTGCCAACGCCCTACGGGCTGGTTCGCTACGGCGTCGCTCCCGACCACAAGTCGATCAAGTCAATCGCCGACTACCTGCGCGGCGTGCTCGAGCACGACGGCGTCCGCTTCCTCGGCGCCGTCCATCTCGGCGACGGCGTGACCCGCGAGGACCTGCTGGCCAGCTATGACGCCGTGGTGTACGCCACCGGCGCGATGCGCGACCGGCGGCTCGGCATTCCCGGCGAGGACCTGCCCGGCAGCTTCGCGGCAACCGACTTCGTTAACTGGTACTGCGGGCATCCCGACATCGACCCCGCCGCCTTCACCCTGGACGCGGAGTCGGTCGCGGTGATCGGGGTCGGCAACGTGGCGGTCGACGTGGCCAGGATCCTGGTCAGGGATCCCCGCGAGCTGCGCGAGACCGACGTGTCGCAGCCGGTGCTCGACGCGCTGATGGCCAGTAAGGTCCGCGAGGTCCACATGATCGGCCGCCGCGGCCCGGCGCAGGCCAAGTTCACCACCAAGGAATTGCGCGAGCTCGGCGAGCTGGCCGGGGTCGAGATCGTGGTCGGCGACGGCGAGGCCGACCTGGATGCGTTCGACCCGACCGGCGAGAGCGCCCGGCTGGCCCAGTCCGACCGGCACGTACGCGGCAACTACAAGGTGATCTCCGACTGGGCGGCGCGCGGCCTCGCGGGCGGCGCGCGGCGGCTGACCGTGCGGTTCTGGCTGCGGCCGGTGGAAATTCACGGGCCGCAGCAGGTATCCGGTCTCACCCTGGAGCGCACCAGGCTCGATGCCAGTGGCGCATTCACCGGAACCGGCGAGCACGAGACCCTGCCCGCCCAGATGGTACTGCGCAGCGTGGGCTACCAGAGCGTGCCGCTGGCGGGGGTGCCGTTCGACGAGCGCTCGTCCACCGTGCCGAACGCTGACGGCCGCGTCCTTGGCCCCGGCGGTGAGCCGCTGCCGGGGGAGTACGTCGCGGGCTGGCTCAAGCGCGGGCCGACCGGGGTGATCGGCACCAACAAGTCCGACGCCGCGCAGACCGTCCGGTCCCTGCTCGCCGACCTGGCGGGCGGCCCCGGTCCCGGCGACGTGCCACTGCCCCGTGCCGGGCTGCTGCGCTACCCCGAGGCCACGCCCGGCTCCGGTGCGGAGACCGGCGCGGCCTCGCGGTTCAGCCAGCTCCTGGCGGCGCGCGGCATTCGCCCGGTCAGCTATGACGACTGGCTGCGGATCGAGCAGGCCGAAGCCGACCTGGGCCAGAGTCTGGGCCGCGGCGGCCGGGTAAAGCTAGCCAGCCGTGACGAGCTGCACAAGGCCTGCGGCCTCTCGTAACTTCCAGGGCTGCGCTTCAGGCTGCCGGGCTTCAGGCCTGCAAAATTCAGGGGCTGGCCTGGGTGCCGGACTTCGGGGTCGCGAGGCTGCCACTTCAGGGGGTGGCCGGGGTGCCGCACTTCCGGGTCGCGAGGCCGTCGCTTAGGGCCGCGAGTCCGCCGCGCGGTGCAGCTTGCCGGCCAGCGCGCGGACATGCTCGATCAGCTCGGGCGGTTCCAGCACGGTGAAGTCGGCGCCGAGCCAGGCCAGGTGGGTAGCGATCGACTCCAGTGCATCGGAACCGGTCGTGAGCAGGCAGGTACCGGCGTCGACGGCTTCGAGTACGCCGACAGTCGGCGGCACGCGGTCGGCGATGACATGGACGGGGGCGAGCATCAGGACCCTGGCGCGGAACCGGTACGGCGCCGCGGTCACGGAGTTCGCGACGAACGCGGCCGCGTCGGGCGGGTCACGCGGGACGAACCGGACCCCGGTGAGCCTCGGGGCGCCGATGCGGTCGACCCGGAAGGTACGCCAGTCGTCGCGATCAAGATCGCGGGCGACCAGATACCAGCGACGGCCGGTGTGGACCAGGCGGTGCGGCTCGGCACGGCGGGTGCTCACCGTGCCGCCGTGGTCGGTGTAGCTAAAGTCCAGCCGCTGCCGGCTCCGGCACGCTCCGGCGATCGCCGTCAGTGCCGCGGGATCGACGGTCGGCGCCAGGCCGGGCAGTGACACCATGGCCATCTGGAGAGCGGCGGTGCGCTCCCGCAGCCGGGCCGGCAGTACCTGCTCGAGCTTGGCCAGCGCGCGCAGCGCCGTTTCCTCGATACCGGTCACGGTATGGCTGGCGGCGGTACGCAGGCTCACCACGACCGCGACCGCCTCGTCATCGTCGAGCAGCAGCGGCGGCAGCGCCGCGCCGGCCCCCAGCCGGTAGCCGCCGGCCACCCCCCGAGTGGCATGCACGGGATAACCGAGGCTGCGCAGCCGCTGCACATCGCGGCGCAGGGTACGCGTGGTGACGTCCAGGCGGCGGGCGAGCTCGGCGCCTGCCCAGTCCGGCCGCACCTGCAGCATGGACAGCAGCCGAAGCAACCGAGCCGAAGCATCCAGCATGAATCCGAGTGTGACAGTTATTGAGGACCTGATCTGTCCGCATTAGCCTCTAGCGTTACCTGTCATGGACATCAACGGGAACGCGGAGCTGGTCGGCCAGCTCGGCTGGCACTGGCGGAACAACGGCGCAGGGATCATGCTGCGCGGCCTCTCCCTGCGGCAGGGGTGAGCGAGGTGGCATACGACTTCCAGGTAGCCGTCGACGCCGCGCGGCCCCATGTCCTCGCGGACTGGTGGGCCGACGCCCTGGGCTGGGACGTCGAGCCGTCCGACGAGGCATTTATCCGGCGGATGATCGCCGAGGGCTATGCCACCGAGGCCGACACGATGACCCACAACGGCGGACTGGTGTGGGCGGAGGGAGCCGCCATCCAGCACCCTGGCGGCCCGGAGAGCGGGAACAGCGGGAGGATCTACTTCCAGCTGGTGCCCGAGTCTAAGACGGCAAAGAACCGGGTCCACCTGGATGTGCGCGTCGGAGCCGCCCAGATCGAGGCTGAGCAGGAGCGGCTGATCGCCACGGGAGCCACGTTCCTGTACCGCGCCAGCCAGGGGCCGCACAGCTGGGTCACGATGGCAGATCCCGAGGGCAACGAATTCTGCATCACGTAGCCGATCCGGCCGCGCTTGCTGCGGCCGGCGTGCCGCTCTCGCGGCCACCCGCTGTCACGGCCACCCGCTGTCACG
>Ga0182024_10018403_pt1 | contig 13013 bp, 8 predicted proteins | sample P32metaG_FD_120480 | JGI IMG/M metagenome (GOLD analysis project Ga0182024, IMG submission 120480) | Permafrost microbial communities from Stordalen Mire, Sweden - P3-2 metaG (Illumina Assembly) | ecosystem: Environmental > Terrestrial > Soil > Wetlands > Permafrost | place: Sweden: Stordalen...
GCAATAAGCCTTGGCAGAGTGCGCGTAATAAGGGTCCTCCTGATTCTTGTTCTGTCCTGGTTCGAACCAGTGATCGCGCCAGGCACGCTCGGCCTGCCAAAGAAGCAGCTTGTGCATGCGCAGACGGCGGAGCTGCTCCACGGGATGGTAGGGATCGGAGCGGATCTTGTTGCCCAGCCCGGCGGGAACGATCCGGCACAGGTTGACCGCCTCGAGCAGCTCGTAGCCTGGACCGTCGGCTCGGTCGTTGATTTTTCCTTCCAGCCCGAGCAATTGACTTTGCAGCACGCGCTGGAGGGGAACGTCATTGGTATCGAAAAGAATCTTGAATGGCGCCAGGCAATCGCGCAGGGCCCTGGATTGGCGCTCGATGCGTTCGAGAACCGGGTCTTCTTTTTCGACGGGATTTCCCGGTTTGCCGACAACCAGGTGGCCGGAAATCTTCCACAACGTTTCCAGGAGCGTCAGCCGCAGCTCCACATCGGCGTTCTCGGCGCGCATGCAAGGAATGCTCAGAGCATTATTGATTTCGTGCCAGTTCGGTTGCAGCGGCACGGCGGGCAGGCCTTTGCCGATGCGGTAGTACAATTCTTGCAGGTCCCCAAGGTTTCTGCGGACGTCCTCGGTCAAAGGCTTGAGCCCGTCCGGAAGTTTTTCGGGAAGATGTTCGACCACATCGAGGGCCTTGGTCAGCTCCCGGAGCTTGGCGGCCAGGACCGGCAATTTGTCGAAGGCGTCATGGTTGTTGACCCAGGCGGCGCCATGCATGGAGAAGTGGGCGCTCCACTGGCTCAGGCAAGGCAAATCGCAGCAGGCTTCATCCCGGACGGCCAGGGCCTCTTGCACCATCGCGATTTCCTTGAGAGCCGTTTCGTAAATCTTGGCCGCTTTCGTCAGCGATTCCCGGGCCTGCAACTCGTGGGTGCGCGCCAGCTTTTCGTTCCTTGGTTCGCCAAACAGCAAGTCCTCCCCGTGGCGACGCTCGGCGTCGGCGGCATCGATTTGTTTGCGGAACCACGGAAAAATAACTTCGCTGTAGAGATACGGCAACTCCGTGCGGGCGCTCAAAGCGGCTTGCTCGGCCAGCATGCGCGTCTGCAGGGCCAGTTTGACCTGATCCTCCATCTTCGGATGCATGTCCTTGTGCAGCATCTTCAGCAAGTGCATCTCGGCGGGCCGGCGCGTGAAGGTAAAGCTGGACTCGATAATGTTTTCTTGCTCCATGAGCGTGGCCGAAGTTTCAGCATTGCCCACGCGGTCCAGCTCCGCCAGCAGCCTTTTGCTCAGGCGAACGCGGGCAAACTGCCCGTCGGGATGATTCTTCTCGTTCCAGGTCTTGAGCAGACCTTTCCTTTGTTCAGGGAGGGTACGGAAAAACTGATCCTGCAAGTTGACAAGCGACTCCGTCTCGGCGGGCGGCGGCTCGTAGCCCAGGACTCGCGCCATCGGGAAGCTGCCACCCTGGCAACGGATGGCATCTTTCAGGGTGCGCCTGGCGCTGATTTCTGCCTCCAGGGCGACGAGTTTTGCCTTCAGTTCTTCCGCCTTCTTCGTCGGGTCTCCGGCACGGACGATCTGTTCGTAGCGCAGCAGCGTCTCCTGATAGACGCGCCAGCGGTGCGGGCTGAAAGCATAAGGAGCGAGCTTCCTGAGCTTTTGCCATTTGTTCCACTCAGCCTGGATGTCGTCCTGCTGCTTCTTCGTGAAACTCAATCCAGGGGCGTCTTCCGGTTTCTTCTCGGTGTAGTCAGGCTTGGTGTGAACGATCTCGATTTTCTCGGCCAGCGCCTGTTTGCCGAGGATCATCGGCACCTGCTTGCGAGCCCGGTTGGTTTCCGCCCAGAGTTTGACCCTGTCCTCGACATATTCGTACAGCTTCCAGGCGGTGATGCGGCTGCTGCCCTTGCCGGCCGCGCCGCCCAGGCCCTCGGTCACGAAGTGCGTGAACATGCTGTTCTGCCATTCATCCGACACCCAGCCGCGCTGGTCCTTGCCGATCGAGCTGATGACGACGAGGTTGCCCATTTTTTCGATTTCGTCCTTGTGTTTTTCCAGGCGTTCCGCGAATTCGTTGTGAAACAGCCCGATCGGCCAATGCGATTCGAGCTGACCGACGTCGAGCAGCAGGACGATGTGTTTGCTCTTCGGCAGATCGCCCAGGTTCTTGAGGATATCGCTGAAGGCGACGCGCGATCGCGAGATCTCACTGTTGTCGTCGATGCTGTGGGCCCGGGGATCGTTGGCCAGGAAGTAGATTTCGCCGTTCTCGACGATGCCATGCAATGAGATGAACAGAACCAGGGTCCGTTCGCGGGGGGCGAAAAAAGGCAAACCTCGGGCGGAATCGATTTTCTTTCGGATTCCCTCCCACAGGTCGGGCCATTTGTTGTCGGGGCTCAGTTCGCGTGGGGCGCCGTCGCTGGTGCTGCGCATTTTTTCAGGCTGCTGCCAGGGCCGCAGATTCAGACCCGAATCGGCTTTCGCCAATCCTTCCAGGGCAAACAGGCCGTTCCAGCCATGGACATTGTGCGGCAAGAGCAGATTTTCCTCATACCCCGAACCAATGGTGACCAGGCAGGACTTGAATGGGCTGAGCCATTTGAAGACCACGCCGATGGCGATGCACAGGAAGGCCAGGGAGACGCCCGCAATGATCCGCTTGTTCTTCTTGGAAATCCAGCGCGGGTTGGGGTCGGTCTGCGGCGCATCCTTCTGCCAGGGGCGCTGGCGCGCCTTGATATGAGCGGGCAAGCCGCCGATGTCTCGCCAGCTGTCGGGCGAAGGGGATTTGGAATCTCTCATGGCAACCTCGTAAGTCTCTTTCCAATTCCGCGAGCGGCTTGGCGTGCGCTCGACGCTAAGGTATCGCAGAACAATAACTTCCGCACTTCTAATGAAGTGGTCCGCGCCGGCTCCCCTCTCCCCCGTACTCGGGGGAGAGGGGTCGGGGGTGAGGGGGAGAGTCTGCATCCGTCCAAGAACTCGAATTCCTCTCGTGGGATTCTGATTCTCCCCCCTCACCCCCAACCCCTCTCCCCCGAGTACGGGGGAGAGGGGAGCCGGCACCCGCTCGCATTTGAAATCGGGAAGTTATTTTTCCCCGGTTCCTAGGCCGCAAGCGCACCTAAAACAGCAGCCGGTCCATGTCGGCCAGATCGCGCATCCTTTCCATGAGCCGGCGGATTTTGCGATCGGTAATTTGCAGCTTTTCCGCGATTTGCATGTTGCTGTGTCCTTCCAGCCGCAGCTCAATGATTTGCCGATCTTCCGGGCCGAGTCGGTTCAGGAAATACTCAAGCTCGTCCATGAAGAGGGCGGCTTCGTCGGGCGTGGGACCGGCCGCCAGATAGTTCACGATCATGTCGTGATTGCTTTCCGAGGCGCCGACTTCCTTGCCCGCATCGCGACGCAGACACCGATGGAAATCGATTTGCTTCAACGTCTTGTGCAGGGTGATGCGCGACAGCAGGTTCCACAGGTCGTCGTTGTCCTTGATGTCGAATTGGCCGCTCTGCAAACGGGAGAAAAACGTCCGGAACGCCGACTGCACGACGTCCTCGGCGTCGAAGCGAGCCGTGAATCTGCTGCTCAGCCGGCGCTGGGCCACGCTGACCAGGCGTTGCACATAGCTGGCGTACAGCTCGGCAGCGGCATCTTGGTCTCCCGCCCGGCAGCGTTCGACGACTCCCGGTTCGGGCAATGGTTCGGTCATGGCGGTACTCCCGTGTGCAGTCCAGTGTAGTCCTCACGCTCCGCGTGAGGATAGGGCGCAGCCCTTGAAATCCGCGGCCAACGCCGGAATCACGATTCTTGCAATCGCCCCGAAAACCGCTGCGATCCGAAAAGGCTGCGGTTTACAAGGGCTGCGCCCTATCCTCACGCGGAGCGTGAGGACTACACTGGAGCGTGAGGACTACACTTTCTCCGGCAGCATGAACAGCGAAAACTGCATGATGACGTTCTTGATGCCCGCCTTGACGGTCAGTCGTCGCTGGTTGTGGATGCTGCCCGCGATCAGGTTTTCATTGAGCCGTATGGCGAGCGACAGAGTCTTTTGTACGTGCTGCCATTCCTCGTCCTTGCGATCGCGCTGGACCTTGAAGTAAACAAGCCCGCTGGCGCTCGGCAACGCCTGAGGCGGCACCAGGACCTGTGTGAATCCCAGGCCGCCGGAGCCCTGACGGAACAGGTTCTCGACCCGATCGGAGCTGCCGATCTTCATGTCGAGCTGGCCGGCCCGCGTCAGCAAGCTGCGGCACTCGTCGGAATCGACGGAGCTGCGCACGCCGATGTACATCTCCCAGGAAGGCTCCAGCCAGGCCGGCTCCAGGGCCACCTGCATGCGGAAGCCGGCGCCGATGAACGTGCGCTCCTTGTATTCCGGCTCGACGAGGATGTCGAGCTCCAGGTCGATGCAGTTCTTGAGATAACTGAAGCACGTGCCCAGGTCATCATGATTATACTGCGGCAGGTCCGGAGCGCGGCGCGTGGCCCCGAAAATCGCCAGTTGGCCGACGATCCGGCTCAGCTCCAGAAAGGCCCAGAGCGGATGCACCCCCTGCGTGAAGGTCATCAGGGCCAGCACGCTGTGAGCCTCGTTGAGCCGTTGCAATTGCTTGAGGAGCAGAAGCTCCCCGGGCGCCTGGTGATCGAAAGTGATGCCGCGAGCCGACACCTGCTGTGTCAGCCAGTCGATCTTCTTGTCGATGCGCTCATACACGGCCCGGAGAATGAGTTCATCGAGCGGGTCCCAGGCATCGCAGCTCAGGAGCGGCGGAATGTAGGAAATGTCGAGCTGGGGCTCCGCCTCCGCTTCCGCCGATTTTTCGAGGCGGGCGATGGGCAGCACCTCGTAGCCGGCCTGGTCCTGATCTCCCACCAGGATTTGCAGGTTCATGATGCGCGTCGGGATCGGCTGGGGATTGCCACCGGAGTTTTCATCTTCGAACTCGGCCAATTGTTCGAAATAGCGGACCAGCGGCTCGGCCTCCAGCGAGCCGTTGCGCTGGCCGAGATACATCACGGGGATGGCCAAATAGACGAGGAGCCGTCGTTTGTCGGTTTGCTGAAACGCCGGCCGCAAATCGACGGCGGGCAACGGCTTGTCCTTCGGTACCACGATGGCGGTGCCGTCGCGCATGCGCGCTTCCAGCGAATGAATGATGAGGCGATGATTGGCCAGGGCCTTGAGGTCGAGCTCCAGGGAGCGCAATCCCCAGTTGTAATGCAGGTCCCATTTGTGATCGCGACGGCTCTGCTCCGTGACGTGCCGGTGCGAGGCCTGAAAGTGGTGAGGCCGCAAAAACATGCCTTCGAACCAGTGCACCGCACGCGCCGTCATCGATCGTCTCCGCCCGTGGCGACCGGTTAGAGCAATTCACGTTTGCATATGTAGCTGAAGTCGCAAGACTTCAGGGGGCGTCCCCCGGAACTCTTGCGAGTTCCGCTACGGGCTCGTCATGAACAAACGTGAAATGCTCTTGTAACCGGTCGGGGTCTCACGGACCGGATACATTCCGGTCCCCACGAAGATTTTTCCAAAAAAAACGAGATTTTTCCCGCGCTCTAGGATACGATACTCGTAATATGTGAGTTCAGCAACCGTTTTTTCAGTCAATACCATATTCGCAACATGCCGCCGTCGCGCGGCAAGGAGTCGATCATGGCCGAGAGTTTGCAGCATAAGCTCGATCGCGTACGCCGTCCCCGTGTCCAGATCACGTATGACGTGGAAGATCATGGAGCCATGGTGAAGACGGAACTGCCCTTTGTCGTGGGCATCATGGCGGACCTGTCGGGCGCGCCCAAGGACCCGCTCAAGCCTCTGAAGGACCGCAAGTTCGTGGACATCGACCGGGACAATATCAATGGTGTCCTGGCCGCCGCCATGCCGCGGGTGGCGTTCCGGGTGCAGAACAAGCTGACCAGCGAAGACACCAAGCTCGGCGTCGAGCTGAACTTCAAGGACATCGATGATTTTTCACCGGCGCAGGTTGCCGCGCAGGTGCCGGCCTTGAAAGAACTGCTGGACATGCGCGAACGCCTCAAGTTCCTCGAAGCGAAGGTCATCGGCAACGACAAGGTCGAGCAGCTCCTGACCGACGTGCTGTCGAGCACGGAAGAAGCCATGACCAAGAAAATCAAGGAAGCGTCGGCAAACGGTGATAATCCTCCTCCGCAAAAAGGTTGATTTGGCATTCCCGATTCCGCTTGCGGCGTAGCGTGGGCTCACGCTACGCCGCAAGCGCAATACCCGGTAATAACGCCCATGGACGCTCACCAACTCTTCAAGGCAGGCAATCTCGCCGCGGCGATCGACGCCCAGATTCCCGTGGTGAAAGCCAAGCCCGCGGATGCCGTCGAGCGCTTGTTCCTCTTTGAGTTGCTGGCCTTCGCGGGCGAACTGGACCGGGCCCAGCGGCAGATCGATGCGATTTCCAGCGAAGATCCGCAGATCCAGGTCGGGTATCAGCTCTATCGGCGTCTGCTCGATGCGGAGCGCACGCGGCGTCAGGTGTTTGCCGCCAAGGCCCAGCCCGGTTATTTCACGCCGCCGCCGGACCACGTGACCTTGCGCTTGACCGGCCTGACCAAGTTGACCGGCGGCGCCGTCGCGGAAGGCGTTGCCCTTTTCCAGGAAGCCAACGCCGGGCTCGGGCCGTTGCGCGGCTCGTTGAATGGCCAACCCTTCGCTGGGCTGCGCGACGGCGATGATCGCCTCGGGTCGGTCCTGGAAGTCTTGGCCAACGGCAACTATTTCTGGGTGCCGCTCGAACAGGTGGCGGCCATTTCCTCCAAGGCTCCGCGCTTTCCACGGGACTTAATCTGGCTGCCGGCGCAGCTCGATATGCACAGTGGCGTCAGCGGCCAGGTTTTTCTGCCCACGCTTTATCCGCAGACCGATCTGGAAAGCGATGCCCAGCTGAAGCTGGGCCGTTTGACCGACTGGCGAGCCGTGGGCGAGGGCGAGAGTCTGATGCGCGGCGTGGGGCTAAAAACGTTTCTCCTCGGCGACGAGGCGACCAGCATTCTCGATTGGCGCAAGCTTGAGCTATCCAGCCCATGAACGAAGATCTCTTCCCTTATTATGAGCGAGAGCTCCTCTACGTCGGCCAACTCGCGCAGGAATTTGCCCAGCGGCATCCTAACGCGGCGGCCCGGCTTGGACTGGAGGCTACCGGCGCCGCCGATCCGTTCGTCCAGCGTCTCCTGCAGTCCTTCGCGCTCCTGGCCGGGCGAACGCATGCCAAGATCGAGGATGACTATCCGGAATTGACCGATCCGCTTTTCCACTTTCTCTATCCCCATTTCCTGGCGCCGATTCCGTCGCTGGCCCTCGTCGAGTTCGACCTCGACTGGACCAGAGTGCAAATGCCGCAGGGGTTCCTGATCGCCGCGGGCAGTCCGCTCGACGCCCCGGGCACACAGGAACCTTGCAAGTTCCGCACCTGCTATCCGGTCACACTTTGGCCGATCCGTCTGGTGAACGCCCGCTTTCAAGCGCCGCCGTTTCCGCCCGGCTCGCAGCCGCCGCCCGGGGCCCAGGCCGCGCTGCGCCTGGAGCTGGAATGCACCGGCGAACTCACTTTTTCTCATTTGCAGATCGATGCACTCCGGTTTTATCTCTTCGGCGGCGCTCATGTCATTCCCGACCTTTATGAGGTCCTCTTCAACGAGGCGCTGCAGGTCGTCTTCCAGTCGGAACGCACCGAACAGGGGCGGACCATGGTGACGCTGGCTCCCGAAGCGTGCCTGCGCCCGGTCGGGTTCAAGCCGGATGAGGGATTGCTGCCCTACCCGGATAACGCCCGGCTCGGCTATCGGCTGCTGACGGAGTTCTTCGCCTATCCGGCCAAGTTTCAGTTCCTCGATCTGAAGGGTTGGGACCATGTGGCGGCCGCGGGCCTCGGCAAGAAATGCGAGGTCGTCATTTATTGCAAGCGGACCCTCAAGACCCTGGAGCAAGGCGTCGGCAACGGCACGTTTCGCCTGGGTTGCACCCCCGTCGTCAACCTGTTTTCGCGGGAGGCCGAGTCGATCAACCTCACGCGCCGGCAGCAGGAATATCGCGTCATGATTGACCATACGGCGCCGCTGACGACGGAAATCTACTCCGTTGACGCCGTCAGCAGCACCGATGCGGCGGTGAGCCGAACCACGTCGTATCCGGCCTTTCAGGAACTGGCGCACGCGCAGACGGACTTTCGCCACGGCATATTCTGGTACACGACCCGGCGCCGATCGCTGCGTGAAGACGATCAGGGCACGGAGGTATATATTTCGCTTGTCAATCTGGATTTCGAACCGAACTGGCCGAGCGATGAAACGCTCAAGGTGGAAACCACCTGCACGAACCGCGACCTGCCGCTTCAGCTCGAGGCGGGACCCAAGGGGGTGTCCATGAACCTGCAAGTGCCGGCTCCCGTCCACGGCGTGAAATGCTTGCGGCCTCCCACCGCACCGCTCCGGCCCCCGGCTCGCCGCGGCGGCTACTGGCGGCTCGTGTCGCATCTCTCGCCCAGCCCGCTGTCCTTGCAGGAGGGTCCGGCCGGGCGCGAGGCCCTGCAAGATTTGCTGAAGAACTATGACTTTTCCGATCCGGCCGCGGGGCAAAAGCACCTGGCCGATCTGGCCCTGCAAATGATCAACGGCGTCCTCGGCGTGCGCCATCGCCGCGTGCTGGGCCGCATCCCCAGCGATCTCAAACGTGGCTTTTGCCGCGGTGTCGAGGTGATCCTGGAACTGGATCGGGACAGGTTTCCAGGGACTGGAGTGTTCCTGTTCGCCCAGGTCATGGAACATTTTTTCGGCCTTTATGCCACGAACAATTCGTTCACGCGGCTGATCGCCAGGACTCCCCAGGCGGTCTTGAAAAAATGGGCGGCGCGGACGGGAGATATTCCTCTGCTGTGAGCTTTGTAGGAAGTTACTCTTCCTCTTAATCTTTCTCTTGAAGTGGCGGAATCCCAGGCTGTGAAACAACTTCTTCGGAGATCACCATGGCTTCTGTCAACCTGAAAACCCTGGTCGGCAAATTGAACCCCGTCTGCCGCCGTGCCCTGGAGGCGGCCGCGGGCTTGTGCCTGTCGCGCACCAATTACAACGTCGAGATCGAGCACTATCTCTTCAAGCTGCTCGAAGCCAGCGATTCCGACTTGCCGCGCATCTTCCGGCAATTCGACGTCGATACCAGCTCCGTCCAGCGCGAACTGACGCGCTCCCTGGACAAGCTCAAGACCGGCACCGCCCGCACGCCCGAGTTGTCCCCCGACATCCTCGACTGCCTGCGCGAGGCCTGGGCGCTGACGTCCCTGAACTACCAGGCCGGCAAGATTCGATCCGGCTGTCTGCTCGCGGCCCTGCTGATGGACCGCAGTCTTTCCAGAAACCTGCTCGCGAGTTGCCCATCGCTCAGCACAATTTCCGCCGAACAGCTTGGCACGATGCTGCCCACTCTGGTCAAGGGGCTGCCCGAGGACCAGTATGAACGAGGCGAGGCCGCCGCGGCGGCGCCGCCGGGAGAAGGCGCCGACCCCACCAAGCCCACGGCGGCCACCCAGACTCCCACGCTCGATCAGTTCACCATCAACCTCACGGAGCGGGCCCGCAAGGGTGAGATTGATCCCGTCATTGGCCGTGATTCCGAGATTCGCCAGGTGATCGACATCCTCATGCGCCGCCGGCAAAACAACCCCATCCTCACCGGCGAAGCGGGCGTCGGCAAAACTGCCGTGGTCGAAGGCTTCGCCCTGAAGGTGGTGGCCGGCGAGGTGCCGCCGCCGCTGCGAAATGTCGTGGTTCGGACGCTCGACCTGGGTCTCTTGCAAGCCGGCGCCGGCGTCAAGGGCGAGTTCGAGAATCGGCTCAAGCAGGTCATTGCCGAAGTCAAGAGTTCGCCGCAGCCGATCATTCTGTTCATCGATGAGGCTCACACGCTGATCGGCGCCGGCGGTGCGCCGGGACAGGGGGATGCCGCCAACTTGCTCAAGCCGGCCCTGGCCCGCGGCGAACTGCGCACCATCGCGGCCACCACCTGGATCGAGTACAAGAAATACTTCGAAACGGACCCCGCCTTCAAACGCCGTTTCCAGGTCGTCAAGGTGGACGAGCCGGATTTGGCCCGAGCCATCGCCATGGTCCGCGGCCTGGCCGGCACCATGGAGAAGCACCACAAGGTGCGCGTCCTCCACGAGGCGATCGATGAGGCGGTCAAACTGTCGCATCGCTACCTCACCGAACGGCAACTGCCCGACAAGGCGGTTAGCTTGCTCGACACGGCGTGCGCCCGCGTCGCCCTGAGCCAGACCGCGGTGCCGCCGCCGATCGAGGATTGCCGCCGCGATCTCGAACGCTTTGACGTGGAGCTCGGCATTCTCCAGCGCGAAAGCAATCTCGGCGCCGACCATGTTCAGCGCATTCGCGAAATCCAGGACAAGAAAACCGTCATTGAGCGCCGCCTCAAGGACCTTGAATTGCGCTTCGAAAAGGAAAAGAACCTGGCCGACGAGATTCAGAAGGTCGGCGCTCGCCTGGAAGCGCACCGTGCGGCCCTGACCGATCCGAAGTCCAGGGACCAGCTCAGCTCCCAGGAAGAGCGGCAAGTTCGCGCCGACCTGGTGCGGCTGGAAACGCTGCTGCTGGAGATCCAGGGCGATGAACCGCTGGTGCTGCCCGTGGTCGGCGGCCGGGCCATCGCCGACGTCGTCTCCGGCTGGACGGGCGTGCCCGTCGGCAAGATGGTGCGCGATGAAATCAAGGCGGTCCTCAATCTGAAGGACAAGCTGCAGGAGCGTGTCATCGGCCAGAGTCACGCCCTGGACGCCATCGCCCAGCGCATCCGCACCGCCCGCGCCAACCTCACCGATCCGCGCCGGCCGATCGGGGTCTTCCTGCTGGTCGGCCCGAGCGGCGTCGGCAAGACTGAGACCGCCATTTCCCTCGCCGACATCCTCTTCGGCGGCGACCGCAACATGGTCGTCATCAACATGTCCGAGTACAAGGAAGATCACAAGATCTCCCGCCTCACTGGTTCCGCTCCCGGTTACGTCGGCTACGGCGAAGGCGGCGTCCTCACCGAAGCGGTTCGCCGCAAGCCGTACAGCGTCGTTCTCCTGGATGAGGTGGAAAAGGCCAACGTCGCCGTCCAGGAGATTTTCTACCAGGTCTTCGACAAGGGCATGCTCCAGGACGACAAGGGCAACGAGGTGAACTTCAAGAACACGATCATTCTGCTGACGTCCAACGTCGGCACCGACACCATCATGAAGCTCTGCGCCGACCCCGACACCCGGCCGGACCACGAAAGCCTGGCCCAGGCATTGCGGCCCGATCTGCTCAAGGCGTTCAAGCCGGCGCTGCTGGGCCGCTTGTCCGTGATCCCCTATTTTCCGCTCGATGACGACATGCTGCGCAACATCATCCGCTTGCAGCTCAAGAAGATCGGCGAGCGCATGCTGGAAAACCATCGAGCCGTGTTCACCTTCGATGAGGCGTTGCTGACGACGATTTCGGGCCGCTGCAAGGAAGTGGAAAGCGGGGCTCGCAACGTCGATCACATCCTGAGCGGCACCCTGTTGCCGGAGATGTCCGGCGAAATCCTCAGCCGTACTGCCCAGGGGCTGCCAATCCGCACGGCTCACGTGGGCGTGAGCGCGGAGGGGAAATTCACGTACAAGATCGATTAGCCCGTGCTCCCAGCTCCGCCCGAGAACGCACTGCGCTTGAGGTCTCAACGAATGGTAACTTTCTTGCCCGTTGCCGGATCGTGAAAGACAATGCTGCTACCCGGATGCAGTTTATCGGGAAACACAGCAAGGTTCATGTGCGTTGGCTGCTTGGCGGAAATCGCTCGAAATCCCTCAAGTCCTGGTAACCGGTGCAGCGCCAGGCCAAGAAGCTGCGTCGGCGCCAGGCCGTTTGGCAGACTGACGGAGGACTGGTTGGTGCGTTGCAAATTGGCATACCAGTCACCTGTCAATTCCTGCGCCGAAGTAAGAAGTTTGGTTTGCTCAGTGACGAGACTGAGATCGGCGACCGCCTGGAGCGTGACCTGGACGTTGAGGAGCGTCCACGCTTGCCGTGGATTGGGGACATATTGCTTGCCTGGTAGCGGCGACCCGAGAAGAGCTTCGACTTCAAACAAGGCGACTTGGTGGTCTTCGGCCAGTACAGCATGGGGTAGGCTGGATGGACGGCGGTCGCCGGGCTAAAGCGACTCGGAATGCGAGTGGTGTGCGCCGTCTGCAAAGCGGTTGGCCAATGTTGAGGCTGAATCGCCCGGAACCAGACCCGATTCTCGGGCGTCGTTGTTAACGCTCCGCAAGCCGCGAGATTCATGTGGGGATCCCATACTTGATGGATCGCAAGAGGTCGCGCAGCAACTGTTCGCGGTCGGTGCCGATGAGATCTTGCGGCTTGTCGCCTCCCAACCGCGTGTTTGGCGTGGCAAGCCACTCGCTCGGATCATCAATCAGGGTGGCTACGTCCTTCTTGATGTCGGCTTGCTCATCGGGAAACAAGTTGTTGATCGGTGAAACAACGCACTGAGGGCTTTTCCGGCGTGTGGACATGGCACACCTCCTTCCTTCCTCTCCATCATAGCCAAGGAGTCATGCACCTTCAACAGCACCCCAGGCGCGGGGCGCGGACCTGGCCCTACGAAGTGCATCTCTCAATAATGAAACTCGACCCCCAGCGAAACACCCTGGGCCCAGAAGGCCGTGTCGTTGAAGCTGAAGTAGGGGCGTCCTTGTTCATTCGGCGTGATCCCCGGCGGCGAGAACAGCGCGCCGCCGGTCGGGATTAGCTTCGAGTTCAACACCGGATCGATCTGGGCGCCCGGTCGGGCCACGTCCGACCAGTACAGCGCGTTGTAGCTGAGGTTCACGTTCATGTAGGTCGTCACGGCATAGCTCAGCTTGAGGCCGATTTCCGGGACCACCGAGAACGGAGCTTGATTGTAGCTGCCGATGTTGTTCTTCAGGGCGAACGTTCCCCCCACGATCGGGGACGGA
>Ga0182024_10018404_pt1 | contig 13012 bp, 13 predicted proteins | sample P32metaG_FD_120480 | JGI IMG/M metagenome (GOLD analysis project Ga0182024, IMG submission 120480) | Permafrost microbial communities from Stordalen Mire, Sweden - P3-2 metaG (Illumina Assembly) | ecosystem: Environmental > Terrestrial > Soil > Wetlands > Permafrost | place: Sweden: Stordalen...
GAAGACCGGGAACCGGTGTGCTTCGAGCGCCGCTGTGTCGCGCACCCCGCCGTCGATCACCAGCCCGGCCAGGTCGCGGGCCTCCGCCGCCGTGGTCAGTACCTCGCCCCAGTAGCCCCGTTCGGGGACTCCTCCGACATCGACAACCAACGCGCTCCCGGCCGGCGCCCGGGCGACCGCCACATGGATCGCTAGGTTGTCGCCGGGCGTGCAACCGACCGTGTAGGCCGGCGCGGCCAGGGTCGCGGACGGCCAGACCGCCGCGACTCGCGGCCGCATGGACAGGGCGCCCGACTCGCCCAGCGTTGCCGCGCCGAGCTCGACGAGCGCCAGAGCCATCTCCTCGGTATCCAACGGACCCCACCTTTCCCGGTTCGAACGCTACGGCCCATACGATACGAGACCCGGCCACACGCGGTCGCGGCCCGGCGGGGATGGCCGATCGGACCGTAGACTCGGGCCCCGGGAGTGCGGGGGATCCGGCACCATCGGGGTCGCGTCACCTCCCAGTCGATCGAGGAGGCGCTATGGTCCGCGGCGAAGGCATCACGGTGGCCCACGGGATCACCCCCGAGGAGGCGTTCGACTTCGTCCTCGATCCGCTCCAGTACACAAAAGCCGACACCAAGATGATCTGGGTCACCAAACTGGCCGACACCGCCGACGGCATGATCGCCCGCGAAGACGGGAAGTTCCTGGGCCGATTCAAAGGTTCGGTGATCACCCGGTACCGCTGGGATCGCCCGACTCACATCGACGTGACCCTCGAGCACGGCGTCCCCCGCTCCCTGCACGCCTGGTTCGAGATCGCCGCGGTCCCCGGCGGGACCAGGATCCGACACGTCGAAGAGCTCGACCTCGGCCACAGTGTGCTCGGCGCGCTCCACGACCGAATCGCCGGCGCATGGTTCGCCCGGTCGGTGAAAGACGAGGTCACCGAGATCGGTCGGCTGCTCGAATCGGGCCAACGGGGCCGCGAGTTCGAACACCACGAAATCGTCTGACATGTCCCCGAACCCGATGTTCATCGTGACCCAGGTCGCCCCCTACCTCGACGGGCCGGCCGGCGTGCACGGCGTGCTCGGACAGGCCGCCACCGCGCTCGCGGAGCTGGCGGGCATGGCCGGCCTCGAGCCGGTGGTGGTAACCGATGTGGCGACGGTGTCGCCCGGCCAAATCGAACATGGAGGCGTGCTGGCCCTGTTCACCATCGGAGAGACACCCTTCAGCAACGCCCAGCGCGCCGCCGTTGCCGCGTCGTGGCGATCCGGTGCGCTGGGCATTCTCGGCGTGCATTCGGCGACCGACGCCTGCCACACCTGGGACGGTTACGGCGACCTGGTCGGGGCCCGCTTCGACGGGCACCCGTGGACCCAAGCCTTCGACATCGACGTCGTCGACGCCAACCATCCGGCGACCGCACACCTGGGCCCGACCTGGTCATGGCACGACGAGATCTACCTCTTTTCCAACCTTCGCCCCGACGCGCGCGTCCTGCTCGCCTTGGCCGGCGGCCAACTCGACATGACCGTGCCCGGAGCCCGGGTCCCCGACTGCGGATTTCCCCTGGCCTGGTGTCGCGCCGAGGGGACCGCCCGGAGCTTCTACACCGCACTCGGTCACTTTCCGGGCGCCTGGGAGACCCCCGCGTACCTGCGCCACCTGGCCGGCGGGCTCACCTGGCTGCGCGAGTCGTCGTGAACTGGGTGCGAGATGAGACGACCCGGCACCAACGGGTACTCGGGCGCCGCAAGGCACATGACGGCTCGGAGGGCGCCCGGTAACGTATGACACCGGTGTCACATTCTCGAGAGACAGAGGTGTCCCAGTGAGCGAGTTACCCCAGGTCATGGACGTCGCCGCCTACCAGGAGCCGGGTGTGGTGACCGTCGAGGAACGCCCCGTTCCGCACCCCGCACCCGGCGAGGTACTGCTCGAGGTGGCCCACTGCGGGATCTGCGGGTCAGACATTCACCAGCTCCGCGACGGGTGGGGCAATCGACCCGGTTTCGTCGCCGGCCACGAGTACACCGGGGTTGTCGCCGCCGTGGGCGAGGGGGTGGAGGGCTGGTCCATCGGCGAGATGGTGGTCGGCGGCTCCTCTCCGAAATGCGGACACTGCCGCCGATGCCTCGAGAACAAGCCCTCCCAATGCGAGAACCGTCAGGGTGCAGTGATCGACGGCCACGACGGCGCCTTCGCCCGCTACGTGCTCACCCGGGCCACCTCGCTCCTGGTGTTGCCAGACGGGCTCTCGCCCCGAGAGGCCGCCCTGGCCGAGCCGTTGGCGGTCGCACTCCACGGCATCACCCGCTCAGGCATCCAAGAAGGCGACACGGCGATGGTCATCGGCGTCGGGCCGATCGGGGCGCTCACCATCGCCGCCCTGCGGGCTCGTGGAATCGGCCCGATCACCGCGGTGGAACCGGGCGAGAAACGCAAACAGCTGGCCCGGGACCTCGGGGCCGACAAGATCCTCGACCCCGCCGACCTCGAGATCTTCCCGTCCTGGGAACCCGAACGCATCTCTGCGCACGCCGTGCATGTGGTTCTCGAGTGTTCGGGCCACAAATCCGCCATGGAGGCGGGCTTCCACCAACTGCGCCGGGGCGGCACATTGACCCTGGTCGGCGCGGGGATAGAGCACCCGACGTTCGACCCCAACCGGTTCATCCTCAACGAGCTCACGATCTGCGGATCCTTCGTCTACGACAAGGACGGCTTCGAGCGGGCGCTCGAACTGCTCGCCTCGGGCAAGATGCCCAACGACCTGCTGATCGAACCGACCGACGTCGCCTTGGACCAGATCTCGGCGACCATCGAGGAGCTGGCCAACGGCCGCATCACCGGCAAGGTGATGGTGGCGCCGGGCCTCTCGACACAGCGGGGTGCCCGATGACCCACCCCTACTACCCGTCGGGAAACCCGCAGTTCAACCATGTGGCGATGAGCATGCCCGGTGACCTACTCGATGAGCCGAACCGCAAGGACATCTGCGACTTCTGGGGCGAGGTCTTCGGTTTCACCGAGATGCCCACCATGACCATCGACCGCAAGCGCCTGATCTTGAGCTGTGTCCACTGGGACCAGTTCATCTTTTTGATCGCCGAGGACGACCCGATGCGCTGTCCGCGTATGGACCACTTCGGGCTCTCGGTCGGGACCTTCGAGGAGATCCAGGGCGTCCAGCAACGGGCGGAGGACTACAGGGCGCGCGACCCCCGCGTCGATCTGATCAACTTGAAGATGGACGACCAGGGTCGGATCAAGATCCACTCGCTCTATGTCCAGTACCTCCTCCCGATGATGTGTGAGATCCAGTGGTGGGACATCGCCGCGTGAACGCGGCCGAGAAGCACCCCGGCGGTCTCCGATTCGGGGTCTTCGTCCCCCAGGGCTGGAAGCTCGAGTACACGGGCTGGTCGGCGCTTGATGCGTGGGCCCGTTCCGTTGAGCTGGCCCAACTCGCAGAGAGGCTCGGCTACGACCATCTGTGGGTCTACGACCACGTCGAGACGGTGCCGCGTCGTGAACCGAGCCATGTGTTCGAGGCGTTCACGATGCTGGGTGCGCTATCCCAGCTGACCTCGGAGGTTCAGCTGGGACAGCTCGTGACCTGTTCTTCGTACCGCAACGCCGGTCTGCTGGCCAAAGAGGCTGCGTGCATCGACGTGTACTCGGGCGGCCGGGTCATTCTCGGGCTCGGCGCGGGCTGGTTTCACGAGGAGTACCACTCCTACGGGTATGAGTACCCCGCCGACCGCGAGCGCCTGGCGGTGCTCGAAGAGACCCTCGAGGTCGTCCGCCGGCTGTGGACTGAAGAGACGGTCACCTTCGACGGTGCCCACCACCACCTGCGCGGGGCCTACTGCGACCCCAAGCCGATCCAGCAGCTCCCCCGTCTGCTGGTCGGCGGGGGCGGAGAGAAGGTGACGCTTCGCATCGCCGCCCGGCTCGCCGACGCCACCAACTGGCAGGTCGGACTCGATGGCTTCGTGCGCAAGTCGGAATTGCTCGAGCGCTACTGCGAGGAGGCCGGGAGGTCCTTCGGCTCGATCGTGCGGACCCACGGTCCGGACTGCGCCATCTTCGACACCGACGCCGAGTGCCGGACCTGGTGCGATCGCTCCGGCGGCGGGAGCCTCTGGGGCGGCACATCAACCGACGACTACCTGGCCGACAACCTGGTCGGGACGGTCGAACAGGTCAACGAGAAGACCCAGGCATTCGTCGACGCTGGTTGCACGGAGTTCATCTTGTGGTTGCGCGACTACCCGGGGGACGAGACACTCCGCCGTTTCATCGGCGATGTTGTCCCGAAACTGCGCAGCGGCGGGCACTGAGGACATCGGTCCTTCGACCACCGCTACTGACAGCCGCTCCTCGGGATCGGTAGGGTCACGTCCATGCGCTTCGGGATCGATGTGGCACAGCAACGCATGGAGTTCGACGAGATCGTCGACCGGGTCCGGTTCGGCGAGGACGCCGGCTTCGACGGCGCTTGGGGCTTCGACCATTTCGTTCCCATGTACGGCGAGGGACCCGGCAACTGCTTCGAGGGGATGACGACCCTCGCTGCGCTCGCCGGCGCCACCACGCGCATCCGGCTGGGCCTACTGGTCACCGGCGCCACCTACCGGCACCCTTCGGTGCTGACCGCCGAGGCGATCACCGTCGACCACGCCTCCCACGGTCGCCTCGAACTGGCCCTGGGTGCAGCCTGGTTCGAGGCCGAGCACCGCCAGTTGGGCATCGAGTTCCCGTCGACCCGACGACGCTTCGACCGCCTTGCAGACACCCTCGAGATCGTGACCCGGCTGTGTACCGGCGACGAGGTCTCCTTCGACGGGGCGTGTTTCAGCCTCGACGCCGCCCAGATGCGCCCGGCGCCGGTGCAACGACCCCACCCACCGATTTGGATCGGCGGCTCGGGGCGGCGCCGGACCCTCCCGTTGGCCGCCCGCTTCGCCGATGTGTGGCACACCTTCGCCGACCCTTCCTCCATGGCCGAGCTGTCAGGGATCCTCGACCGTCTCGCCGAGGAGGCCGGGCGGGACCCCGCGTCGATCACCCGGGCGTCGTCGTTGTCGCTCTCCGAACCCATCGACGAGGTCCGCCGCAACGCCGAAGCCATGCGGGCCGTCGGGGTCGACTACCTCGTGTGCGGTTGGCCCGGCCAGGGCCGCAGTCAGGTCGAGGCGTTCGCCCACCAGGTCATGGCGGATCTCTCGGGCTGACGGTGGCCGCCTCCGGCCGCCCCGAAATCAGTGGCGGGCCATCGGAAAGATGTGGGGCTCGTCGGCCACCTGGGCCATCGCGGCGCTCCGGGCCGTCTCGTCCATCGGGGTGAAGCGGCCTGCCGCGTTGAGTGCGAGCGGCAGGATCCCAAGGTCCCCGGGGGTGCACAAGGCGTGGACTCCGGGCACCGACAGGGCGAAGCGCACGCCACGTTCCACTTCGTCGGCACCGTCGTAGGGCTCGTACCACGTGGTGGCGGTGTGTTCCCGTTCGCCCCAGGGCCGGGCTGCCGCCGCCTTGATGGCCAGCACCCCGATATCGCGCGACGCACACTCCGCGAGTAGGGCCTCGGCGTCCCGCCGGTAGGCGCCATCGGCCCACAGTCGGGGGTTCACCGGGAACATCACCGAATCGAGGTCGTAGCGGGCCAGGGCCTCGAGGTGGGCCGCCGGCGCCGACAAGTCATGCCCGGTGATGCCCACCCAGCGGCAGAGTCCCTCGTCACGGGCCCGAAAGATCGCTTCTGCGGCCCCGGATCTCGAGTTGAGTTCCTGCACGCTCGTGACCGCGTGCATCTGGTAGAGATCGAAAGACTCACACCCGAGGATCTCGAGAGACTCCTCGAGCTGGGCCCGGACGCCCCCGGCGTCGTGCCGGAGCGTCTTGCACCCGATGAACAGCCGGTCCCGGACCGGTGGGATGAGTGGACCCAGCAGCTCTTGGGCCCGCCCGTATTGCGGCGCGATGTCGAGATGGTTGACCCCAGCCTTCAGGGCGGCCGAAAATGCGGCGTCGGCCGCCGCGGGCTCCGAGTTCCAAAAGGCCGCCGCCCCGAGGACGGCCACCGAGGATCGGTGCCCCGTCCGGCCCAGACGTCGGGTGTCCACCCGTGCACGGTACCTCGTGGCCCCAGGCGATGCAGATGGAGCCCGGGACCCTGTTAGCGTCCTCTGATGCTCAAAAACCGCCTATCCGCCGCCGCCGTGCCCGGTGCCCTCGCGATTGTCGTGCTCTTTGGGGGCGCGACCGCGACCGCCGCTGGGGCGGCCGCCAAGGCGCCGTCGGCCCTGGTCGCCGCGTCGCTGGCTGCGGCGGCCAAGCAAAATTCGGTCCACTATGTCGCCACCAGCTCGCTCGGAAGCCAGTCCATCACCATCGTGGCCGACGCCGCTCGGGCCAAGGGGCAACAGGTCATCACGATCCGCAAGGGAAAACAGGTTGGCACCGTGGCCGCCCGCTACGACGGCAAGGCCGTCTACTTCCGGGCGAACACCATCGGGCTCGAGGGCTACCTCGGGATGCCGAACAACCTGGCGCCCAAGTACTCAGGCAAATGGATCTCCTTCAGCCCCTCCCAGCAGGACTTCAGCCAGATCGCCAAGTCGATGACCATCACCAGCGCCATCGGCGAGATCTCCCTGTCCGCGCCCGTGAAGGCCGTCTCGCCGATCACGGTCAACGGGACCCAGGCCGTCGGGGTGACCGGGACGACCACCTCCTTGTCGTCGTCGGGCGCCAAAGGAAAGGCCACCCTCTATATGGTCGCCTCAGGCACCCCCCTACCGGTCGTCTTCACCGGGAAGGGTTCCCAGAAGGGCCAGACCGAGGCCGGACGCGTCGCATTCAGCCGGTGGGGGGAGCGGGTGGCCCCGGTGACCCCCAAGGGCGCCGTGTCGGCCGCCTCGATCTCTGCGGCCAACGGCAGTTCGAGCAGCGGGAGTACCAGCAGCACGGGCACGCCGACCACAAGCCCGCCGACCACCAGCGGAGGGTGAGCCCGGCCGCGGGCCGTGGGCACTGACACCGACCGTCAGTGCTTGACGGCGACGGTCACCTCGAGCTCGACAGCGCCACCCCGGGGCAGTGCCGCCACCCCGATGGCCGAGCGGGTGTGACGCCCCGCATCCCCGAAGACGTCGGCCAGCACCTTGCTGGCCCCGTCGATCACGGCCGGTTGCTGGTGGAAGCCCGGCGCAGAAGCGACGAAACCGGTAACCGTAAGCACGCGCTCGATCCGGTCGAGGGATCCGAGCGCCTCTTCGAGCACGGCCAGAGCGTTGAGCGCACACACCGCCGCCGCTTCGGTGCCCTCTTCGACCGAGACGTCATCGCCCAAGGTGCCAACGCAGGTCAAGACGCCTTCGATACGAGGTAACTGCCCCGACGTCCGGGCGACCCTCTCGTGGACCACGACCGCGTCGAGAGGATCGTGCGGCGGATGCGGGCCGTGGAGTGTGAGGCCAAGCTCGGTGAGCCGGGCGCGGATGTCCGCCACTAGGCCTGCGTGCGCAGGTACTCGTAGACGCTGGCGAAGCTCTCGTCCACCTTCTCGGGGAGGTGGTGAATCTCACCGAGCTGGCGAGCACCCCAGATGATCTTGGCGCTGCGCTCGACCAGTGCGGTGATGTGCATCGCCTTCCCCGTCGTCGGGGCCACCGCCACCATGCCGTGATTGGCGATCAATGCCGCGCCACGACCTTCGAGAGCCTTCACCGCCTGTTCGCCGAGCTCGTCGGTACCGCTCATGGCGTACTCGGTGCAGCGGACGTCGCCGCCGATGTACACCGAGAATTCGTCGATGCAGGCGGGGACGGGCTGTTGGGCGACGGCGAACATTGAGGCGTAGATGGCGTGGGAGTGGATCACGCAGGCGATGTCCTCGTACGCCCCCATGCACGAGAGGTGCAGCAGCTTCTCCGACGACGGCGGGCGGTGCCCGGAGACGACCTCGCCTGCTGGGGAGATCACGACGAGGTCCTCGAGCGTCATCTCGCGGTAGTCAAGCGACGACGGTGTTATCACGATGTTGCCGTCTTGCTGGCGGGCCGAGATATTGCCGGCGGTCCCCTCGACCAGGCCCTTCTCCAGCAGCTCCTTGGCCGCAGCGAGCACCTCTTCCTGGGCGTTCTCAACGTATCGGGCCATGACGAGGCTCCTTCTCACTGACGACGGCCGGGCCTCGAGTTGGCGCCGGATCGGACCCGCTCATGGTACTTCGGTCCGACCCGGACTGCCTGACACTCATGTCAGGGAACTGCTCGGCCCGATATGATCGTCCGATGGGTCTTCTTGATGGACGTGTTGGCGTCGTGACCGGGGCGGGCCGGGGCATCGGCCGGGACATCGCGCTCTGCCTTGCCAGTGAGGGGGCCGCACTGGTCGTCAACGACGTGGGTGTCTCCCTCGGCGGCGAGGGCACAGCCGAGGACCCCGCGGCAGCCGTATGCGAGGAGATCGCGAAGGCCGGTGGCACGGCGGTCCCAAATCACGACTCGGTCAGCGGCTTCGAGTCGGCCGGGCGGATCATCGCGACGGCCACCGAGTCGTTCGGGAAGGTCGACATACTCGTCAACAACGCTGGCATCGTCCGGGACCGCACCTTGGTCAAGATGGACGAAGCCGACTACGACGCCGTGATCGCTGTGCACCAAAAGGGCACGTTCAACACCACCCGGCACGCCGCACCGATCATGAAGGACGCCGGCTACGGCCGGATCGTGAACATCACGTCCTCGGCCGGTCTCCGGGGGAATTTCGGCCAGACCAACTACGGCGCCGCCAAGGCCGCCATCATGGGGATGACCTTCGTCTGGGCCCTCGAACTCGGGCGCTACGGGGTCACGGTCAACGCGGTGGCCCCGGCCGGCTTCACCCGAATGACCGAAGGGCTCTACGAGGGGGCGGCGCCTCCACCGGATCAGGACCCCGCCCTCAACGCCCCGCTGGTCGCGTTCTTGGCCTCAGAGGGTGCGTCCTACGTGAACGGCCAGGTACTCGGTCGCACCGGCTACGCCTACACCATCTTCCAGACGCCCCGGCAGGTGGCCGCCATGTGGCGAGAGGGCGGCTGGACACCCCAGCAGGTGTCGGACCATTTCCACGACGTCCTCGGCCAACATCTCCAGCCCGTCGGGATGCCGGCCCACCCGCTCATCGGCAAGAAGGGCTGATCGCACTTGGCGTCGCCGTGATTCCCATCGCGAAGCGTGCAAATGGCTCGATGCCACAGCGCCGCCCCTGGGCCACCGGCCGCCAGATTCGCACCCGATTGGGCCGACGGAGCAGGGCGGCGTCGGCACCGCTAGGTTTGAAGGGGCCGGTTCCCACCGGCCAAACGGACCCGTCGCAACCGCCGGGTCACTACCTCGAGCTGGGAGGGACAGATGGAAGTCCGAGACAAGATCTACGTCGGAGGAGCCTGGGTATCCTCGGCCGGTAACGGGACCCTCGAGGTCATCGACTCGAACAACGAGGAGGTCATCGGGACCATCCCCGAAGGAACCGCCGCCGATGTCGACAAGGCCGTCGAGGCCGCAGCCGAGGCCTTTGGCGAATGGTCGACCACCTCGGTCGACGAGCGGGCCAAGATGTTGTCCCGGATCTCGGAGGGACTGGCCGCGCGGACCGACGAGATCGCTCAGACCATCTCGAAGGAAGTCGGGATGCCGATGACCCTGTCGGGAGCCATCCAGGTCGGTCTGGCAGTCGGCGCATTCGCCGAGATCGCGCAGCAGATCACCGAATTCACCTGGGATGAGGAGGTCGGCAACTCCCTCATCGTGCGCGAACCGGTGGGAGTGGTCGGCGCCATCACCCCGTGGAACTACCCGCTCTACCAGATCGCCCTCAAGGTGGCACCGGCCCTGGCCGCCGGCTGCACGGTGGTGCTCAAGCCGAGTGAGGTCGCGCCCCTCAATGCCTTCGCCCTGGCCGACGTCATCGACGAGGTCGGGCTGCCGCCCGGCGTCTTCAACATGGTCACCGGTGTCGGTCCGGTCGTGGGTGAGGCCATCGCCGCCCACCCCAAGGTCGACATGGTCTCGTTCACCGGCTCGACGCGCGCCGGCAAGCGGGTCATGGAACTGGCGGCCGAGTCGGTCAAGAAGGTGGCGCTCGAACTGGGCGGGAAATCGGCCAACGTCATCTTGGAAGATGCCGACCTCGATGCGGCGGTCCCGAGCGGGATCTTCGCCTGCTACCTCAACTCGGGGCAGACCTGTTCGGCCCTCACCCGCATGATCGTCCCTCGCTCCCGCCTGGCCGAAGTGGAGGAGAAGGCGGCCGCCGCGGCCGCTGGCTTCCCGCCGGGGAACGCCTTCGAGCCGGGCGTCATGCTCGGCCCACTGGTCTCGGCCACCCAGCGCGACCGGGTGCGAGGCTATATCCAAAAGGGCATTGACGAGGGGGCCAAGCTGGTCGTCGGCGGCCCAGAGGTCCCCGAAGGCTTGGAGAAGGGGTACTTCGTCCAGCCGACGGTGTTCTCCGAGGTCACCACGGACATGACCATCGCCCAGGAGGAGATCTTCGGGCCGGTGCTCTCCATCATCCCGTACGACACCGAAGAAGAGGCGATCGAGATCGCCAACGACTCGGTGTACGGCCTGGCCGGCGGGGTGTGGTCCGCCGACACAGCCCACGCCGAGCAGGTGGCCCGCAAGATGCGCACCGGCCAGGTCGACATCAACGGGGGCGCTTTCAACCCCGGGGCGCCGTTCGGTGGCTACAAGCAGTCGGGCATTGGGCGAGAGCGGGGGGCATTCGGCTTCGAGGAGTATCTCGAAGTCAAGTCGCTCCAGCGCTGAGATACCCACCACCGGTGGATCCCGGGCGCCCGGGACCGCCGGCGGAACTCCGGTAGCGTCGGCAGGTGCTCCAACTCAGTCGACCGCGCCACTGTGCTCGCCTCCTCGCGATGACGCTCGCGATGTCGGTCACCGTGTTCGGCGTGGTCGTGGTCGTGGTCGGCGGACCGGCGTCGGCGCGCTCCGCGTCGGCCCCGCAGTACTACGTCTCGCTCGGTGACTCCTACGCCGCGGGATACCAGCCGACAAGCCCAAAGGGCGGTCACACGACCACCAACGGGTTTGCCTACCAGGTGACCCGGCTCGCCAGCGCCAAGGGTTACCACTTCACCCTGGTCAACTTCGGCTGCGGCGGCGCCACCACGACATCGATCCTGAAGTCGCTGGGCTGTGCCCAGCTCGGCCCGGGCGCCCCCCGCTACCCGGCCCAGACGCAGGCCGGCGCGGCCGAGCAGTTCCTCGTGCAACACCGGGGTCATGTCGGCCTCATCACCGTCTCGATCGGCGGCAACGACGTGACCGCGTGTGCATCCACCCCCCAACCGATCCCCTGCGTGGTCCAGGCGCTCGCCACCATCAACAAGAACCTGGTCGTCCTCTTATCGGGGCTACGCCGGGCGGCGGGGCCCGGCGTGCGGATCGTCGGGACCACGTATCCCGACGTGATCCTCGGGCTCGACCTGTCGGCCAAGCCGGCCGACCAGAGCCTGGCCAAGCTGTCGGTGACCGCGTTCTCGAGTCTGATCAACCCGGCGCTCAAGAAGCAGTACGAGGCCGTCGGTGGCTCGTTCGTCGACGTGACCGCGGCCACCGGCGCCTACGGTCCCCTCACCACCGACACGACGCTTGCCCCCTATGGCTCGATCCCGGTCCCGGTGGCCAAGATCTGCGAGCTCACCTACTTCTGCGTGTACCACGACATCCACCCGAGGACCCAGGGCTACGCCATCATCGCCGACCTGGTCACCGGGACCCTCCCTGAGCACTCCTGACCGGGAGCCGAGCACGAGCATTTTCGCGCCGGTGCTCAGGGGCCCGTCCCGCGTTCAGGGGTTGTTCGTGGTCAGTATGTTCACGACAGACACGCCCGAGCCGCGGCCACCCACGTTGTGCTGAAGCGCATTGCCGTGACGGAGCTCCACCTGGCGCTCCCCCACTTCGCCGCGGAGCTGCCAGTAGCACTCGGTGATCTGGGCGACCCCGGTGGCTCCGATCGGGTGGCCCTTGGAGAGCAGGCCCCCCGACGGGTTGACCGGGATGCGACCGCCGATGGCCGTCTCGCCTTCGAGGCTCGCCACCCCGCCCTTGCCCTTCTCGATGAAGCCGAGGTCTTCGATGTCGAGGATCTCGGTGATGGTGAAGCAGTCGTGCACCTCGGCCATGTCGATCTGGTTGGGACCGACCCCGGCCATCTGGTAGGCCCGCTCGGCCGCCAGGGTGGTGACCGGTAGCCCGGTGAAGGTCGACTTCTCGTGCAGGTAGGGGTGATCAGTCGCCACCCCGAAACCGGCGACCCACACCGGCTTGTCGGTGAACTCGCGAGCCCGCTCGGCGTTCACCAGGATCACCGCGGCGGCCCCGTCGGTCTGGGGGCAGCAGTCGAGCAGGTGAAGGGGGTGGCACACCGGCGGCGAGGCGAGGACCTGGTCGACGGTGATCTCTGACTGGAAGTGAGCGTATGGGTCGAGCGTCCCGTTGTGGTGATTCTTCACCGCCACGCTGGCCAGCATCTCGCGGGTGGTGCCGAACTCATGCATGTGACGGGTGGCGAACGGCGCGAAGAGCACCGGGGCGGTCTCGGCCCGGTTGTAGATCGGATGCCCCGAAGCGGCCCTCGACAACAGCCCCTCGTCAGTCGATTTATCGCGCATCTTTTCGACGCCGATCACCAACACGACGTCGTGGACCCCGCTCGCCACCACCATGGCGCCGATGCGAAAGGCGTCGGACCCCGACGGGCAGGCGTTCTCGACCCTGGTGCACGGGACGCCGGCCAGGCCGATGGCGCTCGGGACGGTGTTGCCCCCGATCCCCTCCTGGCCCCACAGGGTTCCCCGTTGGGTGGCCACGATGGCCGCCTCCACCTGGTGGGGGTCGAATCCCTTGTCGACGCTGCTCACCGCGGCAGCAAAGGCGCCGTGAGCCATCTGCTCGTAGCTCTGGTCGAACAACTCGCCGAAGCGGATCAGACC
>Ga0182024_10018405_pt1 | contig 13012 bp, 10 predicted proteins | sample P32metaG_FD_120480 | JGI IMG/M metagenome (GOLD analysis project Ga0182024, IMG submission 120480) | Permafrost microbial communities from Stordalen Mire, Sweden - P3-2 metaG (Illumina Assembly) | ecosystem: Environmental > Terrestrial > Soil > Wetlands > Permafrost | place: Sweden: Stordalen...
CTTGCCCAGCGCGAGCGCGAGATAGGCGGCGGTCGAAAGCTCTTCGTCAGCGAGATAATACGCGGCGCGAAGCGCCTCCTCGAGCTCGCGCGGGCTGCCGATGCCGACAATGGTATGGCGCACCGCCATGACGAATTACCGCTTACCGAGCGCGAGCCGGCGTCGCCGCGCCGCCCCGTGCTTTCAGCGCTCGCAGGATTTTCTCCGGCGTGATCGGCAGATCGTTGATGCGCACGCCGACCGCGGCAAAGACCGCATTGGCGACCGCCGGAAGCACTGGATTGGCACACATCTCACCCGGTCCCTTGGCGCCGAAAGGTCCGTCGGGCGCGGGGCGCTCGAGCACCAAAATGTCGTGCGGACAAATGTCGCCCGGGCCGGGCATCAGGTATTCGTTGAAGTCCCGCGGTCCGTTACGCGGATCCGGGTAATAAGGTTCCGGCGTCTCGTAGAGCGCATGACTCATGCCCATCCAGGAGCCGCCCACGAGTTGTTGCTCGACGAGTTTCGGATTGATCGCGCGCCCGATTTCGTAAGCGCTGGTCATTTTCAGAACGGCGACATCGCCGGTCTCGTCGTCGACTTCAACTTCGGCAATAAGACAGGCATGGGCGTAGCACGTTGCCGGCGACATCTCGCCGGTTTCCGGATCGACATCCGACAGCGGCACCAGGAAGATACCGCGCCCGGAGATCGTCTTTCCCTGGCGGAACTGAGCCGCAATGGCGACGTCGCGGACGGAGATCGAGCGGTGCGGCGCGCCCTTCACCTGGATGGAGCCTCGACCGTCGGTCTCAAGGTCGGCGGGGTCGACCTCGAGCTCTTCGGCAGCCGCTTCCATCATGACCGCGCGCGCCTCGCGCGCCGCCACCATCACCGCGTTGCCGACGCGGTGCGTTCCGCGCGACGCGAACGAACCCATGCAATGCGGGCCGGTGTCGGAATCGGCGGTGTCGACATAGACGTCCTCGACCGGCACGCCCAGCGTTTCCGCGCAGATCTGCCGGGTCACCGATTTCATCCCCTGACCGAGGTCGATCGAAGACAGCGCGACGGTGAACTTCCCGCTCGGATTGGAGTGAACCAGCGCCTGACTCGGATCGCCGCCGAGATTCATGCCGATCGGATAATTGATGGTCGCGACGCCGCGCCCGCGATGCTTGGCCATGATCAGCGCCTCCTTGTGCCGAAGACTGAAGAAAAACGCGGCGCCCCGTGAGTCGATCCGGCGGATGGCGCCGCGGGCGGTGGCGGCGCGCTTCGTGGCGGCGGCGCTGGCGGCGCGGGGCGCGCCGGTGTTGCTGGGGCCGGCCGCTCGTATGCGATGCGCTGTGGGGTACTCTTCTGTGCGCTCGCCGGCGTCCGCGCCGCCACGGCGGGTGCCGGAGCGCGCGTGCGGTCTGCGGTTGCGCCGGCATGCGCCGCGCCACCGCCTTGTCGCGACGACATTTTGCGGAATTCGTCGCGCAGCGGCCAATTGGCTTTCTCGGCGGCAACCTGCGCGCATTCGATCAGCGCGCAATTCTTCGCTTCGCGCCGGTGCGCTTTCATGTCGCCGTCGCGATAGGCATTGAGGATCCGGTATTCGAGCGGATCCATTCCGACGGCGGTGGCACCCTTGTCCATTTGGCATTCAAGCGCGAAGTCCAGCGCCGTGACGCCGAACCCGCGCATAGCCGTCGCCGGCGTCCGGTTGGTGAAAACGCAGAAGATGTCGCCGTGGACATTCGGGATCGTGTAGGGCCCGGGAATATGGGCCGCGCATTTGACCACCGCGTAGCTCGAAAGCCGGGTGTAGGCTCCGCTGTCGAAATAGGCTCGCACTTTCCGGGCGATGATTCGCCCGTTCTTCATGACGCCGTCCTTGACATAGATACGCTCGCCGCCACGCGGCGAGCCAAACTGCATTTCCTCGTGCCGGCTGAACCGATAACGCACCGGCGCGCCGATCAGGCGCGCCGCCAGGATACAGAGCGGCTCGGTCAAGGTATCGACCTTGCCGCCAAATCCGCCGCCGACCGTGCCACCGATAAAATGCAACTGGTTTGACTGTATCGCATTGATCTTCGCGGACGTGTCGAGTGAGAAAAAGAGCGCTTGGGTCGAGGTATAGACGATGTATCGACCATTGGTGTCCGGCACGGTGATCGAGCCGTTGGTCTCGGTCGGCGCATGCTCGATCGGCGACATCTGATAGCGCTCGTCGATCACAATGTCGGCTTGTGCAAACGCAGCGTCGGCGTCGCCGTAGCGCAGCTTCTGGTGGTCGTATTTGTTGTAATATTCGAATGTATTCTTCGGATACGCCGCGTTGACCGATGGCGCTCCGGGTTTCAGCGCTTCCTCGACATCGAACACCGCGGGCAACTGATCGTAGGAGACGCGCACCAGGGCAAGCGCCTCGAGCGCCGCGCGCTCGCTGGTCGCGACGATGCCAAGAATCGGCTCGCCCTTGTAGCGCACGACGTCGGTAGCGAGCGAAGGTTCGTCGTCCTTGCCGAACTGGATGAGGCTGAGCAGGGTGTTGAGATTGACCGGCACGTCGGCCGCCCGAATGATCCGCTTGACGCCCGGCGCGCGCGCCGCCGCCGAATCGTCGATCGAGCGAATGCGCGCATGGGCGTGCGGGCTGCGTAGGATTTTTAGGTGAAGAAGGTTGGCGAACCGGTGGTCGTCATAATAAGGCGAGGTCCCGGTGACATGGCCGAGCATGTCCTGCCGTTGCGTCGGCTGGCCGACTTCCTTGAGGTTATCGTCGCGCTCGTCGGCGAAAATGTCTTTGCGGAATTCCAGCATGGCATTGTCCTTTAAGCGCGACGGCGGCCGTCGCTGCGCGCCGCATCGAGCACCGCGTTGATGATCGGCTCGTAGCCGGTACAACGGCAGATATTGCCGCAAATGGCGTCTACAACGTTCTCACGCGTCGGATTCGGATTTTTGTCGAGGAGAGCTTTAGCCGCCATCAGCATGCCCGGCGTGCAATAGCCGCATTGGGCCGCGAAGCGCTCCATGAAAGCGCTTTGCAGGGGGTGGAGTTCGGCGCCGCGCCGCAGGCCGGCGACGCTTTCGATCGATAGCCCGGCGCAGCTTTCGGCGAGCGTTATGCAGGAAAGACGCGGCATGCCGTCGATGAGGACGGTGCACGTGCCGCAGGTGCCTTGCCAGCAGCCGCCTTTCACCGACATGTCGCCGACGGATTCCCGCAGCGTGTCGAGCAGGTTCGCGCCGCCTTCGACGAAGGTCGCCACCTCCTCGCCATTGAGACGAAATTGAATCGGGGTCTTCACAGATGCCTCACGCTTGGCCGGCGCCGAGCAGCAGCCGGCGCAGATGGACGGGAAGGATTTCGCGCCGCCACCAGGCGCTGGCGATGGCGTCGTCGGTGGGTGAGGTGCCGTCGGCGGCCACAGCGAGCGCCGGCGCGATGCCGGCGGCGTCGAGCGCACGGCCCTCGAGCGCCCGCTCGGCCGCCTTGGCGCGCAGCGGCGACTGGCCCATCGCGCCATAGGCGATCCTTGCGCCCGCGACGCGCCCGCTCGCAAAAGGCAATTGGGCCGCGATGGAGAGGACGGAAACGCCCTTGGGATGGACGCGGGTGACCTTCAAAAACCTGAACGCATCGGCCGCCGGCCGCTTGAACGCAACGCCCGAAACGAGCGCATTCCCGCGGTCGCGGCGGCCGAGAAAATCATCGAGCGGCGCTTCGCGCTGGCCAACGCCGCCGGCCAGCATCACAATCGCATCAAGCGCGAGCAGCGCCGTCGCGAAATCTCCGTAGGGGGAGGGCGCGAACAAGTTGCCGCCGACCGTCGCCGCCTCTCGAACCGCGGGCCCACCGACCGCGCGCGCGACCGGATGGAGAAACGTGAGTTCGCGCTCAGCGAGAATTGCCGCCATGGTGACGCCGGCGCCAAGCTCGATGCGGCCCGAGGAAACGCCGATAGTTGCGAAGTTCGGATCTGTCGAGCGCACAATGGTCTCAATCGCCGGGTCTGCCTCATTGACCGCGCGCATGACCAGCGTTCCGCCGGCCAGAAAGCGCGCCCCGCGTTCCTGCGCCAGCGCGCCAGCCGCATCGGCCAACCGGGCGAACGTTTTTACCGTGACGGTCAAGCGCGGCCCTCCGTTGCCGAAGAAGCACTGAGATGGGTACGGACCGCGGCGAAACCCGCGTCATAGATGTCCTCGCCGACCATGCGCGTCATCTCCGCCTCCTGGCCCTTTCGGGCCGTGAACGTGCAGCGCCAGTCCCAAAACGTGCGGTCGCCGTCGGTGACCGGTGCGAGGCGTACATGGGCGACATAGTTGAAAAGTGGAACCGGGGTGTCGATCAGACAATAGCTGAACGTCTGCTCGAGATCTGACAACGTCAGCAGACGCTCGCGCAGTTCCGAGCCGTCGCGGAGGAAGAAACGGCGCACACAGCCGATCTTGTCGGCGCTCTGGTTGCGCTCGATCGCGCTTTTGGCGACGGCCGGGTGCCAGCGATCATGGCCGTTGAAATCGCGCAGGAACGCCCACACGCGATCGGTCGGCGCGTCGATGATCGTTGAACGCACGATGCGGATCACCCGCTCAGCCTCCGAATTGGCGTTTGAGCGCGTCGAAGCCGCCCTGGAAAACGCCGCCGCCAATATTGGAAATGAGCTCGGCCTCGCGCTCCGGCGGGCAGTCGAATTCCGCCGTCCACTCGGCGAAGGTCCGCTCGCCGTCGGTGATCGGCGTGAGGCGAAGCGTCGCCACATAATTGTCGACGCCCATCGGCGATTCGAGGATCGAATACGTGCAGAAAAGATCGAAGTCCGATAGACCGAGAAGCTTTTCCCGAATCCGATCGCCGTTGCGCAGGCGGAAATCGCGCACGCAGCCGATCTTGTCCGCCGGCTCGCCGCTTTCGATGCGGCTCTCCGCAATGCCCGGATGCCAGGTGGGCAGGCCATTGAAGTCGCGCACCCGCGCCCAAACGCGGTCGGAGCGGCCGTTGATCACGCTGGAGACATAGACGCGGGCCATGTGGCTTTTTTCCTCTTTCCTTCTGTGGTTGGGTTGCCGTCAGCCTTCGCCTGACGATCCACCGCCACCACCGCCGCCGCTGCTGCCGCCCCCTTCGGGCGGCTTCTTCGGCGCGGTGTCCTTGCGGATGCCTTGCATGTCCCGCGCCTCGCGGATGAGACCCGGCATCCGCGACAAGCTCCCGCCCTCGATGCCGATCTCGGCCAGGATCTGGTCGATCAGCGGCGCCTGCACGCGGTAGCGCAGCGCCGAATCGATCACCTCGTCGGTGGGGCTGCGCCCATCGCCACGACCGCCACCGCCGTTGAGGCCGTCGACCTGGAGGATGCGGATGCCCTCGATCTTTTCCATTGGCTTGACGCTCTCGCGCACGATGCCTTCGATGCGCTCCAATAGCCTGCGGCGGAAAAGCGAGGTGCGGGAGGCGTCGGAGAGGACGTTCTCCGCCTCGTTGAGCAGCCGCTGCGCATCGGCTTCGACTGCGGCGCGTACCGATTCGGCTGCGGCGGCAATGCGCACTTCGTCGGCTTCCTTTTCGGCGATCAGCACTTCGACCTGGCGCCGACGGCGTGCCGCTTCGCTTTCGCGCACGGTCTTGACCCGCTCCTCGGCCTCGACCGCTTGGGCGCGGGCCACTTCGGCGTCGGCGTGTGCCGCCGATTGTTCGCGCGACTTGCGGTAGATTTCGATGGCGCTTTCCATGCGCGCAGTCTCGACCGCCGTTTCGCGGCCGATTTCGAGCTGACGCAATTCCCGGTCGCGCAGGATCCGCGCTTCGTCGATCCCCCGCTCCGAGGCGATGCGCGCCCGCTCGACCTCCTCGCGGGCTGCGATCTCAGCTTCCTGCAAGGACTGCGCGCGGGAAACCTCGAATTGCTCCACCGCCCGACGGCGTTCGAGCCGGGCGAGATCGAGCGTCTGCTCACGCACCACGTCGGTGCGGCCAACTTGCTGCGCCGCGACGATATCGGCTTCCTTGACCCGGCGATCGGCGTCAGCGCGTTCCGTGAGCTTGGCAGCGATCTCGATCGAACGATTCTGTTCGGCGATCTCGACGATCTTTCGGCGCTCGACGTCCAGCACGTCGCGCGTCTTCGACGATTCGATGCGTTCACGCTCGAGCACAAGCTCGGTCGCGATGCGCGCCGCCTCGACGGCTTCGCGCCGCCTGATCTCGGCATCCTCGATCGCCTCTTCGCGCGCGATGTCGCGCGATTTGGTTTCTTGCTCGGCGGCGATGCGCTCGGCGGCGAGCCGCTTCTCCTGAGCGATACGGCTTGCTTCGACCGCTTCGCGCGCCACGATCTCGGCCGTGTCAAGCGTGCGATTGCGGGCAATCTCCAGCGATCGCACTTCTTCGTCGCGCGATATTCTCTCGGCAGAAATCTTGCGGTCTTCCAGAATACGAACCGACTCGACGATCTGACGCGACGCGATCTCGGCGGACTCGACGGCTTCGTTGCGCGCGATTTCCAGTCCGCGGGTTTCCTGATCGGCGCTGATGCGGTCCGCCGCGATTTTCTTGTCGAGGGCGATGCGCGCCGTTTCGGTGGAATCGCGGGCGGCGAGTTCTGCGGCCTCGATCGCTTTGATTCGCCCGATCTCGCGGCTCCGTGTCGCCTCCTCGGCGACGATGCGCTCGACGGCGATTTTTCTCTCCTGGACGATGCGCGATGCGTCGACCGCCTCGCGGGCTTCGATCTCGGCTTCTTCGATGGCGCGGGTGCGCGCGATGTCGAGCGTACGGACGCGCTCCTCCTGCTGGATGCGCGCGGCGGCCGTAATCTCGCGCGCCGCGATGTCGCTTTCCTCCAATGTCCGCGTCCGTTCGATTTCCAGCGTCCGGGTAGCGAGCTCGGAAGCGATGCGCGCGGCGGCTAGCGCCCTTTCCCGCTCGATGCGGGCGACCTCGGTCGACTTTGCGGCGGCAATCTCTTCCTCGTCGATTGCGCGGTTGCGGGTAATTTCGCGCCGTCGGATTTCCTCTTCGAGAGTGATGCGTTCGTCGGTGACGATGCGCTCCTGTGCGATTCGCGCGCGCTCGGTCGTCTCGCGCGCAGCGATCTCGGCCTGCTCCAGATTGCGCGCGCGCTCGATCTCGAGACGCCGGTTCTCCTCTTCCTGGGCGATGCGCGCGGCGGTCACCGCGACCTCTTGCGCAATCCGCGCCTTCTCGGTTTCCTCGCGCGCCATGATCTCGGCCTGCTCGACGTTGCGAGCCCGCTCGATTTCACGCCGCTGATCGCCCTCTTCGCGAGCGATCCGGGCCTCGGTGATGACGCCCTCCTGCGCGATGCGCGCACTTTCGACCCGTTCACGAGCGGCAATTTCCGCTTCGTCGATCTGACGGCCTCGCTCGATCTCGCGTTCGCGGATGTCGCGCTCGGACACGATTCGCGCTTCCGCGAGCGTCCGCTCATGGGCGATCCGCGTCTTTTCCACCTCTTCGCGGCCGGCGATCTGGGCCTGCTCCGCCTCGGTGTCGCGCAATGAGCGTTCGCGGGCGAGTTCGGCGCGTTGCACCGCGCGCCTCACTTCGATGTCGCGTTCCTGATTGAGTCGCGCGGTCTCGCTCTCGCGATCGATTTCGAGCGCCTGCTTCTCGGCTTCGAGATTGCGGCTGCGGATCAGGATCATCGATTCCTGCTCGATGTCGTTGCGCAACTTGCGCCGCGCCTCGATGTCCTCGATGAGCTTGGTCAAGCCTTCGGCGTCGAAGCGGTTCGATGGATTGAAAAATTCAAGGTCGGTCTGGTCGAGATCGGTGATCGCCACGGATTCCAGCTCGAGGCCGTTCCGCTTCAACCCTTCCAGCGCGGACTCCTTCACCCGGGCGACGTAGTCGCCGCGCCGCTCGTGCATTTCCTCCATCGTCATTTCTGAGGCGACCGAGCGCAGCGCCGACACGAGCTTGCCGGAGAGCAGCGCGTCGAGTTCCGCGACGTTCATGGTGCGGCGGCCGAGCGTCGCGGCGGCGATTGTCACCGCCTCCCGCGTCGGCGGTACGCGCACATAGAATTCCGACTCGATGTCGACGCGCATGCGGTCTCTGGTAATGAGGGCATTCTCGCGGTTGCGAACGACCTGCATGCGCAGAACGTTCATGTTGACCGGGGTGACCTCGTGAATAAACGGAAGCACAAAAGCGCCGCTGTTTATCACGACCTTTTCGCCGAACAGACCGGTCCGCACGAAGGACACTTCCTTCGAGGAGCGGCGGTACAGCCAGTTGACGAAATAGACGACGATCGCGATGACGATGACCGCGACGATCAGCCAGATGATCAAGCTACCGAGAATGGCGACGGACATCTTACTTCCTCCCCGCCCGCCGACCTTTTGGTCCGACGCGGGCCTTTACGAGTTCCTCTAAGCTTTCTTGATCGCTTTGAATTTTGCAACCTGCGCCAAAAGTGCGCGTTCGACGGGAAGGCGCTCCATCGAAGAAGCGCCGTAGAAACCATGACAGTGGCGGGCCCGCGCGAGGACATACTCGGCGTCGGCCGGCTCGGCGATCGGTCCGCCGTGAACCAGGATCAAGACTTCGGGGTTCACCGCGAGAGCTGCCTCGGCCATTGCATCGGTGAGCGCCGGACAATCCTCCAGCCTGGTCGCGGTCGTGGCCCCGATCGAGCCGCCGACGGTCAGACCGAAGTGACAGACCAGGATGTCGGCGCCGGCGCGGGCCATCGCGGCCGCTTCCGAAGGGTCGAATACATAGGGCGTGGTGAGAAGGTCGCGGGCATGCGCCTTGGCGATCATGTCGACTTCGCGGCCATAGCCCATGCCCGTTTCTTCAAGTCCCGCGCGAAAGCGGCCGTCGATGAGGCCGACCGTCGGGAAATTCTGCACCCCGCTAAAGCCCAGGCGGGCGACTTCGTCCAAAAAGATATCCATTTGGCGGAACGGATCGGTGCCACAGACGCCGGCGAGAACCGGGGTGCGGGCGACGACGGGCAGCACCTCGCGCGACATTTCGATGACGACGCCATTGGCGTCACCGTATGGCATCATGCCGGCGAGCGATCCGCGACCGGCCATGCGGTAGCGCCCCGAATTGTAGATGACGATGAGATCGGCGCCGCCTTCCTCTTCGCCCTTGGCCGAGATACCGGTTCCGGCGCCCGCGCCGATGATCGGCCGGTCCTGCGCTTGCATGGCGCGGAAACGGGCAAGGATGTCCGAACGCGGGATGCGGGGCATGCGACTACCCTTTTGCCCGTCGACGGGTGACGCGGTTGCCAAACAACCGGCGGAATTCGGCGACGACTTCCGCTGAAAAGCGCGGATCGTTGATATGCATCGGCATCCGGATGAGGCGGCGCGAGCCGGTTTGTCGAACCGTTGCTTCGAGCGCGCGAAAGAGCTCTTCGTCGGCGCTTGGATCTGAAAATGGACGGCCTGGCGAGTCGAGCGCCGACACCCCGCCCTCCGGCAGAAAGAAGCGGACGGGACCGTCCATCAGATTGAGCCGCTCGCCAATCCAGCGCCCGGCGCGCGCGTTCTCCTCGGGGGTCGTACGCATCAGCGTTACGGTGGGATTGTGTACTTGCAGCGTGCGGCCGCGGTAACGCTCGGGCACGCTGTCCATCGGCCCGAAATTCACCATGTCGAGCGCTCCGCACGACCCGACATAAGGGACTCTGGTGCGCGCGATTGCTCCGAACCGGTCCTCGGTCGCCGGCAACACGCCGCCAAACAAGAGGTCGCAGACTTCGGTCGTCGTGATGTCGAGCACTCCGGAAAGCGCGCCTGAATCGACGAGTTTTTCCATCGATTGCCCGCCGACGCCGGTGGCGTGGAAAACGAGACACTCGAAGTCCTCTTCGAGCGCGCCGACGATCGCGTCGACGCAGGGCGTCGTGACCCCGAACATGGTAAGGCCGATCGCCGGCTTGCCGATGCCGCGAACTGCGGGCTTTCGATCACGCTCGACGTTCGCGGCGGCGCGCGCTTTCACCATGCCGACCATGGCCGCGGCCCCGTTGGCAAGAACCTGGCGGCTCACTGAATTGAGCCCGGCCACGTCGGTGACGGAGTAAAGCATCATGATGTCGGAAGGGCCGACGTAAGGGGCGACATTGCCGGAGGCGACCGAGGAGATGAGAACCTTGGGCACGCCGATCGGCAGCGCCCGCATCGCCGGCGCGACCAAAGAACTCCCGCCCGATCCGCCCGCCGAAATCAGGCCGCTGACGGGTTCGTGCCGGCGCACCCACGCCTCGAACGCCTGCGCCATTGCGGTGATCGCGGCGCCACGATCGCCGGTGAAGACCGCGTTGGGGCCGCCGCGGAAATACGCGGCAACATGGTGCGGCGGCACGTCGGCCGGGGACGGCTCTCCCGATGTCGAAAGATCGACCAAAAGTACGCGCACGCCAGCGGCCGCGATCTGGTCGCGAATGAAGCGGAGTTCCTCGCCTTTGGTGTCAAGCGTTCCGGCGACGATCACCGGCGCGGAGCCGCCGCGGTGAATCGGGCGGATATCGACCGCCGGTTCCGCGCTCGTCGCGGCCGGCTCGGGCGCGCTGGTGCGCGTGCGCGCGGCGCTTTCGATCTGGGCGATCGGGACCGGCTGCGACCAGCGCGTCGGCACTGTCGGATTTGAGACGTAAACGCGGATCGGGCCGCGCGACTTCGGCGGTTGCCCCGCACCCTCCGGGCCCAGTGCCTGGACGGTCTCTTCGTCGGCGTCATCCGTGCCATGCTGGCCGACGCCGAGCAGTCTTTGTTGAAGTTCGCGGTCCGCCGCCAACCGCGCGGCATCCATGAGCCGATTGATGCGGCCATTGATCATGATCGCAACTTGCTCGGCGACCGCGGTGGCGACGCCGATATTCTGTTCGACCACGAGGACGCCGATGTCGCTTTCCTCGCCGAGGTTCAGAAGTATTTGCTCGACCTGCTCGACGATGACCGGGGCGAGCCCTTCGGTGGGCTCGTCCATGATGAGCAGATGCGGGTTGAGCAGGAGGGCGCGCGAAATAGCGAGCATCTGCTGCTCGCCGCCGGAAAGCTGGTTACCACGATTGCTGCGCCGCTCCGCAAGTCGCGGGAATGTTTCGTAGATGCGCTGGATAGTCCACTGCGACCGGTTATTGCCGGCTGCGAGCCGCAAATGCTCCTCGACCGTAACCGAAGGCCAAAGACGCCGGCCCTGCGGAACGTAGCCGAGGCCAAGACGCGCGATTTCAGCGGGCGTGCGACCAACAAGCTCCTCGCCGTTGAAACGAATCGAGCCGCTTGCGACCGGCGTCAGTCCGACGATGGCTTTGCATAACGTCGTCTTGCCCATGCCGTTGCGGCCGACAAGGGAAAGCACTCCGTGCTCGAGCTTTAGGTCCACGCCCTGCAGCGCATGGCTGCGGCCGTAGAAGACGTTAAGTCCTCTGATCTCGAGCAGGGCGGCCGGACGGCGTTCAGGCATGGCCGCCACCCAAATACAATTGCTGCACTTCGGGATCGGCCTCGATCTCGCTTGGCGAACCTTCTTTGAAGATGCGTCCGTTGTGCATCATCGTCACGCTCTCGACGACGCGCAGCGCGACGTCCATGTCGTGCTCGATAATGATGTAGCCGATATGGGTGGGAAGGGCGGTCAGGATTGCAACCAGATCGCCCCGCTCGCTCGGCGACAGGCCCGCCGCCGGCTCGTCGAAGAGAATGAAGCGCGGCGCACCGGCGAGCGCCAGCGCGATCTCGAGCTGGCGCTGTTGGCCGTGCGCCAGTTCCCCAACCAGACGATCGGTCACCGATTCGAGATGAGCCAGCGAGATCAGGTCGGTGACCGATTGCATAATCGCATCGCGGGCGCGTGTGCGGATGAACGAGAAGCGGCCGCGTGAAACGCCGCGGCAGGCGAGATAGACGTTTTCGCGCACCGTGAGGCGGGAGAACAACAACGAAATCTGGTAAGTGCGACGCAGCCCTCGGCGGATACGCTCGTGCGGCGGCAGCGTCGTCACATCCTCACCGAAAAAACGCACCGTTCCCGATGTCGGCGGAAAATCGCCTGTCACGCAATTGAGAAGCGTCGTCTTCCCAGCGCCGTTCGAGCCGAGCACGGCGCGCCGCTCGCCCGGCCGCACGCTCAGCGTGATGTCGGTCAGGGCCGCCAGCGCGCCGAAAAAGCGGCTCACGCCGCGCAATTCGATCGCGTTGCCGGTGCCGGCTGCCGCCATCCGTTCGGCGATTGAGCTCAATGCTGTGCCCTCCCGCCAGTCGAGCGCACACGCGCCGACAGCCGTCGCCAAAGACCGATCACTCCGTCGGGCGAAAACAGCACGATGACGAGGAAGCAAAGACCGATCAGTGTCTGAAAGCGCCGGCCGTCAAGACCGATTGCGACCAGTGAATCAAGCGCGAAGGTGCGTAGGATCACGTAAATGATCGCGCCGATAAAAGCGCCGATCGGATGACCGAGACCGCCGACGACCGCAATGACGAGAAGATCGATCGTCGCCTCGATGCCCGACGAGCCGGGGGAAATCTGATTGTTGAGCCATACCATCAGAATTCCGCCGATCGCCGCGAGGAGCGCCGCGAAGGCATAGGCCGCGACGCGATGGGCGGTGACGTTGTAGCCGATCGCCTCCATGCGGCGTGGATTGTCGCGCACGCCTTGCAGTGCGAGTCCAAACGGCGCACGCGAGATGTAGAGGACCGCCATGTAACTCAGCGCGGCGAAGAACAGGATCAAGTAATAGAGCGGCACTGGATGCTTCCAGTTGATCCCGAAAGCGATCGGCGCCGGAATCGTGGTGAAACCGGCAAAGCCGTTGAAGATCGGCCAATTCTGCAAGGTCAGATAGAAGAAAGCTGCGGCGATCGCGAGCGTGATCATGATCGTATAGATGCCTTCGGTGCGCGACGAGAGCAGGCCCGTCAGCGTTCCGAAGGCGACGGCGATGACGATTGCGATCGGCGCGGCGACCCACCACGGCCAGAACAAACTGATCGCCGGAAGCGAACTCGCGCCGAATACGGTGATCATGTAGCC
>Ga0182024_10018406_pt1 | contig 13010 bp, 7 predicted proteins | sample P32metaG_FD_120480 | JGI IMG/M metagenome (GOLD analysis project Ga0182024, IMG submission 120480) | Permafrost microbial communities from Stordalen Mire, Sweden - P3-2 metaG (Illumina Assembly) | ecosystem: Environmental > Terrestrial > Soil > Wetlands > Permafrost | place: Sweden: Stordalen...
GCACTAAAGAGGCTCTCGACCAGGCCATTGCCGAACTACTGCCAATGCTCACTGCCGAAGATGCAAGAGCCTGGTTCAGGCTCCCATTCTCTGCTCTACAGCAATAGGAGAAATGCTCTAGATAGCCTAGTTCGCGCTATGAAAGATCGGACTGAGGTCGGAAGTACCGGTGCCCGATGCGTACCATGCAGCCCAGTAGTACGGGTGCCGGTAGCGTGGGTCGCGCACCATCGACTGGCGCGCCGCGGTCAGAGCGTCCGGCACCGTGAGTCCCTTCGCCAGACCGCGATAGAATGCGTCCATCATGGGAACCGCAGCGCCGGAATCGATCTGCCAGCGCGTAGCCACCACATCGGGCACGCCCAGCGAGGCCAGCGTAGCCACAATATCGCCCATCCCATGATTCCAGCCTGCTTCCTTTTTCCCGCTCGAGCAGGCCGAAAATACCGCAAGGTGAGCGGCCCGCGGAGGATGCTTGCGCAGTAGCTCGCTGTCGAGCCAGGGCGTATCCGGCGCCGTCCCGGCGGCCTTGCCGCTTGCCCCGCCCGCAACGGAGGCTGCCTTCACCCCGGCAAGCAGCAATCGCGTCGCTCCCTCCTGTTTTGCCGCGTGACCCGCAAAATGAATCGCTGCGGCCGTAGCCAGGCGCGCAGTCACTTGGGGCTCTGTTGCCTCATCCCCAACCAGCAGGCTGGGATCGTTGTCGAACCGCGCCACTGCTTGCGCCTCCTGCAACACCTCAGGCAGGACCTGGCTCTCCCCCGAAGCAACAGACGCCCCGACAACCAGAGCCTTGCCGCCCGACGCCAATCGAGCAGGAGCATTTCCATCCAGGAGCATCGACGGCAACTCCTCGAGATTGGACCCCAATCCAAGGTCGCCCGCCGAGCTTGCAACAGCAGGCCAGGGCAAGTTTCCCAACAAGGGATCGGACTCGATAAAGAGTTGCTTGTTGGATGGCAAGGTTGGATTGTCTGGGTTGATCGGATCGATCAGCACCTTCCCCAGTTGCCGGCCGGCGTGGTCCACAACATTCGTTGGCGTCTCAGGAGAATTGACCGCGCGCTCAAGCTGGTCAGCCGCAGCCATGAGATCCTCTTTTCGCACTGCAACGCTGGACCAATCAACACCCGCGACGGTGGCACGGTAGAGCAGCAGCCGATCGGGCAAGACCACCTGCCCCAGTAAGCAGTCGAATCCCGGCCGCTTTATCGCGCTCTCCAGATTCGCCTGCAGGCAATCCAGCCCCTTATCCGCGCATGCTGCCACGGAAATGCCCAGAATCCGCAGCCGGTATCGCTCCCAAAGCGCAAGAACCAGCTCGCCGGCCCGCCCCTGCGCGAGCCACACTCCGGCCAGTTCGGCGTACAAATCCCGATTCTGTTGGGCCAGCACAATGCTCTCCGCCCCGCCTTTGCTGCCCAGCCGTTCCTGCTCCAGTAGAGCGTCACGAAGCAGCGGCTCAGCCGCCTCCGGATGCCCCTGTTCCAGTGCCAGTTGCCCCCGGGCCACTGCGTAATTGCGCAGATAGACCGCATTGTGTTCCCCGGCCATGTGTCCCAACGCGGAATCCAGCAGCTTGCCAGCCTCGTCCGGCTGACGCCGCTCCAGGTACACGTTGGCCAGCGCCGTTTCAACTTCCCCCAGAATGGCCTGAACCGGCTTTCCGCCGCCATTCGCAGCCAATTCGTTCTGTGCGGTCCGCATCGCCTCCTGCGCCTCGGGAATCGACCCCGCACGAATGGCTGCCGCCGCCAGGTTGAGCCGCGCCGTCGGAAGCAATTGCCGGTTCTCCGTCAGCTCCAGCACACCCACGTGCTCCCGCTGCAAGAGCAGTGCCAGTTGCGCCCGCGGAGTCGCCTGCTCCACCTGCCCCAGGCCGCTCAGCGTGCCGGAGAGCCGCAGCGCGGGGTAGTCGCCGGCGTAGAACTCCCGAATCGTAGCCAGATAGTCTCGCCACGCGGCCTCCGCATCCCCCGCGTCCACCGCCGCTCCGCCGCGCATGTTCCTCACCCGCAGCTCAATCAGCGCATAATGCCGATCGTTGGCCAGAGTCTCGGCGAGCACGAACGCCGGATTGTTCTCCACATCCGATCCCGGAGCGGGGTCGCAATACGCATCGAGCGCCCGGCTCTGGGCCTGGATCCAGGCAAACTCCGCATTGCCTGCCAGCAGCGCGTGCGCCGCTCCGTAACAGCCTGCGTAATTCGCCATGGCTTGCAGAGCATCCGCGCGCTCCACCTCGGCTCGTTGCTCACCGGCTCGTTGCTCACCAGGCGTGTTGTGCAGACCGTGAAAAAGCTGGCTGGCCTCCAGCGCCCGCTCCGCGGCGGTCAAATAATCGCCGAGAACATCCCCATCGATCGCCTGCGCAAGTGCGTGGGCGGCCAAGGTGAAATGCGGATCGATTGCGGAGAAATTTGAAAGGAGAGATTTGGAAGGAAGAAGCTGTGTGAGCCAGAGGTCCTGGTGATTGCGTTCGAGAGAAGAGGCGAGCGAGTAAAGCAGAGTTCGAGCGGCCTGGCAATCTTCCGCACAGGGCGACCCGCGCGACCGATCCTGTTTGGACTGGGCCGTTGTCGGCCCGTCAGGCGTCAGAGGGAATGCGGCGTCCAGCAGGCGGGGCAGTAGCGTGGTTGAAAGCTCCTCATCGATTGCCCCCAGAGCCGTGGCGTCGGCGGCAAGAGCGCGCATGGCTTGCGGCGTGGCCAGGTGCTGCTCCATCCGGCTCTGATGCGTCTTCAACTGGTTCAGCTTCTGTTCCAGCGCCTGTAGCCGGCGCCGGCCTTCCGCCAGCCAGCGGGCATCGCGTTCGAAGCGCAGATAGCGATTCCAGGTCTCCACAGCGTTCATCACCTGGCCCCGGTCTTCCATCGCCACGGCTTCATTGAACAGCACCACGGGATCGTCGGGAGCCATCTCGTCCGCCCGCCGCAAATAGTCGAGCGCCGTATTGCGGTCGTTTTCGTCGCCCGTCGCTGCGCCGCGCTGGTAGTAGGCCGACGCATCGTCCAGCAGCAGGCTTGCGGTCACCGGGCCTGCCGCCACCAACCGGTCGAGAATATCAATGGCCGGATCGAACTTCTCTTCCAGAATGTCGGAGCGGGCTTCCAATTGCAGCCAGTGTGCGTCCTCGGGTGCGGCTTCCAGGTGGTGTTCAATGTTGGCCCGCGCCTCAAGCAGCTTTGACGATTCACGCCCCGTCCTGCCGCCGCGCAGATGTGTTTTCGGCGTCACCTCGCTAAATCCCGCGCCCTGCATGCGCATGTCAAAGGTGCGCGATTGCGTATAAGCCTCGGCCAGCAGACGGTCGGGGTTATTTGCCAGCCGCCACCACGAAACAAGCCCTACGGCAATCAGCAGCGAAGCAGCCAGACCCGCCCCTGTCCAAAGGTACAACCGCGTCGCCCGCCCAGAACCAGCGCTGTTGCTCGAACCGAACCCGGCCCCAGATTGGCGCGGCGTCCTGGCAAGCGTCTCGGCCAGGTCCTTTTGCCCGTCGGCCGATGCGCAACCCAGCCTCGCTAACAAGTCAGTCTCTTCATTCGAGAGATCCGCTGAAAGCACGCGCAAACGCTCCGCACACACTCGGCAACCGGCCGCATGGCTCAGCAACGCATCCACTCTCGCCTTACCCGCCGGGCCCGCCACTTCGCCCAGCAGCAAAGCCCACTCGCCCGGCTGAGGACAAGGCCCCGCCGCGACCTCAAACGGCGCGCCCTCATCGCCCGGCAATTCAGGAGGTTGGCCACCGGCGAGCGCCGCTCGCCCCTGGATCAGGTCTTCCAGCGCCCTGGCTAATCCATTCTCAGAGCTGCCTGCGGGGTTTTCCGATGCCTGACCCGGATTGAAGTCTTCATTCATGGCTGCACTCTATTTAACGGGGTTGCAGGGAACATTCCTTTTGCAAAATCGTTTAAGCTCTAACCGGAATCAATCCCGGCCTTTGGCTTTCGGCCGGCAATCTCTGAACGCAGCCACGCCGTCACGCGTCGTAGAGCACTCTCTACGCCCTTGGCCGACAGGCCGGCCCCGGAAAGGCGTGCAATCTCCTCGGCCGTATACCCCTGCAAATAATAAAGCCAGAACAACGCGCGGTCGCGCTTGCCTATGGTTTCAGGAGCCGAGCAAAGCTTCTGGTCCAGTTGCGCCAGCAGGGCAGATTGCAGTATCCGGGCCGTCGGCCGCGCCCCGTGCGACTGAACCGCTTCATCCACCAAGGGCATGGTTACCACTTTGCCGCCTCTCTTGGCCGAGTAAAGACGGCGGAAATAGTCGTTGGCCACCGAGGCTGTCACGATGCGCACCAATCCCAGGAACGAATCCTCTCCGCGCGGCTCAAACTCCCGCAGAATGCGCCGCTGCCGCTCGCAGAGTTTCAAGAACACTTCCTGCACAATATCGTCAACCGCGGCCTTGGAAGGAGTGGAGACCCACATCCGGCTCACCCGCACCGCAACCATTGAGGCCAGTGGCCCGCATCGTCGCACCAGTTCCGCCCACTCCGCCGCTTCCGAGGAGCGCGCGCAGGCAGTTGCCAGGTCGTTCACCGAGGTGTCTGCGTTTTTCATCGCGCGGGACACCAGTTTACCGCAAGCTTGCACCAATGGTTATTTGTTTGCCAGCACCACCCGCAACCTGCGCGCCGTGCTCGATTTTCAACCTGTGCTAACATCCCGCCAAGCGCTTGCAAAGCAATTTCCCAGGAGCCCGGAATGCAAACCCACCTCCGCCCCATGAGTCTGGGCGAAATCCTCGACCGCACTGCGCAGCTTTACCGCACCAACTTTGTGCTTTTCGCCGGAATCGCCGCTGTCTACGCCGGGGCGGTCTTGGTGCTTAATCTGCTGCAGATCGCAATGGCGGAACTGTTGCGCCACATGCACATGACCCAGCAACTGCCATGGGTCACGCTGGGTTTCCTGGTCCTCATCCTGCCGCTGATCTTCATCTTCGCGGGGGCTGCAGTGGCAGCCAACAACCGCGCCGTCGCGTGGGTCAACCTCGATCAGCCAGCCACAATTCGCGGCGCTTATCTCAGCATCCTGCCTCGCATGGGCCGCTATCTGTGGCTGATGACCAAGATTGCCCTTTTCATCTACATTCCGTTTGTTCTCATCTTCAGCGGCTACTTTGTCTTCCTGTTCATTTACGTATTGCCCAAAAAGCTGTTCGTTCCCGGCGCAGCAAGCGCTAATCCACAGTCCACAATCGTCCTCGTATTGGTCACGCTCGCCTTCGCAGTCCTCGCACTGGGGGCATTCATCTATGCCGTCGTCATGGCCCTGCGCTATTCCCTGGCCTTGCCCGCATCGGTGCTCGAAGACCTGCCGGCTCGCCAAGCCATTCGCCGCAGCATCGACCTCAGCAAAGGATCGCGCGGCCGCATCTTCGTTCTCGGACTGCTCATTTCCTTCATTCAACTCGGCCTGGTGGCCATCACCCAGGTCATCTTCATCGTGTTCGCATTCAAGCAACGTGGCCAGTTGCCGGCGTGGGCACAAATCGCGCAACAAATCGTTGGCTTCTTCACCAACAGCTTTATCGGTCCCATGTATGCCACCGGCCTCACCCTCTTCTACTACGACCAGCGCGTGCGCAAGGAAGGCTTCGACATCGAGTGGATGATGGAGGCTGCAGGGATGACCGCGCCCCAGCCCACTGCGGAACCCGCACAGGATGCATTGCTGCCCTGGCCGGAGCTCGATTCGGTGCCAGACCCCGCACCCAGCCCCATGCCCAGTCCGGCACAGCCCGTTTCCGAAGCCGAACCGCCCGCGCCGGCCGGCGAATCTGCCCCGCCGCAACCGCCGGAAAGCATGCATGGATGAGCCTCTGCACCCATCGGGCCTGAGCGAAATCCTCGACCGGACAGCGCAGATCTACCGCGCACGCTTCCTCGTCTTCCTGGGCATTGCGGTCATCCCCACGGTTGCGTTGCTGGCCTTTGCCGGGGTCGCTGTCTTAACCGCCCTGCGCTGGGGATCGAGCGGCACATCCACTCCCTCTCCCGCATCCATCGGGATAATCGCGCTGGCCTTCGTGGCCGGGCTGATATTCATCGTGCTGCCCGTCCTGGTTGCTGTCAGCGCCTTTGCAACCGCGGCCATGAGTCACGCCGCATCCCGCGCCTCCCTGGGTCAAACGACCACCATCCGCGATTCCTACAAGGCCGTCTGGCCGCGCGGCTGGCGCTATATTGGGCTATTCATCTTTGAATTCGTCGCCATCTGGGTCCTTCCCGTCGGCGCGTGGTCTGTCCTCGTCGTGCTCTCCGCCGCTCTCGCAGCCATCGCACAAAGCGTCGGCCTCGGCGGCGGCGCGCTCTTCGTCCTTGCTGGCTTTCTCATCGTTGTAGGCCTGATCACCTACGGCTTCTGGATGGCCCTCCGCCTCTCGCTCGCCTTTCCCGCCTGCGTCGTGGAGCAGGCTGGTGTCACGAACGCGCTCAGGCGCAGCGCCTCTCTTACACACGGAACCAAGGGCCGCATCCTGCTGCTCTATCTTCTGGGCGTAGCGCTCAACTGGATTCTCTCCATCGCCATCACGCTCCCCTTGAGCATCGCAATGTTCCTGCTTCCCGCCTCCACCAACCCGCAACATGCCCAGACCGCTGCTACACTGATGCTCCTGGCCGTTTACGGCACGGCATTCGCCGTGCAAGCGCTCACCCGCCCCGTCTACGGCATCGCCCTCATGCTCTTCTATTACGACCAGCGCATCCGCCAGGAAGGCTTCGACATTGAGTGGATGATGCTGCGCGCCGGCCTGCTCGTTCCACCCCAGCCTCCGCCCCAGCCGCAACTCTCACTGCAACCCCCGACTCAATCATTGCCGCCCGCTCAGCCTCCCATCGCCGAACCAAATAAAGCTCAATTGAAATCTGAATCACGCGTGGCCGTGACTGCCGCCGATCAAGCACCCGATGTCACTCACCCGGCGCACAAATCGGACAACGATAATTCTGCAAATTGACCGCGGCTCAGAAACGAAGGAGTAAAAAAATCAACATGAAGCGCCTCTTACTGATTTCCGTCCTCTGCATTTCGCCGGTGCCCCTGGCAACAGCTCAATCCCTTGCCCCGGCTTTGCTCGAGCCCGACGCCCGCTACAAAGCCGATGTGCTCGTAGTCGTCGCCCATCCCGACGACGATGTGCTCATCGGCGGCTATCTCGCCCGCATCTCGCTCGACGAACACAAACGCGTCGCGGTCATCTATTGCACCAACGGCGATGGCGGCGGGAACGATGTGGGCAACGAAGCCGGCGCGGCTCTGGGGCAGCTCCGCGTGCTCGAAGCCCGGCGCGCGCTCGCCTCACTTGGAATCGAGAACGTCTGGTTTCTCGGCGGACACGACACCCCCGGGCAGAATGTTCTCCGCTCCCTCGACAACTGGAACCATGGCCTGGCCCTAGACGAAATTGTCCGCCTGGTCCGCATCACGCGCCCTGAAGTCGTCATCACCTGGCTGCCCGATCCCGTTGCCGGCGAGAATCATGGGGACCATCAAGCGTCCAGCGTCCTGGCCACCGAAGCATTCGACCTCGCCGCAGACCCCACCTGGTTTCCCGAGCAGGTCTCACCACCCCGCGACCGCGTCGGCATGAGCAATCTGACGGAAGGATTGCTGCCTTGGCAGCCGCAAAAGCTCTATTTCTTCACCGACGCCTTTGAGAACTTCTCCGCGTACTGGCACGACCCCGCGGAATTGCCTGGCTTTCGCAAGACCATTCTTGACGGCACCGGTCCCTCCTACGACACCACCACCATCTCGCCCTCGCGCCACGTGTCCTACGCCCAGCTCGAAGCTGAGCAGCAGGCCTTCTATCGCACACAGGAGGGCGCGCTGGGAGAAAAGGCAATCGCCGGGAAGAACTTCAAAGACTTCGAATTTCCTGTCCGCCTGATTCTGGGCAAAACTGTTTTATTGGCCTCAATCACAGGAGATGTCTTCGAAGGCGTCTCCGCCGACCCCATCCCCTTTGTCCAAGTAGAGGGGTATGGACACCACCCGGATGGGACAAATTCACTGCGATTCAAGATAGGCGATCCCTGGAACTTCTACTCCCTATTCTGGCGGGCCCACAACCTCCATGGACTGCTCAGAATGAATCCCCAGCCCGAGTTGGCAGCCAGGTATGGAGACAAGCTCAACATCCCGCTCCTGGCCTGCAACAACACGCAGGACGCGGTCGAGTTCGCAGTTACTTCCACGCTCCCGCCCGGCTGGTCGAGCCAGACCAGCTTCACGCGCTATCCCGTGCGCCCCGGCGAGTGTTACCCCATCCTGGCGCAGGTCACTGCTCCCGGCTCAGGCAGCGGCCAATGGCAGCAACTCACCTGGTCCGCCACTGCAGGCTCGCGGCAGGTGGGCGTCGTCAAGGTGCATGTCTACCTCGGCAACAGCGGCGGCCTGCCGCAGTGAGAGTACCTACACCTGCGGCCCATTGGAGCCTGCGTGACAACCCGGCGTATACTGGCGCGTACCCGGCAATGCAGCATGAACGTTGATCGAAAGCGCCGTGTCCGCCTGGAGAAACAATGTCCTATCTACGCACAACTCTTTTTTCTCTTGGCATCCTGACTGCCGCCAGCTCTCTCGCGGCCCAAGACAAGCAACAACCGGCTGCCAGCGTCACATCTCCAAATGGCCAGGTCGCGCTGTTGCTCTTCGACACCATCTCGGCGCCGGAGACCAAGCCCCGGACGCCCGCTGCAGCCGCGCCAAACGGCTTGCGCTACGCTGTGGAGTTTCACGGCAAGCGGTTGATCGCCGAATCGAAGCTGATCCTGGAACTGGCCGACCAGGCTGCGCTCGGACCAGGGATGGTCAAGACCACCGCGCAGACTGCAACCGTCGATCATACCTACACCATCCCGGTGGGCAAAACCAGCTCCGTGCGCGACCATTACAACGCAATAATCGCTCAATTCGCTGACCCCTCCGACCGCAAACTCACCATCGAAATGCGCGCCTACGACGATGGCGTAGCTTTTCGCTATGCCGTACCCGACCAGCCGTCCCTCAAGCAGGTCCGCATCGCGCGCGAGCTGACCCAGTTTGTTTTTCCCGAGGACACAATCAGTTGGCCGTTGATCCTGGACGGCTACCAGTCTTCGTGGGAAGACGAGTATCAGCAACGTCAGATCGGCGGCCTGCATCCGGACTGGCTGATCGCGCTGCCGTTCCTGACTGAAGAGCCGGGCAAAGGCTGGATGGCAATCACCGAGGCCAACATCGACAACTACGCAGGGATGTACCTGCGCAAGGACTCCGGCTTCGGCGCATTTGGGCTGCGAGCCGACTTGTCCCCCCGCGTCGACGAACCCGGTGTCGTCGTCGAAACAACTACGCCCTTCACCAGCCCCTGGCGCGTCTTCCTGATCGGCGACGAGCCCGGCCGCCTGATCGAGTCCAACATCGTTCTCAACCTCAATCCGCCTTCCAAAATCGCCGACACATCGTGGATTCGCGCAGGAAAGTCCGCCTGGGACTGGTGGTCAGGCGAAGCAGCGCCAAGCGTCACCTTCAAGACCGGCATGAACACTGCCACCATGAAGCACTACATTGACTTCGCGTCCGCCTCCGGTTTTCCGTACATGCTCATCGATGCCGGCTGGGCCCTTGCTCCCGAGCGCAAGGGCCCTGCGGACTACGCTGCGCCGGCCGACATCACCCGCGTGAACCCTGACGTCGATATGCCCGAGTTGCTGCGCTACGCGAAAGAGAAGAACGTGCGCCTGTGGCTGTGGTCGCATTGGACTTCAGTCGATAAACACATGGACCAGGCTTTTCCGTTGTTCGAGAAGTGGGGCATCGCTGGCGTCAAGATCGACTTCATGAATCGCGACGACCAGTGGATGGTGGACTTCTATCACCGAGTGGTTATACTCGCCGCAGCCCATCATTTGATGATCGACTTTCACGGCGCATACAAGCCGGATGGCCTGCGCCGCACATGGCCCAATCTCATCACGCGCGAAGGCGTCATGGGCAAGGAGTACCTCAAGTGGAGCGCGCGCACCACGCCCGTGCACAACACCACGCTGCCCTTCACCCGCATGCTTGCCGGCCCCATGGATTACACCCCCGGCGCCTTTGGCAACAGCAACCGAGCCAACTTCGTCGCGCGCAATTTCATGCCCATGGGACTAGGAACGCGCGCTCACGAACTTGCCTTGTTCGTGGTCTTCGAGAGCCCCTTAATGATGGTCTCCGATTACCCCGAGCATTATGCTGGCCAAAAGGCGTTCGACTTCGTCAAGCGGGTCCCCACCACCTGGGATGAGGTGCGCGTCCTTGGTGGCAGACCGATGGAAAACATCACGCTTGCGCGCCGCAGCGGCAACGACTGGTATGTGGGCTCTCTGACCAACTGGGATGAACGCACGGTCAAGGTGCCCCTCGAATTTCTTGGGCAAGGCAAATACCAGGCCGAGATCTATGCCGATGCTCCCGATGCTGCCCAGGAAGCGACGCACACCACATTCTCAACGCAAACCGTAGACCGCACCAGCGTGCTGGACGTGCACATGGTTTCCGGCGGTGGAAACGCCATCTGGATTCACCCGTCCGGCACTCAATGAGCGCGAAACTGCAGGGGACATTCCAGGCGAGCCGTCTGCACGCGGCAAATCAGCGCGCCACTCCGCTATCATGAGCGCATGCGCTGCGAGTACCAACACATCCGTGGGGACCAATACATTGAGGACACAACGCACGCCGCCGGAATGGCCGCGTCTGGCTCCCCACATGCTTCAACGAGCCCAGCTACAGCACCTGGGGAGGAGACCCACCCGTGACGCTCCGGTCTGCCTTTTCGGCTCTTGCTCTGGCTGCGTGTGTCTCCGTTGCGCAACTGTGCCACGCCGCGCAGATAGTCTCCCCACCGGGAGGTCCGTCCGCAAGCCAACCCCATGAGGCCTCGCTCGACGAGTACCGCGCCCACCTGCTCTCGCTCGCCACCCTCGTCCAGGCCTGCGCCAAAGCGCGGGACATGAAGACCTGCGACCCTGCCCTGGTCTGTCCCGACGACCGTGTCCCGGTAAAGCAAGCGCAGAACGCCGAGCGCCGCTTGGTGCGTTACGGATGGCTGCGTGTGCTGCTCTCAAAAGCCCGGGACCCTGACGCTCCCGTTACCGCCGCCAAACCGGTTCACGCGTCGGAGAGGGCCCAATCCTGGGAAGACGTGCGTCCCACCCCGTCCTCCACCAGCAAGCTTCTGCAGGACACCCAGACGCGCCTGGCCCATGACCTGGCTCAGGCAAACGCTGCAGCCGTACCTATTCCCGACCACGCCTCGGAACGCAGCGTCATGCAGCAGGTCTTGGCCGGCCGCGATTTCAGCGGCCTGGAAGAGACCAACCCCAAGGACTCGGCACTTGAGAAAGTCGGCGGCTGGCTCAACCGCTTGCTTGAGAGCGCCATGAAAGCCAGTGCTCGCGCCCCGTGGCTGGGACGCGCCCTGGTGTGGGGGTTCATCACGGCGGTCTGCGTGGGCCTCATTTGGGGCCTGCTACAGCTTGAACGCCGATGGCGCATACGCTTGGTCCCCGAAGACCGCGGGCCCGCACCCAGCGCAGCTTCCGCCACTTCCTGGCAACTCTGGCTTGAGGACGCGCGCCGCGCAGCCGCCGCCGGCCAGTGGCGCGAAGCCATCCACTTCATTTACTGGGCCGCAATCTCGCGCCTCGAGTCCAAACGTCTCTGGCCTGCCGACCGCGCGCGCACGCCCCGCGAGTACCTGGCCCTTGTCGACCCCGAAGACCCGCGCCGGCCATCGCTCGCCACCCTCACCGGCAGCTTTGAGCGCGTCTGGTACGGCGGCCGGCAGGCGGCTGAAAGCGACTATCAGCGGGCCGAGCAAATTGCATCGGCGCTAATTTCCGGCACGGGCGTCTCCACCGCTGGAACCCGGGGAGGTAAGCCGCAATGAGGATTCTCCCCTCCCTCGACAGCAAAGATCGCCGCCTGCTACTTTGGTGCCTCTCCATCGCCCTCACCCTGTCCGTCATCATTGGCTTCTTGATGCCCGGAGCCAACAGCAACGACAATCCGCTGCCCTCCACGTATCTCTCCGGCCAGCACGGCGCGCGTGCGGCCTATGAAACGCTGCTGCGCTCCAACTACGCCATCGAGCGCTGGGAACGCCCTCTGACCGAACTGGCCGCCACCGCCGGCCCGGAAACGGTGGTGATCTTTGCAGACCCCCTCACCCGTGAGCCGGCCAACCTGAAAGCCGTGCGCCAGATTCTCGAGCGTGGCGGCCGCGTCCTCGCCACCGGTTTTTGGGGCGCATTCATCCTGCCCGGCGAATCCGGCGCCACGCCCGACGAGTTCACTTTCGCCGCCTGCAAGCTGGAACCCGAGGGGCTCGATCCGCTGGCCGCTTCAGGCGAGGTGTGGATGGTTCCCCAGGCCACCTGGCGGGTGGGCAATCCAGCCTTCCGCGTCGACTATAGTTGCGCCGGCCAGCCCGCAGTGGTTGAGTACGATTGGGGCAACGGTCATGCCGTCTGGTGGGCCAGTTCCATGCCGCTGGAAAACGGGTCCCTGGCGCGCGCTCGCGATCTCGACCTGCTGCTCAACTCCCTCGGCCCGCGCGACGGTCATCACTTCTATTGGGACGAATCGTTGCACGGCGAAATCCGCTCCACCTGGAGCTACGCCTCCGGCCCTGCCTGGACCATGCTCTGGATCGGCCTGGCTGTCCTCGGCATTCTCGTCGTCCTCAGCTTCAGCCGGCGCAGCGGCCCGGTGCGCGAACTGCCCGCCGCGGCGCGCGCCACGCCCATCGAGTTTCTTGAGGCTCTGGGCTCGCTCTATCGCAACGCCGGCGCAGCTTCCACCGCCGTGGCCATTGCCCTGGAGCGCTTTCGCCGCAATGTCTTGCGTCTCTGCGGCCTGCGCGGCCAGCAGGTGGGCGCAGCTGAGCTTGCAGCCGCCCTGCGCCGTCGCTTCCCGCAGATTGACAGCAGTCTCGAAGCCGACCTGGCTGCATGTGAAGAC
>Ga0182024_10018407_pt1 | contig 13010 bp, 10 predicted proteins | sample P32metaG_FD_120480 | JGI IMG/M metagenome (GOLD analysis project Ga0182024, IMG submission 120480) | Permafrost microbial communities from Stordalen Mire, Sweden - P3-2 metaG (Illumina Assembly) | ecosystem: Environmental > Terrestrial > Soil > Wetlands > Permafrost | place: Sweden: Stordalen...
ACGGGGCGAGGACCTGGTTTGGGGTTTGTTCGACCTCGTTTTACATCGGCGGGTGCGACGTGCGCAGCGCGGTTCGCAGACTTCGCGAGCAGCGGGCAGGCATCGTAGCGCAGATGAGCCGCATGAAGGCAACACGGACTCTCGCGGCGCTCACGTTGGCCGCATTCGCAGCGGTAGGGATCGGGCCCGCGGGGGTCGCGCGCGCGCAGGCCAAAACGATCAAGATCGGCTTCCTGTATCCAATCACGGGCGTCTTCGCTGCCCCCGGCAGGTACATGCAGGACGGGTTGGAGCTCTATCTCAAGCAGCACAACGGGATGCTGGGCGGGTTCAAGGTCGACGTCGATATCGCCGACTCGCAGGGGAATCCCCAAGTCGGCTTGACCCAGTTGCGCAAACTGGTCGAACAAGATCACGTCGACATCGTATTCGGGCCCCTTTCGGCGGCAGTCGGCGCGGCGATCGCGCCGTACATTGCGGAACACAAGATCGCGGCGCTGTTCCCGATCGTCTCCGTCGACGACCTCTCCCAGCGCACGCCGAACGAGTACATCGTGCGCACCGGCTGGACGAGCAGCCAACCGACGCACGTCCTGGGCGACTATGCCTATCGGGACCTCAAGTACCGCAAGGTCGCGACGATCGCGTACGACTTCAACTTCGGCTGGGAGAGCATCGGCGGCTTCGTCGACACCTTTCAACGCGACGGCGGCAAGGTCGTCAAACAGATCTGGACGCCGATCGTCACCCCTGACTACTCCCCGTTCCTTTCGGTCATCCCCCGCGACGTGGACGCGGTCGTGTGCAGTTTCTCGGGCGCAGCGGCCGTCAATTTCATCAAGCAGTATCGCTCCTTTGGCCTGAAGATGCCGCTGCTGTGCCAAGGGAACGCCACCGATGAGAGCACGCTCGAGGACACCGGTCCGGACGCGCTCGGCATCGTGACCGCGCTGCAGTACAGCGCGTCGCTCAAATCGCCGGCCAACGAAGCGTTCGTCGCGGCGTATACCAAAGCATACGGCCACGTGCCGTCGTACTACGCCGACGGCACCTACGTCGGCGCGCAGTATCTCGACCGCGCGCTCGCGGCGACGAAAGGGAATACCGCGGATGCGCTCGCCTTCGCCAAGGCCATGCGCTCGGTGACCGTCGACGCTCCGCGCGGCCCGCTCAAACTCGACGACCACGGGGGGCCGGTGCAGAACATCTACATTCGCCGGGTCGAATCGCAGGCCGGGCACCTGGTGAACGCCGTGATCCGCACCTACCCGAACGTGTCGCAATTCTGGACCTACGACGTCAAGGAGTACTTGAGCCGGCCGGCCTACACGCGCGCCTACCCCGTCTGCAACGCGTGCGGCTGACCGCGATGTTCGCCGTTAGTGGACGGCGATGCCGATCGGATTGCTGAGCCGTGCGTCGAATCCGAAGATCTCTTGGAGGGGCGTCTCGTTCAGCGTCCCGCTCGGATTCGCCGCGTAGACGGTGATGCTCGGATAGGCGGTGTTCGTCACGTAGATCGCCCCGCTCGCGTCGAGGGCAATGCCCCCTCCCCCCGTTCGTCGAGTTGGGTGTTGCTCCCGACGGGTTGTGGATACCGTCGATCTCTTGGAAGGGAAAAACGTGACCTCGTTCTCGGTTGAGTATGACGGTGATCGGCGGGGTTATCGGGCAGTCGATCTTGCATGAAAAGGCTCGAGAGACGAAACGGCCCGCTCTAAGGGAAGAGCGGGCCATTTCGTCAGAGCTTCGCGGGAGTTATTATGCGCAGAACATGTCCCAGCCGACCCCCAGCGAGGCCGACTGGTTGTTCGAGTCAGTCACTGTGATCGTCGTTGGAGTTGGCATCGAGCCGAAGCCCGCTTGCGAAGTCAAGGTGAACCCACCGGTGCTCGTGGTCGGCGAAACGGTCACCTCACTTGGATTTTGACTGACGGCCGTGAAGTTCCCCGAGTAACCGCTTTCCATCACCGTGAACGGCACAGGGAATGGCCCTGGACACATTCCACCTGGGGCCGGACCTGGGGCCGGAAACGAAACGCTCGGCAAGCTGAAGGTGATTGGGGCCGGTGAGCCCGTCGGCGTTGCCGTGCCCGTGGGCGTCGCGGTCGGCGTTGCCGTGGGCGTCGCGGTCGGCGTCGACGTCGGCGTCGCGGTTGCCGTCGCGGTCGGTGTAGGCGTCGGCGTCGCGGTTGCCGTCGCGGTCGGAGTTGCCGTTGCCGTTGCCGTCGCGCTGGCGGTGGCGGTGGCGGTGGCGGTCGGCGACGAGTTCGGCGTTCCGGACGGGCTGGCCGTCGGAGCTGGCGTCGTGCGCGGGACCGAGTTCCCCGATCCTCCGCTGCCCGAGCACGCGACGACGAACGCCGCACAAGACAAGAACATGACGGCGGTCAAAGACCGAAAGGTTTTCGTCATTAGGGGAACGTGTGGCAGGCGCATAGCGATCTACCTCTGGGCGGACGAACGTGTCGGGCCGAGCGCAAATCCACGCGCAGACGGCACCCTCGGTGGAGGGCTACCGAAACGGTATCCCCCAGCGCCATCGCTCACCATGGGGGGCACCCTACCTCGGCCCCCCATTCCGCAGGAGTACGGCGACGGCTATCGTTGGCGAGTGCTCATCCCCGAAGCGGTGCGGGCTACCGTCCTCGGCCGAATCCGGCTCATGAGTCGCTTCGAGCGCGGGGTCGTGATGCGGGCCTCGGTGATCGGACGGCGCTTCCACGTCGCCGTACTGACCGCGACCGCGAGGATTCCGGAGGCGGGCGTGCGCGCCGCACTCGACCGCGCCTGTGCGTTGCAGCTGATCGTCGAAGACGATCCGGCGCGCGAGAGCTACGCATTCCGGCACGCGCTGACCCGCGACGTCATCTACGAAGAGCTCATGAACGGCCGGGTCCGCCCGCTGCACCGCCGGATCGCGCAGGTGCTCGAACGGATGCTCTCCAGCGGTGACGCGCCGCTCGATGACCTCGCCTATCACGCCTGGGCCGCCGGCGATGTCAGGCGCGGACTGCGGTACAACGAACTCGCCGGCGACCGGGCGGCCGCGGTGCACGCGCGGGACGACGCGCGGACGTATTACGCCCGGGCTCGCGGCTTGGTGCCGGTCGACTCCGGTGCGTACGCCCGGCTGGAACAGAAGCTGCGTACGGTCGCACCGGTCGAAAGCGAGCCTCCGCCCTAGGCGCGCCCGCTGGACGAGGCGAAACCCGTCGCTGCCGTGATCGTGCGCCCGGTGCTCTGCCGCCCCTTTATCGGCCGGCGTGAGGAACTTGCGTACCTGCGCGAGCGACGGCTCGAGGCGGGGTCTTCTCACGGCGGCCTGGTGCTGATCGCGGGCGACGCCGGTGTGGGCAAGTCGCGGCTGATCGCGGAGTTCTGCGGCTCGCTGGCGTACTCGCGTTGGCGCATGGGGCACGGTCCGTGCCTGGAGGATGCGCGCCGCCCGTACGGTCCGATTCTGGACGTGCTCGCGCGATTCGATCCCGCCGGCTCGGAGCTGGCTCCCGCCGCGACCAAAGCGGAGCAGTTCGACGCCATCCTCGATCGGTTGGTGTCGATCGCGGCGCGGACCGCTCTGCTCGTGGTTATCGAGGATCTGCACTGGGCCGATGCCGCGACCCTCGATCTGCTCGCCTACCTGGGGACGAAAGTGCACCGGCTGCGGGTGCTCATTCTGGCCTCGTTCCGTCCCGACGAACTCCACCCCGAGCATCCGGCGATCGGCGGCGTCGCGAAGCTCGCCCGCAGCGCCCGCGCAGGCCGCATCGATCTCGCGCCGCTGGCCGGTGTCGAGCTGCGCACGTTCATCGACGAGGCGCTCGACGGCGTCGTCCTACCCGACGAAACACGGCGCGCCATCGCGCAGGCCGGTGACGGCAACCCATTCTTCACCGAAGAGCTCCTCAAGAGCGCCGTCGAGCGCAACGCCGCGCGCTCCGACGAGCGCGGGCGGCGCGATCTTCCGTTGACGGTGCGCGCCACGCTGCTCGAGCGCCTGCGGCCGTTCGACGAAGCCGAGCGCCGCATCGTGCGGCAGGCCGCGGTGATCGGACGTACCTTCGGGCTGGAACTGCTCGCGGCGACGCTCGAGGTCGATCCACCTGAACTGCTGCCGGCGCTCCGCCGCGCACGCGACTTTCAACTCGTCGAAGAACTGACGCCGGCGATGTTCCGTTTTCGCCACGGTCTCACCCGGGACGCGATCTACAGCGAGTTCCTCGGCGCCGAATTGCAGCCGTTGCACCGCAGCATCGCGCTTGCCCTCGAGGCCGCACCGGACGACGAACGATCGCTCCAAGCACTTGCCTATCACTGGTGGGCGGCCGGCGCCGGAGAGCGCAGCGCTCGCTACAACCAACTCGCGGGCGATGACGCCGGGCGCGTTCACGCCCACGAAGATGCGATCGCCTTTTATCAACGCGCGCTCGAAGCGGAGGCAATCGATCCGCTCGTCCGCGGTACGATCTTGGAGAAGATCGCTGACCGGCGTGTCGCGCTCAACTCAACTGAGGAAGGGCACCGCACCTACGCCGCCGCGGCGGATGCCTTTCGCGATGCGGGAGTTTACGAGCGCGAGGCGGCCTGTCGCGTGCGCGCGGCGATCACCGGCTACACGCTCAAGCTCTCGGCGCCGACCGGTCCGCTCGAGGAGATGTTGACGCGGCTCGACCCCGGAGAATACTTGGCCGCGAGCCGCGTCCATCTCGGGCTCGCATGGCTCTCCGCGACGGGCTGGTTCCCGACTCAGGCTGCGCATCATTTGGGGCAGGTCGACGCGCGCGCGATGGCGGCTGCCCCCGACATCCGGCTCCGGTTTCACAACGTGTCGGCCTGGGTTGCGATGACGCTTGGCGACCTCAATGCCTTTCGCCGCGAGCACCGGGCTTGGGTCGAGGCGGCGCAAGCGATGGGTTCGGGCGCCGCGATCGCGTCGGCGCACTACAACGGCGCGATGTGTTTTTCGTTCTTCGGCTTGCACAACGAGGCGCTGGAGAACGTCGGTCGGGCGCTTGGCATCGCGCGCGACCAGCGAAGCCGGCACGGCGAGGCGGCGGCCCACGCGATCTCCGCGATGTGTCACGTCATGCGCGGCGATCTCGACCGCGCGCGGGCGGCCCTCGAAGCGGTACCCGTGACGACGGAAAGCCAAGTCACCGCTGCGATCGCGGCCGCGTGGGGGACCATCACCGGCACGTATCTCGACGACCAGAAACTGATCGCCAAATGGTTCGACGGGTTCGAAACCGTCGTTTCTGCGGCGTTCGAGACGGAGTGCGCGGCCGGATTCGCCGAGGTACTCTCGCGCCGCGGCCGCCACCGCGAGGCTGCCGCGCTGCTGCACCGGGCGATCCCCGAGTGCGAGTTTCCGCGCGGTATGATGTTCACGTTTCTCGCGGCGGGCCGGTACGGCGACCCCCGCGACCGCGCGCGCGCCCGCGAGTATCTGGTGCGTGCGGCCGAGGCCCCCATCGAGGTCGTCGAGCGCCACGCGCTGCGTCTGTTCGATGCGGTCGCGTGCTGGCGCGAAGGGCGCTCGGCGGAAGCGACCGCGCTGGCCCGCGAAGCCGCCGACGGGTTCCGACGCCTCCGTTTTCCGCTCCTCGAAGCCGCCGCGCTCGAAACGGCCGGCGAACCCGAAGCGGCGCTCGCGATCTACCGCCGCTGCGGCGCCGCGTACGATGTGCGCCGGCTCGAGAGCGAACGATCGCCGGCGCCTGTGCGCGCGGCGCAAGAGGCCGTGAGCGAGGCAGTCGAGCTCTCGGCGCGCGAACGCGAGATCGCGACGCTGGCGGCCGCCGGGCAGTCGAACTTGGAGATCGCGCGCGCGCTGTCGATCAGCTATAAGACGGTCGAGAAACACCTGGGCTCCGCCTACCAAAAACTCGGCGTCTCCTCGCGCACGCAACTGGCGCCGCACGTCACCGCCGGTCGCTGACGCCGTCGCGGGTTCTCGAAGTGGCACGAACGTCAAACGGCGAAGACACGCGCATGGCCGCACCCGTGTGGGCTCCCGACATCGCAATCGACGCCGAACTGGCATCGAGGCTCATTTCCGCGCAGTTCCCGGCACTCGATGCGCGGAGCGTCGAGCCGTTTGCGGTCGGCTGGGACAATGCGGCCTTTCTCGTCGACGGCAAGACCGTCTTTCGGTTCCCGCGCCGCGAGCTGGTCGCGGACCTCATCGAACGCGAGATCGCTCTTCTTCCGCAGCTCGCGCCGCGGCTTCCGGCACGAATCTCGACACCGACCTTCATCGGCGCCGACAGCACCGACTACCCGTGGTCGTTTGCAGGCTACCCGCTGATCGCGGGGCGGAGTGCCGGCTCGCGGGCGCTCACCGATGACGAGCGGGTCGATCTCGCACAACCGCTGGCCCGCTTCTTGCGAGCGCTGCATACGATCGACCCGACACCTTTCGTGGCGATGGGCCTGCCGCCCGACGAACTCAAACGGTTCGATCACGACCTGTGCCTGCGCCGAACCGACGAACGGCTGCCGACGCTGAGCGCCGCCGGCCACGGTGACGACCTCGAGGAGTTTACGGCCTGGCTTCGGGCCCATCGCCCGTCCCCGCTCGAGGGCAGCAAACGACGCATCGTGCACGGTGACTTTTATCCGCGCCACATCGTGCTCGAAGCGGATGCACGAATCGCCGGCGTGATCGACTGGGGTGACATCCATCTCGGCGATCCGGCGATCGATCTCGCGATCGCCCACCTGATGCTGCCCTCGACCGCGCACCAAACCTTCCGCAACGCCTATGGGCTGATCGACGAGCGTACCTGGACGATGGCGCGCTATCGCGCGGTCTACATGGCGATACTCGTGCTGGATTACGGCCTCCGCGAGAGCGACGACGAGATGGTTGACATCGGCTCGACCGCGCTGCGTCTCATGCGCGACCACGTCGCCTGACGTCCGTTTATCGATCACGAGGCAGTATGCCGGTGGTAAAGCGCAGCCGCTACCCGTATACCGAGACGATATCGCGCTTGGTGAAGACGATCACCGACGGCGGCAACACGATCTTCGCCGTGATCGACCAGGCCGCGGCAGCGCGAACCGCCGGCCTGACGTTACGGCCGACGACGCTGATCGTCTTCGGCAATCCCAAGGGCGGAACGCTCCTGATGGATGCGTTCCCGCCGATCGCTCTCGATCTTCCGCTCAAACTGCTGGTCTGGCAAGACGGTGACTCGGTCAGCGTTGCCTACACGCCTGCGGACGAGATCGCAGCCCGCTATGACGTGACCGGCAAAGACGCCCTCGTCACAACGATGGATGCCGCGCTCAGCGCGCTCTCCGATTCGGTCGGATCTGCGTGATCCTGCGCCTTCGCCGAGTCTCGCGCGCCGTGTTCGTTGCCGGCCTGGTCCTGTTCTGCTGCCGGCCGGTCCTTGCGGCCCCCGCAATGGTGCTCGCGACGACGACGAGCACGCAAGACACCGGGCTGCTCGACGTGCTCGTGCCGGCCTTCGAGAAGGCATCGGGGTACAACGTTAAAACGATCGCCGTCGGAACCGGCGCCGCGCTCGCAATGGGCGACCGAGGAGACGCGGACGTGCTCTTGGTGCACGCTCCGGCGGCGGAGGAACTCTATATGGCGAAGGGCCGCGGACTTTCACGCGCCCGCGTCATGCATAACAGTTTCATCGTGGTAGGCCCCGTTGCGGACCCCGCCCGCGTGCGCGGTGCCCCGACGGCGCAAGACGCCTTCGCCCGCATCGCACGCGCCCAGGCGCCATTCGTTTCGCGCGCCGACGATTCCGGTACGAACATCAAAGAGCTCGCACTGTGGAAGGCCGCGGCGATCGCACCGTCGGGTTCGTGGTACATCAAGACCGGAAGCGGAATGGCGGACACGCTGCACGTCGCTTCTCAAAAAGCCGCCTACACGCTGGCCGACAACGGTACCTACCTCTCGCAACGCGCCACCCTTGCGCTCGTCCCGCTGGTGCTCGACGCGAAGGACCTGCTCAACATCTATCACGTGATCGTCGTGAAACCGTTGCCGGGGCACATCTCGAACCAGCCCGCTGCCGAAGCTTTTGCCGCCTTCGTCACGTCGCCCGACGGCCAGCGCCTCATTGCGGCCTACGGGACCGAACGATTCGGACGGCCACTGTTCATCGCCGACGCCGGGAAGGGCGATTGAACTGAGCGCGATCGCGGCCCTCTCCGTTGCCGTCTCCGGTCTCGCGACGCTGATCGCCGGCCTCTTTGCGATCCCCGCGGCGTTGTGGATCGTTCACGGGCGTTCACGCTTGCGCGGCGTGCTGCTCGCGCTCTTCGCGGCCGGACTCGGACTGCCGCCGGTCGCCGTCGGACTCGCGATCGCCTATGCCTTCTGGCGCAGCGGCCCGCTCGGGTTTTTCGACCTGCTGTACACGCCGTGGGCGATGGGCATTGCACAGACCATCATCATCGTTCCGCTCGTCGGCACGCTCGCGGTCGTCGCGCTGCGGGGCGGTGACCCGACGTTGCCGATGCAGTTGCGCGGCCTCGGCATTCCATGGCGAAGCCGTCTCTGGCTGCTCGCGCGCGAGGTCGCCCCGGGGCTTGCTGCCGCGCTGCTGGCCGGCTTCGGGCGGGCGATCGCCGAGGTCGGCGCCGCGCAGATGACCGGCGGGAACATCGAAGGAGCGACGCGCGTCTTGACGACGGCGACCATGCTGGCGGTCGGGAAGGGCGAGTTCGCCGACGCGTTCGCGTACGTCGCCGTGCTGCTCGGCATCGTCGCCGTCGCGACCGGCGCGGCGCTGGCGCTCCAACGACGATGGGCGTGACGGCGCGCGACCTCTTCGTGCGGCGCGGCGCGTTTACGCTGAGCGTCGCGGGCTTTGCGGCGGGGTCGAGCGGCACGGCGGTACTCGGTCCGAACGGAGCCGGCAAGACAACGCTCTTGCTCGCGCTGCAGGGTTTACTCGCGGCCGAAGGCGCGGTCGAACGACCGGTGCGAAGCGCGGCCGTGTTCGCCCGTCCCGCAGTCCTGCGCGGAAGCGCGCTCTGGAACGTAGCTGTCATCGTGGAATCGACGCTAGGAATCGGCTGGGATCAGGCTTGCGAACGCGCGCGCCGGATGCTTCACGAGGTCGGACTCTCCACCCGCGCCGACGCTGACGCGCGCACGCTCTCGACCGGCGAACGGCAGCGGCTCGCGCTCGCGCGTGCGGTCGCCATCGAGCCTGCGGTGCTCTTTCTGGATGAGGCGTTCGCGAACATCGATGCCGATGCGCGGCCTGCGCTCCGCTCGTTCGTCACGGACTACTGCGCCCGTTCATCTTGCGATGTGGTGGTGGCCACGTCATCGCTCGCCGACGCGTTCGCGCTGTGCTCCGTGGCACTTGTCCTCGACGGCGGCACCGTTACGTACGAGGGTTCGACGCAGGATTTGCAGCACGCGACTGGACCCTTCGTTCGGGCACTGTTCGAAGACGCGGCCCTGACCGGAGGGGCCGCGTCTGCTACGGCCCCGTGATCGTCGCGATCTGACGGCGCAGCCCAGAGCGACGTTAGCGCCGCAGCCGCAATCGTAACGACGAACCGGCCGCGCTCGTCACCCTCCGGGTGTGACGCTTACGACGCAGGTTGGATTGTTGTCGGTCGTTATGATGATCGGCAATGCAGCCGTCATCGAGATCACGATCGCGCCGTGCGTATCAACCGTATAGGTGAACGTGCTACGGTCGCAATTCGCCGTCTGCGTTAACTTGAAGTTGGCGGCCGGCGTGAAGTGAACCGTTACCGATACGGGATAGTTGAAAGCGCAATAGGTGCCGCCCCAGATGTTGCCCCACGCTCCGCCTTCCTGCGCGCACTGCGACTGGGTGACGAGGCCGTCCCAATCCGCGACGCCGTACGAGAACGCCGAGACCTGCTGGTTCGGCGGCAAATACAGACACGCTGACGCCTGAGCGGCCGAACAAAACGCCTTCATATCCGCCGGTGCCGAGGCGTATTGCGATGATGGCTCGACGTAGGGTTGCGGCACGATTTGAATATTACTGGGATTGATCGCTCCCGCCGTCCGGTTCACGACCGTGTGCGTCGTGCCCCCGCCGACGGTAGTCGTCGTTGCGCCGCCGACGCGAGGCGCCACGCCGCCGTGAATGGTCGACGTCAATTTTCCGTGCATCGCGGATCCGAGCGAGCCGGCGCGGAGCAGCGCGGCTTCGCGCGCACGATGCGCGGCACGCAGCTGTCCCAACGTGACAGTTCTTGGCCCAAGCACCACCGGCGTCGAGTCGGGCGCATTGGTCAATCGATCGGCCGGGGAGAGTTTCGCAAAAGGTACGGCCGTCGCGGCTAGCGCCATCGCCGATCCGCCAAGCACGACCGCAACGGCGGCGGCCAAGAGCAGGGAGGGTACCCGACCAGTCTTAAGGCTGCTGTTCATGGCCCGAACGTAATCCAGCGTACGGCCCGAGTCAAGCAAGACGGCGACGGCGTGCGATAGCGCCCCGAACAAGAATTGTGCGGTTTAGCGAAGCGGGCAGGCGCCCGGCACGGGGCGCGGAACGACACCGCCTCCGTCGGCGCTTGGAGGTTCTTATGCGTGCTTCTGTTCTCTTCGCGGTCGTGACCCCGTGGTTGTGCGGAGCCCTGCTCGCCGGGTGCGATGGTGGGTCGGTCAGCACGCACGCCGCGCGAGCGGTCCCCGCGGCGGGATCGCAAGCCGTCGCCCTCGGGGTTCGGGGCGGCGGGCGCAAGCCGGATAGCGTGCCGAGTTGCATCGGGCTCGGGACCGGTTCGTTCGTCGGCGGTGGATTCGAGAACGTCGCGGACGGCGCGTACTCCGGCGTCCTCGAAGGTAACTCGAACGAGGTCTGCGACGAAGAGAGCGCGGTCGCCGGCGGCTATTACAACTTCATCTCGAGCGGGGCGAACACGTCGTACTACTCCTTCATCGGATCGGGCTACGACAACTCGATCAGCGGAAACGGCTACCAGTCCGTCATCGGCGGCGGCAACGTCAACGCCCTCACAGCGCCGAACAGCGTGATCGGCGGCGGCAACGAGAATACGCTCAGCGGCTCGGATGCCGTGATCGCCGGCGGCAGCCAGAACAGCATCAGCTCAACCGGCTCGTACGGCTCGATTACGGGCGGCAGCGGGAACACGAACGCCGGCCAAGCCGCGGTCGTGGGCGGCAACAACGACAGCATTACCTCCGCCGGCACGTACTCGACGATCGGCGGGGGCAACGGTAATTCCATCTCCGGCCGCGCCGCGGTCATCGCGGGCGGCGCCTTTAGCGTTGCGGGCGGTCAATGGGCGACGATCCCCGGGGGACTCGCGAACACCGCCAACGGTGAATTGAGCTTTGCCGCAGGCTACAGTTCGAATGCAGCCCATGCCGGCGCGTTCGTCTGGAGCGACACCGCGAACGGCGCGACGCAGCTCAGCTCGACGGCTCCGAACCAGTTTCAAGCGCGCGCCACCGGCGGCTTCATGTTGTGGACAAACGCGTCGAACACGGTCGGCGCGACGCTGGCCAGCGGCTCGGGTACCTGGGCCTCCGCGAGCGACCGGTCGATGAAGACGGACGTCGCGCAGCTCGACGAAGCGAAGGTGCTCGACGAGGTCGCGAAATTGCCGATCACGAGTTGGAGCTATATCACCGAGCGCGGCGTCCGTCACGTCGGCCCGATGGCCCAGGACTTCTACGCGGCGTTCCGCGTCGGCGCGGACGACCGCCACATCACGTCGATCGACGAAGACGGCGTCGCGCTCGCGGCGATCAAGGCGCTGCACGCCGAGAACGCCTCGCTGCGCACGAGGCTGGCCGCGGTCACGGACTCCCAATCGACGATGGAGCGCGAGCTGCGTCAGATGAGGCAAGAGCTCGAGGCGCTACGCGCGGAGCGGTAAGCCGGCGCGTTAGGAAGCGAGTCTCCCAACGTACCTTTCCGACTGTAAGAGTCGCCGGCCGGGGCGGTTCCGGGTCGAGAGGTAGGGATATCCCCACTTTGCTCATGCGGTTCTGCCTGGTACGACTGGGTCGCTCGGCTTGGAGGAGGTTTGATGGGTTACCGTGGCTGGGGTATTGCGCTCGCGGCGTTCGCCGTCGTGCTTTCGGCGTGTTCGGGGAGTCGTTCGATCCCCGTCGGCTCTCACGGTGGCGTTACGCCGTCCCCGAGTTCCCTGGGTTCGGCGAGTGCCGCGGCCGTTGCGACGGCGCTAGCGAGCGTCGAGGCGTACTATCAGACCCTTCCCGGAACCGACCCGATGTCGGACGTCGCGAACGTCGCCGCACACATGGTCAGCTCGGGCGCATTCGCATCGGCGACGGCGGGACCGGGCGCCATTTCGGCCACGCTCAGCGACGGGACGCCCGTCATCGTCTTCACGGATCGCGTCGCCGACCTGCTGGCGCCGAGCGTCACCCGCCGGCGCAATGGCGTTGTTATCGGTTCGCCGCCCGGCTCCAGCATCGGGCCGGCGACGCAGCATGAGGTGCTGTTCCTGGTCAACGAGCTGGACTCGGCGGCGTTCACGCCGGCGAACCAGCAACAGTTCGGTCAGGCCTTCAGCAACCGCGGCTTTCAAAGTACCGGGGCGCAAGTCGACGTCGCGGCCGTCACGCTCGAAAACATCGTCGCCCTCGGCAGCACGCACCCGCTCGATTTTCTCGACATCGCAACGCACGGAGCCGTGGTCACGCTCAAACCGGGCGGCCCGCAGTTCTACATCAACATCTCGAATACGCCCGTCACCGATGCCTCGCGGATGCAGTACGCGAGCGACCTTGCCGCCGGACGTCTGACCTACGCGTTCGTGCTCCAAAAAGATAAGAACATATCCACCTTTACGACCTTCGCATTCACGCCGGCATTTCTGGTCGAACATGCAACATTCAATCCCGGCGCGATCGTCGACAACGAGTCGTGCTTCGGACAGAGTCCGCTGATCGCGACGTCGGTCGAGACGGCATTCCAACTGGCCGGAGCCGGGCAGTATCTCGGCTGGACGAAACCCGTGGCCGGAAACTCGGCCGATCAAAC
>Ga0182024_10018408_pt1 | contig 13010 bp, 13 predicted proteins | sample P32metaG_FD_120480 | JGI IMG/M metagenome (GOLD analysis project Ga0182024, IMG submission 120480) | Permafrost microbial communities from Stordalen Mire, Sweden - P3-2 metaG (Illumina Assembly) | ecosystem: Environmental > Terrestrial > Soil > Wetlands > Permafrost | place: Sweden: Stordalen...
GTATCGTTCCAGACGACTTACGGCACCGATCCTGCGACGAGCTTGACGCAACTTGGTCCCGCAGCCACGCCTTCTTCGACCGCCGCGGACCTCGTAGACAACCTGCTCGGTGCAGCCTCCCCGACCAAGAGCGGATACGCATTCACGTACGCGCCAGGTGCAGCTGCAAGCGGAATCGTCAGCACCTACACGATTGTGGCCGCTCCTCTGACACAGAACGTAACCGGTCAGCGGCAATTTTTCACGGACCAGAGCGGTGTGATTCGCCAGACCACCGATGGTACGACCCCGACCGCAGCTAGCAACCCGATTGGTTAATTGTTTCGGTAAGGTTTCAGCGAGGGGAGAAAGGCTTAACGCCTTTCTCCCCTTTTTTTCACAGATGGATGAGTACAATGCCGATTCCGGTAAGCATGAATTTTCATTTGGGAGATTAGGCAATGATCCGCGCGGAATTACACAAGAAGCCCACTACATGCGATCGGCCCGGAGCGGGCTTTTCCCTTATCGAACTTCTCGTGGTCGTTGCCTTGATTTTGATCATCGCGGGCGTCGCAATCCCGAATTACATTCAATCCAAAATGCGCGCGAATGAGAGTTCGGCGGTACAGAGCCTGAGGAATATTTCCGCGGCGGAACTCTCCTACTCCAATACCTACGGCATTAATTTTTCCAACGCTCTTACTGACCTTTCCGGCACGGGCAGCAATCCCGACCAGACCAGCGCAGGATTGGTGGACAGCACCCTGGCGACTGGGCAAAAGAGCGGATATCTCTTTAGCTATACGCCGCTTTTAACGGATGCCCAGGGACACCCGAGAACGTATTCCTTGACTGCGGATCCGACGATTCAGGGGAGGACGGGACAGCGTCATTTTTACACCGACCAATCCGGAGTGATTCGAGTCAATCCAACCGTTCCCGCCAGTCCCAGCGATCTCCCGATTCAATGAAAAAGAAAATCGTAATTTTAGGCGGTTGCATAGGACCAGATTCAGGCCGCCATTGCGCCTTCCTGCTATACTTCTCATGTGAATAGAAAAATCGCAGCTGCGTCATTTGCCTTCGCTCTATTGGGGGCTGGGTTTGCTGCGGCAGGCGCATCACAAGCGCCACCGCAACAATCAACCAACAATGCAAAAGCTTTGGCGCACTTGCTCGAAGAGCACTACCGCCAGCCGCACACCTTTCAGGCCGTCTTTCTGGAACGCTTCAGCGAAGGTCAGAAGCAGGCGCGCGTCGAATCCGGCACCGTTTATTTTCGGCGTCCGGGACAAATGCGCTGGGATTACGATGCGCCCGAAAAAAAACTTTTTCTGGTGGATGGCAAGACCACCTGGTTTTACGTTCCCTACGATCACACTGTGACCAAGGCCCCGGTAAAAGAAAGCTCGGATTGGCGCACACCGCTCTCGCTCCTGACAGGTAAGCCGGATCTGTCCCGCCTGTGCAGTCAGATCGATCTGGTCGCTGAAGACGGGCTGCCGAGCGGCCACGTGGTGCTTCGCTGCCTCCCCAAGGAAGCCAAAAGCCCCGCGGATGGAAGCGCATACACCGAAGTTCGTCTGGAGATGGACAGCAGTTCAGGAGAATTGGCCCGCATTGCAATTCGCCAGCCCGGCGCAATCGAATTGGAGTACCGCTTTGGGAACTGGCAGACGGATGTCCCCTTGTCGGGCGATATGTTCCGCTTCCAAGTCCCAGTCGGAGTAGCCATCGTGAATGGCGTCTCCATGGCGGAACCTCAGTAGCTGTGTTGGCCGAAGGGGCATCCGCCGCGGCGGACCGTGCCCCCACAATCGACTGGCCATCGGGAATGCGTTGACTGGGAATTCACAAAGTACTCACAGACAAGAAATGTAATTCCCAATTGGCCAAAGTAAAATCGCAGCGCCCGCCACAAAAGCCGAGTTGTCGCCCAGCGCACGCAGCCTCTGCGGCGGCTTCCTGCATCTATACGGTTGAGGTACACTCTGGGAATGGCTGAGTTTCTTTGCAAGGTGGCCGACGGCACCGGAAAAGTCTATCTGCACGTAGAGCCTGCGGAATCCATCACAGAGGCTCGTCAGAAGCTTTCCGATCGCGGCCTATTTGTCTACAACGTCAGGCCGCGCTCCGGGTTGCTGGGCGAGTTATTTGGCACCAAGCGCCAGAAGTCGGTCGATGGCAATGATTTCCTGGTCTTTAACCAGCAATTTAATACGCTGATTAAGGCCGGAATCCCCATCTTGAGGGCGTTGGATCTTTTGTCTGACCGCGCTGCTGCGGAAAAGCTGCGCCCCGTTTTGAGCGAAGTTCGCCGCCAGGTTCGCGAAGGCACCACGCTATCCGAGGCGCTCGAATCGCAGGGCGTATTTCCAAAAGTCTACACGGTGTCCGTGCTTGCCGGCGAGAAGAGCGGCAACCTGTCGGGCGTTCTTGAGTATTACATTGCCTATCAAAAAGTCACCACCGGATTTAGAAAAAAACTCATCTCGACGCTCATTTATCCCGCGATTCTGGTTTGCGCGGCATTTGGCATCGTGACTTATCTGGTTACTTACGTCATTCCAAAATTCGCGGGGTTGTACAACGATTTGAATATTACTTTGCCGGTGGCCACACGTATTCTTCTGGCCGCCACGGTTACCTACAGACCGTACCTGCTGGCATCCATTGCGCTGCTGGTAGTCCTGGTGGCAACGGCGTTTGCATGGGCGCAAACCGAACAGGGTGGTTTAACTGTAGAGCGCATTAGAATGCGCCTGCCCCTTGTGGGAGATACCATTACCAAATTTCAGTTCGCGCAATTTTGCCGCACGCTTTCCACTTTGCTTTCCGGAGGCACTCCGCTGGTGCAAGCCATGGAAACCTCCGGCGGCGCGATTAAGAGCCGCCTGATTTCGGAAGCGATTACGGAAAGCGCGCAACTTGTGCGCGAAGGGCAGTCGCTGCATAACGCTCTTTCCTCCACCGGCTTAGTACCCGATTTGGCTCTGGAGATGGTGGAAGTCGGAGAGGCCAGCGGATCCCTGGCAGCCATGCTTTCCAGCGTCGCGGAATTCTATGAAGACGATGTAGATACGCACATAACCAATTTGGTGGCCCTGATCGAGCCGGCGATTCTGATCTTTATGGCCATATTGATTGCTTTTATCCTGGTGGCGCTGTACTTGCCCATGTTCTCATTGTCCGCGGGCGGCCAGGGGTAGGGAATGACAGTCATGAGCACAACCGACCAATCATTAACGACAGCATCCGATCCACAAAGCGAACGAGAGAAGTCGTTGCGGCTGGCGGAACGCTACCGCTGCGGCTTTGTCGATCTGTTCGAACAACGGATCGATCCGGAGCTGTTTAGGAGCATTCCAGCGGAGTTGATGTTCCGATTCAACTTCGTCCCGATGGAGGCTCAGGGAGGCGCCCTGGTGATCGCAGTGGCCGATCCTAGCCAGGTTCTGCTCAGCGATGAGCTGCCTTTGCTGCTGGGTAAGAAATTGATCCTCAAGGTGGCCACGCCCACGCAGATCAGCGATCTCCTGAAACGCACCGAGCAATCCCAGCGCGTCCTCGATCAGGCCACAGAAGCCTTTACATTGACGGTGGTCGAAGAGGACGAAGATGGCGATTCGAATATCTCCTCGGACAGCCTGACGCAGCAGGATTCCGCCGTCAGCCCGGTCGTCCGCCTGGTGGACACAGTGATTTTTACCGCGCTGGAACGGCGCGCCTCGGATATTCACATCGAGGCCAGGGACATCGAGGTTGCCGTCAAGTACCGCATTGACGGTGTGCTGGTGCACGCCATGACGCCAATTTCCAAGGACTGGCTGTCCACCATTATTTCGCGCATCAAGGTGATGAGTGAACTGGATATCGCCGAACGCCGCGTGCCGCAGGATGGCCGCTTCCGCGTTCGCTACAAAGGCCGCTTCGTCGATTTCCGCGTTTCCATCATGCCCTCCAGTCACGGAGAAGATTGCGTCCTGCGCGTGCTGGACAAGGAAACGCTTTCTGAAAAATTTCAAAATCTGAGCCTGGACGTTGTCGGTTTTTCAGCCGATGAAATGCGCAAGTTTCGCCGCTACATCCGCGAACCCTACGGAATGGTGCTGGTCACCGGCCCCACGGGATCGGGAAAAACCACCACGCTGTACGCGGCCATCAATGAAATAAAAACCGACGAAGACAAGATCATCACCATTGAAGACCCGGTCGAGTATCAAGTTCGCGGAATCGTGCAGATTCCCGTGAATGAAAAGAAGGGGCTGACCTTCGCGCGCGGATTGCGTTCCATTCTTCGACATGACCCGGATAAGATCATGGTGGGAGAAATTCGCGACAATGAAACCGCGCAGATCGCCATCCAGTCCGCGCTGACCGGGCACCTTGTGTTCACCACGGTGCATGCCAACAACGTGACCGACGTGATCGGGCGATTCATCAACATGGGAGTCGAGCCCTACAATTTCGTTTCCGCTCTCAACTGCATTCTGGCGCAGCGCCTGGTGCGAGTGGTTTGCGTGCATTGCAAAAAGGCCGTACGCTACTCCCCGGAAGTGTTGCGCGCATCCGGCCTCGATCCCGCCGAATGGGGCTCGGTGCAATTTGTGGAGGGGGCGGGCTGCCTGGAATGCTCCGGCACAGGATTCCGCGGCCGCAGTGCGATCTCAGAACTATTGGATTTGTCCGACCACATTCGAGAAATGATCATCAGTCGTCGTCCCACCTCCGAGATCAAGCGCGCTGCCGGCGAGGAAGGCATGACTTTTCTGCGGGATTCGGCGCTGGCCAAGGTGCGCGAAGGCATCACCACGCTGAAGGAAATCAACAAGGTGACCTTTATTGAGTAGCACCGACAGCATCCGGCAGGGAATTTACCAGAGCGGATTCGTCCGCCGAATGGCGCGCTGGCTGGATTCAACTCCTCACCCGCTGGTGGCTTGCGAAATCGCCGCGGATTACGTGGCGGCTGCGCGTTGGACACGCACGAGTATGGGCTTGGATGGCTTTGCCGTGGAGCCGCTGCCTCCCGGAGCGATCGTGCCCACGGCCGTGGAATCGAATTTAGTTGATGCCGCGGAAGTGCGCGCCGCGGTGGGCCGCGTATTCTCCCGACTGCGCGTCAAAAACGAGGATGTCGCATTGCTCTTGCCGGACACTGTGATCCGCGTTTTTGTGCTGCACTTCGATGTTTTCCCGCGTAAATCGGAGGAAGCCATTCCGATTCTTCGCTGGCGGCTCAAGAAAAGCGTGCCGTTTGAAGCCGAAGAAACTGTCATCTCCTACATGCGGCAGACTCCGCGCGACGAAGGAGTGGATATCGTCACGGGGCTTGCACGCCTGCGCATTGTTCGCGAGTACGAAACCCTGATGGAGTCGGTGGGAATGTCGCCGGGCGTGGTCATGAGTTCGACGCTGGCGGCTATTCCGCTGCTGCCGGATGAGCGGCCAGCTCTGCTTGCGCGCATTACGGGCACGACCTTGACAACCGTGATCGTTCGCGAGGGCATGCTTTGCGGATACCGCTGCACGTCACTGCCTGCCGACGCGCGGCATGTGACGCCGCAGGCTCTCCTGGATGAAATTTATCCGCTGGCTGCTTATTATCAGGATTCCTGGAGCGAAGGCATCGCCCAAGTTCGCCTGGCAGGGCTGTCCGACCGGATTGCGGAATTTAGTGAGCCCTTTCGCCAGGAATTGAAATGCCCTGTGGAGTCGCTGCTGACAGCTGCAATCGAAGAGGGACGATTTCGCTCGGACGAACAGCCCCTGGTGGACCGTGGCCTGGAAGCGCTGATCGGCTGGACATTGAATCGCGGGGCATAATCGAACCGCGGGGCATGAACACTTTGAAAAAAGAGAGGGCATTGGGCAGGGCATGAAAGTACGGCTAAATCTTTCGACATCCCCGCTGGAAAGCAACCGGCGATTCGCGCTGAGCGCGGGCGTGATCGGCACGATTGCCATCGTGGCGCTGCTTTTCCTTTCCTACCGAACGTACTCGGTCTGGAAGAGTGACAAGGAGCTTCGCGCGCGGCAGGATGCGCTTGGGGTGCAGATTGCCAGGCTGCAACAGCAGCGCCAGAACCTGTCCGGCTTTTTTGAAAATTCGCAAACCGTGCAGCGCCGGCAGCGCGCCGCTTATCTGAATTCCCTGATCCAACAGAGGGCTTTTCCGTGGATCAAAATTTTCATGGACCTGGAGCGCATTCTTCCCGAGGGCGTGCGGGTCGTCAGCATCGAGCCCAAACTGGCGGGCGACAGCCTGCAGCTGACATTTTTGGTGGGGGCCATGAGCGACGAGGGCAAATTGAAGTTTTTGAAGGCGCTGGAAAGTTCGCCTGAGTTTTCGCACATCGAACTGCTCAGCGAATCGCATCCGGCACGCCCGGAGCAGACCGACCGGGTGATGCTCTCGCTTCAGGCCCAGTATTCTGTAATATGATCGGCGATATGATATGAAACAAGTTATATTAAATCGTAATAATCTTATCCGCGCAGTGCTGGGTGTCATCCTGCTGGCCGATGCCGTCCTGCTGGGTGTGCAGTATCAGTTGAACCGCACTCCCCACGTGCAAACCGGCGACTTGAACCGCCTGAGCATGCTGGAGAAGCAGTATCGCGCGGACAACACGCGCCTGGAAAGATTCAAAACCGAATTGCCCGCCGATGAAAAACAGTGGGACGAATTTTTTACCACCCATTTTCATCCCGCGGGCGCGGGCTATTCGGCCATCAGCGAAGACCTGGGAGGTTTGTCGAGCTCGGCGGGGCTGCATTCCGACAGTATTTCCTTTCACCAGCATGAGCCCGACGCGCGCGGCCTGATGCAGGTGGATATCAACACGGCCGTCGAGGGAGATTACGACAGCCTGGTCAAATTTCTGGACAAGCTGGAGCATTCCGACAATTTCTACGTGCTGGACAGTTTGGCGCTGGCTTCCAGCACACTCGGAAAACTTCGTTTGAATGTGACACTGAGGACTTACTTCCGGACCACTTAAGATGAAGAATAAGAATCAAATCATCGTTCTGGGAGTGCTGATGCTGGTTTTGGCCGGCACGGCGTTCAATTTTTACAGGACTCGAAATTCCTCCGATGCGGATAATCCCGCGCCTGTTTCACTGGACACCCGATTTACACCCCTGAGCGTGGACAATCCCGCTCTGCGGCTGGATATTTTGAGACGCTTTTTAGCGCTGGAATACAATGGCGTTCACCGCAGCATCTTCAGCGCAACGCTGCCTCCGCCACCCACGCCTCCGCCATCCAAACAGCAGGAGAATCTCTTGCCTCCTATGCCTACAGGCCCGCCGCCGCTGACCGTGGATGCCAAATACTTTGGCTACGTCAGCGATTTGGGCGGGGCACACAGGCGAGCGTTCTTTGCCACGGCCAATAACGAGGACGTGATCATTGCCAGCGAGGGAGACACGTTCATGGGCAGGTTCCGCATTGTTCGGCTGACCAATACCGTCGCCGATGTGGAAGAGGTTTCCTCGGGACGCCACGCCACACTGACTTTGGAAGAAGGGGCACTGCCTAACGGGATCGCCCAGTGACAACTGCCAATCCAATCACGCGCCGCAAGATTGAAGCAGGTTATACGCTGCTGATGGTGGTTTTTATGGTGGCCACCATGATGATTTTGGCATTGGCTGTGACTACAAATGTGGCTACGGAAGGCCGCCGCGAAAAGGAGGCCGAAATGGTGTGGCGCGGGGAGCAGTATGAGCGCGCCATCGGCCTGTACCAAAGGAAATTCAATAATAAATATCCGACCAAGATTGAAGATCTCACAAAGCAGACCAACGGCGTTCGATTCCTGCGCCAGGCCTACAAGGATCCGATGAACAGTGCAGACGGTTCCTGGCGTTTTATTTATATTACGCCGAGCGGGCAGATCGTCGGGAGTCTGCGCCCGACCAGTCTTTTGCCGGTGCCGACATTGCAGGGGCCGACGGCCTCGCCGTTTGGCGGCCCGTCGCAAGGTTTGCCGCAATTGGGCGGGATTCAACAGCAGACTCCATTTGGAGGCGCAGCGCAGCAACAATTGGTTACAGCAACAACCGCAAATACCGGTTCGCAGGATTCCCAGCCGCAGCCGCTCGCAGGAGCTGTGCTGGGTGGTTCCATCATTGGCATAGGGAGCAAGATCAAAAAGCCTTCGCTGCGGGTGTATATGGGTGGCGACAACTACCAGCAGTGGGAATTTATCTATAGCCCCAATGGTCAGCTGATCATTCCGGGACAGGCTCCGGTGACCCCTAATGGCATTACTGGCGCTCCTGGCATTGCCCCTGGCGGCACTAATCAGAATGGGACTCCGGGCGCTACTCCCAACGGAAACGGGGTCGGCCCGAATGGAAATGGTCAAAACGGTTCCTCGCCGCCTGTACCCCCGAATCCACCTGATCCGAATAATCCGAGTGGTCAACCGCAGCAACCGCCGCCGAACCAATAATCACCCCTCGTCAATGTTCCACCTTCCCAGGGGAATAGGCTTCAGCCTGTTTGGTTTGACTTTTCCACGCCACAAAAAAAACAAACAGTCTGAAGCCTGTTCTACTAACCCGGATTTCTTACGGGATTGCAAGCTTCCTGGGAACGCCAATCTCCTGATTGGCGTTCCCAGGTTGCCCCATCGCAATTCGCACCAACTGTGCTTTTTAGATTTTGAACCCGTACCCGCTGGGTCACCTTGCTGGGACGCACCGTTTGAGCACTGCGACGGCGCGGTCCCGTTCCTACGATGAGAAGGCCCGGTAAATGGCTATTGCAAGTCGATTAGCAGAATTGACGCGTGATAGGTATTGCGGAATTTATCGGTGACGCGGCGAACGTAGTCCTGGGTTTCGCGGTAGGGAGGAATCGCGCGGTACTGTTCGACTCGCACTGGCCCGGCGTTGTAGGCTGCGAGAGTCAGGGAGAGATCGCCGTTGTAGCGCAGCAACAACTCCTTGAGGTATTTTGTGCCCCCTTCGATGTTTTGCTGCGGGTCGAATATTTTTGTCACGCCGAAGCGAGCCGCTGTTTCGGGCATCAATTGCATCAGGCCTCGAGCCGATCTCCAGGACACAGCGTTGGGATTGAAATTGGATTCCACGGCGATCACGCTGGCCACCAGTTCAGCAGCCACGCCGTGAGCGCGAGCAGAGTTGGCAATGAAATTGGCATAGGGTACGTCAAGCAATTTTACTTTGATGGGAAGGAAGATGTCTTCGGGCTCCACGCGCAGCAGCGCGTCCGCGGGAATTTCCAGAGTGCCGCCGGGCATGGTCAGGCGAAGTGTGTCGCCCACGCGCTCATATCCGGTTACGTGAATGCGCTGGCCGGATTGCAGAACCATGTACTCGGCGCGCGCGCAGGGAGCCAGCGCCGCCACGAGGAGCAGCGGGCCTCCGAGCCATTTTGCGAACTGTGGCAAGCGCTTCACTTCAGGCGTCTCCAAAGGCGTACAGGGCAATTGCGGCAGCGACCCCGCCCTGGTCGTTGCTCAGGGTCTCACGCCAGCCAAGAGATTTCAACTCCGGGACGCTGTTTCCCATGACCACGGGGAGCCCGGCAAATTGCAGCATTTCGATGTCGTTCAGGTTGTCTCCGATGGCCATCACATCGTCACGCGACCAGCCGCGGCGTCGCACCCACTCGGCCAGCGTCGAACCTTTCGAGCATCCCGGAGCGATGACATCGACGAGACCGAAGTCGCGCTCGTCATACACCGTCATGGCCACGGAATATTGCGCGGCGAACGGCAGATGCGAAAGAAAAGTTTCCACCTCGCGTGCCCGGCTCACTTGCCCTGTGAACATCACCTGAATCGGATCCTCCGTGAGGCAATCTCGCAGCGGAGAAATCTCCGCAAGAAAAGGGCGATTGCGCTTGAAGTATCCGCCGCGCAAAGGATCGTCCCAGTCGATGTGTTCGTAAAAAACCTGATTTTCGCGCGGCCGGTTGAAGCATACCGAGGCCATTTCTCGAAAGGCGGTGGTCTCCTCCAGCACGCGCCCGGCAATGTCGACCGGCAGCAGGTTGACGAACTGGGTTTCGCCGGCGCTGGATTTTACCAGAGCGCCGTTGTTGACAATCATGGTCAGCGGGCAAGGGAACTGCTGGGCCACGGGCATGGCAAAGTCGTAGCGGCGGCCAGTCACGAGAGCAATTTCGATTCCGCGGGAGGAGGCTTCGGAAACGGCTTCGCGATTGATCTCGGGCAGGCGAGATCGCTCGTCGAGCAGAGTCCCATCAATATCGAGGGCAATCAGGCGGACCGGCATAACCATAGTTTACCGTGTTCGCATCTTTGTAGGCTATATCCCTAAAGTACAGGTGTGCCTTTTGTAGCGCGGGCTTCAGCCTGCGGGAAAAGTAGCACAGGCACTCCTGCCTGTGCGGGTTTTGCTGGACTTAACAAAAGCGCACAGGCAGGAGTGCCTGTGCTACTGAGGGACGGCGACGGAAATTTTATCCGAGGGTTTGCTTTCCAGGCCCCGGGAATCCACGGAGGTAACGAAGTAGGAATAATTGTGGCCAGCCTCCACACTCTTGTCCACGTATTGAGTGCCTACGATGATTTGAGGCGTCAGCTTGATGGGGCCGCTGAACTGCGTTTCGCGGTACACGTAATATCCCGTCACGGGGGATTTGCTGGGGCTCCAACCAATGGTAACTGAATGCGGGTTGCCGGGTCCCAGGCGCGCGAACAATCCATGCAGTTTTTGGCAGCCGGCCAGGAGCGATAGCACCACAAGTGAAAACAGAAAAAAGGCGCGCATGGCCGCAGCGATGTAGAGGGGTTTTCTCATCAGTAAACCGAATTGCAATTGCGCCACCCACGAAGCGCGCAATTTCCAGCTCGCCGTACAATTTTGGTGGAGGCTGGGGGAATCGAACCCCCGTCTGTTCGTTGCGAACGAACTATTCTCCCTCTGAACTAAGCCCCCAATGCCCAACAGCGTACCACTGAACGTGAGAGATTTTAACAGGGAGCGGCGAGGATTCCAAACGCGCCTAGCCAAAAATTTAAGAATATGGAAATTGCCCTAATTATTGCTGCTGCGGCAGGCTGCCGGTATTGCGCTGGGCGATGATCTTACGCGCGTTTTCATACAGCGCGCGAGCTTGCGGCAAGGATTCGACGGCCTTCTGGAGTTGAACGTCGTCTTCCAGATCCACCTTGGCGCCTTCGGTCAGGCCGAACACGGAGATGAAGGCTTCCTTGCGAATCTCACGCTTGATCCAGCTCAGGTTTTCCGCGATTTCGTCCTCGGTGTAAGGGACTTTTTCCTTGTCGAGATATGCGCGGAAGGTTTTCATGACCGCATCTCCGGCAACGAAGTCCTTGGTAATTTCCGGCCTGGTCCCAAGGAAATAAGTGGTGAACCCGCCGACTCCACCCGGGTAAGCGAAGAAAACTTCGTGGCGCAGAATATTTTCCTGGAATGGATTTAGCTTAGCCGGCGTCACGGGAACATCCGGAGTGATGCCTCCGCCGCCGGTAACCTGCCTACCGCTGTCGGTGAGCTTCACTTCGGTGGGAGGCGGGTTTTTGTGATTGTAAAGATAATCGTAGAGCGAAATATCCTTGTAATCGCGCTGGATCAGACGGCCGCTGGGCGTGTAGTAACGCGCAGTAGTCAGGGCCAGACCGGTGTTTTCACTCAGTCCGGAGACGGTTTGCACCAGTCCCTTTCCGAAGCTTTGCTCGCCGACCACGATGCCGCGGTCATGGTCCTGAATGGAACCGGTCACGATTTCCGAGGCGGAAGCGGACCCGCCATTTATGATTACGACCAGTGGTGCAGTGACCCCGCGATTCCCTGTGGGGGCTGGGTACCGGCGCTCCGCCGAGGCGCGCCCATGATGGGACACGATGAGCTGATTCTTGTCCAGGAACATGTTGGAAACGGCCACGGCTTCATTGAGCAGGCCGCCGGGATTTCCGCGCAGGTCCAGCACGATGCCGTCGAGCTTGGTGGCGTTCAAATCCTTTAGCGCCGCAGCCATTTCAGATTCGGTGGTCTCGTTGAATCCGGAAAGCTTGATGTAGCCGATGCCGGGCCTGACTTCAAAATCCAGGTCCACGGAATGCTTGGGAATTTCGTCGCGTGTGACCGTGAAATTCAGATTTTCGGTGTAGCCCACGCGCTTCATGGTGATGTGGACGACGGTGCCCTTGGGGCCCTTCAGCATGTCGGCAACTTCGGAGCTGCTCAGCCCTTCCGTCGATTTGGTATCGACGGCCATGATCACATCGCCGGGGCGAATGCCGGCGCGGTAAGCAGGCGAACCGGGCATGGGAGAAAGCACGTAGGTGTAATTATCGCGCGGCACGATGGTCATGCCCACGCCGTAATATCTTCCGCGCTGATCTTCGCGCAGATTGGCGTAGGCGCGCGGGTCGAAAAAGCTGGAGTGCGGGTCAAGGACGCGCAGCATTCCTGGAATGGCGCCGGAGTACAGGGCGTGATCGGTGTCGATGGGAATGGCGTAATCCTTTTGGACGATCGAAAGGACGTGCGTAAAGGACCTGACGGAGTCCTGCAGAGAATTCACATCCGTGGACGTTGCGCGCACCGAGGGACCGTAAATTCCTCCCAAGACCGCGGATACGACCAAGACACCAATGACGAGCAGCGCACCACGCCTCTCACCCTGCATATCGCCCTCGCTTTTCTATGTCATGGCGCCGTGGCCATGCACATCGTCCATAAGTATAGCATAGAGCCTGAATTGACACCCCTGTCGCACTCCACTATGATTCCAGCTGCGCATCCACCTTGTTCTTGTTGGAAAACAAGTTGGGCAACAAGCGGACGTGGGCCGCAGCTGTTGAGCTTGAGCGATTTAGGCGGTTAGCCGGAATTAGAGGAAGCTCTTTTGACCTCTCAGCCGGACGGTTCCCAGCCGCTTGCATTCTCCGCATTCGATCCTAAAGGCAAAGTGCACCGCACATGTTGAGTTTGCCACACCTTGTCGTCCTGTTTGTGGTGGCCCTGATTATTTTTGGACCCCAGAAGCTGCCGGA
>Ga0182024_10018409_pt1 | contig 13009 bp, 12 predicted proteins | sample P32metaG_FD_120480 | JGI IMG/M metagenome (GOLD analysis project Ga0182024, IMG submission 120480) | Permafrost microbial communities from Stordalen Mire, Sweden - P3-2 metaG (Illumina Assembly) | ecosystem: Environmental > Terrestrial > Soil > Wetlands > Permafrost | place: Sweden: Stordalen...
CGCCGCAGCCAGGTCATGCGCGAGTTGGTCGCGGAGCATCGCGTCGGCGTCGAGCATCTCGTGCAGCCACTCTTCGTTGTGGAACGCGAGGAAGAGGCGGGCCCGATCGAGTCGATGCCGGGAATCTCGCGGCACTCGCTCGAGGCCGCGGTTGCCGAAGCGCGCGAACTTTTCGCGCTCGGCATCAAGAGCGTGCTGCTCTTCGGGATTCCGGCATCCAAAGACGCCGTCGCGTCGAGCAGTTACGACACCAATGGGATCGTCCAGCGGACGATTGCTGCCATCAAGTCGGCTTTGCCGGAGATGCTGGTAATGGCCGACCTTTGCGCGTGTGAGTACACCGACCACGGCCACTGCGGCGTTCTCGATTCGGAGGGCGAGGTCGACAACGATGCGACGCTGGAACTGCTCTGCCGCATCGCACTGACGTACGCGGATGCGGGAGCCGACGTCATCGCTCCGTCGGATATGATGGACGGCCGCGTCAAAGCGATTCGTTGCGCGCTCGACGCACACGGCTCTACGAGCGTCGCCATCATGGCGTATAGCGCAAAGTATGCGTCGGCATTCTACGGACCGTTTCGCGATGCGGCTGGTTCGGCGCCGCAGCAAGGCGATCGCCGCGGCTATCAGATGGACGCGCCCAACGCGCGCGAAGCGTTGCGTGAGATCGCCCTGGACATCGCCGAGGGCGCCGACATCGTGATGGTCAAACCGGGGCTGCCCTATCTCGACATTGTGCGCGCCGCACGCGACCGGTTTGACGTGCCGCTTGCCGTCTACAACGTCAGCGGCGAGTATGCGATGCTTCAAGCCGCAATTCGCAACAGTTGGCTCGATGGCGATCGCGCCATCGACGAGACCTTGACGTCGTTCGTACGCGCCGGCGCGGACATCGTCATCACCTATTTCGCCAAGACGTACGCGCAGCGCCATGGCTGATGCGATCCTGCTCCTGGCCGGCGGCTCGGCGACGCGCTTTCCAGGAAAACTCGAGCACGATATCGAGGGTCAGCCAATGATCGTGAGTGTCTTTGAGAAGTTGGCCCGCGGCCGATGGCCGGTCTATATCGCCGGCAAGGGGAGCTTCGCTCCGGAAGTCGACGCGGCACTCACCGCGCCGCTGCTGATCGACCGTTGGTCGCCGCGCGGTCCGCTGCACGCACTGCTATCCGCTGCGCCGTACATCGCGGCCGATCGCATCTTTGCCGTCGCGGCGGATCAGCCGCAACTCGAGCCCGGCGTGCTCGAGCGTTTGGCTGCAGCGTGGAGGCCGGGCGACGAAGCCGTGGTGCCCGAGCACGAGGGCGCCGTCGAGCCGCTTGCCGCGCTCTACGCCCGCTTTGCGCTTCTGCGGGAAAGTGTACGGTTGCGCCGAGAAGGGCGTACGGCGATGCGCGATCTTATCGCCGCGGTAGCGACGCGGTTCGTGCCGATGGAGAGCCGGTACTTTCGCAATATAAACAGGCACTCCGATCTCGGACGCAGACTGGAAGCAACGTGAAGCTGGAACGCTCGATCGCGGCATTTGCGCGGGCCCGCAACGTCATTGCCGGCGGCGTGAACTCGCCGGTCCGCGCGCTAGGTTCCGTCGGACTCTCGCCGATCTTCATGAAAAGCGGCGCCGGAGCGATGCTCTATGACTTGGACGGTCACGAGTATCTCGATTACCTTATGTCGTGGGGTGCCTTGCTGCTGGGTCACGCCCATCCCGCCGTTACGCGCGCGATCGCCAACGCCGCTTCGAGCGGAACCTCGTTTGGAGCGCCGACCGAGTTGGAGAGTCAGCTCGCCGAGCTGATCGTTTCGATGATGCCGTCAATCGAACGCCTTCGCTTCGTTTCGAGCGGGACCGAAGCAACGATGAGCGCCGTGCGGCTGGCGCGGGGTTACACCGGACGTTCGAAAATCGTCAAGTTTGCCGGCTGCTATCACGGTCACGGCGACTCGTTCCTGATTGAAGCCGGATCGGGCGCGCTGACCGCAGGGGTACCGAACTCGCCCGGCGTGACGCAGGGTGTCGCCGCCGATACGATCGTCTTGCCGTTTAACGACGTGGCGGCCGCCGAAGAGGTATTCGAAGCGAATGCCGGAGCGATTGCAGCTCTGATCGTCGAGCCGTATCCGGGAAACATGGGGCTGATCTTGCCGCGACCGGGATATCTCGCCACACTTCGCGAGCTCTGTACTCAGCACGACACGGTCTTGATCTTCGACGAAGTGATGACCGGCTTTCGCGTAGCGCGCGGCGGAGCACAAGCACGTGAAGGCATTCGCCCCGACTTAACGACCCTCGGCAAGGTGATTGGAGGCGGTCTGCCGGCCGCGGCGTTCGGCGGCAGAGCCGAGATCATGGCCGCGCTGGCCCCGGACGGCCCGGTCTACCAAGCGGGAACGCTCTCGGGCAATCCGATCGCGATGGCCGCCGGCATCGCGACGCTGGGAGTAGTCGCGCAGGACCAGACGCTCTACGAGCGCCTTGAAGCGCTGGGGCTTCGGCTGACTGAAGGTCTCAAGGCCGGCTTTGACCGGCACGGCGTTCCCTGCTTCGTCAACTGCGCGGGGGCGATGTTCTCCATCTTCTTCACGCCCGGCGAGGTGCACGACTTGCGTGGGGCGCAAGCCAGCGACCGTGGCCTCTTTGCCAAATACTTTGCCGCTATGCTCGAGCGCGGCGTCTATTTCGCACCCTCGCCCTTCGAGTCGAACTTTCTTTGCGCGGCCCATACCCCGGCAGAGATCGACCGCACGGTTGCGGCCTCGGAGTCGGCGCTGCGAGCAATGCACTTGTCGGAGGGCTCGCTTGAGCCGTAGAATTGCCGCATGCCCCTGACCTGCATCGGTCTTTCGCACCATACGGCGCCAGTCGAGGTCCGGGAGCGGCACGCCTTTCCGGCATCGCGCATGGCCGAAGCCTTAGTCGCGCTACGCGATTACGAGGCGGTTACCGAGGCCGTGATGCTGCAGACCTGCGGACGTTTGGAGATCTACGCCGAGCTCTCCGACTACGAAAGCGGCGTCGCGCAGATCAAATCGTTCTTGACCAACTTCCGTCACGGCACGACCGGCTATGATATCGAGTCGTATCTCTATACTCGGCTCGGTCACCAGGCGGTCGAACATCTTTTCCGGGTCTGCACCGGCCTCGACTCGATGCTGATCGGCGAAGCCGAGATTCTCGGGCAAGTCAAAGAGGCGTACGTCGCCGCGACGCAAGCCGGCTCGCTTGGCAGAACGCTGCACCGTCTCTTCCGCGAGGCGATCGCGGCCGGCAAAATCGCTCGCGCAAAAACGCACATCGGAAGCGAGTCGGTTTCGATCGCGACCGCGGCGGTCGAAGCGGCGCGCATTCGTTTGGGTACGTTGGAGGGAAGGTCCGTTCTCGTCGTCGGCGCGGGAAAAATGGGGCGCGCGGCACTCAAGCGACTGCGCCAAGAAGGCGCGGCCCGAGTGATCGTCACGAACCGGACGATGGCGCGCTCGCGCGAGCTGATCGAGGAGGCCGGTTTCGGGGAAGCAATCGAGATGCCCGAACTCTCCGACGCGCTTGCGATTGCCGACGTCGTCGTTGCGTCAACCGGCGCATCGGATTTCGTGCTCGATGAAAAGCGCGTGGCCGATGCAATGGCGCTGCGTCCGCAGCGCCCGCTCTTTATCGTGGATATCGCCGTTCCGCGCGACGTGGATCCGGCCGTGGCGCAAGTCGACAACGTCGCCCTGGTCGACGTCGATGGCCTCAAATCGGTGGTGAACGAGCGGCTCGAGTCGCGGCGTGAGGCGATCCCGGCCGTCGAGAAGATCGTCGGCGAACACGTCGAGCGCTTCGAAAGCTGGTATCGTTCGCGCGCGACGTTGCCCGTAATCGCGCGGCTGACGCAAAAGGCGGAGGCGGTTCGCGCAAAAGAGGTCGAGCGGCTTTTGGCACGCTGCCCAGGGTTGAGCGAACGCGAGCGCATGCTCGTGGTCGGGATGAGCATGACGATCGTATCGAAGCTGCTGCACTCGGTGATTCTGAAGATTCGCAATAAGGCGATCGTCGATCGCGCCGGGGCTCTCTCGCACGCGCGCGTGCTCGACGAGCTTTTCGAACTGAATATCGCAGGCGACCTCGCCGACTCGCTGGTTGCGATAACCGCCGATGGCCCCTAGCGGCCGAGGACGCGTTTTCTTAGTCGGCGCAGGCCCGGGCGATCCGGGCCTGCTGACTTTACGGGCTGCCGAGGTGCTCGCGTCGGCAGAAGTATTGCTGTACGACGCGCTTGCGAGCGATGCGATCGTCGCCTTCGCACCGGCGAGTTGCGAGCGAATCTACGTCGGAAAGCGCGCGGGAGATCATGCGATGTCGCAAGACAAGATCGAGCGGCTCGCGATCGAGCGGGCGCGAGCGGGATCTCGCGTGGTGCGTCTCAAGGGCGGCGATCCATTTATTTTTGGACGAGGCGGGGAAGAGGCGCAAGCGTTTGCAGCGGCCGGCATTGCGTTCGAGATCGTTCCGGGCGTGAGTTCGGCGTATGCGGCGCCGGCGTATGCCGGAATCCCGGTAACGCATCGCGACTTCGCCGCGTCGTTCACAGTGGCCACCGGACACGAGGATCCGACCAAAGCTGTTTCGAGCTTGGATTGGGTGAAGCTCGCCGATCCGCAGCGTACGCTCGTGCTCCTGATGGCGACCGCGAACTTGCGCGAAATCGCAAACGAGTTGATCGTGCATGGATTGGCGCCACAGACGCCGGTCGCCGTCGTTCAGGACGGGACGCGTCCCAGCCAGCGAACCGTGCTCGGCCGGCTCGACTCCATTGCAGCCGACGTCGCCGCGACAAAGATCGGCGCTCCTGCCGTGGTTGTCATTGGAGGCGTTGCGGCGCTGAGGACGCAGCTGCGCTGGTTCGATACCGGCGCGCTCTTCGGCAAGCGCGTCTTGATCACGCGAGCCGGCGAACAGTCGGGTGAGTTCGCCCGCGCGCTTCTGGCGCGAGGTGCCCAACCGGTCGTTGTGCCGACGATTGCCATCGTGGCGGTCGAGGATACGAGCGATGCCGATCGTGCGATTGACGACCTCGCATCGTTTGCCTGGCTGATCTTTACCTCGCAAAACGGCGTCGACGCGTTCTTTGCCCGGCTCGCCGCGAAAGGCGCCGACGCCCGAGCGATCGGGGCAACGAAGGTTGCCGCAATCGGCGAGCGCACGGCGGCGCGACTGCGCACGCACGGCGTGATCGCCGATCTCGTGCCGGCGGAGTTTATCAGTGAGGAAATCGCACCGGAGGTCATCGCACGAAGTGCTACCGGTGACCGCGTGCTCCTCTACCGCGCGCAAGAGGCGCGCGACGTGCTGCCGCAGATGCTGCGCGATGCCGGGCTGATCGTCACCATCGTTCCCGCGTATTGCACGGTCATTCCGCCAGATGCGCAGTTCGCGCAAAAGGTCTCCGAGGCCGACGTCCTCACGTTCACGAGCGCGAGCACGGTTCGCGGCTTCGTCGCGCTTCTCGGCGAGGTTGTGGCCTCGCAGGCCGCGAGCCGTAAGTGCGTCGCGTGCATCGGACCGATTACCGCGAACGCCGCCGCGCAAGCCGGGTTAAACGTCGACGTCGTAGCGCCGGTTCACACGAGCGCCGGACTGCTTGACGCGCTCGAAATCTACTTCGCAACCAGGACGTGATCCGGCTCGCAGTCGGTGCACTACTCGCCGCAGGCGTCGCGCTGGCGGCGTATCGCGCGCGCGCTCTCTCGCTGGACGGCGCGATCGCGGCGTTCGTCGTCGGGACGATTGTCGTTGACGCCGGAGGATGGAACAGCGCGGCAGTTCTGCTGGCATTTTTCGTCCCGTCGGCGATCCTGACGCGAATGGGACGCGAGAGAAAGCGCTCGTTGCGCGGCACACATGAGCCGGCGCCTCGCAACGCGTGGCAAGTTCTGGCAAACGGCGGGGTCGCCACGCTCTGCGTGATCGCGGCACTGGGTGCGAGCACCCCGTTTAACGCCGCCTTCGCGGGCGCGTTTGCCGCCGCGTCGGCGGATACGTGGGGCACGGAGATCGGCACGCTCGCGCGGCGCCGGCCGGTTTCGATTCTGACCTTTCGCCCGATGGAGCCTGGGCTCTCCGGCGGCGTGTCGCCGCTCGGAAGCATCGCGACGATCGCCGGTGCGCTCTGCGTCGCCGTCGTCGCATCGTTGTTGCGAGTCGCGCCATTATGGCCGGTTGCGGTCGCCGGCGTCGCCGGGGCAATGCTCGATTCGATTGTTGGTGCAAGCCTTCAGGCCCGACAATGGTGTCCGACTTGCTCGTGCGAATGCGAAACGCCGCGGCATTACTGCGGAACCCCGACGACGCTGCGACGCGGCGTGCGCTGGATACAAAATGACGCCGTCAACCTGATGGCAACGCTTTGCGGCGCGCTAGTGGCGGCGGCGCTGGTCGCGCCTTAAGGAAATACCCAGACGACGGTTGTACAGTAGCCGCAGGAAGGAGAACGGCATCGTGGCGCAACGCTATTCTTTAATCGTTGTCTTCGTAGCGGCGTTGGTTGTCGCAGCCTGCGGGCGTCAGGTGACTCCAAATCCACCTGGGCTTGGTGCCGGAGGCGCTCCTCCAGGTTACGTAGCGCTATCCTTTGAGGTTGCTGAGCCGTTTAACTTCTCAAGCTATGAATACATGTTCGTCTTTAATACGTCCGGCAGTGACGTAACCCCATCGACCGACACGGCGCAAACGAATTGGGCCGGCTATAGGATCGCGTTGATCGCGCGGGGCAACGCCGGCGCATCGTCCGGCGAAGTCGTGCAGTTCGTCCCACCCAAGGCCGGGAAAGGTCCACCGGGATGGCTACCCCTACAAACGACACCGCAGCAGTTTTCATACAACCCGAACACCAATGGTGTTGGCACAGAGTTTTCAATGCTCGTTCAAAAGTCCGTTCTTCGCGGATACTCGCCGTCGCCGTCCCCGTCATCCTCACCGACTCCCACGCCGTCAAGTCTCTGGACCTTCAACGCGTTCACCGCGGGAAACAGTGCGAGCCAGGGACAGTGGGTTTTTGCGGATTCCCTAGGTGCCGGCGGCCCAATCGATCCGCAGTTCGTTTCGCCCCAGCTTTGCTTCACCGAGCCCTTCGAAAACACGTACACCGGCCAGTACATGCAAGGCGATCCTACGGCGCAGATCACTAGCGTCGTAATCGCTAATAACCCGGCGTCCCCCGCACCATGCCCGTAAGAAACCCGACACTCTCAGACGCCGTCTGAGGCGACCGGCGTCATTTGTGTGAGGAGGACATTTGCTTCGAACAACGCCGTCTGAAAGGATCGCAAATCTAAGATTTATCCGTAGGTCACCCCAAGCGGTTGGCTAGCGACAGGTGCGCCGCGGTTCTTCGATCGGAGAACGTCACGAGGCTTCTGCCCAGAAGAAATAGTATATAATCTCTCGGAGTGCCAACCTTGTCGCCGGTCGTGTCACGCAACCTTTTAGCGCCAGGGAAGCGTTCTGCTAAAACATGATCGCGCGAGAGCTTTCAGCTAAGAATGCCGAGCAACTCAGGCGCCTTGCACGGCGGTCGGTCGCAACGCCGCACGCGGTTCTGCCTCCGCTTCCGGACTCGCGGTACGACATCGTGTATTTGGATCCGCCGTGGTATTACTACGGCAGCCCGATTAAGGATGCTGCCGCGGGAAAACACTATCCGCTGATGACCGTGGATCAACTGGCAAAGATAGACGTTCGAAGCATCTTAAATAAGAGCGCCGCCGTGTTCATGTGGGCGACGTGCCCGCGCCTCGACTTCGCATTGAAGTTGATCGAAGCGTGGGGCCTTACATATCGCGGTGTAGCTTACGTGTGGGTAAAGATCAACCGCCGGGGTGAAATAATTTCTGGTCAAGGTGTGCCGCCGACATTCACCAAGCCGACCACCGAACTCGTGCTTGCCGCCACGACAAAGTCAACCGGGCGTCCTTTCCCTATCCTGGATCTCGCGCAGGGGCAGGTCGTTCTTCATTCGAGAGGTTCGCACAGCGAAAAGCCGGAAATTTTTCGCCAGCGAATCGAGCAGCTATGTGGCGATCGCCCCCGTATCGAACTTTTCGCACGATCCAGCGCTGCAGGGTGGGACAGTTGGGGCGCGGAGGTTGGTAAGCTCGACAGAGCAAGTAGTCACGAAGGCGCCCCGGTGAGCGTTGGAGGCAAGGGACAATAAGGAAATGACTGCGGCATTTGGCGCTCGGATACGCATGGAGCGGGCGACGCTTGGCTCGCTTGCGATCCATGTGCTTGCCGCGATCTCAATTCCGGCATTGGCTTGGACTGCCTCCGGGGCGCCGGTAGAGACGGTCAGCTTCACCCACATTCTTCGGATCCAGATCGTTCGGCCGAAAGCGGCACTCCCACGCCCGCGCGCGGCGGCGCCGCATTACAACGTCTCGCCTTCGTTGAACTTCGCGCACCGCATCGTGGTTGTGAAGCTAACGCAGCGACGGCAAGCTACACGGGCCCCGATCGCAACCAACGCGCCTGCAGCGCCGGCACTCTCTGCCGTCGCCGAAGCAGGCGATTCAAACTCGAACGGTGATGCCGGCCCGGCATCGAGCCCAACGCCCGCCATCCGCGCGGTTGCCAGCGTCAACACGAACCGTGCCGGCGGATATCTTCCGTTTGGCGCCGAGCAGCCGGTCCCGGTTCTCGATCCCGCGGTTCGTAAGGAACTCGACGGCCTCGGCGTCCACGTGACCCTAATCGTCACCGTCGGCGACGACGGTCGCACGACGAACGTGGTCTTTACGCCACCGCTTGATCCGCAAAACGAAAACCGCATTCGCTCGCTGCTCGCCGACGCGAGCTGGGATCCCGCCGTTTGCGGCGGCGGCGTCTCTTGCGAAGCGCAAGCCACGATAAAGCTCTAGATCAGACTTACAAAATCGATTTTCCGAGCGCCGAGCAAATCAAACCCACCGCCAGCGCCGCGGTTTGATTGCGATCGTCGAAGATCGGGTTGATCTCCACCATCTCGATCGAGCCGAGCTGGCCGCTATCGTAGAGCATTTCCATGATGAGATGGGCTTCGCGATAGCTTAAGCCACCTTTGACCGGCGTTCCGGTGCCGGGCGCTTCACTCGGGTCGATTGCATCCATATCGAACGAAACGTGAATCGGCCGGCTTTGCGCGCCCGCGATGCTGCGCGCTTCGTTCATGACGTGCACCATCCCGAGCTTGTCGACGTCGGTCATCGTGAACGCCTTGACGCCGAACTCGCGAAGCAGTCGTTTCTCGTCGGGATCGACGTCGCGTAAGCCGATCTGAACCGAACGTTCCGGTACCGCGAGCCCCTTACGCAGCGCAAAGTAGAGCGGCATGCCGTGCACGTTGCCGGACGCGGAGCTGTCGGGGCTGTTGATATCGGCGTGCGCATCGATCCAGACTAAGCCGGGCGCCTCGCCGTAAGCTCGCGTCAGCCCGTCGAGCGTTCCCATGGCGATCGAATGATCTCCACCCAGCACGATCGGCAACCCGCCGGCATCAATCGCCCCTTTGACCAATACGGCAAGATCGTCGCAGACCTCGGTGATGACGTCGAAGAACTTCGCGGCGGCGTCTTGGGAGTCGGCCGATTCGCGAATCGGGACCTGCAGATTTCCGTGATCCACGATTTCGGCGATGCCGAGCGTTCTCAACTTCTCGTGGAGCTTCGCATAGCGAATTGCCGAGGGACCCATGTCGACGCCGCGACGGCTTGCGCCGAGGTCCATCGGGACCCCCACGATATCCACTCGCCGGACGGGAGAGAGAGTTGGGCTCACGCCGTTGCCTTTCACCGCGCCCTCGACTCAGCCCCGTAGCGAGCGCTCGGGAGGAATGGCGTCGCACGGCAAGCCAATTGACCACCATGCTCGGCCGTGCGGTGTTGCCTTGCGCTTTTGTTCTTTTTGCCTTGTGCGCCTCGGCAGGCCCAGCGCTCGCATATCTTCCGCCGGCGCTCGCAGGCCTCAATCACGACGTTCGCACCTTGGCGCGTCACGTGCCGGGCGCGATAGCTCTCGACGTGCTCGATCTCGATACCGGATACAATGCCGGCTTCAATGCGCGCAAGAGCATGCCGGCGGCCTCGACGATCAAGCTTCCGGTCATGGTTGCGGTCTTCGAGCAGCTTGCAATGGGCCGCTTCGACTTAAACCGGCGCGTGACGCTCGAGGCACAAGACAAGGATGCGGGATCGGGCGACCTCTGCGATGCGCCCGACGGCAGCTCCTATCCGGTCTCCGAACTACTCGACAAGATGATCGACGTCAGCGACAACACCGCCACCAACATGCTGATCCGGCTCGTAGGGCGGCGCAGCATCAATACGGAGATGGAGCAGCTTGGGTTGGTGACGACTCATCTCTTGGGCGACGTGCGCACCGACGCGTGGTCGATTCGCGCGACGCTGCGGACCTCGCCGGCCGATCTCGTGCACCTTCTCTCGCTGATGGCACGAGGTGAGCTGGTGGATCAGTGGTCGTCAAACGAGATGATCGCCATCTTGGAGGCCGATCAGTACAACACGCTGCTGCCGCAACCGCTTCCTGCGGACGTTCCAATCGCGCACAAGACCGGCTCGTTCTTCGACACGCTCAACGATGCCGGAATCGTTTATGCCAGCGATGCGCCCTACGTGATCGCCGTCATGACGACGGCCCTACAATCCCAAAACCTCGGAAGGCAGTTCATCCACCGCATCTCTCGACTCGCCTATTCAGACGAGCTGCGCCTCGCGCGCTGGCGCGAAGGTCACCCCAGTTTTGGCACCTCACCGGATTTGACATATTGGACCGGCGCCTCGGGGCTTTCGCCTACACCTTGATCCGCGCCGACGCGTAAGCGGGCGTCAGCCACTCCAGATAGCGCGGTTCCCGTCCTGTCACGATTCTCGCGTACAGGCTGCTCAGTAGCTTGGTAATCGGTCCCGTTTCGCCGTCGCCAACGATGCGGCGATCGACCGAAGCCACGGGGGCGATGCCGACGGCCGTCCCCGTGAGAAAGACTTCCTGCGCGCAGTACAGCTCGCCGCGATCGATCGCCCGTTCCACGACCTCTATCCCGAGCTCGTGATGCGCGATTGCCATGATCGCCCGGCGCGTGACGCCCTCGAGGACGTTTTGCGACGGATCGGGCGTGTAGAGCACGCCGCGGCGAACGATAAAGATGTTTTCGGCCGAGCCCTCGGAGACGTGACCGTCGTGCGATAGGAGAATCGCTTCGTCGAAGCCGTTCTGCACCGCTTCGCTTTTGGCCAGCGCCGAGTTGACGTAGAGCCCGGTTATCTTTGCGCGCGGCGGAGCCATCGTGTCGTCCATTCGCCGCCACGAGCTCACGCAGACGTGCAGGCCGCGCGTCGGGTCGAGATAGTGCGTGAACGGAATTGGAACGATTGCAAGGGCGTCCGGAACGTTATGCAGCCGCACGCCGACGTCTTCGGCCGCCTTGTAGATAAACGGCCGAACGTAAATGTCGGTCTTATAGCCGTTGCGCAGAGCCAGTTCGACGGTGATGTCGATCAACTCGTCGGCGCTCTTGGGAAGGGTCATCGTGAGAATCTTTGCCGACTGTTCGAGCCGCTCGAAATGGTCGCGCAGCAAGACCAGAAAGAGCTCGCCCTCTTCGGGCACCCAATAGCCTCGAATCCCCTCAAAACAGCCCGTGCCGTATTGAAGGCCGTGCGTCAGCAGCCCGACTTTGGCATCCCCGTAGCGCGCGAAGCCGCCCTTCGCATAGACCGTGACCTCAGACAGCTCCATTCCAATCGGCTCCTTTCGGTCCACCGGAGTTGACCTCGGCGCCCGCCGGCTCCTTTGGCCATCGGTCGCACGGCGGCGTCATAGTGGGGACTCGTCCATCGCCCGCGAATTCAGCGGCCGTGAGCACCAATTACGTTCGATTGACGCACCCGCTCGTGCGTGAAGGCCGCGAACTGCGGCGGGCCACGTGGGACGAAGCGCTCGACCGGGCCGCGGCGGCGTTGCGAGACGCTCGCGACCGAGGGCCGACGCGCACGTACGGGATGTTCAGCTGCTCGAAGGCCACCAACGAGATGAACTACATCGCGCAGAAGTTCGCTCGCTCGGTCATCGGCAGCAACAACATCGACAGCTGCAATCGAACTTGACACGCCCCTAGCGTCGTCGGTCTGACGGCGGTCTTCGGGGCAGGCGGCGGTACCAGCTCGTACGAGGAAGTCGAGCATACCGACGCCATCGTTTTATGGGGGTCGAACGCGCGCGAGACGCATCCGATCTTCTTTCATCACGTCTTGCGCGGCATTCATAACGGCGCGAAGCTCTTCGTCGTCGATCCGCGTCAGACGTCGAGCGCCCGTTGGGCCGACGGCTGGCTCGGACTCGACGTCGGCTCGGATATCGCCCTGGCCAATGCCGTTGGCCGCGAGATCCTCGCGGCCGGATTGGAGAACCGCGAGTTCGTGGCTCGAGCGACCGACGGCTTCGAGGAGTATCGAACCTCCGTCGAGCCATACACGCTCGAATATGCCGAAAAGACGACGCTGGTTCCCGCACATCTGATTCGCGAACTCGCGCATGTTTATGCGAGCGCTCCGCGGGCCGAGCTCTGTTGGACGCTGGGAATCACCGAGCACCATAACGCCGTCGACAACGTCCGAGCGCTGATCAATCTTGCGCTGCTTTGCGGTCATGTGGGACGATACGGCTCGGGCGTCAATCCGTTGCGAGGGCAGAACAACGTGCAAGGCGGCGGCGACATGGGAGCGATTCCCAACAAGTTTCCGGGCGGACAAGATGCCGAAGATCCCGCCTCCCTGGCAAAGTTTGAAGCGGCATGGAACGTTACGCTTCCCCGCAAGAGCGGCTGGCATCTCAGCGATATGTTCGCCGCGATGGAGCGCAGCGAACTCGACACGTTATACGTGATCGGCGAGAACCCGGCGCAGTCGGAGGCCGATCAGAAGCATGCGAACGAACTGCTGCGCGGCCTGCGCCATTTAATCGTGCAAGACATCTTTC
>Ga0182024_10018410_pt1 | contig 13008 bp, 11 predicted proteins | sample P32metaG_FD_120480 | JGI IMG/M metagenome (GOLD analysis project Ga0182024, IMG submission 120480) | Permafrost microbial communities from Stordalen Mire, Sweden - P3-2 metaG (Illumina Assembly) | ecosystem: Environmental > Terrestrial > Soil > Wetlands > Permafrost | place: Sweden: Stordalen...
AGGTGTTTGAGTGCTGGGTGGCCGCCTGTCTTGAACTCACAGGATCCCCGCCGTGGCGGATGAAAAACACGGATCTGCCGTTCGGGATTCGGACGGGGTGAAGCCGGCTTCAGTTCAGATTTTATGCGATGTATTCCGAGCCGCGACCGAAGAGAGCGGTTTAAATGTTCCGAGCCGCGACCAAAGGGAGCGGTCCTTAAAAATGTCGATGATGTACCGCAGGCGATCTTGTCGCCTGCCAGTGGGAGTTTTCGTGACCTTATGTTGTTGATGAAATAAATATCGGCCCATGTGGCGCAGGCGACCAAGCGCGCAGGCCGCCCGTGCCGTTGCGCGCGATTCACATGAGCGCAAGCTGCTGTCCGTGCCCGCTGCTGGCGACCACTCCCCGCACGCCGGTAGTGTCTCTCGATAAATTCATTCCGCTCACTCCCGACCACGGTATAGCCACGTGTTGAGGTAATCTATATCCATGTCGCTTGAAGAAGAATTAGCGGAACACGCCGAACACGCCGCCGCTCCGTTCGAGAAAAGAGTAGCCGCGACCATGGCCGTGATCGCCGCCGCTTTGGCGGTGGTCTCCGTGATGGGGCAGCTTTACGCGAATGAGGAACTGCTCGCGCAGGAGAAAGCTTCCGACCAGTGGTCCTACTATCAGGCCAAGACCATCCGCCGCTACGAGTCCAACGTCGCCCGCGACCTCTTCAAAAACATGACCGGCGAAGGGGCGGCTAAAGGCGTGGAAACCTACACGAAAAACGGGGAACGATACGAAGAAGAGGGCAAGGACATTCAGAAGGAGGCCCAGAAACTGGAAGCCGAGAGCGACCTGAAGGGCCGCCAGGCGCTGCGCCTGCACATCGGCGAGATTTTTCTCGAAATCGGAATCGTGTTCGCTACCCTCGCGATTCTCACTAAACGACCGCTGATTTGGTGGGTTTCTATAATGAGCGCAGTCGTGGGAACCGGCATCGCCATCACCGCGCGATTGATTCTTCAGTGACGTTCTTCACTGACGCTTTTCACTCACGTTGAAGTCCCCTCCACCGTTTCCACGAAATTTCTCTCTTCGCGGAGGATCAGCCGCTTGTTCTGCGCCATCGCGAAATTCTCGCGCGCTTCCGGATCTGATTTCAAGCGCGCCCGGTAAGTCTCATAAGCCGCGAGACTGTCGAAAGCAATCAAGCCCCATGCCACATCGTTGGTGCCTTCGTAAGGAAGAAAATATCCCACCAGGTGGCCTCCGCATCGTGGAATGATACGGCCCCAATTCTCGGCGTATTTCTTGAACTCCTCGCGCTGGAACGGATCGATCTGATAGCGGATGATGCAGGTGATCGCCATGTTTATCGGCTCTCTTTCACCACTCGCCCATGCAGCGGCTGAACGGGCCGCACATCGTGCGGATAGAGCTTCGCGAACGCATTGATCTGCTTCGCTGAAATATCCACCGGAGTCTTCAGCACGAACCACGTGACGCCTTCCGTACACGGCGGAGCCGTAAGCGACCCCATGTAGGTGTAATAGCCAATCTTCTTGGGCAGTAGACCAGCAGGATTCACCTCGACTCCTGCGATCTCCTGCTCTTTGCTCTCGGTGGATGGCATATGTTCCCAAATCCGCTGAATGGTCGAGTTCGCGCCGCCCGTTTTCAGTAGAACCGCGACACCGGCGACTGTCCCGTCGCGCGATTCGTGCATCAAGTGAACCACCATGTCGTATGGCTTGCCGTTGATGTGCTCTTCGCTGGGACGGTGAAAATGGAATTGCGTCAGTTGGTAACGCTTGCCTCCCGCCAGCAGAGAGTTTCCGGTTCCCGGAGCGTCGTGGTAATTCACCCGGATGGTGTAGCCGTTGTTGATTAAGTATTTCAGCGGGCCGCTCTGGTATTCGAATCGAAGAGCTGGGAGGTCGCCTTTTTTCGCATCTCGAATGTCGATGGGAGATTGTTGCTTACCTGCGCCACAGGCCGCGTAATCCGGATCAAGATCGCTCCAGTGTTCGGCCCCGATGGCCCCTTCGTAGCTCCATCGTGTCTTCCATTGCGCTCGTGAAATCGCGGGCGCCAAAACTGCCGCGGCCACCAGCCACGCAAACGTCATCCAACTCTTATGCAAATTGCACCTCCCTTTAGACCCACACCTGAAGACAGCCATTCCCGCACGGTCGCGTTTCATAACCGCTCCTTTGTGCGCTCTCGCGCGTTGTCTCCGGAATCCGGAGCCAAATGGCCGCGGCTCGTAAGAACAATATACAGCTTGCCGGACGGCCATACTTCGTTTAACATCAAACTATGAATGCGCGCCGCATTGAACACACCATGGACCATACCGCGGACGCCGCCGCCGCCAGAATCGCGGCGGCCATCGGCGAGCCCGCGCGGGCGCGCATTCTCTACTGCCTGTTGGACGGTCACGCGCGAACCAGCACCGAGCTTGCGATGGTGGCTCAGGTGACTCCGTCCACCGCGAGCGTGCACCTGAATCGGCTGAACACGGCGCGTCTGGTGAAAGTGCTGGTGCAGGGGAAGCATCGCTACTACAGTCTTCATGGGCCCAGTGTGGCTCGTGTGCTGGAGGGGTTGAGCGTCATCGCGGGCCGTTCCCTGGACAAGTTCGTGCCACACACGCCCAGCCGGCTGCGTGCCGCGCGGACTTGCTACGATCACATGGCAGGTACGTTGGGCGTGTCGCTCCACGACCGTTTCAAGGCGCTAGGGTTTTTGACGAACCAACTAAACCGGCGGCCGGCCACTTCAACAAATGGCGGCGACGCATACCGGCTCACGCCGGCGGGAACCAAGGCGCTGGAGACTTTGGGCGTCGACGTCGAGGCGCTCGGGACGCTGCGCCGCCGCTTCGCCTTCGCCTGTCTGGATTGGAGCGAGCGGCGGCCTCATGTGGGCGGAGCGCTGGGAGCGGCCCTCCTGAAAGTCGCGCTGAAAAGAAAATGGGTGATTCAGGATCTGGATAGCAGGGCTTTGAGCGTGACCAATTTTGGGCGACGCGAAATGCTGGGTCGCTTCGGCATGCATGTTTGAAAGATTTCGTGGGGCAGCCAGATTCGTTGTTTGCGTCCGTTCCGGACGGGCTGCAGCCGCCTTTCAGGCGGCTTTGGGCGGGACGAATCGGTGCGCCGGCTGAAAGCCGGCGGCAGCCAAAATTGGCTGCCCCACTTTAACTCCGCACGGTCCGGATCGCTTCCAGCAATCCCTCCACGTCGCGCGTCGACAGATGTCCGATAGTGCCGATCCGGAAGCACTCCTCGCGGCTCAGTTTCCCCGGATAGATGACGTAGCCGAGCGCACTTAATCGCGCGTAGAATTCCTCAAACCGAAACGCACCATCCTTCGGATATCGAAACGAAGTGATGATGTAGCTCTGGTCTTCGGGAGCCAGATAGGCCTCGAACCCTAGTTCACGCATTCCGCGGCACAGCGTTTCATGATTGCGACGGTATCGCGCGGCGCGCCCCGCGACTCCACCTTCTTCGTCCAGTTCCCGAAGCGCCTGACGAAATGCGAGCAGCGCATGCGTCGGCGGAGTGAACCGAAACTGTCCGTCGCCTTCGAGTCCCGCCCACTGCGCGTGCAAGTCGAGGCTCACGGTCCGGGCGAGTCCTTTGGCCGCTTCGAGCGCGGCGCGGCGAGCGAGAACGAACCCGAATCCCGGAACGCCCTCAATGCATTTATTCGCCGACGAAATCAGAAAATCGATGTGCGCGGCGAGCAGATCCACAGGAATCGCACCGAAGCTGCTCATGGCGTCGACAATGTAGCAGGCGCCGGCGCGCGCGACCACCTCGCCAATCTCTTCGATGGGATTCAGGATGCCGGTGGTGGTCTCGCAATGCACCACGGCGACGTGCGTGATTCCCGCGCTCACCGAAAAATCAGCGGCGGTGATCTTTCGATTCTCCGGAACTTCGATCGTCTCTACCGCGATCCCATGCACGCGAGCGATGTTCTGGATGCGCCGGCCGTAAGCCCCGTTGATCAGCACCAGCAATTTACCATCGCGCGCAATCACGGATGAAATCACCGATTCGATGGCGAACGTCCCGCTGCCCTGCATCAGGACGCATTCGGAATAGGGCCGCGCGGCGTTTCCGATGGTCAGCAGACGCTCCCGGATCTGGCACACGATCTCGAGAAACTCCGCATCGCGCGAGCCGAGATCGCGCAGCATCGCTTCCTTAACAGTGGCGCTGGTCGACAGCGGGCCGGGCGTGAACAGAAGTTTATTCATGACTGTGATTCAAGATGTCGTGCCTATTCGGGATGTCGTGACCATTCGGGATGTCGCGAACGATGTTGTCTTCTTCGTCTCCATCGCCGAAGAATCCCAGCGGCGGCGGATGATGCGCTTTCGCCGCCGTATTGGCTGAAGCCGTGAACACGGATTGCCCGCCGATCCAGGTCGAATCGATCACGATGTCTTTAATCGAATCCGGCGCGATCTTGCGCGGATCGGCCCGCAGCACCACAAAATCGGCGAGCTTGCCCGGCGTAATCGATCCCTTGATTTTCTCTTCGAACGTCGCGTACGCGCCGCCCAGCGTCCACACCTCGATAGCCTCCTCCACGCCGACGCGCTGATTGGCGCCGTACTCCTTGCCGTTCGATCCTTTGCGCGTAACCATGTCCTGAATTCGCAGCAGAGGATCGGCCGCCGAGACCGTCGAATCGGAATGACCGGCGAGATGAATGCCCATGTCCATGGCCGTGCGATGCGGATGCATCATCGCGAGGCGCTTCTCGCCATACGACGCGAGCTTATCGCCGTGTTCCCACATATAGGAATGAAAAACCAGAATCACGCTCGCTTTCCTGGCGCGATCGAGCAGGCTCTGGTTCATCACGCTGGCATGCTCGATGCGATGCCGCGCGTCCGGGCGTGGATTCCTCGCCTGCGCACGCTCGATCGCCGTCAGCACCATGTCGATTTCGCGATCGCCGTTGGAATGCGTCGCGATCTGCCAACCCGCGTCGTGCATCTGCTGGAACATCTGATCGAGCTGTTCCTGCGAGCGTGCCGGCGGGATTCCGAAATAATCCGGGCGGTCCGAATACGGCTCGCTCAGCCAGCAGGTGCGCCCGCTGAGGGAGTTGCCGTGAAACGCTTTGATGGACGTCACCCGCAACCGGTCGTCGCCTTCGCCGTACTTGTGTCCCTGCGCCTGCAACCGGGAGAAATTCGAATCGGAAAACATAAATCCGATGCGCACGGGATTGCCGGCCGCGCGAATCGCCTCATATTGTTTGAAGTTTTCGAAACCTCCACCCGCGATTCCGACGCTCGAAATTCCGCGCTCGGCATATTCGCGGAAACATCGCACCAGCCCCGCAATGCGCTGGTCATCCGGAATTCGCACTTCAGATCCGCGCGTGAGCAACCGTCGCGCCGCTTCACGAATCACGCCGTTGGGAGTCCCATCCGGGTCGCGATCGAACGCTCCGCCGGGAGGGTCCTGCGTGTCTTTTGTAATCCCGGATGCTTGCAACACGTACGAATTCACCGCGATCACGTGGCCGGAAGCCTGGCTGATGCTGATGGGATGCTCGGTTGACGCCTTGTCCAAATCATGACGATTGGGATGGCGGCCGAGCTTCTCGTCGTCGTAACGATCGCCTGCGACGAGCTTGCCTTTCGGCGTCGCGTCGGCTTTCTTCTTCAGCACCGCGATTAACTGGTCCATGTTTTTCACTTTGTCCGGACCAAGCCACGGCGTCGAGTACGGCGATTCGTCGGGAAACCGCGGACCCGGATGCAGGTGCGCGTCGTTGAATCCCGGCGTAACGGTCTTGCCCTTCAGGTCGATTATTTTGGTCGGCGCGGTCGCCAGACGGCGCATCTCGGCGTTGGTTCCAACCGCGGTGAAGCGTCCGTTCTCGATCGCGAACGCCTGGGCATACGGCTTGGATTTGGCGACCGTGAGCACATTGGCGTTGATCACGATCAGATCGGCGGCGAAACCGGTCGCAGTGGAAAGAAGAAATATCGCTCGAAGCATGGTTGTTTTCGTCCCTACCGATTTGGATTAAGGCCGCTCACCGGCCGCGAGCCGGCGCTCAATATCTAAGAGAAACGGATTGCATTCCGCCACCGACGGCGCCACATACTGCGCTCCGGCCGCGCTGAGCCGCACGCAGGCTTGTTGCTCGAGTGCGCGCTGCTCGGCTTCCGGCAAGGCGTTGAGATCCGATTTCGAAAGTCCGATTTCGTTTCCGGTTCGCGTGATCGCGATGGTCCACATGCCGGCGTTCCGGCCTTCCGCGATGTCGCTCGGCGTGTCGCCGATCTTCACGCACGCCCACAGCGGATAAACGCCCAGCGCGATCGCGTTCTGATAACACATGAACGGCGCGGGACGGCCGCCTCCGGCCTCATCCGCGGCGACGCTCGCGTCGGGCGCGTATCCCAGCGGAGCAGCGGCGGCGCTCACGATGTCGAGCAGTTCGCGAGTGTAGCCGGTGGTCGATCCGATTCGCAAACCAGCGGCCTTCCATGCGTCGACGGCGTCGCACACACCGTCAATGGGCTCGCTGAACGCAGCCAGAATCTCCGCCTGTTTCGGAAGAAAATCGAGGAACAATCTCTCGACATTCTCTTCCTTGGGCGAAAGACCGTGAACGCGCGTCCATTCCCACTTCACGCGATCGCCGGCGAGGATGAAACGGATCTGATCCTTCTTCAGGACCCCCATGTCCTTGCGCGCTTCCGCGGTGGTGATGGCGACTCCGTTCTCTTCGAACACGCGCTGAAGCGCGGCCACCGGCGCAAGACTCCCGTGATCCACGGCGGTTCCGGCCCAATCGAGAATCACGGCTCTGATGTTATCGAACGTCATTTGCCCCCTTATTCCATCGTAGCGTCAGCAACCCGCCCGCCGCGAGCGAGCACACTACGAAAAATACGAACAGCTGGTCCCATCCGAACCGGTCCACGATGGTCGCGACCACGTACGCTGAAATCAGCTGGCCCAGCGACCCGATTCCGTTCACGATTCCCACTGCCCGCGCCGCCTGCTGCGGACTCACGGCGTCGATCGACGCCGTCGCCGACATCAGCACGTCGGGACCGTATATAAGGATACCGAGCAGCGAAATGCTGGCGGCCATCGCGACCGGCCCCAGGCGTCCGATCATCGGATGAATCAGCAGCGCGCCGGCCAAACCGAATAGCATCGTCGCGCCGACGGGATACCGGCGCGCGTTCATCAAACGGTCCGAAACATAACCGGCGATCAGCGCGCCCAGGAATCCGACCAGCTCGAACAACGACGATGTGTAACCGGCCCACGCTTCGCTGTATTGCATCCGCTGCACCAGGTAGAGCGGCAGCCAGAACAGCAGCGAGTAGCGCGTGATTTTCAGGAAGAAGTACATTCCGGCGAGGATCATCACTTCGGGATTGGTCGCCACGGTCCACCAGGCGGCGTCGCCGGATTGCACCGTTTCATCCTCTGCGATCGCTGGAAATCCGGCGTCTTGAGGTTGGCTCCGAACTTTCCATGCGAACAACAGCGCGCCTCCGGCCAGAATGAAAGCGGGAAACAGGAAGCCTCTCCGCCATCCCAGTCCCGGTGCGAGGAAAATATTCGTGGCGGCGAATGTGGCGAATACGGTCGCAAGAGATCCACCTAGAATGTAGGAGGTCCCCCACCACGCCGTCGCGGTTCCGCGTTCCTTGCGCGCGAACCACACGCCCAGAATTTTCAGACAAGAGGAGTAGCCGCAGCCTTGCCCCAGTCCGTTGCCGATCTGAAGAATCAGCAGCGTTGCATGTGATGCCGGAACGGCCATCGCAGCGGTGCAGACGGCCGACAACAGACCGCCGCAGGTGGCCACCAGCCTGGGGCCGAAGCGGTCGGCAAGCCAACCGGCGACAAACTGTCCGGCGGCGTAGGCCAGGCTGAAAACGAAGATCAGATGCGCAAGGTCGAAGGTCTTGTAATGATCGAGGCGCGCCATCATCGGCATGACGACGCTGAAATTCTTCCGGCAGAAATAATACGAAGCGTAGAGAATCCAGGTGGTGATAAAGACGCGGTAGCGCCAGCGGGTCCATTTGGTTGGATCGCGCGGGGACTGAGCGGCGGTATCGCGCGCGTGATCGCCCGTGAGAACGGCTGGTTTGGACGAGTCGCTCAAGTAACTACGATAGCGTTAAGCGGTGTGGAGCGCGTCCGGCCACTGTCTGTATATGAGGCATACTGGGCGTGTCCCCTGAGGTGGCCTTCATGGCGATTCCGTTTGTACCTGATGCTGGCGACGTTCTAATGTGCGATTTCACGGGGTTCGTCGCGCCCGAAATGACCAAGGTCCGCCGAGTGGTTATTCTCTCTCCGCGCGCTCGCCGAAGATTTCCCGGTACATATCTTGTCGTTCCTGTAAGCAGGACTCCACCGGCCCCACCGGAACCTCACCACTGCGAGTTTAAGGCGCGCAGCTATTATTTCTTCGACCCGGTTGAATCGGTGTGGGCAAAGGCAGATATGGTCACGTGCGTTGGCGCTCATCGACTGGATCGCGTGAAGATTAACGGCCGCTTTTCGCGGGCGCAAATCTGAAAGGAGGACCTTTATCTGATACGGAGAGCCGTCCTCCATGCGCTTGGGATGGAAACATGGCAACAGGCGGAAGTCGCTGTTAGGACTCCACTTGTAAAGTAATAGAGCCGCGCTTAGCGCGAGCTAAACCTGTTGACAGACAGCGGACGATGGCTTATACTGTTGATGTAACCCGTTCAATCGGGAAAGCGTTTCTGTGCCCGTTAAACCGGGAAAGCGCAAAGGGCCCTCAGAGATGGGGGCCTTTTGCTTTTTGTGTTTAGGCGAGAATCGGGAGAATCCAAATGGAACACGACTCAGTGTACAAAGCTCTTGCTGAGGTCGGCGATATCGGACCAACGTGTGTGGCGTTGGCACGGTTTGCTGAGAGCTTATCGCCGGGCGGAGAATTTCAATTGAAGGGGCGAAGGTGGGTTTACAGTCCCCCAACTTCGCTACCTTCCAAATCCAGACCAGAAAGCCGGTCGTGATTCTGACATTTAGTGGTCACCCGGTTCAGTTTAAAGCAAAGGCTTTCGCGGAGAACATCGGGCTTGGAGCGGAATGGCTTGCGATAGATCAAGAGAGGACCCACTATAGTAGGTACCAGATCACCCACCCGCGGCAACTCCTGGCCGGCGCATATTTCATCAGGTTGGCCTTTAGTATTCCACTCGCAGACGAAGGCCGAACCGTTCAACGGCCGCGGCCTAGCTTCAACCAGCTTTCCGCGCACTACCTCGTTCCGGCCCTATGTTCTTTACCGTGTCGGTTCGCCGGGATCGCCGGCGCGCGATAATCGCATACAGTGCCTTTTGTTCGGAACACACATCCCCCCACGGCGGATTATTCCTGAATGGCGGAACAGGAATTACTCCGCTTCCTCACGGCCGGCAGCGTGGACGACGGTAAATCCACGCTGATCGGACGCCTTTTACACGATGCGAACTCGATTTACGAGGACCAGCTCTCAGCCCTGCGCGCCGCGTCTTCGGGAGGCGAAGCGGAAGGGGGAAGCGCCGCGATCGATTTCTCGCTGCTCACCGACGGGCTGCGGGCGGAGCGCGAACAGGGCATCACCATCGATGTCGCGTATCGCTCGTTTTCGACCCCGCGCCGCCGGTTCATCATCGCGGACACACCTGGGCACGAACAGTACACCCGCAACATGGCGACCGGAGCGTCCACCGCAAGCCTCGCCGTTCTGCTGATCGACGCGCGCAAGGGCGTGCTTCCGCAGACGCGCCGGCACGCCGTGATCGCGTGGCTGCTGGGAATCCGGAACTTCGTGGTGGCTGTAAACAAAATGGATTTGGTGGACTTCGACGAACAGGTGTTCCGGAGCATTGAGCGCGATTTCATGGAGTTTAGCTCGAAGTTTGAAAGTGCGCTCGACGGCGCGAAGAGCTATTTCATTCCGGTGTACTCGATTGATGGCGACAACGTGGTGACGCGGTCGGCGCGCACGCCCTGGTTCCACGGACAAACACTATTGGAATATCTCGAAACCGTTTCCGTCGCGACGGGCCGAAGTTTGGAGCATGTGCGATTGCCGGTGCAATACGTCTTGAGGTCGCTTGAAGGACGCCGCTATGCGGGCGAGATGGCATCCGGCATTCTGCGCAAAGGCGATCCGGTGCGCGTGCTTCCATCCGGGCAGACCACGAGCGTTCGATCCATCCACAGCGGCGATCAGGAGATCGACGCCGCTTCCCCGCCCCTTTCCATCAGCGTCACGCTCGCCGGCGAGATCGACATCAGCCGTGGAGACATGCTGGTTGACCCGGCGTCGCCGCCGGCCGTTTCCCGGCGATTTGCCGCGACGCTTGTGTGGATGGACCATCAGCCGCTCGAAACGGGCCGCCCGTATTTGCTCAAGCACACCACGCGGACCGTCTGCGCGAGCGTGACTCGCATTCAATCTTTGATCGATCCGGCGACGTTCGAACGCGAGGCCGCCGATCGGCTGATGCTCAACCAGTTCGGTGAGGTCGAAATCGAAACTCACCAGCCGCTGTATTTCGATCCCTACTCGGAGAACCGCGTCACCGGAGCGTTCATCGTGATCGATCCGATCGCGAATGGAACGCTGGGCGCGGGGATGATCGCGGGCGCGACCGGCCCGCCGGATTTGAAAATGCAGGCGGCATCCGGCGTTGGATTGACGGTGTGGTTCACGGGACTCAGCTCCGCTGGGAAATCGACCATCAGCCAGGCGGTTCACGAAAAGTTGTGGGCGATGGGCCACAAAGTGGAATTGCTGGACGGCGACGTCGTGCGGCAGCACTTGAATCGGGGGCTCGGATTCAGCAAAGAAGATCGCGACGAGAACGTGCGGCGCATCGGATTCGTGGCGGAACTGTTAACGCGGAATGGCGTAATCGCGCTGGTGTCGGCGATTTCGCCGTACCGTTCCGTTCGCGATGAAATCCGGCAAAAAATCGGCAATTTCCTGGAGGTTTACGTGCACGCTCCGCTGGAAGTTTGCGAACAGCGCGATCTGAAGGGGATTTATCGGCGCGCACGGGCGGGAGAGATGCGCGGCGTCACCGGCGTGGACGATCCGTACGAGCCTCCGCTCGCGCCGGACGTCGAATGCCACACCGATCGCGAGACTCCCCTAGAAAGCGCCGCGCGCGTGCTTCAGGCGGTGCTCGCGCGGCTGTCTTTGCGCCAGAGCACAACATGATCGATCTCCACACCCATACCGATCAATCCGACGGAACGCTATCGCCACGGGAACTGGTGGAGGAAGCCGCGCGCGTTGGCCTCAAAGCCCTGGCCATCACCGATCACGATACCTTCGCGGGATACGATGAGGCGCAAGATCACGCGGCCCGGGCCTCGATCGAACTGATTTGCGGCGTGGAATTATCGACGAAGTATCGCGGCCGATCGGTTCATCTGCTCGCCTATTTCTTAAAACAGGAGCCCACGCCGGAGTTTCGGAAGTGGGTCGCGACGCTTGAAGGCTCGCGGGATCGGCGCAATCTGGAGTTGGTTGAGAAGTTGCGCGAACGCGGTGTAGACATCGCCATCGAAGAGGTCTCGCGGCGCGCGGGAAAGATTGTCGGCCGTCCGCATTTCGCGGCCGTGTTGATGGACAAGGGCTACGTCGCATCGGTGCAACAGGCCTTCGATGAGTACCTGGATGAATCCGCCGCCTGCTTTGTCGCGCGAGACGAACCGGCGTTCGAAGTGGCGATCGCGCGAATTCTCGCATCGGGCGGATTGCCGGTGCTGCCGCATCCCGGACGTGTGACCGCGGTCCCGAATGTTCTCGAACGGGAAGTCACCCAAATGCGGGACGCGGGCCTGCGCGGACTCGAGGTTTACCATAGCGACCATTCTCCGTCCGACTGCGCGTTCTATGCGGATTTAGCGGGGAGACTAAGATTGGCCGCGACTGGCGGATCGGATTTCCACGGAGCGGCGAAACCGCGAATCGCATTGGGCACGGGGATCGACGGCAATCTGCACGTTCCCGGCTCGATCCTCACGGACCTTCGGCGCCTTGGATGATGCCGCGACTCGCATGATCCTCCTGTGGCCGGCAATCGCGCTGGTTGCGGTCAGCTTTCCCATCGGAATTCTGATCGGTGTAACGGGCATCGGGGGGGCCGCGCTGATGACGCCGTTCCTGATTCTGGTTCTGGGCGTGCGTCCCGATCTCGCCGTCGGCACGGATCTGGCGTATTCGATGTTCACCAAAGCCGCGGGGTCCTGGCTGCACTGGAAGCAGGGCCACGTGGATCTGCGGCTGGTGGGAAAACTGGCGATGGCGAGCCTGCCCGCTGCAATTCTAGGCACCTTCACGATGACGCGCCTGCATCACGGCGCGGAAGGAGACGCGCGGCTCAAGGCAGTGATCGGCGTGGTCCTGCTGGTGGTGGCCGCGATATCGATGTGGCGCGGGCGAGAAATCCCGGGGCGCCCTCTGGAAATTCCAGGGCAGGGGACGAGAGCTCGATTGACGCTGGCGACGCTTGCCTATGCGGCGGTCGCGGGGTTTCTGGTGGGCCTGACCAGTATCGGGAGCGGGTCGCTGATTCTCCCCTTGCTGATGATCGTGAATCGTTTGCCGGTGGTCCGCGCAGTGGGGACGGATATTTTTCACGCGGCGATTCTGGTGACGTTCAGCTCGGCTCTGCACGCATCTGCCGGAAGCGTCAATTGGGCGGTGGTCCCGTGGCTGCTGGCGGGCTCTATCCCCGGAGTGGTGCTCGGCTCGCGACTGGCGCCGCGGCTGCCGGAGCGGACGGTGCGCTTTGCAGTGCTGGCGGTGCTGCTGGTTTCGGCGTTCAAGCTGCTTTACTGAGCCGCGACTGTTTTTACTGAGATGGGATGAGAAGGCCGGCCCCCGGCGGGATGCGTTAAGCTCCCAATGGATACGCACTCGAGGTGCAAAAGGAGACCGGCCATGAAGAAGAATATCACTGCTCGACAGAGTCCGCAGGG
>Ga0182024_10018411_pt1 | contig 13008 bp, 11 predicted proteins | sample P32metaG_FD_120480 | JGI IMG/M metagenome (GOLD analysis project Ga0182024, IMG submission 120480) | Permafrost microbial communities from Stordalen Mire, Sweden - P3-2 metaG (Illumina Assembly) | ecosystem: Environmental > Terrestrial > Soil > Wetlands > Permafrost | place: Sweden: Stordalen...
CGCACGCTGGATGTTTTTCTGACGGAACTAGCCGCAAAATCGCGGGGCGCATTGCCAAAGCATTTCTGCATCACGCTGCCGAAGGTCACGCTTCCGGACGAAGTCGCCGCACTCGCCGACATCTGCTCGCGCCTGGAACCGATGCTGGATCTCGAGCCCGGCGCGCTTCGAATCGAGATAATGGTTGAAACTCCGCAATCTATTTCCAACGAGCGAGGCGAAGCCAATCTGCTGCCGCTGGTGGGCGCCGCGCGAGGGCGCTGCGTGGCGGCGCACTTCGGCCCGTACGATTACACGTCCTCGCTGGGTATCGCGGCGCCGCGCCAGGCCGGTACTCATCCGGCGTCCGATTTTGCGCGCAACGTGATGCAAGTGGCTCTTGCCGGAACCGGTGTCCGGATCGCCGACGGCCCGCTCAACATACTTCCCATTCCGCCCTACCGCGCCGCCAAGGACGGCGGTGCGCTTACCGCCCGACAGATCGACGAAAACCGCGCGACCGTTCAACTCGGTTGGAAGCTGCAGTTCGAGCATGTCCGCCGTGCGCTGGAACTCGGTTTCTACCAGGGCTGGGACCTGCATCCCGCGCAGCTTCCCGCGCGGTTCGCGGCCGTCTATTCGTTTTTTCTCGAGAATCTCGATTCGTCCGCTGCGCGCCTGAAAAATTTCATCGAAAAGGCCGCGCAGGCTACCCGCATCGGTCACGTGTTCGACGATGCCGCGATGGTGCAGGGCCTGCTGAATTACTTCCTGCAGGCGATCCATTGCGGCGCGTTAACGCCGGACGAGGTAGAGACGCTCACGGGATTGACACAGGAGGAACTCCGGGTCGGCTCGTTCGTTAAGATTCTGGCGCGACGCTCTTGCTAAGACTACGCTACTCGCTTACTTGCGGCCCTTCATCATCAGCATTAGGGGAATCACGCACACACAGATGATCGCCATCGTCCGGAAGTTGTCCACAAACGAAAGCATCATTGCCTGCCGCTGCAGCTCCTGATACACCATGCCATGCGCCTGCGCCGCCGCGTGGACCGGATCCGGCTGGTGCATCATGAACATGTGCGTCATTCGATGCAGCGCCCCTTGAAAACGGGGATTTGTGCCTTGCAGATTTCCGGACAGGACATCCTGATGGAATTGCGCGCGGCGCTCGAGCATCGTGGTCACGAACGAAATGCCTGTGCTTGCGCCGATATTCCGGGAAAGATTGATCAAGCCCGAAGCGTTGTTCATCTTCCCTTTGGACACGAAGTAAAACGCCATCACGTTAATCGGTACGAACAGAAATGCTGTACCCATACGCGAAATGATCCAGGCGAAAATGGTCGAGCGCGCGCCCGCGTACAGACTCAGATGCGACAGCTGGAATAATCCCGTCGCCATCACCACAAGCCCGGTGATGACAATCCACCGGGGCTGAAAGCGTCCCAGGAGAATGCCCACGAAAGGAAGGATTCCCAGCAGCACCAACCCTCCCGGCAGCAGTACGAGTCCGCTTTCCATCGCTGTGTAACCCATGAGCGTTTGCATCAGCAGCGGAAGCAGAAGAGTGGTGCTGTACAGCACGAAGCCCAATGTGTACATCATGAAGGTCGAGATTGCAAAATTCCTGTCTTTGAAAAGGTGCAAATCGACGATGGGATTCTCCGTGCTGAGCTCCCGGAACACCAAAACTATCAATGACGTAACGGAGATCACCGTGCCCCAAACGATGAACGGCGAGCCGAACCAATCGTCCCGTTGTCCCTTGTCCAACACGATCTGCAGAAATCCCAGTCCCACGCTCAACAGTCCAAGACCTATGTAATCAATCTTCAGCCCCTTTGTGAACGTCCCGTGGGCGGCGCGCCCGTGATCGACGATAAGAAGTGAGATCATCACCACGGAAATAACTCCGATCGGCACGTTTAGCAGGAAAATCCATCGCCACGAGTAGTTGTCCGTAATCCAGCCGCCGAGCGTGGGGCCGAGTGTGGGGGCTACCACCACACCCATCCCGTAAACAGCCATCGCCATTCCCTGTTTCTCGCGCGGAAAGCTGTCTATCAGGATCGCTTGCGAAACCGGCTGCATTCCGCCGCCGCCAGCGCCCTGAATCACGCGAAACAAGACCAGCATCGGCAAAGAAGGCGCCAACCCGCAGAGCAGAGAGCTGATTGTGAAGATCACGACGCAGCCGATAAAGAACCTCTTGCGGCCAAACATGGCGGAGAACCAGCCGGTCAGCGGCAACACGATCGCATTGGAGACCAGGTAGGAGGTGAGAACCCAGGTGCTCTCGTCCACGCCCGCTGAAAGATTGCCCGCGATGTGAGGAAGTGAGACGTTGGCAACGCTCGTGTCCAAAACTTCCATGAATGTCGCCATCATCACCGTGACGGCGATGAGCCAGGGATTGATCTGCGGCAGGGGACGAGCGTATTCGGCGGTGGCAGCCATTGATCTTCAGGCGTACAGATTCATCGGGCAGCGCATGTTGAATCAATAGATTGGTCGAGCGACTGCAGACGAAAGAGATCGAGATCTGCCGGCACGCGCTGGATTCTCGCTGCGTCTCGGCAGTGAGGATATCACTGGCGCTTCCGATGGCTCAACAGATTGCGGAACAGCGTGTGGTGGTGGTTTCGACGTAAGATCTCGCGGTTGGGCTGGACAAGGGAGTGCGGCTCGCGTATAAGTTTTCAATAACCTCGCTCGGATCGATTCAAAACGGAGGAGAAACGACAATGGCAACCAAGAAAACCAGCAAGAAGCTAAAGAAGGCGAAGAAGCTCGAAAGCACCAAGCCCCTACTGCGTCGGTAAAGTCTCTGCCGACCCAGGGGCCTTGGGCGTCGCTCGGAGCCAGGTACTCTCCAGACGTTCCCGATGCGGGGACGTCACCGGTCTTTTTTTTGACCGTGCCTCTACTGAGCATGCCTGGCACAGATCCACAATCCTCCGCAGATCTCAAGTGCGATGCAGGCACTTGACCACCGGTTCGGAGCGTTTGGATCATGCGAGCGGCAGGCAACGACGACTCTGGGAGAGTGTAGAGGCAAGAACCAGAGCAAGAAGATTGTTCCCAGTAGAAACGCCCCCATTGGTCCATCCTGTCTATTCACGGCGACCCTGAAACACCAAGTCTCTTGAAACCTCCTGCGTCATTGGAGCTCGCCTATCAGGCTCTGGCTGGTCCACAAAACGAAATTGGAGGCAAGACCTGGAACAGGCCCTCCAGAATGAACGGACAGCAGCGGGTCAGAGATGACAATATGAACCATGCTGAAAGCCAAGAGATCACATACCAAGACCCTCACTCAGGTAAGGGCCGCAACGCGTGCCGACGTAAAGCGAATGCTTGAAAAGTCCTCCGTTTCCGTTTCCCCGCGCATGCGTGTTAAGTCCTGACGAGCCAGATTAGCCTGCGGTTTCCGGTTCGCGTTGCTCGCGGACAAAGATTGCGAGCGGGACGGCAAGTATGAATTGCTGTGGACTTTTTCGATTTTCATTTCAACAATGGAAACGAAGGAGACTGCAAAAAATGATGACTCGTACGGCAATTCGCGGCGGCTTGATCTGCGCCGCGTTCCTGTCAAGCACCCTCGCTCAGGCGCCGGGCGGGCGGCCCCCTGATAAGCCAGCCTCTCCGGCCAGCCTTCCGGGGGATACACTGCCGCCGTTCGGCATGCTGGACAATAACGGAAGACTCGTTCCTCCGCCGCAATGGCTAACCGGGAGTGCCGGGCATGGTGCCACGCGCCCAGCCGTGTCGATCCGCGGGCCAGCTCTTTCTCTCGCCGTTGAGGCGGCGCGCGCTGCCGTGGACACCTGCGCGGCAGGCGGCTTTTACATCGGCGCCAGCGTCATCGACACCTCTGGACAGCCGCGGGCGATGGTGGAGGCCGAAGGATCTGACGGTGGACATGTCTACGTCGCCGTACGGAAAGCTTTGGTTGCGCTCACCTTCAAAATGCCGAGCTCTAAAGCGAGCGAAACCGTTCCGGCCGACCCGACGATGCTCGCCCGGGTGACTCCGAACATGTTCGTGATGGAGGGTGCGGTCCCGCTCATGGTCGGGAATGAGGTTATCGGCGCGATCGGAGCCAGCGGCGCGGCTGGTGGCAACCAGGACGAAGTCTGCGCCGTCGCCGGTCTTAACAAGATTAAGGCACGCCTAAGATAGGAATGCGAAACGCGCGGATACATGCCGGTCCGTGCCCTTGATTCTGGGCTTTACCCAGCTCGCCGTCCAGCCGGGGCAAATCCGTATCCGTGTACTGACCGAATTTCAGGGTATCTTGTCTATGCGTGAAATCGTCGATTCCGAAGAGATATTTGCTCGGGTTTTCTGCAGCTTTCTGAACAAACACAGGGGCAAGACGATACGCGAGATCGGAGAACTCGATGTCGCATTCCTAGCCTAATCCCTCAGCCTCTACACGGACCGCCGAAGTGGGCACGGCGTTCATGATGCGTCCGTGTGCTTGTCCGCCGCCGGCTTCCTTCGTAAACTGCCTGGCGGCTCTGACCAGTCCGAGTCCTGATGCCACTTGTGGCTGAGGTTTTGCGACGGGCGGCCAACTCCTGCGTAGTCGGCCCAGCGGTTACGCGCGATTGGCGGTGATCAGTTGTCTGTCTTACGCGGTGGAAAACCCGGACCAGTGTTTACAATGCCAGACCAACGCTCAAACCAGACGCTGACGGCGAAGTGCCCGGAGTGCGGAGCAACGCTGGTGGTCAAACCTGTGCCAGGAGCGAAGAGATTTCCTCTCCGCCTGGAGTGCCCCGAGCACGGATGGCAGCAGGAGAAGCCACGTGCGATTCGAATGAGGTTTCACAAAGACCGGCCGAATTGGTGAATCGTTCCGTCGACAACGAGGCCAATTACCTATTGTGGCGTTGGTCAGGCGCTCGCCGACTTGCATAACGGGATTGCGCGTGGGGCCTAGAACGCATGTTCCAGAAGGAACAGACACCAACGGGGCATCCGTGAGAATATAGATCATACGGACAGCGAGACAGTCGCGCACCTAGGCCTACCGCGCAGGTACGCACCGTACAATGCGTGCGGACGTAAAGCACCTGCTGGCACGAAAAACAGCCACTGTGCCTGTGCCCGGATCGAAACGCTGCAACCAAGTACGCTGGAGTGGGTCAAGTTGTTTTGACATTTGTGGGATCAGTTGCGAGTTTTTCAAATCAAAACAGGAGCACTCTGAACATGGGGTACAGTAACCGCGACAAACCAGAAAAAAAATCAGGACGAGCCGGATTTGTGGATGGCCGACTCGACGAGCTACGGCGTCGGTGGGAGCTTTCCACGAACGAACGCGAGAAAGCGGAGCTCTCTGAACAAATTCGAGAGTGGCAAGCGTTTAGGCCAGAACGCACCGCATCATCCGGCGGCAGACGCTAAGAGTCCCCATAGTGGCCTCCGTTGGGCTGACGTCGTCATGTTGCCAAATCAAACCGCGAGAACCAGAGTAGGCGGTTGCGAGTCCGGATCCGTCTTTGAACTGAAGATTTGAAATGGCGCTTCACCTTTCTGCGAAGCGCGTTCGTCAGAACTTGGACCAATCGGGAAACGCCAATCGATTCCAGCTCCTATGCCTGGGGACCGACCGATAGAATGAAGCCGCCGGCGTTCGTTTTGCAGGTGGGATCACTAAGCGTTTCGACTTCAATCTCATAAATTCGCAACGCGTCTCGAAACGCTTCGGCACTGGGTGGCAGGTCACTTTCTCTCTGTACCACAAACGCCAGGCCCGCGGATTGACCGTTCGAAGCCTCTCGCGGCACGCCGTCAGTCACTTTCCATCCGATCACCGTGAAGACCGTGAGGAAGTCCTGTGCGTAGCTGAGCGCGTCGCTCGCTGAGGGGTCGTAGCAGACGCCGACCTGCTGATCTGGAAACTCACGGAGCACCTGAATCAGCACCGCCTTCTGAAGCGTATTCAACTTGCGTGGAGTCGGCTGCATCGGTTTGGCCCCCAGTGTTGCCACACCTACCGCCTGCTGTCAATGATTCCGGTTACCGCTGCGTTTGACTGTGGTGAGCCCTTAAGTCAATCTGAACCTGCGGGTTCCAGCATGAGCGCCTACGCCGGATCTCCAGATCTACATGATGGCAAAGACCGATCCGATCCTCCGACACTGCTCGGTCACGCTTTAGGCACTGCATTTGTTGTTTCCATTGGGGAAAAACCACAATGGGAGTATTGACAATGGAGGATCGGTTCTCCCGGCTTGGGTGCCGGCCCATAGGGTTGCGGCCAAGATAGGGACGCTTGATCGTCGGGTGCATAGGCACAAGCCCTGTGTGCAGGAGTCCCTGTCGCGAGGGCGTCCTCAAGAAGGGAACACGTCATGCGACTGTTGCTCAGTTTGGGCGTTTTGGGCCTCCTGCTCGCCTCATCAACCCCTCGTTCCACGGAAGCGCCCACCGGCTTTGACAACAAAAGCAACGGCGTCGCCGATGATGCGACTCATCAGGCCGATCAAACCAAATTCGAGGAAATCGAGCAGCTCAGCGATGGACTTGGACCGCTCTATAACGCGCAGTCCTGCCGGGAATGTCACCAGAATCCGGTTTCCGGCGCCGCCTCCCAGGCAACGGAATTGCGCGTTGGCCATCAGGGTCCCGACGGGCAGTTCATCAATCCGGAGATTCCCATCGCTCACGGGGCCGAAGTGATCTCAGGCCGGTCTTTGGTGAACGATCGCGCGATTTGTCCCAACGGTGCTTTTCCTAATACGGAGATTCAGGAGCGGATTCCGGATACAGAAAACATTCGGACGTTCCGCCTTTCTCTGAATCTGCTGGGAGACGGCTTCGTCGAGGCGGTTGCCGATCAAACCCTCATCGATCTTGCCGAGCAACAGTGCAAGTCTTCGCACCGGAAAATCTGCGGGCAGGTTCTCAGGGTCCCTATCGTGGAGGCGCCCGGACAAACGGCCGTGGGCCGCTTCGGTTGGAAAGACCAGCACGCGAGCCTGCTATCGTTTGCCGCCGACGCCTACCTGAATGAGATGGGCATCACCAACCGCCTTCAGCCGGATGAGGTCACCAATCTCTGCAACACTGTTTCGGAGCCCAATGACACGCCCGGACCGGACGGCCTCGCAGACATCGATCACTTCGCGCGGTTTATCCGAGCCACGAAAGCACCGGCGCGTGATACCCAACTCGCGAGCAGCCCGTTTGCAAGGCAGGGCAACGGCCTGTTTATCAAGATCGGTTGTGCGACGTGCCACGTCGAAACCATAACCAGTGCTCCGGCGGGAACCAAAATCGACGGCGGAACGTTCGCCATTCCAGGCGCGCTCGGGTCGATTACATTTCATCCGTATGGGGACTTCTTGATGCATGACGTCGGTACGGGCGACGGAATCCTGCAGGCCACCCAGGAGCACTATGGAAAAAAGGTCTTTCACATGATGTCGGGATATCTCGCGAAGCAGAACTTCGAGAGCAGCCGGAACAAAATACGCACCGCGCCTTTATGGGGAGTCCGCTTGCGTCCGCGGCTGATGCACGACGGCGCGTCCCTGACGTTCCGCGACGCAATCCTGAGGCACAGCGGCGAGGCAGCCCATGTGACCCAGCAATTTCAAAAACTCAAGAAGGAGGACCAAGAAGCGGTCCTGGAGTTCTTGCAGTCCCTGTGACGCCGGCAGCTGTGAGCCTCATCGAGTCCAGCTTCGACCAAGGCCGTCTCAATTGCTTTTGATGGCAGGCCCGGCTTGCGTAATGCTCCCGTTAAGCAAGTCCGTCTTGATCGTAATCTTTTGACCGGGGCGCAAATTGATTTCGGTCGTGAAGTCCTGATACCCGGCAAGAGCGATTTTGACATGGTGCTTACCTGGTGCGATCACCATCGCGCGGCCAAGGCCGCCAAACTCCTTGGGCGTTCCCACATAGGCGTCGTCCACGAAGACCGCGGCACGGTCCGGGGTTACCTCCAATTTGACCTCAGCAGTTGCTCCGCTGGGAAATCGTGCCTTGGGATCCTTTTGCATGCTGACGTTCAGCGTGGTTTTCTTGCCGGGTTCCACGGTAATTTTTTGGTCTTGCTCGAGATACCCGGCCTGCCGAACGTCAATTTCGTGGTCGCCCGGGAGAAGCAGGATTTTCTTGTCGCCCGTCAGCTCATCCACATAACCGAGGTATTGGCCATCCACCCAAACGCCCGACGTCTTGTCCACTTTTGTTTTGCCCAGAATTTCTACTTCGCCTAGCAGCTGATTCTGCGCCACCACGACGGAGGGCAGTAAGACTGCTACAGGAATGGCCAGTAGAATCATGGTTCCGAGGAGCTTTTGTCGGCTCATTTCTTCCTCCGGCTAAGATTGGGTGAGACCATATTCCGGCCATTGCCGGAGTGCACGACCCGGTTCACTCATTCACGCATCGTACGCTTTCTCCCGCGCCGGGGACAACAAATTCGCCGCTTCGGAAATCCGCCGGGTAATGGGTTCCGGCTTGTCCGCTGGCGGCCGCTGCGATCTTGTGGTGTAAGATTCCCGTCGTAACCTTCAGAAAGTGCGGCAACGGCGATGCTCACGATCTCCTCCAGTATTGCGCGAACCGGTACCACATTTGTGAGCACCGGAATAGCCAAGGCCGCTGCGGAGAACGGCGGAGCGAGGAACCTTGCCGCCGGGCGCCTGTGCCACGCCTCATTGCGCTAGATAATTCTGTCACATCAGCCCTTCTGTACATCGGGGAAACGCTGGTTCTTCGCGCGGAAAAACTGTAGGCCGGAGCGACGCATATGCAAAAACGAAAGGGTCTCTACACCTGGGTTCTGGTTTTCCTGGGCAGTTGTGTTTTGGCGCAGCCTCCGGGTCCTCGCGCAACGGTCTGATCTCGGTTCCACGGGCGAATATCTGCGTCACGGAAGGCGCAATTGACGGGTTGCCCGGTGAGCAGCTTTCGGTAACTGTTCCCAAGATGCGCGCCTATATCAATGAGTTTACGCCGCAGGCCGTCGAGGCACACTTCACATACCTCGGCCCGACTGGAAACCAGGCACCCCTTGCCTCCGGCGAACTCCGTCGACAGTTCGGCCTCAAGCTTCGCGCGCAGGACGCTTGCAACCTGGTATACGCGATGTGGCGAATCGAACCCGAATCGAAGTTGGTCGTGTCGGTAAAAAGCAACCCCGGTCAACACACCAGTCGAGAGTGCGGCAATCGCGGATACGTGAATATCAAACCCCACCGCAGCACGCCGCCTCCGATACTGCGTTCCGGGGAAACGCATGATCTTCGCGCGGAAATGAATGGGGCGGATCTGAAGGTCTATGCCGACGACTCACCTGTTTGGGAAGGCTCGGTGGGATCAGACGCATTGGACTTTGATGGGCCAGTTGGAATCCGTTCAGATGACGCGCGTTTGCTGATGGAACTTCGGGCCGCGGGAGCGCACGCCGGGCGCGCTCCAGGCTGCCGGTCGGGCGAGGGCGAATCCGAATAACGGCGCAACGATTGCGGACTCGCGGTGGCGCGCGCGGTGCATTGCGGGGTTGACAGCTGCGGACGGGCCGCCTATGGTTCTTGATTCTCGGCTGCGAACAATTGTGAAGATACTGGTGATCGGCGGCGGCGGACGCGAACACGCGACCGTGTGGAAGCTCGCGCAGAGCGCCTCGGTTGAGAAGATCTGGTGCGCGCCGGGAAACGTCGGGATTGCGAAGGAAGCCGAATGCGTGCCGCTCGACATACACGACGTGAAAGCGGCCGCGGATTTGGCCGCGAAAATTGGAGCCGACCTTACGATTGTGGGGCCGGAGGCGCCCCTGGTTCTCGGGATCGCCGATGAATTCGAGCGGCGCGGACTGAGGCTGCTGGGCCCGGCCCACAAGGCTGCACAACTGGAGGGAAGCAAGGTCTTTTCCAAGGAGTTCATGCAGCGCCACCAGATTCCAACGGCAGGAGTTTATGGAGTTTATGTTGAGGCGCTGGAGGCGTACACGGCGCTGGATTCGGTGGACTGGCCGCTGGTGATCAAGGCGGACGGATTGTGCGCGGGCAAGGGTGTGCTGGTCACGTCGTCTGCCGACGAGGCGACGGCGTTTGTCGAGCGCGTGATGGTGAATGGCGAATTCGGAGAAGCGGGCTCGCGCGTGCTGTTCGAAGAAGCGCTCACGGGCGAGGAGCTTTCCTACATCATTCTCACCGACGGTGAGGACTTCATTCGGCTGGCGCCCGCGCGCGATCACAAGCGTGCTTTTGACCACGACGAGGGGCCGAACACCGGAGGGATGGGAGTCTATTCGGTTGACGATATTCTGCCGGCGGCGCTCGAGACCACGATTATCCAGACGATCGTGCGGCCCACGCTCGAGGGGCTTCGCGCGGACGGAATGCCGTATCGCGGCTTCCTCTATTTTGGATTGATGCTGACCGAGGAGGGTCCGAAGGTTCTGGAATACAACTGCCGGCTCGGCGATCCGGAAACCGAGGCGGTCCTGCTGCGCGCGGATTTTGATTTGGCAAAGGGGTGCATGCAAGCGGCGCTCGGCAACCTGGGGGGATTCAAGGCGAGGTGGTTTCCCGGTGCGGGCGTGTGCGTGGTGATCGCGTCCAAGGGATATCCGGGTAATCCGCAAACGGGCGTGGAGATTCATGGCCTCCAGGACGCGGCGAAAGTGCCCGGGGCGGTCGTTTTTCACGCCGGAACGCGGGAGAGCGGAACAGTCTGCTACACAAACGGTGGTAGAGTCCTGGTGGTCAGTGCGATTGGCAAGGATCTTGAGAGCGCGCGCTCGGTGGCCTATGAGGCGGCGGCAAAAATCAGGATCGACGGCGCTCACTATCGCAGCGATATCGGGGCCAAAGCCGAAAAGCATTCCAGGGGTCAAAACGCCTGAAGTGAACGCGAGGCGAACGGCGTGGGATTGCGAACCCGCCCTTCGGACAACAATCTTAAGGAGAACGAGCACGTGACAACGGGAAGCAGACCGGTACTGTCCCTGGTGGGAATTGTGATGGGATCAGACACGGACTTTCCGGTGATGAACGAAGCGGGAAAAACGCTCGGGAAATTCGGTATCGCCTACGAGATGGAGGTCCTTTCCGCGCATCGCACGCCGGCCCGTGCGCATGAATATGCGACGACGGCACTGAAACGCGGACTGAAGGTATTGATTGCAGCGGCCGGAGCGGCGGCGCATCTGGCCGGAGTGATGGCGGCGAACACGACACTGCCGGTGATTGGCGTGCCCATGGCCACGAGCACCTTGAACGGTCTCGATGCGCTGCTGGCAACCGTGCAGATGCCCGGCGGAATCCCCGTGGCGACCATGGCGATTGACAAGGCTGGGGCCGTCAATGCCGCGATTTTCGCAGCGGAGATCCTGGCGCTGTCCGATCCCGAGATTGCGCGAAAGCTCGTGGCCCACAAACAGGAGCTGGTCAACTCGGTAGCTGAAAAAAACGCCCGCCTGCAGAAACAGATCTCCGAAAACAAATAGACGTCCGTTGCAGGGAACCTTCGGGCGGTTTACGCACAGATTACGCCGCAGATTCGTTGGGGGCGGGCGGAGTGTGCCGCTATTGCGAGGGATGCAGCAGCGAGGGGGCGTCGGGCGACCTCGCTGGCTTTAAACCCGGCAGAGCGGCTTCGCGGGGCGGCGCGAGAACCCAGGCGAATCCGGACTCTTCGCTGATGACAGCCATGGTCTCGCGCGTGTCGGCAGGGGCGATGGCGTCCAGAGCGGCTCGGAGAAACCGTGTGGCGTCCACAGCCGGGATCTTGTTGCTCTCACCCTGGAGGAAGAGCTTGGCGACCTCAGCCATTTTCTCGTCCGACGAAATGAATTTCTCCAGGCGTGGATCTTTCTGGCGCAGCAGCTCGAGCAAGGTGGGCGGCGCGCTCTCCGGCGGGTAGGCGAATTCGATCAGCGTGCGCGGCTGCCCCTTCTCGGGCGGCCAGAACTGCACGTAGCTCGGCAGCAAGACGCGTGTTGTCCAATAGCCGGGCGTTTCCTCCTGCTGCTTCATCGCGTAGGCGAGGTGCCAGACTTCTGGGCCGTAGCCCACCGCATAATCTGCAAGAACCAATTCGGCCAGAGGCTCTTTGGCCGGCAGGTCAACCTTGGCGTGGAGGTTCTGCGCGACTTCGTTGAGGCGTTCGAGCAACCCTTGGCCGACCGATTCGAGGTCCGTAGCCTCACGGCCAACCGGATCGGTATTGAGCTGCGGCGCCTGAGTGACCGCGCGGCTGCGAAGGTGCGGGAGATCCTCGTCAAGACGCGCGATTTCACGCTGCGAGGAAGGCGAAGACCAGCGAACGGCGCCTAGAATCACGCCAACGCGGACGCTTCCGATGGCGACAGGCGTCGGTGGGTGCGTGTCCGGCTCGATCGGGTTTTCGACCGTGCCCACCAGGATTGCGCCCTTCACAACGGCGACGACGACGCGGCCGGCAGACAGGCTCGCGACGGTTTCCTCGTTTGGAGTGCTGGATTGTTCCTGCGCTGCCGCTCGAGGGGCGGCGAACAACAGCGTGATTGCCAACACCGCGGCCAGCGATGCCCTGATGGTCGCGAGTTTCCGGAGGGGTTCCATCTGATTGAACTTAGCACACGCGCCACACAGCAGCACCCGTATAGGAGTGCAGAGCAGCGCCGTCTCTAGTAAAATGCACCGGAGAGCGTATCTCATCCCGCGGGTGACTATGAGCATATTCAGTGCATTGACAGGCCGAGGGTTGCGATCGCCGCAGAAGATCCGCCTGAACGGCAAGACGCTCGCGGAGATTCTCGGAGCGCATGTGCTGTTCTTGCGAGGCAAGGACGGGGGAACGCGCGCCGAGCTGGCAGGCCTCGATCTGACCCGCGCGGACCTCTATAAGGCAAACCTCGCGTATGCCGATCTGCAGGGTGCAAACCTGGAAGACGCGAACCTCCGCGAAGCGAAGCTCAGCTCGGCGGACTTGAGCAAATCGATCCTCCGGAGCGCCGATCTGCGCAAGGCGGATTTGACCGAGGCGAATCTCGGCGGGGCGGACCTGACCGAA